>Ga0207675_100001790_pt1 | contig 21491 bp, 18 predicted proteins | sample KBSSwiS42_FD_184305 | JGI IMG/M metagenome (GOLD analysis project Ga0207675, IMG submission 184305) | Switchgrass rhizosphere microbial communities from Kellogg Biological Station, Michigan, USA - KBS Switchgrass S4-2 (SPAdes) (version 2) | ecosystem: Host-associated > Plants > Roots >...
AACTCAGGCGGCTGCTTCGTGCCGCAGGACGGCTACTGGCAGCGCGTGCGCGAGATCTGCGACAAGCACAACGTGCTCCTGATCGCCGACGAGGTGATCTGCTCCTGGGGCCGCCTCGGGTACTACTTCGGCGTCGAGCGCTTCGGTGTGCTGCCGGACATGATCACCACGGCGAAGGGCCTCACCTCGTCGTACGCCCCGATGGGCGCCACGATCGTGTCCGACCGCGTGGCCGACCCGTTCATGTCCGGCCCGAAGTCGAACTTCACGCACGGGATCACGTTCGGCGGCCACCCCGTTGCCGCGGCCGTGGCGCTCGCCAACCTCGACATCTTCGAGCGCGAGGACCTCTGCGGGCACGTGCGCGCGAAGGAACCCGAGTTCCGCGGCATGCTCGACAAGCTGAAGGAGGATCTGCCGATCATCGGCGACGTCCGGGGCGCGGGCTACTTCCATGCGCTCGAGCTCGTCAAGGACAAGGAGACCAAGGAGACCTTCTCCGACTCGGAGAGCGAGGAGCTCCTGCGCGGCTTCATGTCGGGCGAGCTCTTCAAGAACGGCCTCATTTGCCGCGCCGACGACCGCGGCGAGCCCGTCATCCAGCTCTCGCCTCCGCTCATCGCGGACAGCGAGGAGTTCGAAATCATCGATCGCGTCCTGCGCCAGGTGCTCACCGAGGCGTGGGAGCGGATCGTTCGCCACTGATCCCATGCTCACCGTACGAGGGCTCGTGTCCGAGATGGGGCTCGAGCTCGCGACGGGCGAGGATGGCGCGGACTCTCCCGTCCGCTGGGTCCACATCTCGGAGCTGCCTGACCCGACGCCCTGGCTGTCGGGCGGCGAGCTGCTGCTGAGCACCGGCATCCAGCTCGACACCGACCGGCGCCAGCGCGAGTTCGCGCGGCTCCTGGCCGGCCATCACCTGGCCGGCCTCGGGTTCGGCACCGGCTTCGACCACGACACGCTGCCCCCGGCGCTCGTCGAGGAGGCCGACGCGCTCGGCTTCCCGGTGTTCGAGGTGCCGTACGAGCTGCCCTTCATCGCGATCACGGAGAAGGCGTTCACGCGCCTCGTCAACGAGCAGTACGAGGTGCTCCAGCGCGGCATCGCGATCCACAAGCGGCTCGAGCGCCTCGTGCTGGAGGAGAGCGGGCTCGACGAGGTGGTGCGCGCGCTCGCGGCCGCGACCGGCGGCGCGGTCTGCGTGCTGTCGGGCCGCGGCGAGACGATCTCGTCGAAGGCCTTCAGGCGCCAGGTGCCGGACGAAGCGATGGAGCAGGTGCGCGCTGAGGTCGTGCGGCGAAGCGACGAGCTCGCCGCCGGCAGCGCCCGCGCCATGGACAGCGCCGAGTTCGCACCCGACCACCCGGACATCGCCGGGCGCTCGCTCGTGCTCCCCGTGTCGCTGCGCGGGCGCGGTGCGCCTCAGGCGTGGCTCGTCGCGGCTCGCGACACCGGCGGATTGGGCGACTTCGAGCGCCTCATCCTCCAGCAGGCCGTGACCGTGGTGGCGCTCGAGCTGATGCGCCAGCGGGCGATGCGCGACACGGAGCGCCGGCTCGCCGGCGACGTGCTTGCGGAGGCGCTCACGGGGCGGCTGTCGGACGAGGAGCTCGCGATGCGGCTGCGCCCGTTCGGCATCGGCCAGAGCGCCGCGGTGCTGGTCTTCGGCGGACCCGACGGCGCACCCGCGCCGGCGGCGGAGGCCGAGCTGGACCGCTTCCTCGCGGACGCGAACGTGGGCGCCCTGGTCGCGACGCGTGAGCGCCTCCTGTGCGCGGTCGTGGACGTTCACGAGAACGCCGATCCGGTCGCGCTCGCCGCGCGTGCGCGCGACGTGCTCACGGAGGACGACGCGCCAATGCGCGCCGCGGCCTCACGGGCGGCGCCCGTCGGCGCGCTCCGGCGCACCTTCCACGAGGCGCGCTGCGCGCTCGAGGCGGCCGCGCTCGCCAACGGCTCGTCGCCGCCGGTGGCTTCGTATCGCGACCTCGGCGCGTTCCAGCTCCTTCTCTCGCTCCAGGACGACGACGCGCTGCGGCTCTACTGCGACAGCGTGCTCGGCCCGCTGGAGGACGCGAGCGGGGAGTACGGTGACGAGTTGATCCGCTCGCTCGAGGCGTTCATCGAGCAGAACGGGCAGTGGGAGCGCGCCGCGCGCGAGCTCTACTGCCACAGGCACACGTTGCGGTATCGCATCAGGCGAGTGGAGCAGCTGACGGGCCGCGACCTGTCGAGCGCGCGGGACCGGATCGAGTTCTGGCTGGCGCTGCGCGCGAGAGAGTTGGTGACGTAGTGAGAGAGAGGATTGACAGTCGATGAAGGTCGGGGTTCCGACGGAGATCAAGACGGACGAGTACCGCGTGTCGCTCACGCCCGCGGGTGTGAGGGAGCTGGTTGAGCACGGGCACGAGGTGCTGGTCCAGTCCGACGCGGGCGTGGGCAGCACGATTCCGGACGAGGAGTACACGGCGCAGGGCGCGCGCATCCTGCCCGACGCGAGCTCCGTGTTCGAGGAGTCCGAGATGATCCTCGGCGTCAAGGAGCCGCAGCCGGAGGAGGTGGAGCTGCTGCGCCCCGACCACCTCCTCTTCACCTACCTGCACCTGGCTCCGGCCCCGGAGCTGACGAAGGGGCTGGTCGACTCGGGCGCCACCTGCGTCGCCTACGAGACCGTGGTCGACGAGCACGGGCACCTGCCGCTGCTCGCGCCGATGAGCGAGGTGGCGGGCAAGATCGCCACTCAGTGCGGCGCGTTCTTCCTCGAGCGGCCGCTCGGTGGCCGCGGCGTGCTGCTCGGCGGCGTGCCGGGCGTTGCCGCGGCGACCGTGATGATCATCGGCGGCGGCGTCGTCGGCCAGAACGCGGCCTTCATCGCAATCGGCATGGAGGCCGACGTCTTCGTGTTCGACCGCAACATCGACCGTCTCCGGGAGCTCGACATCGCGTTCGGCGGCCGGGCCTCGACGGTCTACTCGTCGACGCTCGCCGTCGAGGAGATGCTGCCGCGCGCCGACCTGGTGATCGGCGCCGTGCTGATCCACGGCGCACGCGCGCCGTATGTCGTCAAGCGCGATCAGCTTGGCCTCATGAAGAAGCGCGCGGTTCTCGTCGACGTCTCGATCGACCAGGGCGGCTGCTTCGAGACCTCGCGCCCGACCACCCACTCCGACCCCGTCTACGAGGTCGACGGGGTGACCCACTACTGCGTCGCGAACATGCCGGGCGCCGTCCCGGTGACCTCGACGTTCGCGCTCACCAACGCCACCCTGCCCTACGTGCTCGCCCTGGCCGACCACGGCCTCGAGGGCGCGATCCAGAAGCTGCCCGGCCTGAAGCCCGGCGTGAACGTGGCCGACGGCAAGGTCACGCACGAGGCGGTGGCCGAGGGCACCGGCCTGCCGTATACACCCGTCGAAGACGTCCTGGGCGTCACGGCCTAGCCCGGAGGAGAGGACCCCGCAATGGCGACCATCAGCAAGACCAGGCTTCAGAACTTCATCGACGGCGAGTTCGTTGACGCCGCGGACGGCGCCACGGAGGAGGTGACGAACCCCGCCAACGGCGAGGTGATCGCCGACATGCCGCTGTCCGGCGAGGAGGACGTGAACCGCGCGGTGGCGGCCGCGAAGGGGGCCTTCCCGGGCTGGTCCACGACGACGCCGAGCGAGCGGGCCGCGGCGATGCTGAAGCTCGCGGATCTGCTCGACGAGCACGCCGAGGAGCTCTCCGACCTAGAGGCCGCGGATGCCGGCAAGCCGCGCAGCGCGATGCTCGAGGACGAGATGCCGGCGGTGAGCGACACACTGCGCTTCTTCGCAGGCGCGGGTCGGGTGCCCGAGGGCCAGGCATCGGGCGAGTACGTGGCCGGGCGCACCTCCATCATCCGCCGCGAGCCGGCCGGCGTGGTGGGGCAGATCGCGCCGTGGAACTACCCGCTGATGATGGCCGCGTGGAAGATCGGGCCGGCGCTCGCCGCCGGGTGCACGATCGTGCTGAAGCCCGCCGAGACCACCCCGGTCACCACCGTGAGGCTCGCCGAGCTGGCCGGCGAGGTGCTCCCGAAGGGCGTCCTCAACGTGATCACCGGCCACGGCCAGCCGGCGGGGTCGTCGCTCGTCACGCACCCCGATGTCGACATGGTGTCTCTGACTGGGTCGCCCGAGACGGGCAAGTGGATCGCCAGGGCCGCGTCGGACTCGCTCAAGCGCGTGCACCTGGAGCTCGGCGGCAAGGCGCCAGTGATCGTGTTCGACGACGTGGACATGGCGACGGCGCTCGAGACGATCGCCGGCACGGCTCTCTACAACGCGGGCCAGGACTGCACCGCGGCCACGCGCGTGCTCGCCTCGTCGAAGGTCTACGACGACATCGTGAACGGCCTCGCCGAGGAGGCGAAGGGCTACAAGATGGGCGACACGTTCGACGCGGAGACGAACCTCGGCCCGGTGAACTCCCAGCGGCAGCGCGAACGCGTCGAGGGCTTCTTCGAGCGCAAGCCGGACCACGCCGAGATCATCACCGGCGGCAGGGAGCCCGACCTGCCCGGAACGTTTGTCGAGCCGACGGTCATCGCCGGGCTCGAGCAGGACGACGAGATGATCCAGAACGAGATCTTCGGCCCCGTAATGACGGTCCAGCCGTTCGACGACGAGGCGAAGGCGATCGAGTGGGCGAACGGCACGCGCTACGGTCTCGCGGCGTCGGTGTGGACGCGTGACATCGGCCGCGCGCACCGGGTGGCGAACGCGATCCGATTCGGCACGGTGTGGATCAACGACCACATCACGATGGCGATGGAGATGCCGCACGGCGGGTTCAAGCAGTCCGGCTACGGCAAGGACATGTCGAAGTACTCGCTCGAGGACTACACGATCGTCAAGCACGTGATGGTCAACCTCGAGGCGTAATCGTTCGCTCCTACCGATTTCTGACGGCCTGGCTGCTCGACGCAGAGCGCCCGGCCGTCTGGAGAGAGCTCCGCGACGCGGGGAGCTGGCCGGAGTGGTGGCGCGGCGTGGAGCGCGTGATCGAGCTTGCGCCCGACGAGCACTACCGGATCGCCTGGCGCAGCCGCATCCCGTATGACCTCGAGTTCGAGTTCGTGGTCCACGATCTCGACGAGCCGTCCTCCATGAAGGGCGAGGCGCGCGGCGAGCTCACGGGCACGGGCCACTGGCGGCTGTTCGAGCAGAACGGGATCACGGCGGTCACCTACGAGTGGAACGTGCAGACCACCAAGCGATGGATGAACGCGCTCGCCCCGGTCGCGCGGCCGATCTTCGAGTACAACCACAACATCGTGATGCGCTGGGGCGGCGAGGGCCTCGCCCGGCGGCTCGGTTGCAATTTATTAGCAGCCGGCTGAGCTCGGATCCCTAAAGTGGCCGTCGTGCGGGTCATTGCGGCGGCGCTGTTGGTGGGGCTGACCCTGTGCGGATGCTCGGCACTGGGCAGTGATGCGGAGGATGGACGCGCTCAGGCCGATGCGCGAAGGCCCACGCAGCCGCACGTCGTGCTGATCGTCTTCGACGAGTTCGGCGGCGACATCCTGCTCGGCTCGAAGGGGAAGATCGACGCGGGCCGTTATCCGCACTTCGCGGCGCTCGCGAGGGACGGAACCTGGTTCCGCAATGCGCAGACGCGCTACGACTCGACCACGAAGGCGGTGCCGCTGATCCTCGACGGGATCGCCCCGCGGCCCCACACCGTGGGAAGCGTGCGCTTCCACCCACAGTCGATCTTCACCGCGCTGGGCCGGGCGGGCTACCGGATCGTGCCGTCGGAGGAGGCGACCGCGATGTGCCCGGCGCGCTACTGCCGGTCCGAGCGCGCGAAGCCTCCGGCGATCCTCCCGAACCTCAAGGGCGGCCGCGCCCAGCGCTTCGAGCGCTTCATTCGCTCGATTCACGCGAGCCGGCGGCCCACCTTCTGGATGAAGCACGCGCTGTTGCCGCACGGGCCGTGGGTCTACCTGCCCGACGGGACGATGATGCGGCCGCCCGGTCCGGAGCTGCTGCCGGGGATGCAGACGATCCCGGGTTTCTACGACGACTTTCTCCGCCACCACAACGAGCAGCGCCAGCTGCTGCAGCTCGGCTTCGCGGACAGGCTGCTGGGCCGCCTCGTCGCGCGGCTGAAGAGCCAGGGCATCTATGACGACACGCTGATCGTCGTCACGGCCGACCACGGCTTCGCGTGGAAGGTCGGCGTGGACACGCGGCGCAGCGTGAGCCTGTCGAACATCGACGAGCTCGGGTCCGTGCCGATGATCGTGAAGCGGCCCGGGCAGAGGGCCGGTCGCGTGAGCGGCGCGCTGGCGCAGACGCTCGACGTGACACCCACGATCGCCGACGTCCTGAACGTGCCGCTCGGCTACCACGCCGACGGCCGCTCCGTGTTCTCGCCGAAGGCCAGCGCGCGCCGGACCGTGCGGATCGTCAAGCGCGACTTCAGCTCGGTGGTGAGCATCTCGAAGCGGCGCTGGGTGGCCCGCCGCGCCGCGGTGGCCGGGCGCCGCCTGCGCGAGCTCGGGTCGGGCGACTGGCCGAGCCTGTTCACGTCCTACGGCCCGCACCGCGAGCTGATCGGGCAGACGATCGCCGACCGAAAAGCCGCTTCGGGCGTCACGGCCACGCTGTCGCTCGCGCGCTCGTACACACACGTCCGCCGGGCCAGCGGCGTCGTCCCCACGCAGGTGGCGGGGCGAATCCACGGCTCCGGGCCGCGCAACGAGCGTGACATCGCGGTCGCCGTGAATGGCCGTATCGCCGCGGTTGGGCGAAGCTTCCACCTGCGTGGTCAAGCGGTGGAGAGCTATTCCGTCATGGTTCCCGAGGATGCGCTTCAGGAGGGCCGGAACCGCATCGAGGTCCTCGAGGTCTCGGACGGCGGCAGGATGGCGGTGCTGGCTCACAGTTGAGCTGATCGCCGCGGTCGCGCTCGCCGGCTGTGCGCTTCCGGGGGACGAGGACGAGGCGAGGTCGGAGGTCCGGCGCCCGCCGGTCGTGTTCGTGGTCTTCGACGAGTTCCCCGCGGACGACCTGCTGCGCCCCGACGGCAGCATCGACGCCGAGCGCTTCCCCCACTTCGCCGAGCTGGCGTCGATCTCCACCTGGTTCCCGAACGCGCACACCGTCTACGACTCAACGTTCGGCGCCGTGCCGGCCATCCTCGACGGCCGGATGCCTCACGCCCACATGGCCACCGACGTGCGCAGCCACAAGCCGAGCATCTTCCACATGATGGACCGGCTCGGCTACGAGGTGTTCAAGGTCGAGTCCGCGTCGGCCGTGTGCCCACCGATGATCTGCCCAGGCGCGCGGACCCGGCGACCCGGGGTGCTGAAGCGACTGTCGGGCAACGGCCGGCCGCCGCGCTTCCACCGCTGGGTCGGCGCGATCCGGCGCCGGCCCGAGCCGGCGTTCTACTTCCAGCACTCGCTGATGCCGCACGAGCCGTGGCTGTACCTGCCGTCCGGGCACCAGATGCGCCGGGCGGGTGTCGAGCCGATCTGGCAGATCAACCGGCCGACCGGCTTCGACGACCCGGCCCTGTCGGTGCACAACCACCTTCGCCACCTGCTCCAGGTGGGCTACACCGACCACCTCCTGGGCCAGCTGCTCGAGCGCCTTAGGCGAACCGGGCTGCTCGAACGGGCGCTCGTCGTGGTGACGGCCGACCACGGCTACTCGTTCCGCGTCGGCGTCGACAGCCGGCGGCTCCTGAGCCAGGACAACGTCGAGGAGATCGCGCCCGTACCGCTGTTCGTCAAGGCGCCCGGGCAGATGGACGCGCGAGTCGACGACGCGCTTGCGGCCAACCTCGACATTGTCGCCACCACCGCCGACCTGCTCGGGACGACGGTGGGGTACCCCCAGGACGGCCGGTCGGCGTTCTCGGAGGAGGTCGAGCGGCGCACGGGCATCGCCGTGGAGACGCGCGACTACGCGCACGTCGTGCGGATCGGGCTGCCGGAGCTCCAGCGCCGGCGCGCCATGTGGCGGCGCCGCTGGGCGCGGCTGTTCGGGACGGGCGCGGAGAGCAATCTGCTGTACGGGGACCCGTGGACGCGCGCCTACCGGGTCGGCCCGAACCGGGAGCTGCTCGACCGCCGGTTGAGCGCCCTGCGCGTCGCGCCCGCCGGGGCGGGCTCGGATCGAGCAACCGCGATCGACGCCTCCCTGTTCAGGAACGTGTCGAAGCGCAACCAGATCGTGCCGACGCGGGTGACGGGGCCGCTCGAGGGCGTCCCGGTCGGCGAGCACCGCGACCTCGCCCTGGCGGTCAACGGCCGGATCCGCGCCGTCGGGCGGAGCTTCGACTTCGTCAAGCAGCGCTTCGAGTACTACTCGTTCGTGGTGCCGGAGGCGGCGCTCCGCCCGGGGCCGAACCGGATGGAGCTGTTCGAGCTGCGGCGCGGCGGCACGCTGGTCCGGATCGCGACGCTCTAGGGGGCCTTGAAGGTGGAGTTCGGCTCCGCGCTGCCGTCGACGTCCACGTCGGCCGGGTGCTTGCTCGTGTCGATGAAGGCGCAGAAGTAGTGCCGGCGGTCGTCGCGGGCGACGCAGGTGCGGAAGAAGTCCTCGCCGAGCCGAATCGTGTTGGCCGTCTCGAGGTTGCGGACCAGCTCGGCGTCGCCGCTCTGCAGGATCAGGTTCCGGAAGGCCTTCGCGTTTCGCTCCGTGTCCTGCGTCTCCGAGACCACGAGCGGGCGCGCTGCGAGGCCGGCGGCCACCACGCCCACGATCGTCGCGAGCAGCAACCCGGTGCCGATCCGGTCGGTCAGTACCTCGAGCCGGGCGCGCGGGGGCGCCGCCGGCTCCGTGGCCGGCTCCCGCTTCCAGGTCGCCCTGGCGAGCCAGGGCGCGACGGCCCCGATCAGAAAGAGGTTGCCGAAGGTGGCGAGCAGGATGGCCGGGATCAGGTCGACGCCTGTCCCGACGGGCGGGAGCAGGTGGAGGATCAGGCCGTCGATCAGCGTGACGGCGATGAAGGTCGGCCACATCCATGCGCCACGCAGCCGCCAGCGGATGCGGGCGGGCCAAAAGCGCTCGTCTCGATCCACTGGGCCGGAGAGTAGCCTTCGGGACGTGGCTGAACTCTGGGTGGCGCAGCTCGGCACGATCCCGTATCGGGAGGGTGTCGCGCTCCAGGAGACGCTTCGCGCGCGGCGTCAGGACGGCGAGATCCCCGACCTGCTGCTCGTGCTCGAGCACCCGCCCGTCTACACGAAGGGGAAGCGCACGGAGCCGGGCGACCTGCCCATGGGCGAAGACTGGTACCGGGCCCAGGGGATCGACGTGTGCGACACCGACCGCGGCGGCCGCGTGACCTACCACGGCCCCGGCCAGCTCGTGGCCTATCCAATCATGGGCGTGCAGCGAGTTGCGGAGTTCGTGCACACCATGGAGGGAGCCATAGTGTCCGCACTCGCCGACGAGGGCATCGCCGCGGAGGCGCGCGCGACGCCGTTCACCGGCGTATGGGCGGGCGACTCGAAGATCGCATCGATCGGGGTTCGGGTGTCCGGCGGCGTGACGACCCACGGGCTCGCCGTGAACGTCGACAACGACCTGCAGCCGTTCGAGTGGATCGTTCCGTGCGGGATAGACCACGTGCGGGTGACCTCCGTGTCGAAGGAGACCGGCAGCGCCCCGTCGCTGCCCTGCTTCCGCAAGCGGATGGCGTGGCGCTTCGCGGAGGCGTTCGGCAGGCGCCAGCGGATCGTGTCCGCCGGCCGGATCCTCGAGCGCGAGGCCGTGCCGGCATGAGCACCCGCTCGCGCTCCAACCCGGGCGGCGCCAAGGTGCTCGAGCTGATGGGTGACGTGCGCCCCTTCCGCGAGCGCAAGCCGGCCTGGTTCAAGCGGCCCGCCCCGGGCGGCCCGGCCTACCGCGAGCTGCGCGGGATGATCGAGAGCGAAGGGCTTCACACGGTCTGCCAGGAGGCCGCCTGCCCCAACATCGGCGAGTGCTGGGAGCGCGGCACCGCGACGTTCATGATCCTGGGCGACACCTGCACGCGCCGCTGCGGCTTCTGCAACGTGAAGACGGGCAAGCCGACGCACAACGACCCGCTCGAGCCGCTGCGCGTGGCGCAGTCGGTGAAGCGGATGGGCCTCAGGCACGCGGTGATCACGAGCGTCGACCGCGACGACCTCCCGGACCTCGGCGCCAGCGCCTTCGTAGGCGTGATCCGCTCGATCCGCCGATTCGCGCCCGGGTGCAAGGTCGAGGTGCTCACCCCCGACTTCCGCGGCGAGGAGATGCCGCTGGCACGGGTGATCGCCGAACGCCCGGATGTCTTCAACCACAACGTCGAGACCGTGCCGCGGCTATATCCGCTCGCGCGGCGCGGCTCGCGCTTCCTGCGCTCATGCCGGGTCCTCCGGAACGCCAAGGAGATGGGCGGCGACGAGGTCGTCACCAAGTCCGGGCTGATGACCGGGCTCGGCGAGACGAAGGAGGAGCTGCTCGACGCGTTCGGCACGCTTCGCGAGCACGGGGTCCAGGTGCTCACGGTCGGCCAGTACCTCCGGCCCACGCGCGACCACCTGCCGGTCGTGCGCTACTGGCATCCGGACGAGTTCGCCGAGCTGGAGCGCGAGGCGTACGCGATGGGCTTCGACTCGGTCGCGGCCGGGCCGCTGGTCCGCTCGAGCTATCACGCCGAGCAGACTCTGGCGCAGGCCTCGTCGGGCTGAGCTCCCGGACAGTGGGGCATCGGCCTCCCTGAGATGACGTGATCCCGCTCAAGGACGACATCCCGACCCGGCGCTTCCCGGTCATCACCGTCGCGCTGATCGCGATCAACGTGATCGTCTACTTCGTGTTCGAGCACGGGCTCTGGGGGCTCGGCGAGTTCGGGAACGAGCGCGTATTCGACTACGGGGCGATCCCGGAGGAGATCACCCATCCCGGCACCAACTGCTTCACCGACCCCACCATGACCTTCATCCAGTGCCGGGCGAACGCCATCGCATCCGGCCAGCCGCCGTACTGGGTCACGGTCTTCACCTCGATGTTCCTACACGGCAGCCTGCTGCACCTGGGCGGCAACATGCTGTTCCTCTGGATCTTCGGGAACAACATCGAGGACTCGATGAACCGGCTCGTGTTCATCGGCTTCTACATCCTGGGCGGCCTGGCGGCGCTGGCGCTCCAGGTGGTCACGGACCCGAGCTCCATGGTACCGACGGTGGGGGCGAGCGGGGCGATCGCGGGCGTTCTGGGCGCCTACGCACGCTTATATCCGCGCGCGCGGGTGGTCACGCTGATCATCATCATCATCTTCTTCACCGTCGTCACATTGCCCGCTGTGCTCGTACTCGGTCTGTGGTTCCTGCTCCAACTCCTGCCCGCGTTCAGCGACCCGACCGGCGCCGGCGGCGGGGTTGCGTACTTCGCGCACATCGGCGGCTTCCTGTTCGGGCTCCTGTTGATCAAGGTGTTCGCCACGAACGTGCACGAGGACTACGAGCGGGCGCACCGTATTCCGGTGTATTGATGGGACGGACGCTGGTCCTCGGCTGCAGCCTTGCGATCATCTGCCTGCTCGCGTTCCTGACCCTGTCGGTGGCTCTGCGAGACGGCGTGGACATCCTCGTTGTCGTGTCCGGAATCGTGCTCCTGCTGATGGGCGTCGGCATCCTGGGCGCACTGTCGACCCCGCCGCCGGATGACTAGGCGCGGGCGTCATGCCTCCGGGCCGCCGGCGGTCCCGAAGCTGGTCCTCCAGGGCGGCCGCAGGCGCTCGCGCGCCGGCCGGCTGATCGCGATCCTGGCCATCCTGGCGGCGCCCGTCGCGGTCGCCGCGGCGGCCCTCTTGTCGTTCGGCCACGACGAGGGGCGCGGGGCATCGGGACCGCCGCTGGCCGTCAGCTCGCCGCCAGTGCAGCCCGCGCCCAAGGAGCCGCGCGAGCCGGCGACACAGCCGAGTGAGGGCGAGCCCGCACCCGCCGTGAGGCTCTCAGGTGTCGACGCGTTCCACATCCACCTGCGCAGGCCACCGCGGGCGGGGCTCGTGTTCGACGTGAGGACGGGGGACGTCCTGTGGCGCCATGAGCCGCTCCGTGTGCTGCCGATCGCCAGCCTCACGAAGATCATGACCGCGCTGCTCACGGTCGAGCGGAGCCACCCGAACGACCCCGTGCGGATCACGAAGGCGGCGCTCAACTACAGCGGCTCGGGGGTCGGGCTGCTGCCACGCGGGAAGCGGGTGCGCCTGGAGACGCTGCTCAACGGGCTCCTAATCGTGTCCGGCAACGACGCGGCGATCGCGCTCGCCGTGCACATGGCCGGAACCGAGCGCCGCTTCGTGGGGATGATGAACCGGCGCGCCCGCGACTGGGGCCTCGACTGCACCCACTTCGCCTCCTCGCACGGGCTCGAGGACGGCAACCGCTCCTGCGCCCGCGACCTCGCCGTGCTGACCCGCCTGGCGATGGCCGAGCCCCGCATCCGCCGCATCGTCCGCCGCCGCCAGGTCGACTTCCGCTTCCCGATCAAGGGCCACCGCCTCTACCTCTATGGCCACAACCCGCTGATCCGCATGGGCTACCCCGGAGCGATCGGCCTCAAGACCGGCTACACCTTCGCGGCCGGCCGTTGCTTCGTCGGCGTGGTGCGCCGAGGCGGCCGCACCCTGGGGGTGGTGCTGCTGAACTCCCGCGACCCGGCGAAGCACGCCCCGAAGCTGTTGAACGCCGCGTTCGCGCGGCTGTAGCCGAGTCGTTGCACGATTGGCAGTGAGGGGCAGCGGGTGCGGAGCCCTGGGATCTGATGGAGCCAGCCGGATTCGAACCGGCGGCCTCCGCCGTGCAAGGACGGCGCTCTACCAACTGAGCTATGGCCCCTTTGGCGTCGAATGGTAGGGCCAGTGCCGGTGGCGTTGTCGAGGCCGCGTCCACCCGCGGCTACGTCTAGTACCTCCGTCCAGACCCGCCGACACCTGTCGAGCGGGCCAAAATCGCTATCCAGATCGGCCTCCCGGAAGCCGAAAACTGGGATACGACGGCATGGAGGGTTCCGTCGAACTAAGCGGCACGGGACGCCGCTGAGTTGCAACAAAGCGAGGGGTCGCCGGGGCGGGCGACCCCTCGCCGCAACTCAAAGCAGGGCCGGCCAGGTTCGAGCTGCTGCCTAGTCGAAGTCGAAGTCGCGAGGCGGCTTCTGCTCGAACCAGAGCCGGTCGTGCTCAGGCGTCTCTTGGAGGAAGTCGGGCGTGTCCTCGAGCACGTCCGCGTCGCCGTCCTCAGCAGCCGTCTCCTCCTCCGGTGACAGCAGCTCCTCCTCGTCCGGCTCGAGCTCGCCCTCGTCCGGTTCCAGCTCGCCCTCGTCCGGCTCGGGCTCCTCCATGTCGAAGAGCACGGTCTCCTGGTCGGTAGAGGCCGCGGTGACCTCACCCGCAGGCGCCGCGCCCTCGTCGGCATCCGCGAGTGCCTCGTCCTCGGCCGCCGCCTCGGCGGCCTCCGGTTCACCGTCCTCGTGCTGCTGCGCCACCTCGCGCCGAGCCGGCCCAAGCGCCTCCTCTTCCTGGCGCTGGAGCTCATCCTCGGGCACTCCGTGCTTGCGCTTCAGCTCGAGATGCTCCTTGATGGCATCGTCGAGTATGCCCATCGCGCGGAACCTTATCGAGGCGGGGAGGACGGCTCGGCCACGGGCGTCCCGGCGCGCTCCACGCGGTTCTTGCCCGCCCGCTTTGCCGCATACAGAGCCGCGTCGGCGGCCGCGATCAGCCCGTCCCGGTCCACGGCGCTCTCCGGCATCGCAGCCACTCCGAAGCTCGCCGTGACGCTCAGCGTGCCCCTGCCGCCGACACGGGGGACCTGGAGCGACTCCACGGCCGCCCTCATCCGCTCGGCCAGGAGCTCGGTGCCGGAGGCGTCCGTCTGCGGCAGGATCACAGCCAGCTCCTCGCCGCCGTAGCGCGCGGCCGTGTCGAGCTCGCGGATCGTGTCCCGCAGCACGCCGGCGACCAGGGCGAGGACCTCGTCACCCTGCTGGTGGCCGTAGCTGTCGTTCACGCGCTTGAAGTCGTCGAGGTCGAGCATGATCAGCCCGAGCGGCGTTTCGAAGCGGCGGCCGCGCTCGACCTCGTGGTCCAGAGCGGCCAGGAAGGCGCGCACGTTCGCCAGGCCGGTCAGCTCGTCGGTCACCGCCTGCTGCTCCACGGCCTCGTGCAGGCTGGCGTTTTCGATCGACACGACCGCCTGCCCGGCCAGGTACTCGAGCAGATCCTCCTCCTCGCGCGAGAACGGCTGGCCGCGCCGGGCGATGGACAGCGCGCCCAGGTACTCGGGCCCGTCCACCAGCGAGCTCAGGCCGATCGACAGCGCGTGCACCCCCTCGCCCTCCGCCGACACGGCGCGCCGGGTGCGCTCCGCCCGGTCGTCGCCCTCGAGGGCGCCCAGGAGCTCCTGGCCCACCTCGGAGCGGATGGCGAACACGTCCCGCTCGGCGGCCTCGATGGCGCTTTTCAGCGGGCCGCCGACCTCGCCGACCTCGCAGCCGGCGAAGGCGCCCCGAGCGAGCGGGAGGGCTCGGCCCACGTCCGCGTCGCACGCGTCGACCGCCTGGCGCACCGCGAGCGCCACGACGCCGTGCCGATCGAGGCCTGTGGCGAGCGCATCGCCCACCCGGCGGATGGTCTCGGCCAGCTCTTGGCGCTTGCGCTCGACCTCCTCCATCTTCGCCTCGAGCTGGGCGGACATGTCGTTGAACTCGCGCCCCAGGTCGGCGAACTCGTCGCTGCCCTGGAGCGGGACGAGCTGCTGGAAGTCGCCGCGCGACAGGCGGCGCGCCGCCGCCAGGAAGGTCGCTATCTGGCCGTTGAGCGCGCGGCTCACGAAGCCCGCCGAGATCAGCGCGAGCAGCACGAACAGGCCCACGAGGAGAGCGATGAGCAGGCGGTTGCTGGCGATGTGCTCCGAGTAAGAGGCGGTCGGGGTGAGCACGCCCAGGCGGACCGACGGGCCGGCGGGCGCCTCCATCGCGACGAACCTGCCGCGGTAGTCCTCGCCTCCGACGTCGAGGTTCGCCAGGTCCTCGGCCGGCAGCGCATCGGCGCGGACCGCGCTCGGCAGCGTGGAGACAAGCGATCGCCCGCCCCGGCTCACCACGACCTCGAAGCCGCTGAGCGTCATGACCCGATCGGCGAGCGCGGACGCGCTCGTGACCGATACGGACAGCACCGCGTCGCGCTCGCCCCTGACGACGAGCCTGGACCCTGCGAACGCAATCGCCCCACTCGACCCCGCGCGCACCGGCCGCTCGCCGCGGAGCGACAGCTGCGTTGCCAGCACGCCTCCGACGGTCAGCTCCCGAAGGCGTCGCTCCGCCGCGCCGGCGCTACCCGACGCGAGCGCATGCTGGAGCTCGCGGTCGGCCGCGATCCGGTGCAGGGAGGGCTGCGCGCGCGCGGCCTGCTCCCGGTAGACGCCCGTGGCCAGGCGGCTGCCCGCCGCAAGGCCCGCGTCGGCCTTGCCGGTCTCGCTGCGAGCCGTCAGCGCGAACAGCACCACTCCGAGCGCGATCATCGGCACGATCACGATCAGCGCGAAGAACAGCCTCAGACGGCCGCGAAAGCTCATCCCTAGGTACCCCTCGGCCGAAGGCTAGCCAGCGATTAGGCCCGCGTCCGCGATTGCAGCGACGCTACGATGAAACGGCCACGGGGCTATAGCTCAGTTGGGAGAGCGCCTGGATCGCACCCAGGAGGCCGCCGGTTCGAGTCCGGCTAGCTCCATTAAATTCCCTGCAAATCGCGATAAACCCAGATGCTCGCCGCGTGAACAGCCGGGTGCCGGCCTACTAGGGTCCCGTGGGAGAAGCTCCTGCTAATCCAGCATTTCTCGGTCGACCGATCGTCGCGCTGGGGTCCGTTGTTTAGGCCAGAACGCGCCGTGGCCTAAATGCAGGCGGTCGCGCGGCTGAGTCCGCTCCCGAGTCGCCGGCCCTGTACGCAGCCCAAACGACGGCACGACTCTCATTTCACGCCCTGATGCACAGTCACGGATCTTTGCTTCTCCACCGGGCAGAAGCGGCGAGCGAACCGATCAAGGGTCGGCGGACAGCTGCGTTTCGTCCATCGCATCAGCTTGACGGGAGCCGGGCCGGAGTGTCGCATCCACGCGAAAGCGCAAGCGGCGAAACCACCTGGTCGGGCCTCCGCTGGGAGGGCCCGATTTGCTGGTTCGGCTGGTGGGTTGTGGTTAGGGCTGCGCGGCGGGCCCGTTGACGCTGGGCGGTTGGGCGCGCTGGATCTCGCCGGCGGTGGGCGCGGACGGTGTCACGCGCACGGGCGCGGCACATGCGCTCAGATACGTCTCGCGAGCCAACCCGAGGTCGAGCTCCTCGAGGCGCTTCGCCGCGGCCAGCAAGAGCGGCGCTGCATCACCGGCCAATCCCTGCGTGAGTGTGATCTGCCCGCGGAGCAGGTCTACGCGAGCGCGCCGGAAAGCGTCTAGCCCGCCCCACCTGCGGGGTGCCCACGAACGGGAGCTACTGCTCCGAGCACGTCCCCGACTACAAGAAGTTGAACCCGAACAGGGGCAACGGGTGGCGCGCTTCAGGCTGGCGGGCGCGCGTACTCGCCCAGACGGGCGGGCGCTGCGCCGTCCCGCGGTGCACGACCCCGTACGCCGGATGGAGGCGCACCACCTGCGCGCGCTCGCGGACGGACGCGATCCTGACGGGACGGCGTACCGCTCTGCCGGGCCCACCACGCTCGGCCCACCTCTAGCTAGAACCGATCTAGCAGTCGGGTGGGTGCGACTTCGAGAACAGCGTCACGACGCTGCCGAAGTGGCCCTCCTGCGCCTATCCGCTGATGACCTCGCCGTTGAGTTGCGGCTCGTTGCTCGTGAAAAACGCGACGCACGACGCGGTGGACCCGGACTGGCCCCCACTACCTGCGGCCGCTCCCGCAGGGGCCGCTGACGCGGCGACCGCGAAGCTCGCGGTGACAGGGATGAGTACTCGTGTGGCCTTCATGGTTCCTCCTTAGTGAGGGTCGTTCGTATCGGACATGACTCAATGTGCCGCGTCGTCGTGGATCCGCCCGACGCGAGTGGGCCGCGCGTGGTGGATGGGCGGCGCGTAGTCGCCGGTCGCCGCGTTCATGCTGTAGTCCTTGGGGAGCTCGGCCGGAAGCGGCGCTGCGGCTTCGCCGTTCACGGAGTTCTGCGAGTAGTCCTTGACTGCCGCGGCTCCTGCTGGAAGCGACGCGAGGGCAACTGCGACGACGGTTGCTGCGAGTGCCGTTGAAGGCTTCGAACCCATGTGAAGCTCCTTTCGTGTGGACGAGACGGACGCGGTCGAATGTGTGTTGGTGCGCTTGAGCGGTGCTTGAATGGGGCTTGCGCACCGATTGAGGAGGGCGGAAATGAGGTCGCTTGGCGGCTCCTGAAGACGCAGTCGAGTTCCGCATCCTCGGCCCGCTCGAGGCGTCCAGACACGGGCAGCCGCTCGAGCTAGGTGCCGGCAAGCAGCGGGCGCTGCTCGTACTCCTTCTCCTGCGCGCGGGCGAGATCGTGTCGACGGATCGGTTGATCGATGCGCTTTGGGGCGAGCGTCCGCCGCCGAGCGCCCTCAACAGCGTCCACATCTACGTCTCGCAGCTCCGCAAGGCGCTCGGCAACGGGCGCCTGGAGACGCACGGGCACGGGTACCTGCTCGCGCTCGAACCCGAGCAGCTCGACCTCGGCCGGTTCGAGCGCCTGCTCGGCGACGGTCGAGAGCTGCTCACCTCGGGCGACGCTGACCGCGCGGCCGGGGCGCTGCGAGCGGCGCTCGGACTGTGGCGCGGCCCGCCGCTCTCAGACGTCGCGTTCGAGCCGTTCGCACAGGCCGAGATCGCGCGTCTCGACGAGCTGCGCTTGGCCGCGCTCGAGGAGCGGATCGAGGCCGACCTCGCCCTCGGCCGCCACGCCGAGCTCGTGCCCGAGCTCGAGGGGCTCGTCCGCGAGCATCCGCTGCGGGAGCGCCTGCGCGCCCAGCTGATGCTCGCCTTGTTTCGATCCGGCCGCCAGTCGGAGGCGCTCGATGCATATCAGCAGGCGCGCAAGTTGCTTTCAACCGAGCTCGGACTCGAGCCGGGCCGCAGACTACGCGAGCTCGAGGCCGCGATCCTGCGGCAAGACGCGCAGCTTCATGTGCCCCCCCGACCCACCAGACGGACGGGAGCGGTTCACCGCAAGAGGCGTAGCGTCGTCGCGATCGGAGCCGCACTCCTGCTGGCGGCGGCGGTTGCCCTGGTCGGCATCACGTTCACCGGTGGCGAGACCCCAACGCCGCCTCGCGTGCTGCCGAACAGCCTCGTCCGCATCGATCCCGACACGCTCGAGGCGACGAACGTCGTGCCCGTCGGGAGCGCACCCGACCTCGTCGTGGCCGCCGGTGGGTTCGTCTGGATCACCCACCACGTCCTCGAGGACTTTGGTTACGGCCGTCTTCGCGACGCGGGTGATCGGACGCTGAACCGCGTCAACCCGGAGACGGGTGAGGTCGAGACCGTTGGCGGGCTCGCGCCGTGCGGGCTCGCGCCGGATCCGTCCGGCGATGTCTGGGTCGCGAACTGCTTCGCCTCCCGTGGTAGGGACGCCAACGTGGTCCGGGTCGACGCGACGACGCTCGACTTCGAGGCGACCTATCGAGTACCGGGAGGGGATGCAGGGGGGGTCTACTACCGCGCTTTCGCCTACGGCGGCGGATCGCTCTGGGTGGGCTGGACCCGCGAGCGCGGCGAGCACGCGGCGGTCATACAGCTCGATCCACGGTCGGGTGAGCAGCGGGTGAACGACGGCATGGACGGCGCCGCGCTCGCGTGGGCTGAGACTTCGGGCGACCTCTGGGGCTCGAACTTTGGCGAGGGCACTCTGACGAGACTGCACGCGTCCACGCGAGCCGTTGAGACGGTCAACGTGCTGTCCGTCAATCCGGGGCACATTCTCGTCGACGGAGACGTGGTGTGGGTCGGCGATTGGGAGTTTCCAGGGGTCGAGCGTCTACCTGCGGTCGGGCCGAGCAGGCCGCGCCTGGTTGACCTGCCGGTGCGAACCTTCGGAGGGGGCGTTTGGCAAATCGCCGCAGGCGAGGGTTACATCTGGGCGACGACGCCGCGAGACCGGGCGCTGTGGCGGATCGATCCGAAAACCAACGAGGCTAAGAGGATTCCGATGCCGTACCCCCCCACCGGCGTCGACGTGAACGAAGGCGACGTATGGGTGACCGTACGTAGGACATGCCACCTTGGTTGTCGAGGCTGACGCAGTTGGTCGGCGGAGCAGGTGCCTACGCTCTCGAACGCCTGCACCCGAGAACGCATTCGACGTCTACGTACCGCGAGTAATCACCTGCGAGCTCTGCATCGGACCCAGGAGGCCGCCGGTTCGAGTCCGGCTAGCTCCATACGAAGGACCCCGGTGCCGGTCAATGTCTCTGGCGAACGCGGCGTCCCGCTAGTGAGTGTCGAAGAGCGTCACACATTCGCCCTGGTTTTTGAACCTGTCGCCGAACGTACGCCATCCGCCGTTCTTGCAGTCGGCCTTGCTGGTCGGCCCCGGAACGACGAAGCTGATCGTGACCGATGCCGGCGCGGTGTTGCTCGTGTTCTGACTCAGCGAGGTGCCGGTGGCGCCGCTCACCCAGAAGCTCGACCCGCCGCCGCCGCCGCCGGCGCCGCTCTCGCCCCCGCCGCCTGCGCCGCCGCCGTAGTAGCCGCCCCCGCCGCCGCCGCCCTTGGTGCATGGTGGGGCTAGGAAGTTCCCGCCCTGTCCCAGCGATCCGCTGCCTCCGGTGCAGTCCACGCCACCAACGACGTCGCCGGTGCCGCCGTCGCCGCCCGCGGTGCCGCCGAAGCCGCCGTTACCACCATCCGAGCACCCGTCGCTGCGGCCACCATCGCCCGGGCCGGTCACCAACGTGTCGCCCGCTGCGCCGCCGAGCGCGACGCAGCTCGGGTTAAGGGGCCCCCCGCCGCCGCCGCCGCCCACCACCAGGCGGGAGGACAGCGAGGCCGGGTCGTCGATCGACAAGGTGCGCACGTCAGAGGCGCCGCCACCGCCGCCACCCGGGCTGAACCCGCCGCCGTTGAACCCGCCACCGCCGGCCTGCCCGCTGCCACCGACCTCCACGTACAGCGTGTTGGTGCCGACCGGCAGGGCCACGGTTGCGGTCACGACCGCCCCCGCCCCGCCGCAGGAGCCAAAGCCGCAGGTCGCGCTGCCGCCGGGCGCGCCGACCGCGGTCACGCCCACCGACCCCACGCCAGCAGGAACCGTGAACGTGTCCTCCGAGCCCGTGTACGCGTAAGTGCAGGTCGCGGTCGCGCCCGACTGCGAGAAAACGCCGCCGGCGCCACACGGTGTCGCCGCCGACGCCGAAACCGCCCACAACGCCGGCACGTACACCGCCGCGGTCAGCACAAGCGTCAGCCGCATCAGCGCTCCCAGGCGGCCACGCCCGACCATCGAATGACTGCTCATCGTCTCCTCCTGTACGCCGGGGGCATCGAAGACGAAGGCCGCGCGCCCTGCGAGCGACGGTCATCCGCTGCCGCCGACCCTAACCCTGTCCAAACGACCCGGTCAACCCCACCCAGGCACGCGGGCGCGCCAGATGGTTACCCGAGACCCAGGAGGCCGCCGGTTCGAGTCCGGCTGGCTCGATCGGAGGGCTCAGGCCTTTACCGCGCCGCCGAGCCGCTGGAAGCCGCCGGTGACCCAGTCGACGATGAGACGGCCATACTCATCGGGCGCCTGCTCCCACGCGAAGTGGCCGGCATCCAGTGGGTGGATCTCGCTGTTCGGCAGCAGGTCGGCGAGGTACTCGTTGTTGGACCACGGCACCAGGTCGTCATCGCGTCCGGCCATGATCTGAGCCGGCGTGGTGATCGAAGGCAACAGACCGCGCAGCACCGGGTTCTGCTCGGGGTAGTGGCGGACAAAGCGAGCTGACTCGGCAAAGCGACCGAGGTCGTACGCGCTGACGTAGTCCTCATGGACGTCGGGCTCGCTGTCGGCACTGGCCACGGGCTCGACGGCCAACCCGATGTTGGTCCGGGCATCCAGCTGTCGGACCACGTCGAGGCTCGGGGCCTCGATGACATCCTTGAGCGCGCCGCCGGCGTCTATGGGAGCACGCACCGCGCCTCCCCCGATCGTCAAGCTCGTGACCCGGTCTGGGGCGCTGGCCGCCAGGAACAACGCGGCGGCGGTGCCCACGTCCGGACCGACCACGTGCGGCGCGCCCAGGTCCCATTCCTCGATGAGGCGCGCAAGGAAGGTTCCCGTCGCGTCCGGGGCGATCAGGTCCGGGCGACCGTCTGAGTGGCCGAAGCCCGGCAGGTCGATCGCGACCACGCGCGCCGCCCCAGACACGCGGTCCCAGATCCGTCGGAACGCCCACAGGCTCTCCGGCCACGGGCTCAGCATCAACACCGTCACCGCCGACGAGTCCGCCTTGTTGTCAGCGAACCGAATCCGCAGCCCG
>Ga0207675_100001792_pt1 | contig 21488 bp, 21 predicted proteins | sample KBSSwiS42_FD_184305 | JGI IMG/M metagenome (GOLD analysis project Ga0207675, IMG submission 184305) | Switchgrass rhizosphere microbial communities from Kellogg Biological Station, Michigan, USA - KBS Switchgrass S4-2 (SPAdes) (version 2) | ecosystem: Host-associated > Plants > Roots >...
GGCACGTCGGTCGAAGACGTGAATCGTCTGCTGAAGCAGTTCGTGCAGATGCAGAAGATGTTGAAATCGCTCGGCGGGATGGCCGGGCTCGCCGGCGGCGGCAGGAAAGCGCGCCGCCAGGCCATGCAGATGCTTCGCAACCGCCAGTAGCGGTGCTCGAAGCCGGAAGTCGAACGTCGACGGTCGAAGGTCAGTTGCTGCTGGCTGGCGACGCCGGCGAAAGACCAAGGCGGCGAAGCGTAACAAGCGTTCGGGTTTTTCGAGCCCCGGGGGCTAATCAGGAGTCAGTAGAGATGGTCGCCATTCGTCTGCGCCGCGCCGGGTCCAAGAAGCGCCCGTTCTTCCGCGTCGTCGTCACCGATTCGCGCGCCGCGCGCGACAGCTCGTTCGTCGAAATCCTCGGACACTACAACCCGCGCACCAAGCCGGCGGTGGTGCAGGTCGACAAGGAGCGGGTCGATTTCTGGATGAAGCAGGGCGCGCAGCCGTCGAGCTCGGTGCGCACGCTCATCAAGAATCACCTGACGCCGGCGCCCGCGCCGGCCGCAGCTGCCGCGCCGCCCGAGGCCAAGTGAACGTGGAGCCGGGAGACGCGGCTTCGACCGGCGTCCGCGCCGTCGTCGAGGTGCTGGCCAGGGCGCTGGCCGATCGCCCCGACGCGGTGCGCGTCACCGAATCGAAGCACAAGCACGTGACGCTGATCGAGCTGTTCGTGTCGCCGCAGGATCTCCCGAAGCTGATTGGGCGGCAGGGACGCACGGCGGCGGCGCTGCGCACGCTGGCGTCGACGGCGGGCGAACGCGAGGGCAAGCAGGTGATGCTCGAGATCCGCGAGACGCGGTGAAGTGGGACGAGATGGCGCTGGTCGGCCGGGTTGCCCGCGCGCACGGCATCCGGGGCCAGGTCATCGTCAACCCGGAGACTGATTTTCCCGAGGATCGATTCCGGCCCGGCGTCGAGCTGTTCATCGAGCGCGGCGGGCGAATCGAGGGGTTGAGGGTCACCAGCGCGCGCTTTCACGGCGCGCGGCCGGTGATCGGCATCGACGGCGTCGAGACGATGAACGACGCCGAGACGCTCGCCGGCCTCGAGTTGCGCGTGCCGGTCGACGCGCTGGCGGCGTTGCCGGAGGGCACGTTCTACCGGCACGATCTGGTCGGCTGCGTGGTCGAGACGCGCGACGGCAGGCGGGTCGGACCCGTCACCGGCGTCGAAGGATCGATGACCGGCAGCCGGCTGGTGGTCGAGGGTGCCGCGGGCGAAGTGCTGGTGCCGCTGGTCGCGGCGATCTGCACGCTGGTCGATCCGGCGGCGAAGCGGATCGTGATCGATCCGCCGGAGGGATTGCTCGAAGCCAACGCGGCCGACAGCGCGCGATGACGTTTGACATCGTCACGATCTTTCCGGCGATGATCGTGGAGCCGCTGGCGGCCGGGGTGCTCGGGCGCGCGATCGAGCGCGGGACGCTCGACGTGAAGGTCCGGGACCTGCGCGACTACACGATCGATCGCCACCGGGTGGTCGACGACACGCCGTACGGCGGCGGGCCGGGGATGGTGCTGAAGCCCGACCCGATCTTCCGTGCGCTCGACGCGGTCGAAGCGGAGCGCGGCGCGCCGCTGCGGGTGGTGATGATGTCGCCGCAGGGACGCCGCTTCACGCAGGCGGACGCGCAGCGGCTCAGCGGCCTGCCGCACGTCGTGCTGCTGTGCGGCCGCTACGAAGGGTTCGACGATCGCGTGCGCGCGCGGGTCGACGAGGAGCTGTCGATCGGCGACTACGTGCTGACCGGCGGCGAGCTGCCGGCGCTGGTCGTCCTCGATGCGGTCGCGCGGTTCGTGCCGGGCGTGGTCGGCGACGGCCAGTCGGTGGTCGAGGATTCGTTCAGCCGCGGGCTGCTCGATTTTCCGCAGTTCACGCGGCCGCCCGAGATCGGCGCGTTCCGGGTGCCCGAGGTGCTGCTGTCGGGCAACCACGCCGAGATCCGGCGCTGGCGCAAGCGCGAGGCGCTGAGCCGCACGCTCGAACGGCGGCCGGATCTGCTGGACGAAGCGGTGCTGGACGACGAAGAGCTGGAAATACTGCGGGAGCTGCGAGGGTCGCTGAAACGGGAAACGACCCGCTAAGCTGGGTGCAGGCTGCGCCGTTCAGCAGCCTGCGAGAAGGAGCCAGAGATGGGCGCGATTGAGCTGGTGGAAAAATCACAGCTGGCCGAGCGGCCGGCGATGAAGGCGGGCGACACCGTCAAGGTGCACGTCAGGGTGCGCGAGGGCGACAAGGAGCGCATCCAGATTTTCGAGGGCGTGGTGATCGGCCTGCACCGCGGCGGCACGCGGGCGTCGTTCACCGTCCGCAAGGTGTCGTTCGGCCAGGGAGTGGAGCGCATCTTCCCGCTGCATTCGCCGACCATCTCGAAGGTCGAGGTGACGCGCTCGGCGAAGGTGCGCCGCGCCAAGCTCTACTACCTGCGCGACCTGAAGGGCAAGGCGGCGCGCATGAAGGACACCGCGAAACAGTAAGGCGGGTGGGGCGGGCAGGGCAGGTGGGGCAGGTCCTTTGCGGATCCCGCCAGCGGTGCTGATCCGGTCGCCGTTCACTGGCCAATGACACGCGTTCCCGCGATGCGCACGCTGGAGAACGCGCTGCGCCGGGTCGGGTTCGTGCACGTCGCCGGTGTCGACGAAGTGGGCCGCGGCTGTCTCGCCGGCCCGGTCGTCGCCGCCGCCGTCGTGCTCCATCCCGAGCGGCACATCCCCGGCGTCTGCGATTCGAAGACCGTCCCCGCGCCCGAGCGCGAGCGGCTCTACGACCGCATCGTCCGCCTCGCGGTGGCGTGGGCCGTCGCCGCCGCCGATCCCTCCGAGATCGATCGCATCAACATCCATCAGGCGTCGCTGCAGGCGATGCAGCGCGCGATCCTGGCGCTGGCGCCGCTGCCCGACATCGTCCTGGTCGACGCCTTCCGCGTGCCCGGCCTGCCGATGGCGCAGCGCGGCGTGGTGCACGGCGACCGGCGCTGCTCGGCGATTGCCGCCGCGTCGATCATCGCCAAGGTGACGCGCGACCGCGAGATGCGCCAGCTCCACGATCGCGATCCGCGCTACGGATTCGATCGCCACAAGGGCTACGCCACCGCCGATCACCTCGACGCCGTCGCACGGTTCGGCTACTCGGACGTGCATCGCCGCTCGTTCCGGCCTCCGACGCTGTTTGATACGATGGACGAACAGCTGCCCGAGAACGACTGCTGACGCGTCTGACGACTGACCACTGCCGCCGTGCCCATAGATCGCGCCGTCACGCTTCGCAACGCCGAGAAACTGATCCGGCAGGGGAAGCTCGAAGCTGCCATCGAGGAATTCGTCCGCATCGTCGAGGATCAGCCGCAGGACTGGGCGGCGAAGAACACGCTCGGCGACCTCTACGCGCGCGCCGGCCAGGTGGACAAGGCGATCGACCAGTTCGTGGAGATCGCCGACAACCTGAACGAGGAAGGCGGCTTCGCCAAGGCCGGCGCGATCTACAAGAAGATCATCAAGCTCAAGCCCGACCACGAGCGCGGGCTGTGGCAGCTCGCCGACATCCTCGCCAACCAGCGGCTCTACGCCGACGCGCGCGCCCATCTCAACTCGCTGATCGAGCTGCGCCGCGCCAAGGGCGACACGCGCGGCGCGCTGCAGGCCAAGGTGCGCCTCGGGTCGCTCGACCCCGAGGACTACGACGGGCGGATGAGCGCGGCGAGCGCGCGCATCGAGATGGGCGACGTCGCCGGCGCGTTGCGCGATCTGAAGGACATTGCCGGGGAGCTTTCCGAGAAAGGCCGACGGGAAGAAGCGATCAGCGTCCTGCACGAAGCCGCGACGCTGAACGCGGATGATGAAGAAGTTCGCGAAAAGCTGCTCGACGTCTACTCCGCCGCCGGCGATTACGTCCGCGCCCGGGAATACGCGACGACGATTGAACAGTTCCGGATGGTCGCCGCTGCGCTCGAAGGGCAGGGGCAGGCTGACGAGTCGCTGGCGACGCTGCGCCAGGCCGCGGCTGCGCATCCGCACGACACGGAGCTGGCGGCCGAACTTGCCAAGACGTTCATCGCCCGCGGCGATCTCGCGACCGCCGCCGCATATCTGACCGTCGAGGTCGCCGGAAACGATCCCGCGCTGCTGACGACCGTCGCCGACATGAAGCTGCGCGGCGACGACTACGAGGAAGGCCTGGCCATCGTCCGCAAACTGCTCGCCGAGGATCCCTCGCGGCGCGAGCAGATCGCGTTGCTCGGGTGGAGCGTCTCCGAGCAGAAGCCCGAGGCAGGCTTCGCCGTCGTCGAGCTCTCCGCCGATGCCGCGGTCGCCGACAACGACTGGCCCGGCGCGGCGGCGGCGCTGCAGGAATTCGTGACGCGGGTGCCGAACCACATTCCCGCGTTGATGCGGCTGGTGGAGATCTGCGTCGACGGCGGCCTCGAGGCGACGATGTACAGCGCGCAGGGGCAGCTTGCCGATGCCTACATCGCCGCGGGCGCGGCCACCGAAGCGCGGTTCATCGCTGAAGATCTCGTCGCCCGCGAGCCATGGGACAACGAGAACGTCGCGCGCTTCCGTCGCGCGCTGGTGCTGCTCGGCGAACCGGATCCGGACGGGTTGATCGCCTCGCGCCTGAGCGGCGAATCGCCGTTCACCAGCACCGACCTCTTCGCCGCGGAAAAACCGGAGCCGCCGCCGGAAAAGACACCGGAGCAGGAGGCCGAAGAGCTGGAGCGGCTCCTGGCAATGGCCGCCGAGGCGGAAGAGGGACCCCAGCGCCCGGCGGCGCCGAAACCGGTACGCCGCGCCCACGAAGAGCATCAGTTCCAACTCAGCTCGAACGCCATCGATCTCGAGAGCATCCTGGGAGAGTTCGAGGCGCCGCCGCCGCGGGCTCAAGCCGCGCCGGCAGACATGGAAGTGGATCTCAGCGTCGTGCTCGACGACATCAAGCAGGGTCAGTCGCAAGCGCAGGCGCCCGCGCCGCCGCCCAAGCCGGCGCCGGCCGAGGATCTGGAGTCGGTGTTCGGCGGCATGCGCGATCAGGCGCGGCGCTCGGGCCTCGACGAAGCCGAGAAGGAGTACAAGCGCGGGCTGGCGCTGCGGAAGGCGGGCGACATCGACGGCTGCATCGAGGCCCTGCAGAAAGCGTCGCGCGCGCCGAAGCTCCGCTTCTCGACCTCGTGGCTGATCGCCCGGCTCTACCGCGACCGCGACATGCTGCCTCAGGCGCTCGAGTGGCTGGAACGGGCCTCGCAGGCGCCTCCGCCGAACGCCGAGGATGGTCATCAGGTGCTGTACGAGCTCGCCGACGCCCTCGAAAAATCGGGCGAGGCGGCGCGGGCCCTCGCCGTCTGCATGGAGCTCGAGTCGGACATCAGCGGCTACCGCGACGTGGCCGAGCGCATCGACCGGCTGACCCGAGTTCAGGCCGAGGGGTAAGGTCCTGTTCAGACGCTTTCTCTACGTCGTCTTCTTCATCCAGGTCGGGCTGCTGCTGATCGTCCTGCCGTGGTGGCCGGCGTTCTGGGAGCACAACTACTTTGCACTCGCCTGGCCGCCGCTGCGCACGTTCCTGACCAACAACTTCGTGCGCGGCGCCGTCAGCGGCCTCGGTATTGTCAACCTGTTTGCCGGCTTTGCCGACCTGGCGCTGCTGTTCGCGGAGCGAGGGCCGCGCGAACCTGGCGACGAGGCGACCACCGAGGGCGGGTGGGGCAGGTAGGGCGGAGGGGCAGGCAGGTTTGATGATCTGTCTCGTCACCGATCGACGACGGCTTGCGGGTGAAGACGCGCCGCTGACGATCGCCCGCGAATGTCTCATCGCGCAGGCCGAGCACGCGGTTGCCGCCGGGATCGATCTCATCCAGCTTCGCGAGCACGACCTCGAAGCCGCCGATCTGGCTGCGGTGACGCGCGATCTTCTCGCTGTGACCCGCAGCAGCCCGACACGGGTCGTGGTCAACGATCGTCTCGACGTCGCGCTGGCGTGCGGCGCCCATGGCGTACACCTGCGAGGCACCTCGATACCGGTCGAGGCGGCGCGTCGACTCGCGCCGCCCGGGTTTCTGATCGGACGCTCGGTCCATGGCGTCGACGATGCGGCTGAGGCCGCGGGCGCCGACTACCTCATCGCTGGAACCGTGTTCGCGTCGCGGTCGAAGCCGGCGGCGTCCGCGCTTCTGGGTGTCGAGGGTCTTGGCGAGATCGCTCGATCGGTCCAGACGCCGGTGCTGGCGATTGGCGGCGTCGACTGCGAGCAGTTCGACGCGGTCGCGCGAAGCGGCGCCGCTGGTTTCGCCGCCATCGGCCTCTTCATGACGGCCGAGGTCGCTTCGAAAGCGGCGCGCGCGCCGACCTGCCGCGCCATGCCGCTCGCGAAGATTGTCGACGATGCGCGATCGACGTTTGACAGGGTGAAGACGGCTTCCTAACATAGCGCGATTGTCGCCTCGTTCATGGCCATAGATCGGACCCCCGGCGGCTTCGGCGGCAGGTTGCGCGATGCGCGCGAGCGCCGGGGCGTTTCCCTTCGTCAGATCGCCAACGCCACGAAAATCTCGGTCGGCGCGCTCGAGGCGCTCGAGCGCAACGACATCTCGCGCCTCCCGGGCGGCATCTTCAGCCGCGCCTTCGTGCGCTCGTACGCGATCGAGGTCGGCCTCGATCCGGATGCGACGATCCAGGACTTCATCGCCCAGTTCCCGAACGATTCGATCACCGCCGGCCACCCCGGCAAGGACCACGTCGTCGATCGGGTCGCAGTCGAGAGCGAGCGGCGCACCGCCGGCACGTTCCTCTGGCTGATCGGGCTCAGCCTGCCGATTGCCGCAGCGCTCGTGTATTTCGCCACGGCCGGACGCCGCGCGGCGCCGCAGCCGGTGGCTGCGCCGGCTGCGAGCCGCGAGCAAACGCCGGCGGCGGTTTCCGCCGACACGGCGCCCTCGGCGACGCCACCGCCCGCGGCGGCCACGCCCGAACCAGCACCGGCTGCGCCGCCCGTGGCGCCGGCCGCCGCCACGCCGGCGCCGGCGGCAACCCAGCTGACGGTGAAGCTCGCCGTCCGGCGGCCCTGCTATCTCTCGGCGACCATCGACGGCGACAAGCGCATCGACCGCCTGCTTCAGCCGGGCGAGGAGCAGACGATCGAGGTGCGGCGGGAAATGGTCGTCACCGCCGGCGACGCGTCCGCGATCGCGCTGACCCTGAACGGCGCCGCGGCACGGCCACTCGGCCGCGACGGTGAAGTGGTCACCGTCCGCATCAACCCCGCGAACTACCGCGACTACCTGGTCCGCCGATGAACACACCGACGCCGCTTCTCGATCTCTTCAAGCGGGGCGAAGTCGATCGCGACGTCCGCATGCAGGCGGCGGAAGGGGCGCTGGCGCCCCGCGCCCACGAGCAGCTGGCCATCCTGGTGCTGCTGCTCGAGGATCGCGACGCCGAGATTCGAGAAACTGCCGACGCGACGATTGGCAGGATTCCCGAAGAGACGCTGAAGGCATTCCTCGCCCGCTCCGACGTCCCGGTCGACCTGCGCGAGTTCTTCGCCGACCGCGGCATCTTCCCCGACGAGATTCCAACCATCGAGTTCGAAGCCGAGGTGGACGCGCCACTGATCGATACTGATCCGGTTGCCGCCGCCGGGGATGAGGAGGACGAGGAGGCGCGGCAGTCGAGCGTGCAGGCCCTGGCGACGATGACGTTTCCCCAGCGTCTCAAGGCGGCGATGAAAGGGACGCGCGAGATGCGCGCGGTGCTGATCCGCGATCCGAACAAGCTGATTGCGGCGACGGTGTTGAGCTGCCCGAAGGTGAGCCTGCCGGAAGTCGAATCGTTCGCCAAAATGCAGAACGTGTCGGAGGACGTCCTGCGGATTATCGGCGGCAACCGCGCCTGGTTGAAAAGCTACGGTGTCGTCGTCTCGCTGACCAAGAACCCCAAGACTCCGTTGTCGATGTCGATGAACCTGATGGCCCGCCTCACGTCGAAGGATCTGCAGAAACTGGCGGTCGACCGGAACGTACCCGAGGCGCTGCGCATCTCCGCACGCAAGAAGATCGTTGCGAGCGCGAGCGGCAAGAGCTGATCCCTCGCCACTGATCCCTGCTAATCCCTAATCCCTAATCCCTTCTCGTCCGCTTCCGCCCGCTCCACTCCTTGCGCATCTGCGCCATGCCCTCCATGTAGACGGTGGCGCGCTCACGATCTTCCTCGCTGGGCATCGACTTCAGGAGGTCCAGCGCCTTGGCCAGATCCTCGTGGATGGTCGCGCGCGTGGTCTTGAAGTAGAGCCGGCGAATCTCGGCCAGCTTGTCGTCGGTCGTGAGCATGCGCAGCTTCATGCCTGGCTCCGGTGGCGGCGGAGCCCGGCGCGAAACTGCTCGAACGGGCGGGTATTGAGGACGTCGGCCGGCTGGAGCCAGGCGCGCCGCGCCATCAGGATCCCCCAGCGCAGCCGTCCGAAGGCGTGACGCGAGTGCGCATCGGTCGAGATCACCAGGCCGACGCCGCGCTCGCGGGCGAGCCGGGCGTTGACGTCGTTGAGGTCGAGACGATCGACCTGGCAGTTGATCTCGAGCGCCACGCCGTGCCGCGCCGCGGCATCGACCACCGCGTCCATGTCCACAGCATACGGCTGCCGCTTGAGGATCCGGCGGCCGGTCGGGTGGCCGAGGACGTCGACGTGCGGGTGCGCGACGGCGCGCAGGATGCGATCGGTCATCCGCTCGCGCTCCTGATCGAAGGCCGAGTGCACGGAGACGATGACCAGGTCGAGCGCGGCCAGGCAGTCGTCGGCGAGATCGAGCGTGCCGTCGGCGCGGATGTCGCACTCGACGCCGGCGAGCAGGCGGATGCCGAGTCCTTCGGCGTCGACGGCGCGGATGCGGGCCGCGTGCTCCAGCGCGCGCCGCTCGTCGAGCCCGTTGGCCATCGCCAGCGCCTGCGAGTGATCGGTGATGGCGATGTACTGCAGTCCCGCCGCCCGCGCCGCCTCCGCCATCGCGCGGATGTCGTCCTTACCGTCGGTCTCGGTCGTGTGCATGTGCAGATCGCCGCGCAGATCGGCGAGATCGACGAGGCGCGGCAGCGCGTGCGCGCCGGCGGCGTCGAGCTCGCCGCGCATCTCGCGCAGCTCGGGCGGGATCCAGTCGAGGCCGAGCGCCCCGTAGATGTCCTCCTCGCGCTCGCCGGCGACGCGGACATCGTCGTCGGTGCGGAACAGGCCGTACTCGTTCAGCTTGAAGCCGAGATCGATCGCCCGGTCGCGCAGCGCGATGTTGTGCGCCTTCGAGCCGGTGAAGTACTGCATCGCCGCGCCGCGGCTGTCGGTGGCCACCAGGCGGAGATCGGCCTGGAAGCCTCCGGCGAGCAGCACGCTCGACTTCGTCTCGCCGTGGCCGAGCACCCGCTCCACCGGCGGGTAGTCGACGAAGTCGGCCATCAGCGACGCCGGCGCGCCCGAGGCGAGCAGATCGAGATCGCCGCAGGTGTCGCAGCCGCGCCGCAGGCTGCCGACCGGCTCGATCGCGGCGTCGGGCGCGCGTTCACGCAGGTAGGAGACGAGCGCCGCGGCGGCATCGTGCGCGTCGGGCAGCAGGTGACGCCCGGCGAATCGTTTGCGCTCTTCGAGCGCCTTGAGGATCAGCGTTTCCTTCTTCGCCCCCATGCCGCGCAGCGCCCGGATCCGCCCGTCCTGCGCCGCCTTCTCGAGATCGTCGAGGGTGCGGACCGCCAGCTCGCGATAGAGCGTGGCCACGGTTTTCGGCCCGACGCCCTGCAGGTTGAGCAGATCGAGGATCGTCGGCGGGAACTCCGCCACCAGATCGCGGTGGAAGGCGGCGTCGCCCGTCTGCGAGATCTCGCGAATCCTGCCGGCGAGATCCTTGCCGATGCCGGGGATTTCGCGCAGCCCGGTTTCGTCGAGCGTGGAGAGTTCATGCGGGTGGTTGGAGACGATGTCGGCGCCGTTGCGGTAGGCGCGGATCTTGAACGGGTTGTCGTCCTTGATCTCGAGGAGATCGGCGATCTCGCGGAGGATGCGGGCGATCGCGGAATTATCCAAGCCGGAGGCCTTCGGTCTCGATCCGGTAATCGAGGAGCCGGGCGCCGCCGGCAGCCAGCGCAGCGGCGATCGCGGAGCGCGCCGCTGGCGGCCCGAAGCAGAAGAGACACCCGCCGCCGCCGGCGCCGCACACTTTTGCCGCGGTCGCCCCGGCCGCCTGCGCCCTGGCGATCAACGCGTCGATTGTCGGCGTCGTCACGCCAGGGGCGAGGCGCTTGCGGTTCTCCCACTCGATCGCGATCTGCCGGCCCACCTCGTCCCAGTCACCGCGTTCGAGCGCGCCGCGCATCGCGACGGCGGTGTCGCGGATACGCTCGAAGCAGTCGAAGATGTGCTGGTCTCCATCGGTGTGACGCTTGGTGATTTCCCAGTTGTTGGTCCCCGAGTTGCGCGGAGCGCCGGTGTAGGCGAGGGTGACGCGCTGTTCGAGCTCGTGGGGATCGATGTCGATGCCGACGCGATGGATGCCGTCGACCCGCAGCTCGATCGAGGCGATGCCGCCGTACAGCGCCGGGCGATAGTCCTGCACGCCGGTCGGCACCTTGATCGTCTGGCATTCGACGTTCATCGCCACCCGCAGCAGATCTTCGGGATCCTCCGACGCCCTGGTCCAGCGGGCGAGCGCGCCGCAGACCGCGATCACCAGCGCCGACGACCCGGCAATGCCGGCCCCGGCGGGCGATTCGCCGCGCGTCGTCAGGGTGGCGTTCTGCAGCCGATAGTGCCGCGCCAGCAGCGCCAGGAGCGGCAGCTCGCTGGTGCCGTCGAGCGATTGCCAGTCGGGCGCGGTGGTGGTGCGATCGGTGTCAATCGAGCGCAGCTCGATGCCGCCGGCCGGCCGCGACGCAACTTCGACGTGCGCGCGCAGGCTGATCGCCGCGTTCAGCGTCGAGGCGCCTTCGTGGAAGAGGTAGAGAGGCCAGATGTCGATCGTGCCGCCCGCGAGATCGATGCGGGTCGGCGCCGAAGCGGTCAAGCGCACGGGCAATTATACGAACTTCGTTTGCTCAGAGGTCTCAGAGTCTCTGAGATCTACTCGCGGAGCGCCGCCATCGGTTCGACGCCAAGCGCCCGGCGCGCCGGCACGATCGCGGCGGCGATCGCGACCAGCGCAACGACACCCGTCGCGGCGGCGAAAATCACCGGATCTCGTGGCGTGATCCCGAACAGCAGGCTCCTCATCACCTGCGCGAACGCGGCGGCGATTCCGAGGCCGGCGGCAAGACCGGCGGCGGTGACCATACCCGCCTGCGCCGCGATCGACCCCAGCACCTGCGCCCGGCGTGCACCGAGCGCGATTCGCAGTCCGATCTCGCGACGCCGCGCGGACACGACCTGCGACAGCACGCCGTACAACCCCATCGCCGCCAGCAGCAGCGTCGTCCAGGCGAACGCCGAGAGCATGAGCGCGTTCAGCCGCGGCTGCGAGATCGACTCCGCGAGGAACTCTTCCAGCGGACGCGCCGCGTACACCGCGCGCGCCGGATCGATCTCGCGCACCGCCTCGCGGATCGCGGCGATCGTGACGCGATTCGGATCGTCCACGCGCACGAGATAGCGTGGATCGGGCCAGTACGGCATCAACCCGCACGAGTAGAGGAGCGGACCTGGCTCGGATGCGAGGCCGCGCTCGCGCACGTCGCCGACGACGCCGACGATCTCGGAGCGGAAGGCGCCGCTGCCGGTGCGGACGACACGGCCGATCGGGTCCGCGCCGCCGAAGAAGCGTTCGACGAACATGCGGTTGACGAGCGATTCGGTCGGCTGCAGCGTCGAGGGATCGTCGCGGCATACGCGTCCCTGCAGCAGCGGCACCTGCAGGACGCGAAAGTAATCGGCGGTGACGGCGCGCCGCTCCGTGAAACGCGCTTCGCTGGCGGCCTGTCCGTCGATGGTCAACTCTTCCGGCGTAAAGATGGCGCCGCCCGGCAGCACGCTGCCGAATGCGGCGGCGGTCACGCCGGGAATCGCGCGCAGCCGCTCCAGCGTCCGCAGCTGCCGCGCCGCAACCGCCTCCGGACGTTCGACCCACTGCGCGCTGATGCGAAAGGCCAGTACGTTGGCTGGCGAGAACCCGGGTGACACGTGCTGGAGGCGCTGGAAGCTTCTGACCACGAGGCCGGCGGCGATCAGCAGGACGACCGCGAGCGCCACTTGCGCCGCGACCAGGATCCGCGGCGCGGTCATCCGGCCGGCCGCCAGCCCGCGGCCGCCCTGTGCCAGCCGATCGGCCACGTCGACCCGCGTCGCCTGCAGTGCCGGCGCGAGCGCGAAGAGCATCGTCGTCAACCCGGCGAGCGCCGCGGTGAAGGCCACCATCCGCGCGTCGATTCCGACCTCGCGCACGCGCGGCAGCTGCGGCGCGGCCGCGCGGATGATGTCCAGTCCTCGATCCGCGAGGACGAGGCCGATCGCGGCGCCGCAGGCCGCGAGCACCAACCCCTCGGCGCACAGTTGGCCGACCGCTCGCGCGCGCCCGGCGCCGAGCGCGAGCTTGACCGCCATTTCATGCTCGCGGCGTGCCCCGTCGGCGAGCAGCAGGCAGGCGACGTTGCCGCACGCGGCGACGAGCACGAGCGCGACCGCGCCGAACAGCAGCCAGATCGTTCGCCTGACGCCGCCCACCTGTCGTTCCTTCAGCGGCAGCACCTGCGCGCCCCAGCCGGCATCGGTCCGGGGATACTTCGCAGCCAGGTTCGCCTGCACGCGCGTCAAGTCTGCTTCGGCGGCGTGCGGCGACACGCCCGGCCGCAGCCGCCCGAATGTGGTGAGGATGCGCGCTTCGCGCCACTGCGTCAGCGGCGGCATCGGCGCCCACAGCTCGGTGGTCGCGTCCGGCGCCTGGAACGATGCGGGCATGATGCCGACAATCGTGAAGCCGCGTCCGCCGAGATCGAGCCGGCCACCGACCGCGCGCGGATCGCGGCCGAAACGCCGGGTCCAGAACGCGTCGCTGATCACGGCCACCGGCGCGACCTGCCGTTCCTCATCGGCGGTGAACACGCGGCCCGCCGCCGGAGGGGTCGCGAACAGCTGGACAAATCCGGCCGACACCCGCATCGCCTCGACGCGCTCGGGCAGCGGTCCGCTGGTGTCGGTGAAATTCTCGAAGTAGCAGCCTGCGATCGCGGTGAACGACTGCGCCCCTTCTGCCCATTCGATCAACCGCACCGGCGCCATCGGCCCTTCGGTCAAGCCGCGCCGCGGGTTGGTTTCGTAGACGCCCACCAGCCGATCGGGATTCGGATAGGGGAGCGGCCTGAGCAGCAGCGCATCGACGATGGCGAAGATGGTGGAGTTGGCGCCGATGCACACGGCGAGCGTCGCCACGACTGCCGCCGCCGTGGCGGAGCGGCGCCGGAAGCCGCGAAGGATGATGCGGAGTTGAGGCAGCACGGCGATTAGACGGACCGGTGGGCCTTTGCGTTTGCCCGCCCGCATCTGCGCGATAGAATCGAAAGACGATGCCGAGCGCATTACGCCATCAGATCGGTCAGCTGCTGATTGCCGGGTTCAACGGGCATCAGGTTCCGCCTGAGCTTCGGTCACTGGCGAAGTCGTTCGGGCTGGGCGGCGTCATCCTGTTCGCGCGCAACGTCGCCGAGCCCGAGCAGGTGGCGGAGGTGGCCTTCGACGCCGCGCGCCTGGTGCCCGACTTGCCGGCCTGGGTGTCGGTCGATCAGGAGGGTGGACGCGTTGCCCGGCTGAAGGCGCCCTTCACCGAATGGCCGCCGATGGCGACGCTTGGCCGCAGCGGTGACGTCAAGCTCGCCGAGCGTTTCGCTCGCGCGCTGGCGGCCGAGTTGAAGAGCGTCGGCATCACGCTCGACTACGCGCCGGTGCTCGATATCCACACCAACCCGAAGAACCCGGTGATTGGCGACCGCGCGCTCGCGGAGAAAGCGGAGGATGTCGCGCGGCTCGGCGCGGCCGTGGTGAGGGCGCTTCAAGGCGAGGGGATTGCCGCGTGCGGCAAGCACTTTCCCGGCCACGGCGACACCAGCACTGATTCGCACGTCGAGCTGCCGCTGGTCGAGCATCCGCCGGACCGGCTGCGCGCGGTGGAGTTCCTGCCGTTCAAGGCGGCGATCGATGCCGGTGTGGCGACGATCATGACCGCGCACGTCCTCGTCCCCTCGCTCGATGACAAGCGTCCGGCGACGCTGTCGCGGCACGTCGTCCACGACCTGCTGCGCGAGGAGTTGAAGTTCGAGGGAGTGATCCTCAGCGACGATCTGGAGATGAAGGCGGTCGCCGCCGCGCATGCCGTGCCCGACTCGGCGGTGATGGCGATTCAAGCCGGGTGCGACGGCGTGCTGATCTGCAGCGGCGATCACGATACGCAGGCGGCGGCGCTCGAAGCGCTGGTGCACGCGGTCGAGGCGCAGCGCCTGCCGCTGACCCGCGTCGAAGACGCGCTGAAGCGGCAGCGGCGCGCGAAGGAGCGGTTTCTCGCCGCGCCGGTGGCCGCGCGCCCGGCCGGCGGCCGCGCGCTGCGCGAGGCGCTCGGGCGCGACGAGCACCGCGCCGTCGCCGAGGAGATGGCTCGCTTCCTGTGATGCGCAAGCCCCGGGCGCTCGCGCCAGGCGACCGGATCGCCGTGGTCGCGCCCGCCAGCCCGTTTACCCGCGACGAGTTCGATCGCGGCGTCGAGGAAATCCGCCGGCTCGGGTTCGAGCCGGTCTACGACGACACCGTCTTCGCGCGTCAGCGCTACGTCGCCGGGTCGCCGGCGCTGCGCGCCGCCGCGATCCAGGCCGCCTGGCGCGATCCGTCGATCGCCGGCTTGATCGGCGTGCGTGGCGGCTACGGCAGCGCGCAGGTGCTGCCGCTGCTCGATCCCGCCGAGGCGGTTCGGGCCTGCAAGCCGTTTGTCGGATACAGCGACCTGACCGCGATGCTCACCTTCCTCACGCTCGGCTGCCAGCTGGTCGCATTTCATGGTCCGATGCTCGCCGGCCGTCTCGGTCGCGGCGCCGAAGGCTACGATGAGCGGTCGTTCGTGAGCGCGCTCTGCCGCCGCGAGCCGATGGGAGAGCTGGCGCCGCCGGGCCTCGAGACGGTTCGGGCGGGCGAGGCCGGCGGCGTGCTGCTCGGCGGGACCCTGACACAGTTGCTCGCGTCGATCGGCACCGGCTACGCGTTTGCCCCGCCTGACGGCTATGTGTTGTTCCTCGACGAAGTGGGCGAGCGGCCGTACCGGCTCGATCGCATGGTCCTGCAGCTTCGACAGACCGGCCTGCTCGATCGGGCGACAGCCGTCGTCATCGGCGAGCTGCCGCGGTGCGACGAGCCGACCGGCGATCCGACGGCGCGCGCGGTGATGGCGGAGCTGTTCGCTGATTTTCGCGGCCCGGTCCTGATTGGCTTTCCATCGGGACACACGGTGACGCCGGCGATGACGCTGCCATTCGGCGTCAAGGCGCGCGTCGTCGCCGACGGCCGGCCGCGGCTGGTGATCGAGGAGGCCGCGGTTGAGTAGCAACATCACGTAAGCACGTCGAACCACGAGGCGAAGCACGTTGAAGATTCATCTGATCGGCATCTGCGGCACGGCGATGGCGACGCTGGCGGCGTTGCTGAAGCGCAAGGGTTTCGACGTTCAGGGCTCGGATCAGGACGTCTATCCGCCGATGAGCGACTTCCTCGCGTCCGAGGGGATCCGGACGCTGGTCGGCTACGAGGCGTCGCACATCACCGGCGATCTCGAGCTGGTCGTGGTGGGCAACGCCATCTCGCGCGGCAACCCCGAGCTCGAGGAGGTGCTGGATCGCAAGATCCGCTACTGCTCGCTGCCCGAGGCGATTCGCGAGCACTTCCTCTGGGGCGCGCGCTCGATCGTGATCGCCGGCACGCACGGAAAGACCACGACCACCTCGCTCACCGGCTGGGTGCTGACCCACGGCGGCGTCGACCCGAGCGTGCTGGTCGGCGGCATTGCCCGCAACTTCGGCGACGGCGGATCGAGCTATCGCATCGGTCGCGGCCGCGACTTCGTGATCGAGGGCGACGAGTACGACAGCGCGTTCTTCGACAAGACGGCGAAGTTCCTGAAATATCTGCCCGACATCGCCGTGATCAACAACGTCGAGTTCGATCACGCCGACATCTACGCCGACTTCGACGCGGTGATGCTGGCGTTCCGCCGGCTGGTCAGCCTCGTGCCGCGCCGCGGCCTGCTGCTCATCGGCGCCGACAGCCCCGGCGCCAAATCGCTGGTGCCGCTCGCCAGCTCGCGTGTTCAGACCTTCGGCACCGGCGACGCCGACTGGCAGGCGCACGATCTGCAGTCGGCCGGCACGTCGACGCGTTTCAAGGTGCGGCGAGACGGCACGCCGTTCGGCAGCTTCGAGCTGCCGCTGCTCGGCGCGCACAACGTCCGCAACGCCCTGGCGGCGATTGCCGTCGCCACCGAGGTGGGGATTCGTCCCGAGCGCATCGAGGACGGGCTGCGCGCGTTCGCCGGCGTCAAGCGCCGGCTCGAAGTGGTCGGCGTGGCCGGCGGCGTGACCGTCTACGACGACTTCGCCCATCATCCGACGGCGGTGGCCGAAACGCTCGCCGGCCTGCGCGCCTCGAATCCGCAGGCGCGCATCTGGGCGGTGTTCGAGCCGCGCTCCGCCTCGTCGTGCCGCCGCGTCTTCCAGGACGACTTCGCCCGCGCGTTCGAAGGCGCGAACGAGGTGCTGATTGCGCCGATCTTCCGCTCGAAGCTGCCGGAGGCCGAGCGGCTGTCGGTCGGCCAGCTGGTGCGGGATCTCAACGGCCGCGGCCAGCATGCCCGGGAAGCCGAATCGATCGACGACATCGTCGCGGGCATCGCTCGGGAGCATCGTCCCGGGGACCTCGTCGTGCTGATGTCCAACGGCGGGTTCGGCGGCATCCACCAGAAGATCCTCCGGGCGCTCGCGTGAGCTACCGCCTCGTCGCCGCCGGCGATTCGGCGGTCGTCGTCGAGTTCGAGGAGCGAATCGACCCGGCCGTGAACGCGCGCACGATCGCGTTTGCCGAGGCGGTGCAGGGCGCGAACCTGCCCGGCGTCCGCGATGTCGTGCCGACCTATCGATCGACGGCGATCTATTTCGATCCGCTCCGCACCGACAGCGTCGCGCTGATGGCGTGCATCGAGCGCGAGGCGGTGAAGCCGCCGCCGGCGCAGGCGACGGCCACCGCGGCGGTGCGGATCCCGGTGTGCTATGGGGGCGAGCTCGGGCCGGACCTCGAGGCGGTCGCCGCGTTCGCGCATGTCGGCGAGGACGAGGTGGTGCGGCTGCACACGTCCGCGACCTACCGTGTGTTCATGCTCGGCTTCGTTCCCGGCTTCGCATATCTCGGCCTCGTCGACCAGCGGATTGCGATGGCGCGCCGATCGACGCCGCGTGTGCGCGTGCCGCAGGGGTCGGTCGGCATCGCCGGCGTGCAGACCGGCATCTATCCTGCCGAGACACCCGGCGGCTGGCAGCTGATCGGTCGAACGCCGCTGAAGCCGTTCGACCCGTCGCGCCCCGATCCGTTCCTGATGAAGGCGGGCGATGCCGTGCAGTTCTACCCGATCGATCGCGGCGAGTACGACTCGTGGCGGTAGGGACGCTGCGCGTGATCAAGCCGGGCATGCTGACGACGATCCAGGACGCCGGGCGCTGGGGATATCAGGCGCGCGGCGTTCCGGTGGCCGGCCCGATGGATCCGGTCTCGCACCGTCTCGCCAATGCGCTGGTCGGCAATTTCCCCGACGCCGCGGCGCTCGAGATCACGCTGCTCGGCCCCGAGCTCGAGTTCGAGGACGAGCGGCTGGTCGCGGTGACCGGTGCCGAGTTCGACATGACGCTCGACGGCAAAGCCGTCCGCAGCAACGCGCCGTTCGTGGCCGCTGCCGGCTCGCATCTTCGGTTCGGCGAGCGGCGGCGTGGGGCTCGGGCCTATCTCGCGGTCTCGAGCGGGATCGCCGTGCCGCCGATGCTCGGCAGCCGCTCGACGCACCTGGTCAGCGCGATGGGCGGCGCCGCAGGGCGCGCGCTGGCCGCCGGCGACCGCCTGCCGCTCGGCGATCCCCGGCGCGCCGAGGGCGCCGTGCTCGCGCCGCAGAGCGCTGCGGTGACGCTGCCCGATCGTCACGCGCGCCTGCGTGTGCTGCCGGGGCCGCAGCGAGACTACTTCAGCGACGATGCGCTCGAAGTGCTGCAGTCGGCGCCGTATACGATCGGCCACAATTCCGATCGCATGGGCTACCGGCTCGAGGGGCCGCGCCTGACGCACACGCGCGGCGCCGACATCATTTCAGACGCGACGCCGCTCGGCGTCCTGCAGGTGCCGGCCTCGGGACAGCCGATTCTGCTGATGGCCGATCGGCAGACGACCGGCGGCTATCCCAAGATCGCGACGGTGATCTCGGCCGACATCGCCGTCGCCGGACAGCTCGGACCGTCCGACACGATCACGTTCGCCGTCTGCACGCCGGCGGAAGCGATGGCGGCGTTGATCGCGCAGGAGCGCACGCTGATGGCGGTCGAGGCGCGTCACGCGTGAGCGCCCTGGCATCGGCCGCGCAGGCGGCGTTCGGGCCCGACCGTCTGCAGGCGAACGTGCCGCTGGCGCCGCTCACCACGTTCCGCGTCGGCGGGCCGGCCGAGTGGCTGATCGAAACGCGATCGAGCGACGAGATCGTGCGGGCGCTGCACCTCGCCAGGGACGCGCGCCTGCCGGTCACGCTCCTCGGCGGCGGGTCGAACGTGCTGGTGTCGGACAGCGGCGTGCGCGGGCTCGTCATCCGTCCGCGCGGCGGCGAGGTGCGCGCGGAAGACAATGGCCGGGTCCGCGCCGACGCGGCCGTGACCATCAACGGCCTGGTGCGGTGGACGATCAACCACGGCCGCGCCGGGCTGGAAGCCTGGGCGGGCACGCCAGGCACGGTCGGCGGCGCGATTTTCGGCAACGCGCATTTCGGCGGGCGGCTGATCGGCGACCTCGTCTCGAGCGTCCGGCTGGCCACGCGCGAGGGCGCGGTGGCCGATGTCGATCGCACAGCGATGGCCTTCGGCTACGATCGCAGCCGCTTGCAGGAGAGCGGCGAGATTCTGTTGTCGGCGGTGTTCGTCGTGTCGGCGGGGGATCCCGCGGCGCTGCGCGCGCAGGCGCGCGCGTCGCTGGCATTCCGCAAGCGCACCCAGCCGCTCGACACGCCGAGCGCCGGCTGCGTTTTTCAGAACCCCGAGCCGGGGCGCGATCAGGTGCCCGAGGGCATCCCGTGGTCGGCCGGCGCGCTGGTCGATCGCGCCGGTCTCAAGGGCGCCGCCGCCGGCGGCGCGCGCGTCTCGCCGACGCACGGCAACTTCATCGTCAACGAAGGCAGCGCCACCGCCGCCGACATCCGCCGCCTGATCGATCGCTGCCGGCAGGAAGTCCGCAGCCGATTTGGAGTCGAGCTGCGGGAAGAGATTGTGTATCTCGGGGAGTTCGATTTGACCTGACACCCGAACCCGGAACCTAGAACCTAGAACCCAGAACCCAGAACCCAGAACCTGGAACCTGGAACCAGAATCCCGAACCCCGAACCATGAACCCCGAACCGTCTCATGTCTACGCTACTCATTGAAGGCGGCCAGCGCCTGTCCGGCGCGGTCGATGTCGAAGGCAACAAGAACTCGGCGCTGCCGCTGCTCGCCGCGTGCCTCCTGACCTCCGAAGAATGCGTGCTGACCAATGTCCCGCGGATCAGCGATGTCGAGGTCATGGCGCGGCTGATCCTCGACCTCGGCGGCCAGGTCGAGGGCATCGGCAGCACGACCTTGCGCGTGCGCTGTCCCGAGATCCTCAAGGACGAGCCCGACGGCGCGCTGGTCGGCCGGCTGCGCGGCTCGGTCCTCCTCCTCGGCCCGCTGCTGGCGCGGCGCGGACGCGCGCACCTGGCGCCGCCGGGCGGCGACTTCCCGGCGCGGCGGACGATCGCGACGCACCTCGAGGCGCTCGAAGCGATGGGCGTCCGCCAGGCCGCCGGCGTCGGCCACGTGCTCGAAGCGCCAGGCGGACTGAAGCCGACCTCGATCTATCTGTATGAGGCGTCGGTGACCGGCACCGAGACGGCGCTGCTTGCCGCCGCCGCGGCGCCCGGCATCACCGAGATCCGCCACGCCGCCTGCGAGCCGCACGTGGTCGAGTTGTGCCGGTTTCTCGAGCAGCTCGGCGCACCGGTCACCGGCGCCGGCACGCCGACGATCCGGATCGAGGGCGGCTCGAAGCTCGGCGGCGCCGAGCATCGGCTGTGGGGCGATTACATCGAGGCGGGGAGCTGGGCGGTGGTCGCCGCAGTGACCGGCGGCGAGATCGAGATCAGGGGCGCGCGGGCGGAGGACATGGAAGTGGTCGCCGCCGTGCTCTCACGGATGAACATCGCCTGCGCGTCGAGCGGCGAGACGTTTCGCGTCGAGCAGTCGCACCCGAAGGCGGCGGGGCGCATCACGACCAGCTTGTGGCCCGGGTTCCCCAGCGACCTGGTCAGCCTGGTGACGGTGCTGGCGACGCAGGCCGAAGGGCAGACGCTGGTCCACGACTGGCTGTACGAGTTGCGGCTCTTCGCGCTCGAACAGTTGAGCGGCATGAGCGCCGATCTGTTTCTCTGTGATCCGCACCGCATCATCGTCACCGGCCCGCGGCGGCTGCGCGGCAGGCCGCTCGACAGCCGCGATCTGCGATCCGGGATGGCGCTGATCGCCGCCGGTCTCGCGGCCGACGGCCAGAGCCGGCTCGCGCCGCTCGAGACCGTCGAGCGCGGATACGGCCGGCTGGTCGAACGGCTGCAGGGATTGGGTGCGAAAGTGGCGAAGATGTCGTAGGCGCCGCTTCAGCGCCGGCTGCTAGCGAGGGCCGCCAGGTTTTTTCGGCAGCAGCGGATTGGCCGGCGGTTCTTCCTGCTTCGGCGGTTCTGGCGGACGCGGCGGCTCGAGCGGCACCGGCAGCTCGGCGATCGGCCCGAGCGAATCGCGGCCGACCCGGAACGGCCGCAGATCGGCCTCGGTCAGGTCGAGGATGCGGATGATGTGCGGCGTCAGCGTCAGGATGATGTCGGTCTGCTCGCTCGACTTCTCGGTGTGCGCGAACATCCGCCCGATGAGCGGGATGTCGCTCAGCCCCGGGATGCCGGCGAGCGCCTGACGTTCGCTGTCCCGAATCAGCCCCGCCAGCATGTTCGTCTCACCGTCGCGCAGCCGGATGATCGTGTTGATCTCGCGGTTGCCGAAGGTCGGCAGCCCGCCGAAGCCGGTCCCCGAGATGTTGGTGACCGCGATCTTCAGGTTCAGCGAGACGTCGTCGTCGTGGTGCGTGCGCGGCGTGATGTCGATGTTGACGCCGATGTTCTGATAGTTGAACGAGGTGATCGGCTGCTGCGCCGTGCCGCCGGT
>Ga0207675_100001794_pt1 | contig 21478 bp, 17 predicted proteins | sample KBSSwiS42_FD_184305 | JGI IMG/M metagenome (GOLD analysis project Ga0207675, IMG submission 184305) | Switchgrass rhizosphere microbial communities from Kellogg Biological Station, Michigan, USA - KBS Switchgrass S4-2 (SPAdes) (version 2) | ecosystem: Host-associated > Plants > Roots >...
CGCGGTTGAAGCTGTTCAGTGCTGCCGTCATCGAGGCGCGGGCCCGCTCGCTCGGGTGAAGCTCGGGGTCCAGCAACTCGAGGGCGCGCCGTGCCAGGGCGTCGGCCTTGGCGCTCTTGCCTTGCTCCTCGCAGCACCAGCCCTCTAGAGCCAACGCCAGCCCGACGACGCGGCACTGCTCCGGGGAGAGATCCGCATCAGCCTGGAACGACTCGTGAACACCGTGGAAGGCCAGCTCAGCCTCGTGACGTGAGCCCGTGCGCTCATAGTACAGCCACAGGGCGGGCATGGCTCGGCCGACGAGGTCGAGCCGCTGGTGCTCTAGCATCCAGTTCCACGCCGCGCGCACGTTGGCGAGGTCGGCGTCGATCTCTTTCAGCGCCTGCCGCTGCTCGACCCCGCGCAATTGATTTTCCCGGTTGGCCAGGAAGCTCGCGAAATAGTCGGCGTGCTGCTCGAACGTGCTCGTGGACAGGGCGGGGATGTCGTCGAGCTTTTCTCGGGCATACTGTCGGATCAGCTCGTGCACCTCGTAGCGCCCGCTGTGCGCGTCGCGCCGCAACAGGGATTGATTGAGTAGCTGCGCGAGCGCTCGCAGGTTCGCCGCGGCAACGCGCTCGGCAGCGGGCCGATTGAACCCACCCCGAAATATGCTGGCCCGGGCCAGCACGGCTCGTTCTTCGGCACCAAGCAAGACCCAGGAGTGCTCGAAGATGGTGCGGATACTGTGTTGGCGTTGCGGAATGTCGCGCAGGTCCCCGTGCAAGAAATCCGCGCTCTTGGCGATCTCGTCGGCGATTTCTTCGGTCGAGAGCACCCCGACCCAGGCGGCCGCGAGCACGATGCCGAGCGGCATGCCCTGGACCAAACGGCAAATGCGAGCGGCATGCCGCAGGTCGTCGGGGCCGAGAGCAAAACCGGGTATCACGCGCCGGGCGCAGTCGACGAACAGTTGTACGGCCGCGAACGCGAGGCAATCCGTCGCCCGCTCCGAGCCGGGCAGGCTCATGCCCGCGAGCGCATACTGCACCTCGGCGAGCAGCGCGAGCCGCACGCGCGAGGTGATCAGCACCTTCAAGCCGGGGCAAGCTTTCAAGAGCTCACTGACCAGCTCCGCGCCGGGGAGCAGGTGTTCGAAGTTGTCCATCAAGAGCAGCAGGCTCTTGCCCCTGAAGAAGGCGATCAGCTGTTCGAGCGGGTCGCCGCCGGGATAGAATCGAAAACCGACAGCCTCCCCGAGCGCCGAGACGATCAGGTCCGGAGAGAGGATCGGCGCGAGCTCGACCAGGAATACACCCCGGCCCGGCTGCTCCTCGTGACTCAAGGTTTCCGAGCTAGCGGGCAGCTCGCTCGCCCAGCGCCGCCCGACCTCGATGGCGAGCCGTGTCTTGCCCATGCCGCCGGGCCCGAGCAGAGTCACCAGGCGCACGTCTGGGTCGGCAAGCAGACGCGATAGCTCGGCGAGCTCGCGCTCCCGACCGATGAATGGTGTGCCATGACTCGGCAGATCCGTGCGCGGCGGGGTCGAGGGGCGCGTGCCGCTCGGGGCCCGCACGGCTGAGCCCGGCGACTTCGGCGTGGGTCGGCGCGCGGGCGTCAGTGATGCGTGGCCCTGGTTCAGGATCGCCTCCACCTCGGCCGCAACCTGACGCGCGCGCGGGATGCGCTGCGCGCGGTCCTTCTCCAGCATGCGATAGATCAGGTCGACCACGGCCACCGGTGCACTCGGGCACAGCGCTTCGACGTCTGGTACTGGCCCGTGCAAGATGGCCGCCACGAGGCCAGCCTGATGATCGCACTGAAACGGCGCGTGACCTACCAGCATCTCGAACAGCACCGCGCCGAGCGCCCAGATGTCGGTGCGCTCGTCCAGCTCGTCGCCCATGAACGCCTCGGGGCTCAGGTAGGTCAGCGTGCCGATCAGGCCGTGCGTGGGGGTGAGGTTGCGCCCGCCGCCCATGCGCGCCGAGCCAAAGTCGCTGAGCCGCGGCGTGCCGTCGCGAGCGATGAGCACGTTCTCGGGCTTCAGATCGCGGTGAATGACCTTCAGGTGGTGGGCCCGCCCGAGCGCGTCCGCGAGCTCGAGCAGGACGCTCAGGGCGCGTCCGAGCGGCAGCTGGCGCTCACTGATCAACACGTCGCGCAGCGAGCCGCCGGCCACGAACTCCATCACCAGATACTGCTGGGACCCCTCGCTGACCACCGCCAGCAGCTTGACGATGTTGGGATGATCGAGGCGCCGCAGGATCTCGCCCTCGCGCGCGAAGCGCTGCACGAGCTCCGGCGTCTCGGCGCCGATCTCCGCTTTGAGGCGCTTGATGGCAACGAGCTGTCCCGTCTCGCTGTCCAGGCCACGATAGACGGCGCCCATCCCGCCCTGCGCGATAAAGTCGCCGAGCTCGAAGCGCCCGCCGATGCGTGCGTGCACACTCACGGCCGTGCCCGCCGCCGCCGTGCGATGCGGGTGCCGGGGCGTAGAGACGCCCGCAGGAGGGGAGATCGATTCTGGCTCACGGGTGCTCTCGATGGGTCGATTGCGAGGCTCGAAAATCGCATCATCGTCGACTGCCGCCTCGAATCAATCACGAGGACGGGAAACAGCTCGAGAGCTGGAACCTTCGACTCGGACCCCCGGGGCTGTCCGGGGACGGACCCTCCCGGACCACGCGCCGGCCAAACGTGACGAGGCAGCCGAGGGGCCGCGTGGCTCGAACACCAGGCGGCGGCAGCGCCGCGCCGTCACAGCGACGCTGGCTCGCAGAACGGATTCGTTTCGCGCTGTTCAGCCACGTGATGCTCGAGAGATAAGGGAGCCGTGATCCCCCTGAGAATGCTTTTCTTCCGTTCCCTGGCGCTCGCTTTCCTGTCCGGCGCGCTGGCGTGCTCCAGCGACGATGGCAGTTCGTCGTCCCCACCGTCGACGCCCATGACCTCGGCGATGCCGAGCCCCAAGGACTCGGACATGCCTGCCGGCACGGTCATGAATCCAGCTGCCGCGAGCGGGCTACCGACGACGGGCAGCGAGCAAACGGTCGCGCCGCTTTTGCCCGGGACGCCGGAACCGGCGGCAACCCAGGAGATGGGCCCGCTGCAGCCCGCGTTGCCGGTCGTGGAGAACGCCGATCACGCGCAGTTGCTGAGCAGCCTGGTGCCCCAGCTGGCAGCAAACAAGCGGCTCGTCTATGACCTCTGGCGCACGCTGATCGAGGCACACGACACGCAGGCCGCAGAGCGCTTCCTGGCGCCGAGCTACATCCAGCACAACCCGAACGCGGACACGGGTCGCGCCGGCGTGCTTGCGTTCTTCGCCAGCCTGGGGCCGGCGCAGGCCGTGCAGGAGCGGGTGCGAACACCGCTCGTCGCGATCGTCGCGGAGCGTGACTATGTGGCGCTGGTGCAGGTGGATGCGCAAACGCAACCGCGGCCCTACAGCACGACCTGGTTCGATCTGTTTCGCATCGAAGATGGCGTGATCGCCGAGCACTGGGACCACGGTCGCTTGCCGGCGGATGGCACGCCGCGCGGCTACGTGCCTCCCGTGGCGACCGCCGATCAAGAACCCTCCGTGAGCAGCAGCGACATGCAGCTCGCGACCAACAAGCGGCTCGTCTACGACATGTGGCGCACCGTGCTCGACGCGCAGCAGGTGGAAGAAGCCCCGCGCTTTCTGGCTCCCGGCTACGTGCAGCACAATCCCCAGGCCAATACCGGGCTGCAGGGCTTTCTGGCGTTCTTCCGCCAGTTCGCTCAGCCGCGGCAGGTGCAGCCGACGATCGCGAATTTCATCCAGATGGTCGCTGAGGGCGACCTGGTGGTGCTGGCCACGCTGCGCAGCTATACCGGCGCCGGCGGAACGCCCTACACCACGACCTGGTTCGACATGTTTCGCATCGGCGGTGGTCTGCTCGTCGAGCACTGGGACACCGCCACCTTGCAGTGAGCAGCTCGCGGGCGGCGCGAATTTCTGCCGCTTTGCCGGGCTCCCAGCACGGGCCTGGAGCGACCAGAAGAAGGGCTCGGGCCGCGCGGCGCCGTCCCGACGCCAGGATGGCCATCCTGGCGTCGAACGCTGGGTGCAAGCGGCGAGCCCCTCTTGCTCAGCGCAGCTCGCGCGGCACTCGTTGCTGGGGGCACCGACGCCGAGCAGGCGTACGTGTTCGCGCGCAACGCTTGCTCCTGCTGACGGCTGCGAACTGTATCGCGTTCCGAGGGCGGGCGGATGCACCCGAAGTTTCGCTGCGCCCTGGCTCGCGAGCGTCAGCGCAGGATGGTGGGAGGGGGCGGCGGCGGCGGCGGCGCGGGGGCGGGCGGCGGCGCTGGAGCGGGCGGCGGCGGCGCGTCGCTGACGATGCGTTGCGTCCATTGCGCCATGTGATTCGAGGTCGTCAAATCTTGGAACGGCAGGAAGAAGCCCGGGTAGCTGCCATCCTCGCCATCCTTTACCCGCGCCGGGTCGAGCGCGAACATCCAGAGCAGCGACTGCGTCGCGTCGTCACCGACGACGCTCGCGTGGGGATAGAACTTGCGCAGGCCCGCGCGCCGTTGCGAGCCGACGGTGAACCAGCCGAGGGTCTTGCCGCGGTGCGAGCTCAAGAACGGCGCGGGCTTCGGGTAGGTGTCCATCAGATCGCCCGGGCCCGCGTTGGTTTGCGGCGGTAGGTAGAGCTGGTCGGCAACGCCGGGTCGCACGGCGTTGTCGAGCCGTACGGGGGTACCCCCCACCTCGGGCGCCACCGCCCAGGTCTTCGCGCCGGGGTCGGAGTAGCCGTCGCAGTGGCCGTTGCTTCTGACGCTGCTCTCGTTGCAGGAGTTGACTTCGCCGCCCGAATAGCTCGATTGATCGACCTCCGAGTACAGCAGCAGCGAGCCGTCGGGGAAGAAGGTCGGGTTGAAGCGGTTCTTGTTCGCGGCCGACGGCACGATGGTGATGAGCGAGGCCGCATCCCACACGCCGTTGCTGCGTTCGAGGATATCGATGGCTCCGCCCAGGAAGCTGATTGTGGCACGATTGCGCTCGATGGCCGTGAGCGCAATGCGATCGCCGTCGGGAGACCAATCGGGCTGGCTCGGGATGAAGGGCAACGTCAGCGACCCGCTCCGTTCTCCGGTCGTGCCGTCGTGGAAGAACAGGGTCTGATCGGCGGCGGGGTCATTGACGGGGGCGCTCGCCACGAACTGAGACCCATCGGGGTTGAACGAGCCGGTGAGCACGCGGTTCTGCTTGGACGCGGTCGCGAGCGGGTAGTCGAGGGTCGCGCCGTCGTACGCGTAGAACTCCGGGTCGGACTGGCTCTTGCCCAGCGCATTGACATACATGAGCTCTCCGCGAGCGGAGTTGCCGAGGCTGTAGAAGATCTTGTCGCCCTGGCGGGAGAGCGCGTGGCAACCCACGCACGAGTCATTCGCCACGGCGCTCTCGGCCTTGACGAAGGTCTCGGGCTCGGATTGCCCCGAGCCGAAGTCGAAGCGTTCGATGCTGCTGCCGTTTGACGTGGTCCAGTAGTAGACCGCGCCGTCGATGCGCTGCGTCGCGAACTCGATCGCGATGCTGTCCGACGCTCCGAAGGTGCCGTTCTCGTCGCTGCCGCGCACCGTGAGCCGGACGGGCCCGGTGCCCTGGTTGGAGGCGGCGAGGTGATCGAAATCCGCTCCGGAGAGGATCAGGGCGCAGGCACCGGCTACGAATTGTGCGCTGTCGGCGTAGCAACGCGTAAAATACTTCAGGTCCGAGGTCGCGCTCGCGAACTCGACCTCGAACAGCGTGTTCTCCGCCGCTCCGGGCTGGAAGTGCACCTCGAGCCGGCCCAGGTTGGGCGGCAAGAGCACGCCGTCGTTCGGATACGCGAGCAGCGGCGCGCGCGCCGCCGACGGAGTCCCCACGAACTGCGCTGCGGGATCCGCAGGCAACGCCGGAGTCGCCAGCGGCGAAGCTGCGGGCGGCAGCTGGTCCCCCGCGAGCTCGACCGTGAGCGTGGTCGTCGCCGTGGTCACGCTGCCATCGCTGTTCGAGGCCTGAGCGCGCACCAGCAGCCTGCCGCCACGCTGCTGCGCGTCGCTGCCGTCGCTCGGCAGACGCGTGCTCAACGTGTGCGTTCCGTCGCTGGGAAACCCGCCGACGAGATAGTTGTCGGGAACGTAGAACACCGTACGCTCGGTGAGCTCGACTTCGCTGTCGGGGTTGCTCGCGAAGCGACCAAAGGCGCGATAATCGAGCGTGCCCGCTTGCCCGAGCTGGACCTTCAGCACCTGATCTGCAGGCTCCACGCGGAAAGCGATCAGATTCTGCTCCACCAGCTCCGGCGCAGCAGATCCACCCGCCCCGTTCCCGGCAGTATTGTCGCCAAAATCTGGTCCCCAGTTGCCATTGCTGAGCAGCTCTCCGGCAGCCCCCCCTGCGGCGAGCCCGCTCCCGCCCGCGCCGTCCTGGTCCGAGCCACCCGCACCGATCACACTCTGGCCGGGCCCCGCGCTGTTGCCGCACGCCAATGCCAAGCCAAGTCCACACGTCAAGCACAAACGAAAACGACCCACGCTATCAGCATGCGTCGGGATCTGCCTTCATGCAAAAATTCCATGAATGACAGCAGTCTTCTCGGCGGCGCTTGGGGAGGGCATTCCCTTTCTGAACCATCTTCCCCCCCGCGCGCGCCGCGCGCTCTCTGCACGTTCGTTTCAGCTTGAAGCGTTCCGGGCTCGAACGTCTCACCTCGGGGCAGCTCGCCACGCGGATTCGCCGTGTTGATTCGCCGGGCTTAAAAAAGCGCGCATCAACTCCTCGACGAGATCGTCACGGAAGGCTCGATGCCGATGCTGCGCTTCCACCGTCAGCGCCGGAGGAGGAACTCGGTGACGGCGGCCTGCCACGCCGCTGGATTGTCCTCGTGCACGTTGTGCGACGCTCGCGGGATGGCCACGCGTTGTGCGCTGGGGAGAAGCTCTGCCAGGCGAGCGTTCAGGTGATGAAAAATGGACGGGCTGCCCGCGCCGTTCAGGAGCAGGACGGGGCAGGCGAGTGAGCGGATGTCCTCGTCAACGAGCCGGCTGAATCCCGAGCCCAGAAGCTCCGCCGAGATGAAGTTCGCGCGCGCCTGCTCGAGACGCTCGCGCGAAAGCCTCTGAAACCACGCGCGGCCGAGCACGGCCCTGCCAAAGCGTTCGAGGGCGGCCTCCGTGTCGCCGCGCGCCACGGCGGCAGTGGCCGGCGAAAGCCCGCTCGCTCCGAACCTGGCGATCGCGATGGCGGTGCGCGGTCGGGTCAAGAGCAAGCTCAGGAGCTCTCCCAGCGCTGGCTTGCTGCTGGTGAACAGCGTGAACACCGGTGGCTCGACCAGGACGAGCGAGCGGACCAGCGCCGGGCGCCGGATCGCGAGCAGCAGACAGAGAAAGCCACCATAGGAATGACCCACGAGATGCGCCGGCGCGGCGTCGAGCGCGCGAACCAGTGCCTCGAGATCGTGCTCGTGCTCCAGCATCGAATAGTCGGCGCCCTCTTGGATTTGCGCGTTCGGCCAGTGATAGCGGCGGCTGTACGCGATCGCGCGAAAGCGCTCCGCGAGCCGGGCGTGCACGCAGTCCCAAGTACGATAGTCGCTGCTCGAACCGTGCACGAGTACCAGCGGCTCCCCCTGACCGCGTTCGAGATAAGCGACGCGAGTCGCGTCGAGGCGGAGCGTGCTCGTGCGGCTTTCCGCTCGAGTGTGTGCGCGAATCGTCCCGTCCAGCATGAGCCCTTCTTTGCTGGGTAAGACGAGCTGGCCCGTGCGATTGTGACAGGCTGCGGCGTCTTTTTTTCAGCCCCCGCGCGGTTGGCTCGGCCCCGCCATGCCCCGCACGTCTCCAGGATGTGCCCACTGCGCGGCGTCGGCCTTTCGGCGGGCTCGTTCACGCGACCGAACCCTGCAGCCCCGGCCGCGAACGCGCCGAGCACTCCGCCAAGCGCTGAGCCTCAGAATCACCCAGCTTGGCGCGACGCCAGCGGCACAGCGCGCGCAGGCGCAGATAACGCGTCACCTTCACGAGGTCATCCAGTCGAGCCGTCACGTGCACGCGGCTCGATCGAGTGGCTGCCAGTGCACGGTCGTTTGAAACTTCTCATCGAGCCGAGGGGCAGCCCAGACAGATCGGCGCCACTCGCGAGTGCTTCTGTGGCCGCTACGTAGCTTCGAAGGGCATTGACCAGGGTGCTCTGCACCACGGGGGCCGAGCGACTCGACCGGCGAAGCTCGACAGATTGAGAAAGCCACGTCGGCGCGCCGTGCTACGTTGCGTGCAATGTCCAAACCCATGTCGTCCAAGGGCCTGTCACCAGTGCAGTTGCTCCTCGGTGGCCTGCTCGTCTGGAGCGCTTGCGCGCGCAAGTCCGAGGCCACGAAAGAGGCTGCGGCCAACGCCATTCAATCGGAAGACGAGATCTGCAATCTGCTCACCGACGAGGAAGTGACTGCCGAAATGAAGCAGCCCGTCACCGGTCGGCGTATGCCATCGAGCGGTCAATACTCTGCGCCGTCGTGCGGCTGGCTCACTGCAGAGGCGCCCGACTCGCCGGGTTTTGCCGTGACGTTGTTCTTCCACCCCGATGCAACCGACGCCCCGGGCAGCTTCAAGAGGAAAGTCAAAGACGTTTGCAGCGCGCCCACGCTCTTTGCCAACAAGCCGTCCGAGCCGGGTCAGCCGCCGCAGCCCATCGAAGGCCTGGGGGACGAAGCGGCCGTCTGTCGCAAGTTGCTCGTGCGCAAAGGCAACAACTTCTTCTTCATCGATCAGAAGGGTGACCCGGCAGCTACCTGGCAAGAAAGCGCTCGGCGCCTGGCTGCGAAGGTCGTGTCGCGACTGCCCTGACTTCGAATCCCAAACTCGGGCAGCGCGCCCCGAGCGGCCGAACGCGCGCCGCGAGTTTCAGCCGAACGCGGCAGGCCGCTGGCTCGAGCCGGCCGCCATTCCGTCAATGGCCGCAAAGCCGCGAGCGAGCAACGCGCTGAACGCAGCGTTCGCCTTCTTCGCCGAGCCTCCGCGCTCGAACACGCGGATGGCATCGGCGTAAGCCGTGCGCCACGTCAGCACGATCATGCCGGCGACCAGCCGCGCGAGGCCATCCGGCTCCGGGCCGGCGAGGTCGACCGCGAGCCCAAGGGCCACCTCATCCCCGATCTCGCGGAGGCGCGCCGCGAGCGACGGGCTCGCAACAACGACGCGCCACCAGCCGACCGTCTGGCTGTCGATGCGAGCGAACGGGTGCTTCTGCTCGCAGAGCCTATCGACCAGGCGGCGGAGCGCGGCGATCGGCGACTGCCCTTTCGGCCTCTCGCGGAGTGCTTCGCGCAAGAGCCCCGTCAGCTCGTCCTCGCGATCCAGAAACAGGTCCTCCTTGCGTGCGAAGTAGTTGAACACCGTCATCTTGGAGACATTGGCGGCGGCTGCGATCTCTTCGATCGTGACCGCGTCGAAGCCGCGCTCGAAGAACAGCCCCGTCGCGACGTTGGAGATCCGCTGCCGGGTCTCGCGCTTCTTGCTTTCACGGAGCTCGCCCATGGAACAAATATATACCCGGTAAAACATTTGACTAGCACAAAGTTTTATCGAGTCTAATATTGTCGTCATGACCCAGGACGTCGTCATCGTCGGTGCCGGCCCGGTGGGGCTCTTCCTCGCCATCGAGCTCGCGACCGCGGGCGTGAAGCCGCTCGTGCTGGAGCGACTCGTGGAGCCCGACCGCACGATCAAGGCCGCAGGCATCGGCGCGCTGGGAGCCGAGGCACTGCAACGGCGCGGGCTCGCGCATGCGCTCGACGCCGAGGAACGGGCCGTGCTGGCCCTCGTGATGCCGATGCTGAAGGCACGCTTCGGAGCCGGACCGATCAAGAAGCCGGGAGGCCAGTTTTCGGCATTGTTCTTGATCGACCAGAGCCTCCAGCGCGACCCGGAGCGCCACATGCGCATGGTGCCGCAAGAAGCGATCGAGAAGATCCTGGCCGCGCGCGCGAGCGCTCTCGGCGTCGAGGTTCGTCGCGGCGTGACGGTGGAGGGCTTCGAGCAGGTCAACGACGGCGTGACCGTGCAGACGAGCACGGGCACGCTGAGCACGCAGTACCTCGTCGCTTGCGACGGTGGCCGGAGCCGCGTCCGCAAGCTCGCCGGCTTCGAGTTCCCCGGCACGGATCCGACCATCACTGGCTATCAGGCTGTACTGGTATTCGATGCGCCCGAGAAGCTCGCGGCGGGTTGGCACCGAACGCCGCGAGGGCTCATCTCATCCGGGCTGGGCCGCGTCTTCACGGCGGAGTTCAACGGAGCGCCGCCCGATCGGCACGCGCCGATCACGCAGGCCGAGGTCGAAGCGGCAATTCAGCGAGTGAGCGGCACGGACGTCAAGATCCTGTCGATGACGATGGCGACGCGCTGGACCGACAACGCCCGGCAAGCAACGACCTACCGCCTGGGCCGCGTGTTTCTCGCCGGTGACGCCGCGCACGTGCACTCGCCCTTCGGCGGCCAGGGCTTGAACCTCGGCCTCGTCGACGCGGCGAACCTGGGTTTCAAGCTTGCTGCGGCGCTGAAAGGGCGGAACCATCTCCTCGACTCGTACACCGCCGAGCGCCATCCCGTCGCCGCGCGCGTCCTCGAAAATACCCGAGCACAAGTCGCGCTCATCCGCCCTGACCCGCTCACGAGCGCGCTCCGCACAGTCGTGAGCGACCTGATGAAGCTGCCCGAAGGCAACCGCTACTTCGGCGAGATGCTCACGGGCGTCGGTATTCGCTACGACCTCGGCGACGGCGACCCGCTCGTCGGCACACTCGCGAAGGACCAGCTCCTCACGCTCTGCGACGGCAGGCAGGCGCGGCTCTACGCGCTGATGGAGAAAGGCGGCGGCCTCCTCATCTCGCCTTCGGAACGGTCCCTCCCGCAAAACGTGCAACATGCACACACCAAAGACAGCCCCTCGCTGCTCGTCCGTCCCGACGGCTGCATCGCGTGGACAGAGGCGTCGTCGAAGTCGTTCGACGACGCGCTCGCGCGCTGGTTCTAGATCAGAGCGACGTGTTGCGCCGTGGATACGAGCCCGCCGACAGCTCACGGAAGAACTGCTGGAGTGTGCGCGGCGCACGACCGAGAATCGCGCTGAGCGTGAGGGCGTTGCCGACCAGACCGACGCGGTCGTAGTGCTTGAACATCGCTCCGATGGGCGCGCCGCTGGGCGCTGCCTGCGCCGGATCGGCACCACCCCCGCGGTGCCGTCGCAAGATTCTACGCACGCCCGTCCCGGACCAGGCTCGAGACCTGGTCGTCGTACAGCGTCAGGTCTCCGAGAACGCTCGTCTACCGCGCGGACTGGGGAAGATGGGCCCTGACAGCGCATCGGACTGCAACGCTGGGCGTGCGGACCCAACCTCGTCCCGCGACGGGCTCGAGACTCGGCGCAGGCGCTCGAGCGCCGAGCGAGCCTGAGGTCCGGATGCGCTCTGCGCGTTCGCCCTCTACGGGTCCGAGGCAGCTCGTCACGGCGTACCTGGTTGCCACGCCTCATTCGCGGCGGCGCATGGATCGCGGCCGCGAAGCCAAGATCGTTGGCGTCTCCGCAGAGCTTTCAGAGAAGTGCAGGTGCCGTACCTGTGCCGATCGGCAGTCCCGAGGTACGGCCTTTGCTTTCCGGTGGCGCTGTGTCGCTCGAGAAATACACTGGGGCTCGGCTGGTCGTGCAGCATGCGAATACGCGTCTGTACGATGCCGTTCGAGCCATGGAGGAGAATCATGTCGGCTGCGTATTGGTGCAAGACGATGCGCAGATTGGCATCGTGACGGACCGGGATATCGCTTTGGAGCTGGTCGTGTTCGACCTCGACCCATTTGACGCCACGCTGCAAGATCTGCTCTCGACGCCCGCCAGCATCTTACCCGTGACGGCGAGCGTCGAAGATGCGGCCACGCTGATGCTGGAGCGTCACGTTCGCCGGATTCCGATCGTCGACCGGGAGCGGCGGCTGGCCGGCATCATCACGCTGGATGATCTGATTCTCGATCAAGCCGTCGACGCAGCTACGCTGGCCGCGATCGTGCGGGCACAGCTGTCCGAGCCTTCGCGGCTGAAACGGCGGGGACAGGTCCGCCCGACGCGCTCGGTCGACGACGAAGCGCGGCTCGAGCTCCGGTCGCGACGCCATGCTGCGCGTGCGAGGGCCTCCTACGACGTGCTGATCGAGCGCACGTTGGGCGCGACGGGGCTGGAGATTCCGGAGGGCGCGATCGTGGCGCTGCAGACGGTCCTCTGCGCGATCACACATCGACTCCGGGCGGAGGAAGCCGAAGATCTGCTCGCACAGCTGCCGAGCTTGTTGCGAGACCGCATCGCGGACCCGGGCTCGGCGCAGGATCGCAGTGTCACGCTCCGGTCCATTGCGGAAGCGCTCGCCGCGCGTCTGAACGTCGACGCGACCCGCGGGGAGGAGATCGTGCGTCAGGTGGGAGCGGTCTTGAGCCGCTCCATCAGTCCCGGACAGATTGCGAACGTGCGCGCTCAATTGCCTGCGGAGCTGAAGGCAATCCTCCAGGCGCCCGCGCGTGAAGCATGAGGGATGCTGGCATGTCGATCCGATGGTTTCTGATGGGAGTGGAACGCCGGTGCCGAGCCCACGCGGGTGCCGAAGAGAGGGCGTCCGGGCGTCGGCGGCCAGCGATCGGGATCGTCGTTCCGGCATCTCGGGCCGAGTAGCGCCAGAAGAGCTACCGAAAGTGTGACAAGTTCGCGCAAGCCATCGCGGGCGTGGCCCGTGCGGGTAGCGTCTCGGGCGGAGCTCGAGGCGTCTCGGCGCGGGGCTCGCGGATCATCGAACGCGCAGCTGCATTCGGTGTGCCACTGTCGCGAGCCGGCCCGGGAAGGGATCGACCCTGAGCACTTTCATGCCACACACGGATCGGCAGCCCGATGCTCGCCGCAGCCATCTCGCACGCCGCGGGGGCAACAAGTCACCGCCGACGCTGTCAGCGGGAGGGCAGCGCTGGACGCGGGCTGCTGCCGTTCGTGGCAGGGGCGCTCGCGCTGGGGCTGCTGGGCGCGGCGCGGCTCGAGCTCGGGGCGCGCGCGGGCAGCTCGTGAGGGCGCGCGCGCGGCCGAGACACGCTCGGCGCGCCTGCCGTGAGGGGCGCGTCGCCGACGATGAGCTGTGCATGGCGGCGCCGGGTGAAATACACATAGGCCCAGTTGAACAGCACCGCGATGCGATTTCTGAACCCGATCAAGAACGTGATGTGAATCCCGAGCCACATGAGCCAGGCCAGCATCCCGGACATCGCCCAGCTGTAGGCCACTCCGACGGCAGCACCGCGACCGATCACCGCGAACGACCCCCTGTCGTCATAGTGGAACGGCTGGAGCGGCTCCCCTTGCACTGCGCGGCGCAGATTGCTGGCCGTATGCTTGCCCTGCGCGATCGCCACAGGCGCGAGGCCCGGCAAGGGCTGGCCGTCCTGTTCGAGGTTGACCAGATCTCCGACGACGAAGATCTCCTCGTGACCCGGCACCGTCAGCTGCGGTGTGACCTTCACGCGGCCGGGATTGTCGATCTCGGCACCGAGGGATCGGGCGATCGGGGAGGCCGCGACACCCGCTGCCCAGAGCACGGTGCGGCTGATCACGGTCATATTCTTGGCCGTGACCTCGCTCTCCTCGATGCTGGTGACCATCGTATCGGTGTGCACCTCGACCCCGAGTCGCTCCAGCGACTTCCGAGCTTTGGCGGAGAGGTCCTCCGAGTACGCGGTGAGCACGCGCGGCAGGCCCTCGAGCAGGACTACGCGCGCGGAGCATGGGTTGATGTGGCGGAACTCGCGAGAGGGGGACTGGCGCGCGATCTCGGCGAGCGCGCCCGCCAATTCCACGCCCGTCGGGCCGCCGCCGATCACCACGAACGTCAGCCAGGCGCGCTGCTGTTCGGGGTCCGTTTCGCGCTCGGCCGCTTCGAAGGCGTAGAGCACGCGCCGTCGGATCTCGAGCGCGTCCTCCAGCGTCTTCAAGCCGGGAGCGCGCGGCGCCCAGTCATCATGGCCGAAATAGGAATGGGCCGCACCGGTGGCGAGCACGAGGTAGTCGTATTCGACGATGCGATCGAGCAAGTGCAGGCGGCGCGCCGCCGCGTCCACGCTCTCGACTTGGCCCATGAGGATGTCCACGTTGTCAGCTCGAATGAGCTGTCGGAGCGGTTGCGAGATATCCGCTGGCTCGAGCGCCGCCGTGGCCACCTGGTAGAGCAAGGGCTGGAACAGATGGTAATTGTGACGATCGATGAGCGTGACCTCGACGGGCGCGTGATGCAGCCCGCGCACGACGTGCAAGCCCGCGAAACCTGCCCCCACGACGACGACATGTGGCCGGCGCCCCGCCTTGGCGGTGCGGCGCGGGGCGAGCTTGCCGCCGCCCTCGGGTTCGAGGGCGTGCCCGTCGGTTTCAGATGTGTACTTCGAACGCGCATTCATGTTGCCTCGTCTGGGCATGAACATTCATGTTGCCTCGTCTGAGCATGAATCAGACCATGCATGAGGCCGGCGTCCCTGAACCGTCGCAGATCTATTGATGACGTTGCGCGCAGATCTATTGATCAGATCTATTGATGGAGCCTGGATCCAGCTGTGCCAACTTCGCCTTCATTTGGCTGATTTCAGCTTGCTGTCCAGCTCGGATCTGTCCGCATAGCGCCTGAAGCTCGGGGTCCCGCAGTGAGGCCTCTTTGCACATGAGGATTGCCCCGGCGTGGTGAGGAATCATCGAGCGAATAAATTGCTCATCCGATACCGCCGCTTGCTTGCGAATGCCGGCAAAACATACGCCAAGAACGAGCGCGCTGAGCGTGGACAGGGCGATATTTGCCTGCGTGTTGCGGTACATGCCACGCATGACCAATAGCTCGATGATAACCATCGGTGCGGCCATCACCCCCGCCATGTACGCCTGATTGATGTTGGGATAGACGTTTGCGAAGCGATCGACCATTGCGTACATCAGAACGTACATCGCGGCAAACGAGAGGATCGCCATGACGACGAGGCGGCGATACGGCGATGAGTGTTGCTTGTCAGATCTTGGTTCCATGCGTGCTGCACCACAACAAGGCAAGCGCCGTGCCCGTCGAGGCCGAGAGCGTGCCGGCCGTCCCCACGGTCGTCCCAAGCAACACGGCGACTGAGGCCGTCGAATGGGTGCCGCGCACGAGCAGGACCATACGTCGAGCCTTGGCGGCCAGCGCTGTTCTCGGTGTGACTGATCCAGTCACGTGCGGGCTCTTTCGTCACAGGGGAAGGCAATGCAGCGCGGACCCGTGTACGCTCGCTCATCAGCGCTGGGGCCCTGCCGCGCTGGGTATTCACCACGGTGGCCATGTACCTTGTTCTGCCGCTGCGATCTCGTCACCGTGAGCCCTATTCCGGGGGGCGCGAAAGCCTGCGCGCATCACGAGGTCTGCAGCGCGCGCTCGCGCGGGAGGGGCGGGGCGTCCGAGAGCCTCTCGATCAGGACGTCGATGACGGCACGCGCGCTCGAGCCGAGCAGCCGCTGGCCAGGGTAGAGGATGTGGAGCTCGCCAGCCGGCACCGACCACGCTGGCAGGAGTCGCACCAGCGCGCCGCGTCGCACGTCGTCCTCCACCACGAAGCGGTTCAGGTTGGCGATGCCGAGCCCGGCGAGCGCGGCGTCGCGCGCGAGCTCCTGCGAGTTGGCCGTCAAGCGCCCGGCGACCACGACGGTGACCGAGCGGCGCGCGCGCGCGAAAGACCACTGGGTCGGCGAGGCTGCATCGCGCCGAAACGCGATGCAGGAATGACCGCGCAGATCCTCGGGCCGGCGCGGCCGGCCGTGCCGCGCCACGTAGGCCGGGCTGGCGCACACGATGTTGTCCCACGGGCGGAGCCTGCGCCCGACGAGCGAGCTGTCCACCACGCGCCCGGTGCGCAGCGCCACGTCGAAGCCCTCGCCGATCACATCGACCACACGGTCGGTAGCCACCACCTCGATGGCCAGCTCGGGCGCGCGCGCGAGCAGCCCCATGAGCGCGGGCGCCACCAGGCGCTCGGCCATGAGCGCCGGCGTGGTCAGCCGGACCAGGCCGCGCGGAGACGCGTCGAGGTCCATCACCGCGCGCCCGGCGTCCTCCAGATCGGCCAGGAGGCGCGCCGCCCGTTCGACCAGCACACGGCCGGCCTCGGTGGTGGCCACCGCGCGGGTGGTCCGCTGCAGAAGGCGCGTACGCAGGCGCGCCTCCAGCGACGCGATCCGCTTCGACAACGTCGACTTCGGCATCGATAGGGCGCGGGCCGCGCGCGTGAACGAGCGCTCGCGCGCGACCGCCACCAGCGCGGTCAGCTCGCCCAGCTCCGGCAGGCTGCAGGCCCCCCTGTCGAGACTGTTTCCTCTTCTGGACAGTCTTTGCACGATGTCGAGTCTAGTCCACGTGGGTGAACAGAGCCATGTTGCCGCGGAAGGGAGAGCACCATGCGCATCATCGTCATCGGAGGTGCTGGCACGATCGGCCGGGCCGTGGTCGCCGCGCTGGCGGGGAGACACGAAGTGGTCGTAGCAAGCCGGCGCGCAGGATCGGTTCGCGTCGACATCCGCTCGGCGGACTCTGTCCGGGCCATGTACGAGGAAGTCGGCCGCTTCGACGCGGTCGTGTGCGCGGCCGGCGAGGCGCACCTCGGCCCCTTCGACACCATGTCGGAGGCAGAGCTGGCCGTCGGCATCGAGAGCAAGCTCCTCGGCCAGATCCGCCTGGTCCTGCTCGGGCGCTCGCTCATCTCCGACGGCGGCTCGTTCACCCTCATGTCGGGCTACATCTTCGACGATCCGATCCGCGGCTCCAGCAGCTACGCCGCGGCTAACGGCGGTGTCGAAGGCTTCGTGCGCGCGGCCGCCCTCGACCTCGGGCGCGGCGTCCGCATCAACGCCGTGAGCCCGGGCATGGCCGAAGACACCGCCGAGCAGTTTGGACGCTTCAACCCGGGCCGCCTGCCGGTCCCGATGCGCGCGATCGGCGCTGCCTTCATCCGCAGTATCGAGGGATGGCGTACCGGCGAGATTATCCGCGCCCGCTAGAGCGCCTGGCCTCCCCGGTCGGCGAGATCGAGGCGTCCGGGGCCGCACCGCGCTGGTCGCGGGAGACGCGCGAGGAGAAGAAGACGGCCATGGCGGCCGTGTCGGCGCGCTTGGGGCTGCTCGCCATCCCCATCAACAATGCTGGCACCGGCATCTACAAACGACGGGGCGACACCAACGCCGTCGAGTCCGGGTATCCGGGTGATGCGGCGGCTTCCCAGGAGAGAATGCGATGACAACCACTGCCACGACGACAGCGACCGCCGCCGCTCGAATCATGGAAATCGGTATGGGTTTCTGGCCCGCCAAGGTTCTGCTGTCGGCGGTCGAGCTCCGGTTATTCACCGCGCTCGGCTCGACTTCGATGACGGGCGATGAACTGCAAGCCGCGCTGGGATTGCATCGGCGGGCCAATCCCGACTTCTTCGACGCGCTGGTCGCCTTGCGCCTGCTCGATCGCGACGGCGACGGCGCGAGCGCGCGCTACCGCAACACGCCGGAGACGGCCTTGTTTCTCGATCGCGCGAGCCCACACTTCATGGGTGGCTTTCTCGAAATGGTGAACGCCCGCCTGTATCCATTCTGGGGCGCCCTCACCGAGGGTCTACGGACCGGACAGCCGCAGAATGAAATCAAACGCACGGGAGCACCGATGTTTGCGGAGCTCTACAGCGAGCCGGAGCGGCTCGAGCAGTTCATGGACGCCATGAGTGGCATCTCCGCCGCCAACTTCCAGGCGCTCGCCGAGAGGTTCGATTTCTCACGTCATCAGACGCTCTGTGACGTTGGCGGCGCGACCGGCCAGCTTTCGATCTGCGTGGCGACGCGACATCCACACTTGCGCTGCATCACGACCGATCTTCCCGAGGTGACCGCGATCGCCGAACGGAGGATAGCGGCCGCGGGACTCGCTGATCGCATCTCCGCCCGGTCGATCGACTTCTTCGCCGATCCGCTGCCGAAGTCCGACGTGATCACGATGGGCATGATTTTGCACGACTGGAATCTCGACAGGAAGCGCTACCTCGTACACGCCGCCTACGACGCCCTGCCGCCGGGCGGCGCCTTCATCGTCATCGAGAATTTGATCGATGACGCCCGCAGGGAGAATGCGTTCGGCCTCATGATGTCGCTGAACATGCTGATCGAGTTCGGCGAGGCCTTCGACTTCACGGGCGCAGACTTTCAAGGGTGGTGCCGCGAGGCGGGCTTCCGTTCGACAGAAGTGATCCACCTCGCAGGCCCTGCGAGCGCGGGTGTCGCCTACAAATAGAAGTACCGCTCGCACCGCCCGACCGAGGGCTCGCCAGAAGCCCCAGCCTAAAAGCCGCAGCGAGCGGATAACTCCAGGTAAAAGGGGATGAGCGGCAAGTACACGCCCTGATCCTGGAGAGTGAACAGCGTGCCAAGCGCGGCGGCGCCTGACCACGACCCGTCGAAACGGTGGCTCGTGGCCAGGCCGGCGCGGAAGCGCACCGAGGTGAAACGGTACCAGCCGTCTTCCGGACCGGAGCTGCCGATGACGCCTGGCGGATAGCGATCGTCGAAGGTCCGCCGCGCCAGGTCCGAGTTTTGGATGTTCGTGGTGAGCGTCTCCTGCCAGCCGAGGTCGAGGCCGACGATCCAGCTGCCCCGGAAGTACGACGGCTGACAGCGCAGCTCGACGCCGAGGCCGAAGAACGCTCCAGCATCGTTCTCCGCACGTGCGAGGTAGGGGAGCGCCTGGCAAGCGGCACCCAAGCCTCTTGGCGATTGGTAGCTGGCTGCGGCCAGCAACTGCACACGGAAATCGCCACGCGCAATCGACAGCAGCGGCAGCTTGGTGCCAGCGCCGACTGCGAGCGCTGTGCGCCCGCCTTCGACGGGCACGGGATGAAGGTACGCGGCGCTCGCGACGGGCTCGGGCTCCAGCGCCGCGCCGGCGATCAGCGACGGCGAGCGGGTCATCGGCGCGGGGACGAGCTGCGCCGGGGCCACGCGCGGAGCCGCCAGCGTAATGCCCATGCAGAGCACGATCACCGCACCCCGTCCCATCCTGTCCGGGATCGTTTCGCTCACCACGATCGCTGGCCCAGGAATGAGCGTATCGCGGCCAGGGTGGCCGCCGCGTTCTCGAGGAACAAGGTGATGTGCCCAGCGCCCTCGATCGACGTCATTTCGGCGTTCGGCAACGACGGCAGATTGAACGCGTTCTGAAAATCGCGGCCGAGATTGCCGCAGCTGCCAGCGACCAGGAGCGTGCCCCCGTGGTAGCCCTCGATCCCGCTGCGGTAATCGAAGCCGTTCTCCTCGCTCGTCACCTCCAGCTCCGAATAGGCACCGAAGCGCCAGACGGGATACTCCTGTGCCCTTTGGCCCGCGCAGTAGTAATCCTGGCTCGCTTCGCGCAACGTGCCCAGCACGCGGTAGTCAGCCTGGGCATGGTCCTCGAGGCTCAACACCTCGTTGTCCCAAAGAATGCTCGCCAGCGTCGCCAGGCCACCGAGCGCGCCGCTCTGGCGATTGTCGCGCGCGTGCTGCGTGAGCGGCCCGGGCTCCACCAGCACCAGCGCAGCCACGGCATCGGGGTGGCGGGCGGCATAGCGCGTCGCGATCGACCCGCCGAAGGAGTGGCCCACCAGGGCTGCCCTGCGATCGGGCGCAAAAATCGCCTGCATCGCGCCGATCTCGGCGTCGAAGCTGTCGAGGCTCAGATCCCGCTTGTGTGACAGGCGCTGAGACAGGCCACCGCCGTGCTCGTCCCACATCACGACGAAATAGCGATCTTTGAGCTCGCTCAAGGGCAGCAGCAACCGGAAGTCGGCGCCCGGTCCACCGGGCAGAACGAATACGGGTGGATTACCGCTTTCGCCGAAGGTCGTGACGTGAAGCCACAGTGCCTGACCGTTCACCACCACCTGCATGCTCGGTAGGGCGGCATCCTGGTCGGCGGTCGGCGGGACGAGGCCGCCCGGCTCACTCGTCGACGTGCAACCGACGAGCAGGGCGAGCAATGTGGGGATCCAGCCGCGCCGCGCCAGGCACATAGCTGCGCCCTAGGACCGCCGAAACACCTGCGCAAGCGGAAAGGCCGCGCTGAGGATTTAAGGGCCGCGGTGGCCCTTTACACCCGGTGCCCCTGCGGTCCGGTCCGCAAGGGAAATGTTGGCGCGACGACCACGTAGCTGACGAGCAGGCCAACAGCTCCCGCGACGAGCAGCGACCCTGCCCAAATCGTAAGCGGCCACCAGATGCCTCCCCCTATGATCAAGACGACGAAGTACGAGGCATAAAGCAAGATGGGAAGGCCCGCGGCAAACAGCCGCATCACGCCCACCCGTGCCGGCTCTGGTTTGAGCAAGCGATAGACCGAATCTGCAACGACACCGGTGAAGATCGCTGGAAGACTCACCCAGTGAGTCGAATGAAGGATGCTCGCACCCAGCGCACTGCCACCCAGCAGCAACGTCAACCACCCGAAGGGCAGCTGACTGCCCCAGCGCAGCACCAACAGAAGTACCAAGGCCATCAGCAGGGCGCTTTGAATGATGACGCCGCTGATGCCGAGCATCTCGATCAGCTCGCGAACCCCAAGACCCCCGAGCGGTGGGGTCGGGAGCCCAAGGGCCGTGGTGCTGAGGGCAGCGGGACGAAAGCGGGTTGCTGCCCAAGGGTGCGTGATCGGATGTGATTCACTCGTAAAGAAGGCCAAGATCGCGAGCAAGAGAGTTGACGAGAGCACCGCTCGCCACAGCATGGCTGCGCCGCGCTCCGGCCGATGCCAGGAGGCCCTGAGCGGACCGGTCACGATGAGCAGGCCGCTCGCGGCGAGCAGGAGGTGCGGCGGGCTGTACAGAGCCTCCAGATCCGCTTCAATACCAAGAGCGAGGTGCCAAGCCATATCGGCGACACCCGCGGCCAGGAATGCTGCGACTCCAACCAGGGAAAGGCCGTAACCCTCGGGCAACGCTGCCAACCAGCGTGCTCCGCGCTTCCGCGCCCGCCGCGCCGCAATGGCGAGCACGAGCGCAGTAGCAAGAATGCCCGTGTAGATCATGGCATGCCAGGGCGTGAAGAAGCTCTCCGGCAGCAGGTGGATGTGCGCCCAACCGTCCAAGTAAAGCCCGGCGACCCACCAGGCGGACAGTAACGAGACCGCCCATTCGAAGCGTTCGCGATGGCCTTCGGCTGTCCGCGTGGACAACATTTGGATGATCATTCAGCCCTCCGGCGTCAGGGTTTTTCGGACAGCACCGCGATGATCACGTTCACCACTGCACCGAGATTGAGCATGGCGGACGCCGCATGGGAGTATTCCCAGCGGTTTCGCAATCGTATCCAATCGTCGGCTACCGCTGTCCAGTTGCGGGTGCGACGATTGACGGGAAATGTGATGAGCCAGAAGACGACCTGTGTCGCAAGCAC
>Ga0207675_100001799_pt1 | contig 21467 bp, 18 predicted proteins | sample KBSSwiS42_FD_184305 | JGI IMG/M metagenome (GOLD analysis project Ga0207675, IMG submission 184305) | Switchgrass rhizosphere microbial communities from Kellogg Biological Station, Michigan, USA - KBS Switchgrass S4-2 (SPAdes) (version 2) | ecosystem: Host-associated > Plants > Roots >...
GAAATCCCGGCGCCGGCGCCGCCATTCGCGCGTCTCGCCGGATCGTTCGGGGAGTCGAAACCTGGGTCTGCTAGGCTATCGGCCATCGCCAACTCCAATCGGACGTGCGGACCGGCGCAGAGTACTTTCATACCGTGTCGCCGGTCGCCGCAGCACACAAAGCTGCCGGTGTTTACATTAAATATAAAATGGCAGACGGCGATAGCGGGCCGATGGCGCGTATGTGCGAATCTTGCCGAATTCCGAGAGCAAGCGGAAATCGGAGGGAGTTCCAGCGGTCGCGCCAACTTGCGATGGGGTGCCGATATGGAACTTGCTGACTTGGCGATGCGAGTTTCAGGACAATACGCCCGCCCGCACATCCTGGGGTAGTTGCATCACCGAGTTGAACTTGGACCCGGATGAACTTGGACCCGGTACGGAACCATCGCGAAGCACGAACTCGCAGTGACGGCATGCCCCGGACGATCTTGGAAACGGGTGCTGACCACCTCCGCGCAAGGATCACCCGAGATGCCGTGCGAGACCCACAGACCGAGCCGGCAAGCTCGAGTCGCCGCTCTAGCCTTTTGTTTGAGCATGATCTTTTCCGAAAACCGGCATCCACTTTTCGGGATCATGCTCAGTAGCCAATAGCTCCATTGTCGCATAGGGATCGACGGGATGCGGCCGGGCGACTAAATGAGGCCGAACGGCCGCATGGTCCCAGCCGGAGGAATGGTCACATGCTGCGATGCCTTGCGGTTCTGCTCTTGGCCGCTCTCGCCCCGCCGGCGATCGCGCAGGAAAATTATCCATCGCGGCAGATCACCCTGATAGCGCCGTTCGCGGCCGGCGGATCGACCGATCTGGTGGCCCGCGTCATATCGGAAGGCCTGCGCGCGAAACTCGGCCAGCCGATCATCGTCGAGAACAAGCCGGGAGGCACCGGCGTCATCGGGGCGCGCGAGGTCGTCAAGGCGGATCCGGACGGCTACACGCTTCTGCTTGCCAATGCCGGCGCGACGGTTATTCCGGCCGCGATGAGCCACAATTATCCCATCGACCTCAACAAGGACCTGCTGGCGATCGGACTAACGGCGGAATTCGTCGGCGTCGTGATGGCGAAGAAGGATTTGCCGGTGAACTCGATGCAGGAGTTCATCGCCTATGCGAAGGCGAATCCAGGCAAGCTCAATTTCGGCACCTCCGGCATCGGCAGCATGGTGCATCTCTCGGCCGAATTGCTGATGAAAGAGACCGGCATCAAGATGCAGCATCTGCCCTACAAGGGCGGCTCCAACTCGATGACCGATCTGCTCGGCGGCACGATCGATGCGCTTTTCGTCAGTTCGCCGGTCGCGGTCGGGCAGGCCGACAACAAGAATCTGAAAATGCTGGCGGTGACCAGCCGTTATCGCCTGCAGGCACTGCCGAACGTGCCGACGGTCGAGGAGAGCGGTGTACCCGGCTTCGACACCACGGCTTGGATGGGCGTCATGGGGCCCGCCGGCATACCCCCAGCCATCCGTGAAAAGCTCAGCGCGGCTCTGGTGGACATCGCGCGGGACCCGGACACCCAGGCCAAGCTGCGCAAGATCGGGTTCGAGCCGATCGGCAAAGACGCGGCGGCGTTCCAGGAATTCTTCCGCGGCGACGTCAAGAAGTGGACGGACTTTGTCAAAGACCGCGGCCTGAAGGAGACGCAGTGACGACGCGACGGGACTTTTGCGCTCAAGGCCGGCGACGAAGGTCGCAGAACCGCGGTTGCTGAGTGTCGAGAACCGAGCCCGGTGGCTCCGTGGCATGAGCAACTCGCTCCGCGAACGCACCTGACAGCGGGCGTGAGTTCTCACGCATTTACCATTCACATGCCTTGGCGATTGCCGCCCAGCCTGCGCTACGCCCAAGGTAGGCGATGCTAGGCGTGATGGTGTGCGGCTCGCTGGTTGTTGGTTTGGTGGCGTTGGGCTATCCTCGGTGCAGTCATCGGCCACATGGCCGACGACCAGAGCGAAAGCTCAGGGAGGCGATCATGAAAAAGCAAATCATGCTCGCGATCATCGTTGGTATGGCGGTGATTGCCACGCCGGTTTCGTTCAATGCGCCCCGCGAAGACCAAGCAATCGTAACCCTCAACAGTGCCGAAGCCAAAGTAGGACAGCCATTGTCGGCGACCAGCGTTGCGGGTGTTAACCGCAGGCAAGGACGCCGCGAGAAGCGGAAGACCAACTAGCCGGATCAGTTGCTGTCCGATCGGTTTCGCTGGTTTGTCATCGGGATTTTATGGGATACCCATTGGCCCTCGCCCGCACACAGTTGGGCCAATGGGTGATGACGCAGGTGCCCGCTGCCTCCGCATCTCTGTCCTTCAGAGCCTAGACATCATTGAATGGCTCACGCCATAGGATCGGCGAATCTCAGCCCGGCATCTACGACGCGGTGGCCGACAAACATTTCTCACACTTGGACTACTCTGATTTGCGGCAGCCCGATCCCCTCGAGCGTTGGGCATATGGGCTGATGAGATAGTCCTATCGGACCGTCGGGCGCAGCCAGCTGCTGTCGAACACTTTTTTGGCGCGGCCACGGTCGACATGAGGGCCGATCAGTTTCTCGTACGCATGGGCAGCCTGCCGGTATTCGTTTTCGCAGTCCTCGGCCCGATCCTTCGGCAAATATCCCTTCTCGACGATGTCGTCGCCGAACAGGTGCTTATCGGCGCCGTAGGCAATGCACAGCACATTGTAGAAACGTTGCGCGGGCGTGCCGTGCACGTCGGCGAAACTCGTCATCGTGGGCGGCGCAGTTGCCCCGTCTGCCTCGGCCTTGTACGCGTAGGCGACGCCCCCGATCAGCCGGCGCGCCTCGACCTTGCCGAGCTGCAACATGATGTAGGCCGATACCTGATCGGCGGCGTCTTCCTCACGCCCCAACACCGGCAGCTGCAGCATATCGAACAGGGCGTGGCCGAATTCATGCAGCCCGGTGTCGACCAAGGGGCCAACGATGGCGTCGATCGGCGTGACGCCGGCAGCCGTCGTTTCCGCGGGCATGGTTTTCCTGAGTTGTTCTATATATTCGTAGCAAATCGTAATGACGTCGTTTTCATAGAAGGCATTGGCATCACCGTTGCATCCCTCCACCTTCACCAGCAACGCCCGCGGCAGTCGGAACGGAGTGAGAAGTTTTTGCAGCTTCTCGAGGAAGCCGACTTCCTTCAATTGATCGTAGATCGGCTGATGCGCAGGATTCTTGGGCGGCACATAGCTCACGCTCACCCGGTTGGCCCGCGCGGGCGCGGCCTGCGTTTTCGTCACGATCTCCGACGACAGGATCATCCAGGTGATGATCAGCATCAAAGCGGCTCTCATCACATTCTCCTTGGACGTGTGATCGCAATCGCCGACCGCCGCACACCCCTGCGCAAGGAGAAGGGGTCTCGACGCCATTGGGTTTACATCACAGTATACCCGTTACGCAGATCTCCTCATGCCGGAAGGGAGTTCGTCATGTCGAAGGCAATTCGAGTTTGCCGGATGGCGTTGTATGGCATCGCCGCGCTGCTTGCCACGGATGCGATGTGCTTCGCCCAGGGACCCACCGACAATCCGTACCGCCCGGTCAGGGGATTGGCGGATGGAGGTGGCCCGAGCATTCCGGGAGGCGAATGGGCGAGACTTCCGGGCGGGCGCGAGATGGGACCGCCGGCGTCGGTGCATGTCGACATTGACGGAGAAAGTGTCTGGGCCTTTATCCGATGTGACGAGACGAGCCCCGTGCCGGTCGCAAGGGGAGGCCGCTTCGGTATCGACTGCATGAATGCCGACGGTACGCTCAAGCCGCACGACACGATCTACAAGTTCGACCCAAAGGGCAATGTCGTCAAAAGCTTTGGCGCCGGGATGTTCATTTGGCCGCACGGGATGCATGTGGACCGCGAGGGCAATGTGTGGGTGACCGACTCGGGCGCCGAAGCCGCCGTCGCAACGGCGGCCAAAGCGGGGGTCAAAGCCGGGCACATCGTGCGCAAGTTCAGCCCGGACGGCCAGGTGCTGATGACACTCGGCGAGCCGGGGGTCGCCGGCGACGATGAGTACCATTTCAGGTCGCCATCCGGTGTCGTGACGGCTCCCAGCGGGGAAATCTTCGTCGCCGACGGTCACTTCACGAACAATCGGATCGTCAAGTACTCGAAGGACGGGAAGTTCATCAAGGCCTGGGGAAAAACCGGATACGCGCCGGGCGAATTCCAGGTCCCGCACTGCATCGCCATGGACAAACGAGGGCGGCTATTCGTGTGCGATCGGACCAATGCCCGGATCCAGATCTTCGACCAGGATGGAAAATTCCTGGCAAGGTGGCACCAGTTCGGGATGCCGAGCGGAATCGCCTTCTCGGTCAATGATGAGGACCTGATCTATGTCTTCGACTCCGAGTCCGACAATGTCGAGAATCCGGGCTTCGAACAGGGGATCAGGATCGGAGACGCGCTGAACGGCTGGGTGAAGCACTTTATATTGGATCAGGGTGGCTACCCCAGCTCGAGAACCGGAAGCGGGCCAGAGTTCGGTACCGTCGATAAATTCGGCAACGTGTTCGCCGGGGAGCCCCGGCCGCGCGTTCTGCGAAAGTACGTCAAGGTCAGGTAGTGTGGCGGTTCAGAAGTCCGCATCATTTCTGCGGCAAGTCCGAAATGCGGACTTCTGAACCAAAGCCACACCAGGTCAATAAGTTGCTAGTGTCCTTCGATTCCGAAGTTCGCAAGCGAGCGTGCGGCACAATGATGCGAACTTCGGAATCGGGACACTAGCACGGCGGCAGTGCTGGAGAGTTGCCGGACTTCCCCGGAAAATGCTCCAAGGCGCGCGAAGCCGGCTGATTGCCGGCACTATTAAAGAGAGGGACCGCCGTGAAACTTCCCCGTAGACAAATTCTGCAACTGGCAGCGGGTGCCGTCGCGCTGCCTGCCGTGTCACGCGGCGCGTGGGCGCAAGCCTATCCGGCGCGCCCGATCACCCTGGTCGTACCGTTCGCCGCGGGCGGCCCGACCGATACGATCGCGCGCATCATGGGCGAGCGGATGCGGGCGTCGCTCGGCCAGACCATCATCATCGAGAACACAACCGGAGCGGCGGGCTCGATCGGCGTTGGGCGCGTCGCACGTGCCGAGCCCGACGGCTACACGATCGGTATCGGCCATTGGAGCACGCACGTGGTCAACGGCGCGATCTATCAGCTCCCATACGACGTGCTGAACGATTTCGAGCCGATCTCGCTGGTCGCGGCCAATGCGCAACTCGCCGTCGTGAGGAAATCCTTCCCGGCCAACAACCTCAAGGAATTGACCGACTGGCTCAAGGCCAATCCCGACAAGGCCTCGCAAGGCACCGCCGGTGCCGGCAGCGCATCGCATGTCAGCGGCGTCTACTTCCAGAAGGAAACCGGCACGCGTTTCCAGTTCGTGCCCTATCGCGGGACCGGCCCGGCGATGCAGGACCTGGTCGCCGGACAGATCGACCTGATGTTCGACCAGGCGGCGAATTCGCTGCCGCAGGTTCGCAACGGCAACGTCAAGGCCTTTGCCGTCACGGCGAAGTCGCGTCTGCCGTCGGCGCCCGACATCCCGACCATGGATGAAGCGGGAATGCCGGGCTTCTACATCTCGGTTTGGCACGGCCTGTGGGCGCCGAAGGGCACGCCGAAGGAGATCACCGCCAGGCTCACCGGCGCTGTGGTGGAGGCATTGGCCGATCCGGCGGTGCGCCGCCGGCTCGACGATCTCGGCCAGGAGATTCCGCCACGCGATCAGCAGACGCCCGAAGCGCTGTTCGCGCATCACAAGGCCGAGATCGAGAAGTGGTGGCCGATCATCAAGGCCGCGAACGTCAAGGGCGAGTAATCCCTCACATTCCGTTTATTCCTTCCACGGATCCTCGCGGCTGACCGGGTAAGGTCAGACGCGTCGCTTTGACCGCGTGATGAGCACGCTGATCGCAGTGGACCGCGGTAGGGGGCGCCCTATTGCCGATACGTCGCCGCGGCGGCGAGCAAGGCCTGGTAGTCCTCCTTGACCTTGGGATTGGCGGACAGGAGCGTCGTGGCGACCGGCGTGACCAGATCGATGTAGCGCTTGGCCTCGGGCGGCGGGAGCGTGATGATCTCGCCGCCGTTCTTCTTCCAGATCTCCTCGGCGCGTTTGATGTCCGCGATGTTCCAGTCCGAGAACAGGACTTCCGCCTTGCGGGACTCCTCGCGGACGATGGCCTCGAGTTGCGGTCCCAGCGACTTCATGAAGGCGCGGTTCGCCACCACAGGTGCGGCAAACATCGTGGCCGGCAAGAACGTCATCGGCTTGGCGATATCGTAGTACTTGAAGGCGACGAACGGAGCCGCCGCCGCGACCATGCCGTCGATGGTGCGGTTCTGCATCGCCGGCAGCGCTTCGCCGAGCGGCAACGACACCGGCAGGACCCCGACCTTCTTGAGCGGCTCGACCTGGATCGGCGCGCCGCCCTGGGTACGGACCTTCTGCCCCTGGAAGTCGGCGACCGCGCGGATCGCTTTGTGCGAGAGCAGCATCAGCGGGCTGTAGATCGCGGGGGTGAGGATTTCCACGCCCTTGTCGGCGCCGAACGTCGCCAACCGGGTGCGGATCGCCGGATCGTTCAGAATGCGGTAGCCGTGCAGGACGTCGTCGAACAGGCCGGGGGCATCGAGCACCTGGAAGCGCGGCTCGAGGCTGACCCAGAAGCCGTTGGCCGCGCTGCCGACCTCGATCGTGCCGAGCGCCACGCCTTCCACCACCGCGGGAAGCTGGCCGAGCTGGTTCGCCGGGTAGATCTCGACCTTGATGCGCCCGCCCGACCGCGCTTCCACGCCGGTCTTGAGGGTCTTGTAATATTCATGGACGACGTCGTTGATCGTCGGTGACGAGAGCTTCATGGTGAACTGCTGCGCGCCGGCCGTTGTCAGGGCGAGAGAGCTCGCCGCAATGGCGCCGACAGCGACAGCGGCAAGACGTCCGATCATTCCGCGCATGCGACTTCTCCTCCCTGGATGGTTTTTCATTCTCACGCTCAGCCTCTGGCGAGCAGGTAGCGAACACCGATCAGCGACAGGTCCGGTATGTAGGTGATCAGCGCCAAGGCCACGAGATAAATTATCACGAACGGAATGATGCCGCGATAGATGGTCTCCAGCTTGAGGCCGAGCACCGACTGCGCCACGAAGATGTTGATCCCGAACGGCGGGTGGAACAGGCCGATCGCGAGATTCACGGTCACCACGACGCCGAAGTGCACGGTGTCGATGCCGGCGGCCTTCACCAGCGGCACGAGCAGCGGGCTGAGCAGCAGGATCGCCGACAGCGGGTCCAGGAAGCAGCCCACGAGCAGCAGCAGGACGTTGATCGCGAGCAGCAGCATCCAAGGCGACACGTTCAGCGACTGCAGCCACGCGGTCATCGTGGCCGGGACCTGGTTCACGGTCAGGAGCCACGCGAACACGCCCGCGCAGGCGACGATGATGAGGATCTGGCCGGTGAACAGCACGGTCGAGGCGGCGGCCGCGACAATGTCGCGCCACCCCAGCTCCCGGAACACGAAGGTGGTGACGAGCGCGGCGTAGACGCACGCAACGGCGGCGGCTTCGGTGGGCGAGAATACGCCGCCATAGATGCCGCCGAGGATGATGACCGGGGCACCCAGCGCCCACAGACTGCGGCCGAATGCGTGCAGGAATACGCGAAGCTGAAACGGCTCGCCGGCACCGAAGTTCTCGCGCTTCGCCCGCCAGACGACATAGACCGCCAGCATGGCGGCGATCATCAGACCCGGCACCACGCCGGCGGCGTAGAGCCGCGCCACCGATTCCTCGGCGGCGGCTCCATACACGATCATGGGAATGCTGGGCGGGATGATCACGTCGATCGCGCCGACCGCGGTGATGAGGCCGGCGATGAACGTCTCCGGATAGCCGGCGCGCCGCATCGCCGGCACCATGACCTTGCCGATGGTGGCCACCGTCGCGGCGCTCGCGCCCGAGATCGCGCCGAAGATCGCGGAGGTTCCGACCGCGGTAACGCCGAGACTGCCGCGGACCGATCCGACGCCGCTCTGGACGAAATCGACGAGACGCTGCGCAACGCTGCCGCGCCCCATCAACTCGCCGGCATAGATGAAGAACGGGATGGCGAGGAGGGCGAAGCCGTTGACCGACGCGAACAGGTTCTGGTGCAGCGCGGCCAGCGGAACGTGCATGAAGAACACGAGCGCGACCGTCACCGCGGTCAGCAGGACCATGAAGATCGGGAAGCCGAGCAGCAGCAGCGTGATCGGGACCACCGCCAAGGCGAACGTCACGGCTTGGCCTCGACCGGTGGCTCCGGCGTTCGTCGCGCCGAGTGCAACAGCCTGCACACGGCGAAGATGAGCATCAATCCAAAGCCGAGCGCGACCATGCCGTGCGGAATCCACATCGGGACACCCGCCATGTCGCTCGTGCGCCCGAGCCGCAGCATCTGCCGCGCGTAGAAATAGGATTGCGTCAGCACGAAGCAGGCGAGGGCGATCAGCAGCAGCTGCTCGGCGACGCGCAAGACGAGCTGCACGGGGGTCGGCAGGAAGCGGACCAGGACGTCCATCCGCAGATGCAGGTTGCGCCGGGTGACCACGGCGGCGCCAAGAAACGTCATGCCGATCATGATGAAGATCTGCACCTCGTCGGCCCCGAGCAGCGAGATGCCGAAGAGGTAGCGCCCGAGCACATTGGCGAAGTTGAGCAGCACCGCGAAGATGAAGGCGAGCGCGAGCGTCACCTCGATGATGCGGGCGATGCGGTCCAAGACCCTGTCGATCACCAGGCGCCTGCCTCTCTAGTGCGGTGAATTTGAAGTTCCTATCAGTTGCTGCGGCCCGGTCGTCATAGGAACTTCAAATTCAAAACCGCACTAGAATCATAAAGTTGCCAGTGGTCCTTTGATTCCGAAGTTCGTATCTGAACGGGCCGCGAATGCTTACGAACTTCGCAATCGGACCACTGGCCACAATGCCGGCGCCATCGCGCGACGCGACACGGATGTTGTTTTGTGTCGAGCTTAGGCGGGATGCCACCGGGAGGCAACGTGCCCGCCGCTCGCCGACGGAGACGTCATCCCGAACAGCGATGCCCGCCAGATTGGATCGGCTCAGAACACCGTGCCGTCGGCGGCGACCGGAATCGGCGACGGACCGTCCGGCGGACGCAACTCCCGCGCGATCTTGCGCCCGGCGCTCCACGTGCCGCCCTGCAGCATCTTCGGCATGGTGAAGCTCGCATCCAGATCCAGCCTCGCCCGCACCAGATCGACCAGGGGATCCATCAGCGCGACCGTCACCGCGCGCCATTCGACCACAAGCTCGGACGACACCTCGTGGCGCACGAGCGGATCGATCGGCGCGCGCGGGCGGATCACGCCGAGATCGACGAGGAGGCCGCCGTTGCGATACTCAGGAAGCGCGGTCAGCTCGTGCAACCTTTCGACGCCGAGACCGGCGGCTTCCAATGGCTCGAGCAGTGAGTAGGTCAACCATTGCGAGAGCTTGTGGAACGGGACGATGCGATCGGTGCGGCCCTCCGCGCGCGCGGCGGGATGGTAGCCGGCATCGCCGACGGCAAAACCATCGACCGTGAGCCCGGACGGCCAGATCGAGGACAGGCTCTCGAGCAGCGCGGCAAGCACCGCCGATGCTGCAATACGGCGCTGATCGGCGATGCCGAGAAGATAATCGACCAGATTGCCCGGCCGCGCTGGCGCGCGCCCGAACATGTCCGGGCGTTCGGACAGCGCCGTGCCGAGACGGCGCAGCAGCACGCTGCGCTGTTCCAGGCCGACCAGCGGATTTTCGCCGTCGACTTGAAAATGGCGCGCCAGCGTCGCGGCATCGATGCGCGCAAGCGCGGCATGATCGACGCGGTGGGGATGGGCGGGATCGGAAGAGAACAGCCCCGCGGCGAACATGTCGAGGCTGGCGACGGCAAGCCCCTCCGAGCGCGTGAGGGAGTGGCCAGTCTTGCGGTCGTGATAACGCCAGGCATTGCCGGCTCCGGCGTCGAGCAGCACGCTGACCGTTGCCAGGTCGACGGCGATGCGGGCGCGTTCGAGCGCGGCGGCGTCGACCCGTGCCGCAAGCTCGCTCCAACGATCGACACCGCCGGCGGAAAAATGCCGCCAGCGACTGTGATAGGGAATTTTGAGATCGGGATAGGCCTCGCGGGTGATGTCGGCCACATAGCCGGCGACGGCGGCGAGGCGGCTTTCATCGAGCGTGAAATGCGGCGAGCGTCCGTCGGCCACCCAGTGGTAGACCATGTCGCAGCGCTCGCGCACCGCGGCCACATCGTGAAGCGTACCGAGCTCCGCGAGCGAGCCATCCCGGTCGGAGGACCATGACGGGGCCCGCCTGCCGACCGGAATCGCCATCACTCGTAGAGCCCGCGCCCGATCGTCCCGACCGGCACACCGCGCGGACGGTCACCGGCGAAATAGCCGGCCGCGATCTTCGCCTCGATCTCGACGCGCGCGTCGGGAGGGATCATCCCGTCCGGCAGCGGCACGCGCTCGTCGATCTGGATGCCTTGCCGCACCAGCGCGTCGCATTTCATGTCGCTCATGGAAGCGAAACGATGGATGCGGGTGACGCCGAGCCAATGCAGCACATCCGGCATCAGCTCCTGGAAGCGCATGTCCTGTACGCCCGCGACGCATTCCGTGCGCTTGAAATACCTATCGGGCCGGTCGCCGCCCTTCTGGCGCTTGCGCGCGTTATAGACCAGGAACTTGGTCACTTCGCCCAGCGCGCGGCCTTCCTTGCGATTGTAGATCACCAGACCGAGGCCGCCGGCCTGCGCCATCTGGATGGCGATCTCGATGCCGTGGGCGAGATAGGGGCGGCAGGTGCAGATATCGGAGCCGAACACATCGGAGCCGTTGCACTCGTCGTGAACGCGGCAGGCGAGGGGAGTGATGCCGTCGCCGAGCTTGGACGGATCGCCGAAGCAGTAGATCGTCGAGCCTCCGATCGGGGGAAGAAAGACCTTGAGGTCGGGCTTCTCCACCAATTCCGGATACATGCCGCCGGTCTGCTCGTGCAGCCCGCGCCGCAGCTCCGCTTCACCAAGACCAAACCGCTCGGCGATGCCCGGCAGATACCAGACCGGATCGATCGCCGCCTTCATGACGCGCACGCTGCCGCGCGCGGAGACGATATCGCCATCGGCGCGCACGCGGCGCGCCGCGATGGCCTCGCGGATCTCCGGCATGTCGATGTGCGCGCGGGTCACCGCGATGCTCGGCCGGATGTCGTAGCCGCGCACGAGGTGATCGCGGAACGCTTCGCCGACGAGATGTCCCCACGGGTCGAGCGACACGATCTTTTTCGCATCGAACCACTGCGGATGCGGTCCGATCTCTTCCACCGGCGCCGTATCCGTGAGGTCGGCCATGTGGTCATAGGCGAGCGTCCGGGCTGCAATGGCCAGCGCGCGATAGACCGAATAGCCACCGGCATGACTGCCGACCGCGTTGCGATGATTCGGGTTCCGCAAGGTCGCGATCACCGGTCCGCGCTCGCTCGCGGTGGGGGCCCCCCACACGATTTGTGGCCGCTCCGTCATGGTTTCTATCGGCGATCCGTTCGCGGTACTGAATAGATTCGCGTTCATTACATACTCCTACAACGTCAATATGACGTTAACTTACGCACGATCTTCCGGTGCAGCCGTTGAGCTGCGAAAAAACAAGTAGAATAATCGAAAGGGAAATTCGATGCAAGCGATTTTATCGGGGCTGTGAATTCTCACCGTCCGCACGGCTGGCGTGCGAGGCATCCGGTCTGCTTGCGATATCCGACGAGCAGTCGCATCGCGCGCCCGATCTCGACTTGCCGCCCGCGCTGTCGTCGGAACAGGGCCTCATCTTCACGGCGGCCGAGTCGACCGGCAAATAACGTCGTTTCGCGCGTCATCGCACACGCGGACGACAGCAGAATGAAGCTTCGGGACATTGGAACGCTCAGCCGGTCAGGGGCTTCCCGCGAGTCTCCGGCAGGAACAGCAGGGCGACGAGGCAGAGCACGTAGCTCGTGGCCCCCAGCGCCAGCGCGTCGGTCAGCCCGACCCGCGTCGCCGCAAAGCCGATCGCGGCCGGCCCGACCGCGCCGATCCCGCGTCCGATGTTGTAGCCGAATCCTTGCCCCGCGCCGCGCAACTCGGTCGGGTACAGCTCGGCGAGATAGACGGCCAAACAGCTGAAGATGCCCGAACTGAAGAAGCCGAGCGGGAAGCCGATGGCGAACACCAGCCACGCGGCGCCGCCCGGCAGCACGACGTAGGCCCAGGCGGCGAGCGCGCTGCCCAGCGCGAACAGCGCCAGGCCGCGGCGCCGACCCATCCGGTCAAGGATGTACCCCGCGCTTACACAGCCAACGAACCCGCCCACCACTTGGATGCCCATGTAGGCGCCGATGCCCTCCACCGTCAGGTGGCGGACCTGCTCCAGATAGGTCGGCAGCCAGAAGGCGACCCCCGCGCCGATGACGCCAATCGAGAGCAGCGCCGACGCCAGCGTGACGCGAATCTGGTCCCGGCGAAACAGCCCGAGCAGCGCGAGGTGCGGTCTTGCCGTCGTCACGCTGGTGGCGGCCGCGCGGGCAGCCACCTCGGCGCGATAGACGGGTGAATCCTGCAGGCGCGTGCGCGCCCAGAACAGCGCGACGGCCGGTAGCGCGCCGAGCCAGAACATGATCCGCCAGGCCAGCTCGGGCGGCGCCAAGCTGAACGTCACGGTATTGGCGACGAGGACGAAGGCATAGCCGACCGACCATGCGCTCTGGACGGCCCCGACGACTCGCCCGCGCTGCGTCGGCTGAGCGTACTCCGCCACGAGCACCGCGCCCGCGGCCCATTCGCCGCCAAAGCCAAGGCCCTGCAGCGTGCTGAAGACCAGGAGCTGCTCGTAAGACTGCGCGCAGCCGGCCAGGAAGGTGAATACCGCGTACGAGCCGATCGAGAGAAGCAGCACCTGCACGCGCCCGATTGTGTCGGCCAACGCGCCGGCCAGCGCGCCGCCAATCGCGCTGGTCACTCCGCCGACGGTCCCGAGCAGCCCCGCCTGCGTGGTGGAGAGCGCGAACGCGGTCGTCACGGCCGGCAGAACGAAGCCCAGGGTCATCTGGTTGTAGGCGTCGAGCGCCCAGCCACTGAAGGTCGCCCAGAACGCGGCGCGGCCAGGTGGCGAAAGCGTGCAATACCAGCTCAGGTGAGAGCTCAGGCGGGCGACCACACCAGGGACGGCCGGAGCAGGTTGAGCCTCCATCAGGTCCTCCGGGCGACGTTCTGGCCGTCGATACGGCTTTCCTGTTTCAGGCTCTGCCGGACGCCGCTGCCGCAGCGGATGCGCCTGAGGCGCCGGGTTTCGCCCGCATCGCCTCGAGCGCGCGCACGAGCTTTTCCGCGAATATAGCCGCCGGAATCGGCAGGTTGCGGGCGCGCAACTGTCCGAGCACGAGGTTCGCGCGCGGGACATCGCGGTCGTCGATGTCGCGGGCGACCAGCCCGAGCTTGTTGTTCTCCGGCAACGTCCCGATTCCGATCTGAAACGAAATCAGATTGGCGTGCGTCACCAGCCCGCGCAGAAACTCGAATGAGTTCGACTCGGCCGCGAGCTGGAACGTGAGGCCGCTTCGCGCCACGACCTGGTCGAGCAACTGCCGTCCGCCAAGACTGCGCTCGGGCAAGGCCACGGGATAGTTGGCGCAATCGCGCAGCCTGACGGTCAGATGGGTCGCGAGCGGATGCTCGGCGGACATCACCGCCACGATGCGCTGCTCGAGACTCATCAGGGGCTGAAAGTTGGGGAGAAACGGCGGCCGGAAAACTAGGACGAGATCGACCTCATAATCCGCGAGCGCGGTCATGGCCTGCTCGTGGTCGAGAACGCTGACCCCGAAGCTGACCATGGGATGGCGCGCGCGAAACGCGGCAATCTCCCGCGGCAGGAAATCGAGCGCCAAGGCCTGGCTGCAGGCGATGCGCACCGTGCCGCGGCGCAATCCCCTGAGATCCTCGATCTGCGATTTCATCCGCTCGACGCCACCGTCCTGCTCCCGCAGGTAGTGGACGAACACCTCGCCGGCCGCCGTCAGCCGCACGCCGCGAGGCCGGCGCTCGAACAACTGCGCGCCGAGCTCCTCCTCGAGATCCATGATTCGCCGGTTCACCGCCGATGCCGTGACGTTGAGTTGATCGGCGGCCTTGCGGATTGATCCCGTGCGCGCGACTTCGTCGACGTATCTCAAGATGCGCAAGTGCTTCATCGCAAACCCTAACTCGACGAGCGGTGCTGCTGCGGCATCACCCTAGCAAGAAATCGGCGGCAGATGTGAGCACTCGATTGCGTTAGCGTTCCTGACAGGCACACGCCTTGCAGCGTGACCGAGAACGGAGCGCGGCGCTGCCGCACAGCCAATGCATCACAACAGATGTGATCAAAGATTGAGCTGCATTCGCCCAACAAAGCGGCAGATCACGCGCGGCACGGCGTCGTCCGGTCCGTTGCCAGCATGGATGAGCGCCGGATGCAGCGCCGACGTCAGCCAACCATTCACAGCTACGACAGGAGCGCGCCAATGACTTCGAGGCTTCGATCGGTTCTCGCGCTGGTCGGCGCAACCGCGCTTGCCGTCCCATTCGCTCTCGCGACCCCCGCCGCGGCGCAGACCAAGCTCAAACTGGTGCTGAACTGGAAGTATCAGGGCCCGCAGGGGATGTTCTTCCTGGCCGACGACCGCGGCTACTTCAAAGCCGAGGGGCTCGAGGTCACGCTCGATCAGGGCAACGGTTCGGGCGCCGCCGTTCCCCTGGTCGCCAACGGCACCTACGATGTCGGGTTCGGCGATATCAACGCGCTGATCGAGCTGGCGGCCAAGAAGCCGGACGACGCGCCGATCGCGGTCTATGTGATGTTCAACCAGCCGCCCTTCACCGTGGCGGTGAAGGCGGACAGCACGATCAAGTCGCCGAAGGATTTCGAGGGCAAGACCCTCGGCGGCGCCGCCAACGACGGCGCGCTCAAGCTGTTCCCGGCCTTGTGCAAGCTCGCCAAGATCGACTGCAGCAAGGTCAACATCACCAACATGCAGCCGAACCTGCGCGAGCAGATGCTGATGCAAGGCCAGGTCGACGGCGTCTTCGGTTACGTCAACACCATCCGCTTCTCCGCCAAGCTGATGGGCGTCGAGGACAAGCAGCTGCGCTACATCAACTACGGCGACTACGGCATGGATCTCTATTCCAACGCCATCATCGTCTCGAAGAAGCTGGCGAAGGAAAAGCCCGAGGCCGTCCGCGGGCTGGTGCGCGCCATCAACCGGGGACTTCTCGATTCGCTCAAGGACATCGACGCCTCGGTCGCCGCGGTGGCCAAGCGCGAGCCGCTGATCAAGGTTCCGGTCGAGCGCGAGCGGTTCGAAGCGACACTCAAGGACGAGATGAACCATCCCGAGATCGCGAAGATCGGCCTCGGCAATGTCGACATGGCGCGGCTCAAGACCTCCATCGACATCCTGGTCGATGCCAATGGTCTTCCGCGCACGCCGTCGGTCGATGAAATCTTCACGCCGGCGTTCCTGCCGCCGGCTGACGTGCTCCCGAAAAAGCTGTTCTGAACAAAAAGCGGGGTCCCGTTCTGCGGACGAAGCGGACCCCGGCCGATCGCTCCTTGTGAGCAAGGGATGAAACGACAATGGATCTGGGGCTCGGAGGACGGGTTGCGGTGATAACCGGCCCCGCCAAAGGCATGGGCGCGGCGATCACCATGGCCTTTGCCGCGGAGGGGGCACGCCTTGCACTGGTGGGACGCGACACCGCGGCGATCGAATCCGTAGCGGCGCAAGCCCAGGCGGCCGGAACGGAGGCGATCATCGTCCCCTGCGACCTCACCGAGCCTGCGCAATGCGAGCAGGCCGCGCAGACGACCCATCGGACCTACGGGCGGATCGATATCCTGGTGAATGTTGCCGGCGGCTCAGGACCGATCGGCAAGAGCGGCGTCGAGACCACGCCGCAGGAATTCGACGACATCATCACCCTCAACATGCATGGCTGCTTCCACACCATGCGTGGCGTGCTGCCGACCATGATGGCGCAGCGCTACGGCAAGATCGTCAATGTCGGCGGCACCTTCGGCATGCGCGGGCGCGCGGGGCGGATGGCCTATTCCGCGTCGAAGTGGGGGCTGCGCGGCATCACCAAGAGCTTCGCCCTCGAGGTCGGCGCCTACAACATCAATGTCAATTGCGTCGCCCCGGGCATGGTCGACGGTCCCCGGTTCCGCGACAAGGTCTGCGCCGACATGGCGACGCGTCTGGGCATTGCCGTCGATGAGGCCGTCGAGCGGCATGCCGCCGACTACGCGCTCAAGCGGGTATCGAGCGATGTCGACGTTGCCAATGCCTGCCTGTTCCTTGCCAGCGATGCATCGCGCCAGATCACCGGGATCGATCTGCCGGTCGATGGCGGCTGGGCGATGTTGTGAGGGCGCCGATGACCACGGCTGATCTCGTCATTCACGGCGGCCAGGTGGTGTCGCCCGATTCCGTCATCCAGGCCAGCGTCGCCATCCATGACGGGCACATCATGGCGGTCGGGTCCGAGGCGGCGATGCCGCCGGCACGCGAAACGCTCGACGCGCGCGGACTCCACGTCCTGCCCGGCGCCATCGACGTGCACGTGCATTTCCGCGATCCTGGCTATCCGCACAAGGAGGATTGGCAGACCGGCACGGCGGCCGCGGCGTTCGGCGGCGTGACCACCGTGTTCGACATGCCCAACACCATACCGCCCACCGGCACGGCGTCGATACTGGCCGACAAGCAGCGCATCGCCGGCGCGAACGCGCACGTCGATTTCGGGCTTTACGGCCTGCTGGGGGAGGACACGATCGAGCACGTGCCCGCGCTCGTCGAAGGCGGAGTCATCGGCTTCAAGCTCTACATGGGCAACACGTTCGGAAAGATCCCGTCGCCGTCCACGGGCGCCATGCTCGAGGCGTTCGAGACGGTTGCCCGCACCGGCAAGCGCGTTTCGCTGCATGCCGAAACCAATTCGATCATGGAGCGGCGCGAGACCCGGATGCGCGACGCCGGCCGCCTCGACCCGCTGGCTCATCTCGCGGCGCGCCCGGCGGTCGTGGCGATCGAGGCCGTGAGCCGCGCCGCCATTCTCGCGGAGTGGACCGGTGCGCGCATCCATATCCTGCACATCTCCTCGGCCGAGGAACTGCGTCCCCTGCGCGAAGCCAAGGCGCGCGGCGTCGACATCACCGGCGAGACCTGCCCGCAATATCTTTTCCTTTCGAGCGACGACTATGCCCGCCTCGGCGGCATCATCCGGGTCAATCCGCCGGTGCGCGAGGCGCGCAACCAGGCGCCGCTGTGGGCGGCGCTCGCCGACGGCGCCATCGATATCATCGCGACCGATCACGCGCCGCACGCCCCCGCGGAAAAGACGCGCAACGACATCTGGACCGTGGACTGCGGCTTCCCCGGCGTCGAGACGCAGATGCCGCTGATGCTGACCGAGGTCAATGCCGGGCGGATGAGCATCTCGGATTACGTACGCTGGAGCGCCGCCAACCCGGCGAAGATCTGGGGGCTTTATCCGCGCAAGGGGGTCGTGCAGGCGGGCGCTCAGGCCGATCTCGCGCTGGTCGACCTCGGCCGCGAGTCGGTCATCGACGACGCGCTGCTCCAGTCGCGCTCGAAGGCGACGCCCTGGCACGGACGGCCGGTGCGCGGCCTGCCAATCCATACGCTGGTGCGCGGCCGTTTCGTCATGCGGGAGCGCGGGCTGGTGCCGGAAACGCGCGGCTGGGGCCGCTCGGTCCACACCTTGCAGCATCTGCCGCCCGCCGCGCCGCGCAATGTCGAGCAGACCATGGAAGCGATCGTCCGCGGCGGCGACCGCGCGCAATCGGAAAGGGCGGCATGATGCACGCGCCCACTCCCGAACCGCGGACGCGTCCCGACGCCTTTGTCGAATTGCATCAGGTGACGCACGCCTATGGCCGCGGCGACAAGCAGGTGAAGGCGCTCGACGCGACCGATCTGCGCATCGAGCAGGGCGACTTCATCGCGCTGGTGGGACCTTCCGGCTGCGGCAAATCCACCATTCTCAAGCTCGTGACCGGGCTGATCAGCGCCTCGAGCGGCGGCGTGCTGGTGGCCGGCCGCGAGGTGGGAGCCGAGCCGGTCCGCGTCGGGATGGCGTTCCAGAACCCGACGCTGCTGCCCTGGCTCACGCTGCGCGACAACGTGATGCTGCCTTTGAAGATCGTGGCGCCGTTCCGGCAGGAGTACCGCGCCAAGCGCAAGGGCGAGTTCCGCGACCGGATCGATGCGCTGCTCGCGCGGGTGGGCCTTGCGGGGTTTGCCGAGAAATATCCCTGGCAGCTCTCGGGTGGAATGATGCAGCGCGCCTCGCTTTGCCGCGCGCTGGTGCACGAGCCGCAACTGCTCATGCTCGACGAGCCGTTCGGCGCGCTCGATCAATTCACCCGCGAGGAGCTGTGGGGCATCATGCAAGATCTCTGGATGACGCTCCGCCCGACCGTGCTACTCGTCACCCACGACCTCAAGGAAGCCGCCTACCTCGCCAACCGTATCTGCGTGATGCAGGCGCGGCCGGGACGCATCATCGAAGAGAGCGTCGTAACGTTTCCGCGGCCCCGCACCATCTCGATCTCCTACGAGCCCGCGTTCGTGGCGCTTACCCAGCGGCTGCGCGAATTGATCGTTTCCGCGCGCCCCGCGAAGGAGACGGTGCAGTGACCCCGCAGCTCCGGCGCCGCTTCGCTTCGGTCGCGCTCATCCTCGGCTTCTTCCTGGCGTGGGAGCTGCTCTGCCTCGCCTTCGGGGTCAAGGACATCATCCTGCCGCGGCCGAGCCAGATCGTGCTCACCCTGGGGCAACGCATGCCGGCCATCTGGCCGCACGCGCTGCAAACGCTCTACACCACCCTGGTCGGTTTCGCGCTCGGCATCATCGCCGGGGTGCTGCTTGGCGCCTTCGTCGGCTCGTCGAAGCTCGCCTATGACGTGGCATATCCCCTGCTGGTCGGGTTCTCGAGCATTCCGAAGGTCGCGGTGGTTCCGATCTTCGTTCTTTGGTTCGGCGCGGGCACCATTCCGGCGGTGCTGACCGCGATGATCCTTTGCGTCTTTCCCATCGTGGTGAACGTTGCCACCGGGCTTGCGACGACGGAGCCGGAGCTCGAAGACGTGATGAAGGCGCTCAAGGCGAGCAAGCTCGACATTCTCACCAATGTCGGATTGCCGCGCACCATGCCGTATTTCTTCGCCTCGCTGAAGGTGGCGGTGACCCAGGCATTCGTAGGCACCGTCATCGCCGAAACCGTCGCGTCCAATCGCGGCATCGGCAACCTGATGATGATCGCAAGCTCGAGCTTCGACGTGCCCCTGGTTTTCGCCGGGCTGTTGATCCTCGCGGTGCTCGGCGTCGCGCTCTATGTCATCTTCTCCTTGATCGAGGGCCGGGTGACGGGATGGGCCCATCGCAAGGACGAGTTCGCGATGGGTTGACCGTTCTGCTGCAAACCACAAGGAGCGTTAGATGCCTTTGCTACGCATGCTCGGCGCGTTCTCGGTCATAGGGGCGCTTGCACTATCCGGCGCGGCTGCGCAGGAGCCCACCAAGGTTCGTTTCACCCTGGATTGGAAATACCAGGGCATCCATGCCTACGTGTTCTGGGCCCAGGAGAAGGGCTACTTCAAAGCCGAAGGCCTCGATGTCGACATCGACCAGGGCACCGGCTCGTCCGCGACCGTGACGCGCATCGCCTCCGGCACCTATGACGCCGGTTTCGGGGACATGAACGCCATCATTCAGCTCGCCGGGACCAAGCCGGGCGAGCAGCCGGTCATGGTGTACATGATCTACAACAAGCCGCCGTTCGCGCTGATCACCAAGGCGTCGAGCCCGATCAAGACGCTCAAGGATGTGGTCGGGCATACGATGGGAACGCCAGCGGGTGGCTCGGCCGGGCAGTTGTTCGCTCCCCTCGCCAAGCTCAACGGCATCGACGCGAGCAAGGTGCCAATCACGAACATGCAGCCGAACCTGCAGGAGCAGATGCTGCTCAACGGGCAGGTCGACTTTTCGGCGGTGTTCACGGTGACGAGCTACATCAACCTCATCGGCATGAAGGTCGACCCCGACAAGGATATCCGGTGGCTGTTCTTCTCCGACTACGGCGTCGATCTCTACTCGAACGGCATCATGGTGTCGCAGAAGCTCCTGAAGGAGAAGCCGAAGGCGGTGGCGGGCCTGGTGCGCGCGCTCAACCGGGCGATCATCGAGAACGCCGCCGCGCCCGACGCAGCGATCGCGGTGATGATGAAGACGGAACCGCTGATGAACGCGACGCTGGAAAAGGCGCGCCTGGTCTACGCCTTCAAGACCCACTTCGTGACGCCGGAGACCGACGAGATCGGCGTCGGCGACATCAAGGAGGAGCGCATGGCGAAGGCCATCAAACTCCTGGTCGAAACCTATGGGCTTTCCAGCGCTCCCGCGGTGAAGGACGTGTTCGACCGCAGCTTCCTGCCGCCGAAGGAGGCGCGCATGCTCAAGCTCAACATGTAAGGGGCTCCGTGATCACCGGAGACAGCGGGTGACGGCCCATCGCATCGCGGCATCCTGGCTCATTCCGGATGCCGCCACCCCCGCGGCCGGGAATCGCGTCGTTACGATCGCGGACGGCCGCATCGCTGCCGTTGAGGATGGCGCCGGCAAGGGCGGGCTCGTACTGCCCGCCCTCGCCAGCGCGCACGACCATGCGCGGGTGGCGCGTCTGAGCCAGGTCGGGAGCTTCGACGTGCCGCTCGAAGCGTGGCTGCCGTACCTCACCCTAATCCCCGCGGTCGATGCCTGGCTCGCCTCGGCGGTGGCGTTCGGGCGCATCGCGCGCGGCGGCGTGGGCGCCACCATGGCGCACTATACGCGCGTCCAGGGCCTGACCGATTTCCCGACCGAGGCGCGCGCGGTCGCCAAGGCCGCTCGCGACGTCGGCCTGCACGTCGCGCTCGCCGTGCACTGCCGCGATCTCAATCCGCTGGTCTACGACCCGCACCAGGCGCTGCTGGCCGCGCTCTCGCCCGCGGCCTGCGCCTGCGTCACGCGACGATTACTGCGGCTGCCGGTCCAGGCGGCCGAGCAGGTGGCCATGGTCGAGGCGGTCGCCGCCGATATCGAGGGCCCCGGCGTCACGGTCCAATACGGACCCGCGGGCGTGCAATGGTGCAGCGACGAGATGCTGCGGCGGATCGGCACGGCGGCGGAGCGGAGCGGACGCCGCGTGCACATGCACCTGCTCGAAACGCGCTACCAGCGCAATTGGGCCGATCGCACCTACCCGCAGGGAATCGTGCGCTA
>Ga0207675_100001800_pt1 | contig 21465 bp, 19 predicted proteins | sample KBSSwiS42_FD_184305 | JGI IMG/M metagenome (GOLD analysis project Ga0207675, IMG submission 184305) | Switchgrass rhizosphere microbial communities from Kellogg Biological Station, Michigan, USA - KBS Switchgrass S4-2 (SPAdes) (version 2) | ecosystem: Host-associated > Plants > Roots >...
GACTTCACGACCTGGGGCAGGAACATCTTGCCGGAGCCGAACAGGTCGCCGACGACGTTCATGCCGTCCATCAGCGGGCCCTCGATCACCTCGATCGGCCGGCCGCCGCGGTCGGAGATCATCTGCCGCAGCTCCTCGGTGTCCTCCTCGACGTGGGCATCGAGGCCCTTCACCAGGGCGTGCGTGATCCGCTCGCCGACGGGCAGCGAGCGCCACTCGAGCTCGGCCTTCTCGGTGCGCTCGTCGCTCGCGTTGTACTTCTCGGCGATCTCCAGCAGCCGCTCGGCGGCGTCGTCGCGCCGGTTGAGCACGACGTCCTCGATCCGCTCGCGGAGCTCGGGCTCGATCTCGTCGTACACGACGAGGGCGCCGGCGTTGACGATGCCCATGTCGAGCCCGGCCTCGATCGCGTGGAACAGGAACACAGCGTGGATCGCCTCGCGCACGGGGTTGTTGCCGCGGAACGAGAACGAGACGTTGGAGATGCCGCCGGAGACCAGCGCACCGGGCAGGTTCGCCTTGATCCAGCGGGTGGCCTCGATGAAGTCGACGCCGTAGTTGGCGTGCTCCTCGATGCCGGTCGCCAGCGCGAAGCAGTTGGGGTCGAAGATGATGTCCTCGGCCGGGAACCCGACCTGGTCGACCAGGATCCGGTAGGCGCGCTCGCAGATCTGCTTGCGACGCTCGAGGTTGTCGGCCTGACCGTCCTCGTCGAACGCCATCACGACCACGGCGGCGCCGTACTTGCGGCAGAGCCGGGCGTGCTCGATGAACGGCTCCTCGCCCTCCTTCATGGAGATCGAGTTCACGATCGGCTTGCCCTGCACGACCTTGAGGCCGGCCTCGATCACCTCGAACTTCGAGGAGTCGATCATCACCGGCACCCGGCTGATGTCGGGCTCCGAGGCGATCAGCTTGAGGAAACGGTCCATCGCCTCGACGCCGTCGATCATGCCCTCGTCCATGTTGACGTCGATCAGCTGCGCGCCGCTCTCCACCTGCTGGCTGGCGACGGTCAGTGCGGTGTCGTAGTCGGCGGCCTTGATCAGGTTGCGGAAGCGGGCGGACCCGGTGATGTTGGTGCGCTCGCCGACGTTGACGAACAGGGAGTCGTCGGTGATGTTCTGCGGCTCGAGGCCGGAGAGCCGCAGCGCCGGGGCGACCTGCGCCGGCTCGCGCGGCGTGACGCCCTTGGCGACCTGTGCGATCGCGGAGATGTGCTCCGGCGTCGTGCCGCAGCAGCCGCCGATCAGGTTGACCAGCGAGGCCGACGCGAACTCGCCGATCACCTCGGCCATTTGGTCCGGCATCTCGTCGTACTCACCGAACGCGTTGGGCAGGCCGGCGTTGGGGTAGCAGGAGACGAAGCAGCCGGCGACGCGGGAGAGCTCGGAGAGGTAGGGCCGGATCTCCTTGGCGCCGAGCGCGCAGTTGAGGCCGACCGCGAGCGGCCGCGCGTGCCGGACCGAGTTCCAGAACGCCTCGGTGACCTGGCCGGACAGGGTGCGTCCCGAGGCGTCGGTGATGGTGCCGGAGATGATCACGGGCCAGCGCCGGTCGCGCTCCTCGAAGAGCGTCTCGAGCGCGAAGATCGCGGCCTTCGCGTTCAGGGTGTCGAAGATCGTCTCGACCAGCAGCAGGTCCGCTCCCCCGTCGACCAGCCCCTCCGCCTGCTCCTTGTAGGCCTCGACCAGCGCGTCGTACGTGATGTTGCGGAAGCCGGGGTCGTTGACGTCGGGCGAGATCGACGCCGTGCGGTTCGTCGGCCCCAGCGCTCCCGCCACGTACCGCTTGCGGTCGGGGGTGCGCTCGGAGTACTCGTTGGTGGCCTCGCGCGCGAGCCCGGCCGCGCGCTTGTTCATCTCGTAGGCCAGGTCCTCCATGCCGTAGTCGGCCTGGGAGATGCGCTGGGCGCTGAACGTGTTGGTGGCGATGATGTCGGCGCCGGCCTCGAGGTAGGCGCGGTGGATGTCGCGGATCACGTCGGGCTGGCTCAGGCTGAGCAGGTCGCTGTTGCCGCGGACGTCGCTGTCCCAGTCGGCGAAGCGCTCACCGCGGAACCCGGACTCGTCGAACGTGTGCGCCTGGATCATGGTGCCCATCGCGCCGTCGATGACCAGGATCCGCTCCCGCAGCGTGGCGCTGAGCTCGTCGGTCAGGTCGGGACGTTGCGTGGACGCGTCGGTCACCTGGTTCCTCTCGGGTGGGGACGGCGGTGGGCACATGGGTCAAGGGTACGGAAGTCGCCCGGCCTCGCCGGACCCGTGTCCGCTCCGGGGGAGTCGGGCCTCGACGCCCTAGGCTGGAACGGTGATCGAGTTCGAGGAGACCCCGGAGCTGGTCAGCCCGGTGCTGATCGCGGCGTTCGAGGGCTGGAACGACGCGGCCGAGGCCGCCAGCGGTCTGGTCGAGCACCTGGTGGACGTCTGGGCCGCCCGGGTGGTGGCGCGCGTCGACCCCGAGGACTTCTACGACTACCAGGTCAACCGGCCGCTGGTCGGCACTGACGCCAGCGGCATGCGCCGGATCACGTGGCCCCGCACCGAGATCCTCGTCGCCCGGCCGCCGGGTGCGCACCGAGACGTCGTGCTGCTGCGGGGCATGGAACCGAGCATGCGCTGGCGGCAGTTCACCGCGGAGGTGCTGGCGGCGATGGACACCCTCGGCGTCGAGCTGGTGCTGACCCTCGGGGCGCTCCTGGCCGAGACCCCGCACACGCGGCCGATCCAGGTAAGCGGCACCGCCACCGAGCTCGACCTCGAGGACCGGCTCAAGCTGGAACAGTCGACGTACGAGGGCCCGACCGGCATCATCGGTGTCCTGCTCGACGCCTGCGTGACGGTGGACGTGCCGGCCGTGTCGTTCTGGGCCGCCGTACCCCACTACCTGCCGCAGCCCCCCTGTCCGAAGGCGACGCTCGCGCTGCTCGGCCACGTGGAGGACCTGCTCGAGATCAGCATCCCGATGGGCGACCTCCCCGAGGACGCCCGCGCCTGGGAGCGCGGCGTCGCCGAGCTGGCCGAGGAGGACGAGGACATCGGGGAGTACGTCCGGATGCTCGAGGAGAACCAGGACACCGCCGAGCTCCCCGAGGCCAGCGGTGAGGCGATCGCCAAGGAGTTCGAGCGGTATCTCAAGCGGCGGGACGTGGAGGAGGGGTAGGGCGGGGGTAAGGGCGGGGGCTGGATACCACGGGACCGTGGTGTTCGTGCTGCTCGTGGTGCTCGACTCAGAGCTCCAGCCCCAGTGAAGCGTCCGCCAGCACCCGGATCACGTGGCCCGCGCCGGGCTCGGAGGTGTCGGTGACCGTGTGAGCGGCCCAGGTGGAGAGCGCGGCGACGGCGGTCGGGGCGTCGAGGTCCTCTGCCATGGCGGCCAGCACCGCCTCGACGACCGGTGCGGTGGGGGCGCCGGACCGCTGCCCGACGGCGAGGCGGAGGTCCTGGAGCACCTGCTGGGCGGTCGTGAGGTCGGCGGCGGTCCACTCCCAGTCGCTGCGGTAGTGGTGGCGCAGCAGGGCCAACCTGATCGCCATCGGGTCCGTGCCGTGCTCGCGGAGCCGCGAGACGAGCTCGAGGTTGCCCTTCGACTTCGACATCTTCTCGCCGTGGAGGGCGACCATGCCGGCGTGCACGTAGGCCCGGGCGAACGGCGTGCCGGGCTCGGCCACCTGCGCCTCGGAGGCGCTCATCTCGTGGTGCGGGAAGACCAGGTCGCTGCCGCCCCCCTGGACGTCGATCGCATCGCCCAGGTGCTCGCGCGCGATCGCGCTGCACTCGACGTGCCAGCCAGGCCGGCCGCGGCCGAAGGGCGAGTCCCAGGCCGGTTCGCCGGGCCGCTCGGCCTGCCAGAGCAGGCAGTCGAGCGGGTCCTTCTTGCCTGGCCGGTCGGGGTCGCCGCCGCGCTCGCCGAAGACCGTGAGCATCTGCGCCCGGTCCCACCCGGAGACCTCGCCGAACGACGGGTCGGCGGCGACGGAGAAGTACAGGTCGCCGTCGACGTCGTACGCCGCGCCGGCCCGCTGCAGCCGCTGCACCATGGTGACCACGAGCGGGATCGCCTCGACCGCGCCTACGTAGGCGTCGGGCGCGATCACGCGCAGCGCCTCCATGTCGGTGCGGAAGAGCTCGGTCTCCCGTTCCGCGAGTGCAACCCAGTCCTCGCCGGTCGCCTCGGCCCGCTCGAGCAGCGGGTCGTCGACGTCGGTCACGTTCTGCACGTAGCGGACCTCGTGGCCGGCCGAGCGCCAGGCCCGACCGAGCAGGTCGAAGGCGACGTACGTCGCGGCGTGGCCCAGGTGCGTGGCGTCGTACGGCGTGATCCCGCAGACGTACATGCGCGCCGGGCCGTCGGGGCTGCTCGCGACGACCGCACCCACGGAGGTGTCATGGACCCGCACCGGCGGAGCCACAACGGGCAGCCGGGGCACGTCGGGTGAGGTCCAGGCACGCATGTCCGGCAGCCTATGGGGTTCCAGGAATGGCAGCGGCCCCCCGGCCTGCTTCGCGTCGCCCGGAGGCCGCCGACGTCCCCGCCCTCAGAACGGCGGCCACGGGATGGATGGCCAGCCTCCACTCGGGATCGGCAGCATCCCCTCGGCGATGAGTCGCCGGCACCGCCACGCCGTGCGGTCGATCTCGCGCTCGGTGAGCAGCGGCTCCAGGGTCCTCCGGAGCGCGCCGTCGGCCAGGTCACTTTCGAGCGCCGCGAGAGCACCGGTCTCCTCGTCGGAGAGCGGGTCGCCGGCCCAGCCCCACAGCACCGTGCGCAGCTTGTCGTCGGTGTGGAAGCAGACCCCGTGGTCGACGCCGAACCGGTGACCGTCCGCCATCGCCAGCACGTGGCCGCCCTTGCGGTCGGTGTTGTTGACCACCACGTCGAAGATCGCCATCCGGCGCAGTGGGCGCGTGTCCTCGTGCACCAGGGCCACCGGCCGGTCGCGGTCGTCGACGGCGTCGAGCACGTGCAGGTAGCCGTCGGGCACGGCGTCCTCGGGCACGATGTCGACCGGCTCGACCCCGCCGTCCGGCTCGCACCAGAGCTGGACCATGCCGCTGCCGGCCGGCCCGTTGCGCAGCACGGTCGGGGGTACGACGTCCCAGCCGAGCGCGTCGGACACGACCCAGGCGGCGTACTCGCGGAAGGCCAGGGTGCCGTCCGTGAAGTCCCATAGCGGCCGCTCCCCGGACACCGGTTTGTAGACGGCCTGGATCCGGGTGACCCCGTCGACCACCTCGCACGCGAAGGTGTGGTTCGACGCGGGCATGATCCGGCCGAGGATGACGACGTCCCCCGTCGTGAGGCCGCCGGCCGCTGGGGGTGTGGTCACGTCCCCATGCGGCGGAAGCCGTTGGCGCGCGGGCACAGGTGGCCGCCCGGGTCCATCGGCCCGCCGCAGAACGGGCAGGTCTCGCGGCCGGCCTCGACCACCGACTCGGCGCGGGAGCAGAAGGCGCGGGCCTGCGCGGCGGGCATACGCACCAGGAACATCTCCTCGGGCTCCGGCTCCTCCTCATCGGGGGCCTCGGGGTCGATCTCGACCGCAGGGAAGACCTCGATCACGATCCGCTCGTCGTCGGCGTCCCACGAGAGCGTGATCGTGCCGGCGCGGAACTCCTCGTCGATCGGGCTGTCGAGCGGCTCGGCGTCGGCGAGGTCGCGCGGCGTCACCGCGGGCACCGTGGTCTCGGTGCCGCCGGCCTCGATCAGCTTGTCGAGCAGCTCGTCGACCTCCCGGGCGAGGATCTGCACCTGCTGCTTCTCCAGCGCCACGCTGGTCAGCCGGGCGCCGTCCCGGGCCTGGAGGAAGAAGGTCCGCTGCCCGGGCGCTCCGACGGTGCCCACGACGAAGCGTTCGGGCGGGTCGAACCGGTGCACCACGGGAGGCATGCGGGCCAGCCTAGGTCGTGCCCGTGGAGCCGCCGACCACGGCGTCCGACGAGGTACGACGCCGCGCACGGCCGCGCTTCCGCGCCGGTGGCCGGAGGTGGGCGAGGCTCCCGGAGGAGGTGTTGGAGTTGAGCACGAACGGGCGCAGCTCGGTGTACCGCACCACCGAGAGGCTCGCCGGGTCGACCATGATCCGCTGGAACGAGTCGAGGTGCATGCCGAGGGCGTCTGCCAGGATCGCCTTGATCACGTCGCCGTGCGAAACCGCCACCCAGACCGCGTCCGGGCCGTGCTCGGCGGCGACACGCGCGTCCCAGTCGCGGACCGCGGCCACCCCGCGCCGGCTCATCTCCGCCATCGCCTCGCCGTCCGGGAAGACGACGCCGGCCGGGTGGGCCTGGACGGTCCGCCACAGCGGCTCCTTGCCCAGCTCCTTGAGCGGGCGGCCGGTCCAGCTGCCGTAGTCGCACTCCGTGAGCCGCCGGTCCGAGGCGACCCGCGTGTCCCGGGCCAGGAGCCTGGCGGTCTCGCGGCAGCGTTCCATCGGGCTCGTGACGACCGCGGCCAACGGGAGCCCTTCGAGCCGGGCCGCAGCGGCAGTCGCCTGCTCCCTGCCGGTCTCGTCGAGGTGGATGCCCTTGCTGCGCCCCGCGAGGATCCCGGTCGCGTTGGCCGTCGTACGGCCGTGACGGGCCAGGATGACGGTCGGCATGGTGCCGAGCCTAGGGGGTGTCTGATGGATCTCGGCCGTCGTGAGCGTCGTCCGGTGCGTGCGATGGCAAGGCCGAGGAGGGAAGGCGCGGCAGCGCCGCGTTGACCGACGAGAACGCAGCCAGCGTGCGTGCCGGGCGGCGCGCAGCAGGCCATGGATCCATCAGACGCGCCCTAGACGTGGCCGGGTCCTAGTCTGGCAACGTGATCGTCGACAACGCCCTCTACCGCGGCGGTGTACGGGTCCCGGTGGACTGCTCGCGGACCGACCTGGCCGCGGTCCGCGCCAAGGCGACCGACGACGCCGACTTCGTCTGGGTCGGCCTGCACGAGCCCGACGAGGAGGAGCTCGCCCAGGTGGAGGAGGTCTACGGCCTGCACCCGTTGGCGGTCGAGGACGCGCTGACCGCGCACCAGCGGCCGAAGCTGGAGCGGTACGACGAAACGCTGTTCCTGGTGCTCAAGACGCTCTGGTACGTCGACGCGACCGACGCCGTGGAGACCGGCGAGGTCAACCTGTTCGTCGGCAAGAAGTTCGTGATCTCGGTGCGCCATGGCCAGGGAGGCGCCCTGCACCAGGCACGCCGTGGCCTCGAGGGCATGAAGAAGGTGCTCCAGCACGGGCCCTCGGCGGTCATCTACGCCGTGTGCGACCAGGTCGTCGACCGCTACGAGGAAGTCGCCGCGTTCCTGACCGAGGACGTCGACGAGGTCGAGACCTCGGTCTTCTCCGACGAGCGCACCGACGACAGCCGGCGGATCTACCTGCTCAAGCGCGAGCTGGCGGAGATGCGCCGCGCGGTGCTGCCGCTGCGCGACCCGATGATGCGGTTCGCCACCGGCTCCGTGCCCGGCGTGCACAAGGACGCAGCGCCGTACTTCCGAGACGTGGCCGATCACCTCGCCCGGGTGGCGGAGACGATCGACAACCTCGACAACCTGCTGTCGTCGGCGTTCGACGCGCATCTCGCCCAGATCTCGATCCGGCAGAACGACGACATGCGCCGGATCTCCGCGAGCGTCGGGCTGGTCGCGGCGCCCACGCTGATCGGCAGCATCTACGGCATGAACTTCGCGCACATGCCCGAGCTGCAGTGGGCGTTCGGCTACCCGATGGCGCTGATGCTGATGGCGCTGAGCTCGCTGGCGGTGTGGGTGATCGCGAGGCGGGCGGGGTGGTTGTGACGGGGCCAGCCCTCCGACTTCCCAATCTCCTCTGACGCCTCCTGGGGCATACACACCACGGGAAGCGCCAGACGAGATTGGGAAGTGAAGAAAGGATTGGGAAGTCCAGTCAGAAGGCCTAGATACCTTGGGAATTCTGTGGCACGAGTGGACGCCATCGACGACCCACCCCTACGTCGCCGACATCACCGACGTCGCCAGCAGCACCAGGATCAGGACACCCAGCGCCACCCGGTACGGCACGAACGCACCGATGCTGTGGTGCGCCACGAACTTCAGCAGCCACGCCACGGTGACGTAGGCCACCACGAAGCTGACCACCGTGCCGACCACGAGGGGGCCCACCGCGATTGAGCCGCCGAGGGCGTCCTTGAGCTCGTAGGCGCCGGCGGCGAGCAGCGCGGGGATCGAGAAGAAGAAGCTGAGCCGGGTCGCCGTCACCCGGTCGAGGCCCTGGATCAGGCCGGCCGAGATCGTCGCGCCGGAGCGGGAGACGCCCGGGATCAGCGCGAAGCACTGCACCGCGCCGACGATGATCGCGTCCCTCATCGTGAGCTGCTTCTCGCCGCGGTCCTGCTTGCCGACGCGCTCGGCGTAGAGCATCACGCCGCTCCACAGGATCAGTGCGGCGGCGACCACCCAGAGCGAGCGCAGCGGGCCGGTGATCAGGTCCTTCGCCAGCAGGCCGACGATCCCGATCGGGATGCTGCCCACGATCACGTACCAGCCCATCCGGTGGTCGAACGAGCCGCGGTACTCCGCCTTGAACAAGCCGAGCACCCACGCGCGGGCGATCGTCCAGATGTCCTTCGCGAAGTACAGGACCACCGCCAGGATCGCCCCGACCTGGATCACGGCCGTGAAGCCGGTGACGTCCTTTGAGGCGATGTCGAGGCCCAGCCACGTCGCGACGATCGTGAGGTGGCCGGTGCTGGAGATGGGGAGGAACTCGGTGAGTCCCTCGACGATTCCGAGGATCACGGCGTCGAAGTAGGTCATGCGGTGGCGGGCCTTCCAGGTCCTCGGTCCTCGGTCGTCGGGGCGTCCCAGACCCTACGCGGCGAGCCTGATCGGGGGCTGAACGGCCTGCCGGTTACCGTGCTGCCATGCAGCAGCGTCGCGTGGGGGACACCGGCCTGACGGTGTCGCGGCTGGGTCTGGGCACCATGACCTGGGGGCGTGACACCGACGAGCACGAGGCGCGCGAACAGCTGGTTGCGTTCTGCGACGCCGGCGGCACCCTCCTCGACACGGCCCACTCGTACGCCGACGGCGCCTCGGAGGACCTGGTCGGCCAGCTGCTGGGCTCGGTCGTCGCGCGCGAGGAGGTGGTGCTGGCGTCCAAGGCCGGCGTCGGCGTCCGGCGCAAGGAGCGGGTCTTCGACACCTCGCGCGGCTACCTGCTCCAGTGCCTCGACACCTCGCTGAAGCGCCTGGGCGTCGACCACCTCGACCTGTGGCAGGTGCACGTCTGGTCCGACGCGACGCCGGTCGAGGAGACACTCAGCGCGCTCGACATCGCGGTCAGCAGTGGCCGCGCGTCGTACGTCGGCGTCAGCAACTGGTCCGGCTGGCAGACCGCCCTGGGTGCCACCTGGCAGCGGGCGGCGCCCGGCCGGGCCGTGCTCGCCACCAACCAGGTCGAGTACTCCCTGCTCAACCGCTCGCCCGAGGCCGACGTGGTCCCGGCCGCGGCGGCCTGCGGCATGGGCATCCTGCCCTGGTCACCCTTGGGCCGCGGCATCCTCACCGGCAAGTACCGCAGCGGCACGCCGGCCGACTCCCGTGGCGCCTCCGCACACCTGAGCGGCTTCGTCGACCCGCTGCTCACCGAGCGCAACCGCAGCATCGTCGAGGCCGTCGCCCGCGCCGCGGACGGGCTGGGCTGGACCCCGCTCGAGGTGGCCCTGGCCTGGGTGCGCGACCGCCCGGGGGTCACCGCCCCGATCGTCGGTGCGCGCACCGCGGCCCACCTCAAGGGCTCACTGAGCGTGGAGGAGTGCGAGCTCCCCACCGAGATCACCGAGGCCCTCGACGACGTTTCCGACGACGCGGCCGGGGAAGTTCCGTAGGATTCTGCTGGTGGAGGATGGCATGGGAATTACCCCACACAGTCGCTCGCTTCGCTCCCGACTCCGCGGGGGCCCCGCATGAGCGAGCCGAAGCGATGACCCGGGCCACGCAGCGCGCGCCGCGGCCCGGAGTCGAGTACGAGTTCGACAAGCTGTTGATCTCGCGCGAGCACTCCCGCTCGTCCGTCACCCGGCTTCTCGTGCAGCGCGCCGAGCAGGGTGGCTGGGAGCTGGACCGGGTGCGGGTCGGGCACGACGGCACCCGCCGGGTGGTGCTGCGCCGCAAGATCATCCGGCAGCGCCAGGTGATCCTCTTCTAGGTTCGCCTAGATGGTGCCGAGGAACCGGTCGAAGACGCGCGCCCCGAACTCCAGCGCGTCCACCGGCACCCGCTCGTCGACGCCATGGAAGAGCGCCGTGAAGTCGAGGTCGGCCGGCAGCCGCAGGGGCGTGAACCCGAAGCTCCGGATGCCCAGCCGCTCCCAGTGCTTGGCGTCGGTGCCGCCGCTCATCAGGTACGGCGCAACGACGGCGTCCGGGTCCTCCTGGAGGATCGAACCCGTCATCGCCTCGGCCAGCGACCCGTCGTACGGCGTCTCGAGGCCGTCCATCTTGGTGAGGTGCTCGATCTGCACGTCGGGCCCGGCCAGCTCGGCCAGTGTCGCCAGGAACTCGTCCTCGTAGCCGGGCAGGAACCGTCCGTCGAGGTGGGCGGTCGCCTCCCCCGGCACCACGTTGACCTTGTAGCCGGCCTCGAGCATGGTCGGGTTGACCGTGTTGCGGATCACGGCACCGAGCATCCGGGCCGCCGAACCGAACTCCTCGATCAGCTCCTCGGCGTTGTCCGGGCCGGCCTCGGTGCCGGCGAGCTCCGCGACGGCGGCCAGGAGCACCTGCATCGTCGGCGTGAGCCGCACGGGCCACTCGTGCTGCCCGATGCGCGCGACGGCGGCGGCGAGACTGGTGACCGCGTTGTCCGGGTGCACCATGGACCCGTGGCCGGCGTTCCCCTTGGCGGTCATCCGCATCCAGGCCATGCCCTTCTCGGCTGCCTCGATCAGGTAGAGCCGGCGACCCCGCACCGTTGTGCTGAAGCCGCCAACCTCCCCGACCGCCTCGCGGCAGCCCTCGAGCAGGTCGGGACGCCGGTCGACGAGCGGCCCGGCACCCTTGGTGCCGCCCGCCTCCTCGTCGGCGGTGAAGCAGAGCACGAGCGGCCGGGTGGGCACGGCGCCGGCCCGCGCGCGCGCCCGCACCGTCGAGAGCAGCATCGCGTCGAAGTCCTTCATGTCGACCGCGCCGCGGCCCCACACCATGCCGTCCTCGATCTCGCCGGAGAACGGGTGGACCCGCCAGTCGTCGGCGTTGGCAGGCACCACGTCGAGGTGGCCGTGCAGCAGCAGCGGCTCGCCCTGCTCGCCGCCCCAGCGCGCGACCACGTTGCTGCGACCGGGCTCGGCCTCCCAAAGCTCGGACTCGATCCCCACCTCGTCGAGCAGCGTGGCGACCAGCTCGGCCGCCTTGCGCTCGCCCGGCCCCGGCTGGTCGCCGAAGTTGGTGGTGTCGATCCGGATCAGGTCGCGACAAAGCTCGACGACCTCGGCTGCCGGGTCGTACGACGGGGTGCCCATCCCGCCATGGTGCCTCACCCCGGCGGCCCACCCCAGCCCATCGCCGCGCTGACCGGTCAGCGGCGCCGGCGGCCCGGGCGTCGCTGCTGCTTCGGCGGCGCCTGCCGCGTCGCGGGCCGCTTCTTCGGGGCCGGCTCCTTCGCGTCACCCCGGCTGCTCTGCGCGGTGCGCCCGCGCACGATGCCGACGAACTCCTCGGCGCGTGGGTCGTCGAGGTCGCTGCGCCAGGCCAGGCCGACCTGCGACTCCTCGCCGTCGACGAGCCGTCTCACGGTGACGTCCTTGCGGTGGTGCAGCCGCGCGACGCTCCGGGGTACGACGACAACGCCGGTGCCGGCGGCCGCGGTCTCGATCGCCTGCCGGGCCGGCCCGTCGTTGAGCAGCACGTCGGTGAGGTCGTCCCAGGTGACCTCGTCCAGTAGGGACAGCAGGTGCTCGGGGGACATCACGACCACGGGCTCCTCGGTGTACAGCGGGATCACGTGCAGGCCCTCGCGGTCCACCGGCATCCGGACGAAGCACATGTCGGCACGCCCGTCGTACAGGACGGAGCGTTGCTCGTGGGTCTCGACCAGGAACGCGTCGAGCTGGTCGCGCCGCCGCTCGCGCCAGCGGTTGAGCCACTTGTCCGGCATCACGCCCGGCACGAAGGCAACACGGAACGGCTGCTGGTGCACCGCACCAGCCAACCATGTGGCGGCTGGCGGCCCACCGCCACAACGGCGGTTCGTCGGTGCTGAACTGCCCGGCCGGCGTGGTCCCGTGAGACCATCGCGGCGGGGTCTCGACGGCTCCGGGGGAGATGAGCCGTGGTCCAGCACACCGCACGTCTGGTCGCCGAGGCCGTGGTCCTGGCCGCCGTCGGCCTCGTCGTCGTCGGGCCACCCGCTCGGGCGGCGACCGCGCAACGGGTGACCACGGTCGCTCCTGCCGTCATCACCCGTGGGGTCGGCGCCCGGATCGTCGTGACGTCGCGGCCCATTCGCAAGGGGCGCGTCGTCCGGGTCCGGTTCCGTGCCGTGGGCGGCTCGTGGTCCCGGCTCGGGACCGCCCGCGAGCGCGGCGACGGCACAGCCGTCATCCCGTTCAAGATCGGCCGGTCCGGTCGATACCAGGTGCAGGCCACAGTGCTGCGGTACAGGGCGCTCCCCCGCGTGCGCGGACTCGTCAAGGCAGTGAAGGTGGTGCCGGTCCACGCCCCCGTGGTCATCGCACACCGGGGAGCCGCGGCCGCGGTGCCCGAGAACACCATGCCGTCCTTCGTGCGAGCGCTCGATCGTGGCGCTGACCGGCTCGAGACCGACGTGCAGGAAACCGCCGACGGCGTGCTGGTGCTCTTCCATGACCGCGCGCTCGCCCGTACGACGGACGTGGCCAGGAAGTTCCCGGGCCGCCAGCAGGACCCACTCACGACGTTCACCTATGCCGAGCTCGCGACCCTCGACGTGGGGAGCTGGTTCGACCTGGTGTGGGCGGGCACGCGCATCGCAACCTTCGACGAGGTTCTGGCGCTGGTGCGGGAGCGCGGGGTCGGCCTCCTGGCCGAGACCAAGTTCCCGGACACCTCGCCCGGCGTCGAGAGCCGCATGCTGGCACATGTGCGCGACGCCGGCCTGGTCAGCACTCGCAGCAACGAGCGAGTCGTCTTCGAGAGCTTCGACATGCAGTCGCTCGTGCGCTTTCGCGAGCTCGACCCGGACGCCAATGTCAGCCCGATCCTGACCAGGTTCCCGGCGGAGGTCAGCTCCCTCGCGTGGGCCGACTCGATCACGCTGCATGCGCCCGAGAGCAGCGCCGCCCACGTGAGTGCCGCGCACGCGCTCGGGCTGGAGATCAACGTCTGGACACCCGACACCGCGTCGAGCCTGGCGGCGTACGCCGACCGCGGGGTGGACGCGGTGATCACGAACCGAACGGCTCTCGCCGTCGACGTGATGCACTGATCCAGCGTCCGAGGGAGTCTCCGGCGGCCGGCCTTGCCTGGGAAGCTTGGAAGGCCGCCGACGCCGTCAATCTGTGTCCGAGGGGGGACTTGAACCCCCACGCCCTAATACGGGCACTAGCACCTCAAGCTAGCGCGTCTGCCTATTCCGCCACCCGGACGAGTGCTGCTGGACGGCCGTAGCGGGGCCTGTCCGGCGCGCCGGTAACCCTAGCAAAGGAACGGGGCAACCTTCACATCGGTGCGGACCGCCCGTCAGCCAGTCAGGCGGCGCGGAATCCTGGCTCCCTGAGGTGCTCGTGGCCGGCGTCACCAGCCCGCAGGAAGCGGCCGACCCTCCTGGAACCCGGCGGCGGACTGGATGCCGATCACGGCGCGGTCGGCGAACTCCGCCAGGGTGGTCGCGCCGGCGTAGGTGCAGGACGAGCGCACTCCGGCACAGATCAGGTCGATCAGGTCCTCGACGCCGGGCCGCGACGGGTCGAGGTACATCCGCGACGACGAGATGCCCTCCTCGTAGAGCGCCTTGCGGGCCCGGTCGAACGCGGTGTCGGTCGAGGTCCGGTTGGCCACGGCGCGGGCGGAGGCCATGCCGAAGCTCTCCTTGTAGGCGCGACCGTCGCTGTCGGTGCGCAGGTCACCGGGCGACTCGTGCGTGCCCGCGAACCACGACCCGATCATCACCTGCGAGGCGCCGGCGGCGAGTGCCAGCGCGACGTCGCGTGGGTGGCGCACTCCCCCGTCGGCCCAGACGTGCCGGCCGTGCCTCCTGGCCTCGACGACGCACTCGAGCACGGCGGAGAACTGTGGGCGTCCGACGCCGGTCATCATCCGGGTGGTGCACATCGCGCCGGGGCCGACCCCGACCTTGACGATGTCGGCGCCGGCGTCGACCAGGTCGCGGACCCCTTCGGCGGAGACGACGTTGCCGGCGACGACCGGCACGTCGACCCCGGCGGAGCGGACCGCCGCGAGCGCCTCGACCATGCGCTCCTGGTGCCCGTGGGCGGTGTCGACGACGAGGCAGTCGACGCCGATCTCGGCCATCCGCACCGCCTTGCCCTTCACGTCGCCGTTGACCCCGATCGCGGCGCCGATCCGGAGCCGCCCGGCGTCGTCGAGCGCCGGCGCGTAGAGCGTGGAGCGGAGCGCCCCGGTGCGGGTGAGCACCCCGACGAGCACGCCGGTGCCGTCGACCACCGGGGCGAGCCGGTGCCGGGTGCTGGACAGGGTGTCGAACGCCGCCCGCGGGTCGACGTCGTCACGCAGGGTGACCATCTCCGTGGTCATCACGTCGCGCACCTGGCTGAACCGGTCGACGCCGAGGCAGTCGGCCTCGGTCACCACCCCCACCGGTCGCCCGTCGTCGACCACGAACGCCGCCCGGTGTGCGCGCTTGGGCAGCAGCGCCAGCGCGTCGCCGACCGTCTCGTGCGGCGAGAGCGTGATCGGGGTCTCGAACACCGGGTGCCGGGACTTCACCCACGAGGTCACCTCGGCCACCACGTCGAGCGGGATGTCCTGCGGCAGGATGCTCATCCCGCCGCGTCGGGCCATCGTCTCGGCCATCCGGCGCCCGGACACCGCGGTCATGTTCGCCACGACCAGCGGCAGGGTCGTGCCAGTGCCGTCGCAGGACGAGAGGTCCACGTCGTAGCGGGAGGACACCGAGGAACGGCGCGGCACCATGAACACGTCGTCGTAGGTGAGGTCCCAGCCGGGCGAATCGTCGCCGAGGAAGCGCATGGCGACAGCCTAGGCTGAGTCGGTGACCACACTGGAGGCCTGGAACGTCGACGAGGGTGTACGACGGGCGAGCGAGCGGTTCCGCAGCGCCTTCGACGAGGCGCCGGCGGTGGTCACGCTGGCCCCGGGCCGCGTGAACCTGATCGGCGAGCACACCGACTACAACGGCGGCCTGTGCCTGCCGATCGCGCTGCCGCACGCGGCGTACGCCGCCGCGAGAGCGCGTGACGACGGCCGGATCCGGCTGGTCAGCGGCGAGCAGCGCAAGACCTGGGAAGGCAGCCACCAGGACCTGACCGCGGCGCGGGGCTGGGCCGGCTACGCGAGCGGCGTCGTGTGGGCCCTCGGCGAGGCGGGGCACCGCGTCGACGGCCTGGACCTGGCGGTGTCGGGGTGCGTGCCGCTCGGCGCCGGCCTGTCCAGCTCCGCCGCCCTCGAGTGCAGCGTTGGGCTCGCGGTGCTCTCGTTGCTCGGCCAGGAGGACTCACCCGCGCTGCGCCGCACACTTGCCGACGCCGGGGTCCGCGCGGAGACCGAGGTTGCCGGCGCGCCGACGGGCGGCATGGACCAGACCGTGGCCGTGCTCGGCACGTCCGACCACGCGCTGCTCCTGGACTGCCGGTCGTGGGCGACCCGGCAGGTGCCGTTCGAGCCGGAGGCGGCCGGCCTCACCCTGCTCGTCGTCGACACCCGCGTGCACCACTCGCTCGGCGACGGTGGCTACGGGTCGCGACGGGCCGACTGTGAGGAGGCGGCGCGCGCCCTCGGCGTCGAGACGCTCCGCGAGGCGACGCTCGACGACCTCGACCGGATCCGGGACGAGCGGGTGGGCCGCCGCGCCCGGCACGTGGTCACCGAGATCGCCCGGGTCTCCGAGACCGCCGAGGCTTTGTCGGCCGCCGACTGGACGCTCGTCGGCACGCTGATGCTGGCCTCTCACGACTCGATGCGTGACGACTTCGAGATCTCGTGCGCCGAGCTTGACGCCGTCGTGGAGACCGCGACGGCCCAGGGCGCGGTCGGCGCCCGGATGACCGGGGGCGGCTTCGGAGGCTCCGCGATCGCCCTGGTGCCGGCCGACCGGGTCGACGAGGTGCGGACCGCGGTCACCGCGGCCTTCGCGGACCACGGATGGCGGGCGCCGTCGTACCTCCCGGCGCGGGCGTCGGACGCCGCGCGCGTGCTGCGGAGGTGACTCAGCGCAGCGCGCCGTATGCGTGGGTCGGCCGGATCCGCACGACGACGCGCCGGTCCCTCACCATGGAGGCGCGGTAGTCGTCCCAGTCCTCGTGCTCACCCGCGAGCCCCCGGTAGAGCGCAACCAGCTCGTCGGTCGCCGCGTCGTGCGGGTCGGAGGCGACCTCCGAGAGCTCGACGTCGCCCTCGATCACCGCGTAGGACCAGAAGTCCTTGCCGTCGACGTGCAGGGCGGCCCACGGCGTGCGACGGAGGTTGGCGTACTTGGCGCGGTCGGCCGTGGTGGAGATCCGGATCACGCCGTCCTCGTCGACGCCGTGCAGGACGTTGGAGAGCTGGGGCTTGCCGTCGCTCTTGAGCGTGGTGAGCACCGACTGGTTGCGGTCACGGGCGGCTGCGAGTGCGCTGGCGAGGTCCATGTCAGGTCAAGGCGGACGCGCGCGCAGATGTTCCGTCAGCCGCCCACCAGCTCGCGAGGCGCGTGCAGGCCGCAGTCCCTGAGCTCGAGCTGGGCGAGTTGCCGGACGACGTCGGGGTCGCGGTCGCGCCAGCCACCCGCCGGGTCGTCGCTCACTCGGGCCAGCACGTGCAGCGGCTGGTTGGTCATCGCCCGCAGCGCGAACAGGTCGAGATCGGCCGCCGAGTCGAGGAACCGCTTGCCCGCGGTGGCCCGTCGTACGAAGCGGATGCGCGGTGGCAGGTAGACCGCGAGCGCGATCAGGATCGGGATCAGCGCGACCGCGATGCCCAGCCAGAACGCGAGTGTCTGCACGGCCTCGACCTGCGCCCGCCCCGCGGAGGCGAGGTTGTCCGCCGCACCGCCCGCGCCCTCGAACGGCTTCTGCACGTCGTCGCCGACCAACGGCACGCCGCTGATCGACTCGCCCGCGTCGCGCAGCCTGCCGGCGAGCCCGGTGGCCGACTCGTCGATCTGGCGGCCGGGCTTCGCGAGGCCCAGTGTCGCGTCGTGCACCGAGTCGGCGATCGACACCCAGAGCCAGATCCAGAGCACGAGGAGCAGGTCGCCCGCGACCTGGCGGGCGCGTCGTACGGGGAGGTCCGAGTAGGTCTTCATCGGGCCACCCTGCCGGGTCGACGTCGCGGACATCACACCCGGGAAGGCGCGTCCGGTGTGAAGGGAGGGGGTGAACGCCCGTACACTCGACCCATCGGCCCCTCAGTTCTGCCTCGGGCCGGATCTGCGTCACACGACCCACGCGCCGCGATGGTCTTACTCGCGCCGGGCAGGACGCCCTTCAAGCTTCCGGAGTCACCTCATGTCCACCATCCCTGTCTCGACACCTGTCTCGACCCGTGTCTCGAGCCCTTCCTTCCAGGCGCTCGGCGTCCCCGACCCTTTGGTCCGCGTGCTCGCCGAGCACGGCATCACCGAGCCCTTCCCGATCCAGTCCGCCACGCTTCCCGACTCGCTCGCCGGGCGGGACGTGCTCGGCCGCGGCCGCACCGGCTCCGGCAAGACCTACGCGTTCCTGCTGCCGCTGCTGGCACGGCTGTCCGCGCAGCGTCCCGGCAAGCGCCGTCCCGGCCAGCCCCGCGCGCTGATCCTGGCGCCCACGCGTGAGCTGGTCACCCAGATCGAGGCGGCGGCGGCCCCGCTGGCCAGATCCCTCGGCCTCCGCACGATCACCATCTTCGGCGGCGTGAAGCCCGGCGGCCAGATCAGCAGCCTGCGCAACGGCGTCGACATCGTGATCGCGTGCCCCGGCCGGCTCGAGGACCACGTCCGCAGCGGTCACGCGGACCTCGGCGCCGTCGAGGTCACCGTGCTCGACGAGGCCGACCACATGGCCGACCTCGGCTTCCTGCCCGGCGTGAAGCGCCTGCTCGACACGACACCGCGGCGCAGCCAGCGGATGCTGTTCTCCGCCACGCTCGACCGGGGTGTCGACGTCCTGGTGAAGCGCTACCTGACCGACCCCGTGACGCACAGCGTCGACTCGGCGCAGTCGCCGGTCGGCGCCATGACCCACCACGTGCTGCACGTCGGCAAGGACGCGCGGATCCCGGTGCTGGTCGACCTGACCGCCGCACCCGGTCGCACGATCGTGTTCACGCGCACCAAGCACGGCGCGAAGAACGTGGCCCGCCAGCTCAACCAGAAGGGCGTGCCCGCGATCGAGCTCCACGGCAACCTGTCGCAGAACGCGCGCACCCGGAACCTCGCCGCTTTCTCCACCGGCACCGCGACCACGCTGGTCGCCACCGACATCGCGGCGCGCGGCATCCACGTCGACGACGTCGGCCTCGTCGTGCACGCGGACCCGCCGGTCGAGCACAAGGCGTACCTGCACCGCTCCGGTCGTACGGCGCGCGCCGGCAACGAGGGCACCGTCGTGACCCTGATGCTGGACAGCCAGGTCTCCGACGTACGCGACCTGGCCCGCAAGGCCGGGATCAAGCCCACGATCACGCGCCTGGGCACCGGCCACCCGCTGCTGGAGCAGATCGCCCCCGGCGAGCGCAGGTTCGTCGCCGCCTCGGCGATGCCCGAGCGGGCTGCCAACGACGAGGCCGGCCGCGGTGGCCGCAACGGCGGCTCCGGCCGCAACGCCGGCCGGGGTCGTGGCCGTGGTCGTGGGCGGGGCAATGGCTCGGCCGCGTCGACGCCCGCCGGCGGCAACCGCAACCGCGGTGGCCGTGGCCGCTCCGGCGCCGCGACCTCGCAGGCATCCGGTGGCCGTCCGCACAGCGCCGCGTCGTTCTCCTCCAACCGGCGGAGCCGCTGACAGCCGGGTAGTCCCGGCCATTCCGCACCTCCCGGCACGGGAGTCAGGTGCTTCCTGGCCGGGACTATCCGTGCGCGGCTACTTGAGCTCGGTGGACGACAGGCCCAGGATCCGGCGGGCGATGATCAGCTGCTGGATCTGCTGGGTGCCCTCGAAGATGTCGAGGATCTTGGAGTCGCGGGCCCACTTCTCCAGCAGGTCGTGCTCGGAGTAGCCGACGCTGCCGCACAGCTCGACGCAGCCGAGGGTGACCTCGGAGCCGACGCGGCCGGCCTTGGCCTTCGCCATCGAGGCCTGCATCGAGTTCGGCTGCCGGTTGTCGGCCATCCAGGCCGACTCCAGGGTGAGCAGGTAGGCGCCCTCCCAGTCGGACTCCAGCTGCAGGAAGCGGGCGGCCGCGGCGCTCTGGCCGTACGTCGGAGCGTCGTAGTCGATCTCGACACCCGCCTGCTCGAGCAGCTCGCGGGTCAGGTCGAGCGACGCGCGCGCGCAGCCGACGGCCATCGCCGCCACCAGCGGGCGGGTGTTGTCGAACGTCGCCATCGCGCCGGCGAAGCCCTGCCCAGAGCCCGGCGCCGTGTCGACGTCCGGCGAGCCGAGCAGGTTCTCGGCCGGCACCCGGCAGTCCTCGAAGCGGATCGCCGCGGTGTCGGAGGAGCGGATGCCGAGCTTGTGCTCGAGCCGCTCCACGGTCAGGCCCGGCGTGTCCTTCGGGACCACGAACGACTTGATCGCGGCACGCCCCAGAGACTTGTCCAGCGTCGCCCACACCACGACCGCGTCGCACCGGTCACCCGCGGTGACGTAGATCTTCTCGCCGTTGATGACGTACTCGTCGCCGTCCCTGACCGCGGTGGTGCGGATGCCGGCGGAGTCGGAGCCGACCTCCGGCTCGGTGATCGCCATCCCGGCCCACACGCCCCTGAAGCGCGCGGCCTGCTCGTCGTTGGCGACCGACGCGATCGCGGAGTTGCCCAGCCCCTGGCGCGGCATCGACAGCAGCAGCCCGACGTCGCCCCAGCACATCTCCATGATCGAGAGCACGGACGCCAGATTGGTGCCGTTCCGGGTGCCGCCGAGCCCGGGCGAATCCTCGTCCCTGGCGGCCCGGACGCCGGACGCGCCGGCGCCCTGGCTCTGGCCGGACTCGTTGAGGCCGTCGATCATCGCGGCCAGCATGTCGAGCTCCTTGGGGTACGCGTGCTCCTGTTCGTCGTACTTCCGGGAGATCGGCCGCAGCATGTTCATCGCGACCTGGTGGGCGTTGCCGATCAGCGGCCGGAACTTCTTCGGTGCCTCGAGGTTGATCACTAGACCATCACCCCGCCTTCCATGAGTCCGGTTGCTCTCAGGTCGCGGTACCACCGCTCGACCGGGTGCTCCTTGACGAAGCCGTGGCCGCCGAGCAGCTGCACGCCGTCGAGGCCGATCTGCATGCCCTTCTCGGCACAGATCCGCCGCGCCAACCCCACCTCACGTGCGGCGCCCTTGCCCTGCGCGAGCCGACTGGCGGCGCGGTAGGTGACCAGCCGCATCGCCTGCAGCTCGATCGCGATGTTGGCGACCATGAACGCCACCGACTGGCGGTGCGCGATCGGCTCGCCGAACGCCGTGCGCTCCTTGACGTACGGCGTCACGTAGTCGAGCACGGCCTGCCCGGTGCCCACGGCAAGCGCGCACCAGGCCAAGCGGGACGCGCGCACGGCCTCGAGGTACGTCGATCCGTCGGCCTCGCCGAGCAGCGCGATCGAGCCCACCTCGACGTCGTTGAGGACCAGCCGGGACAGCGTCGCGGCGCGCACCCCCATCGAGGGCTCCGCCTCGATCGCGACGCCCTCGGTGCGCGACTCGACCAGGAACAACGCCGGGCTGCCCTCCAGGTCGGCGCCGACGACGAACAGCTCGGCGTGCGGGCCGCGCGGCACCATCGACTTCACACCCGAGAGCAGGTAGCCGTCACCCGTGCGAACGGCAGTCGTCCTCGGCCTGCGGGGGTCGAACAACGGGGTCGGCTCGGTCAGTGCGAGGGCCGCGGCCGGAACCTGTTCGCCGGTGCTCCCGGTGAAGTGAGGCAGGTAGGTCGCCTGCTGCTCGTCGCTGCCCCAACGGCCGATCGCAGTGGCGACGGCGCCCGGCGCGAGAGCGGCCACGGCCAGCCCCAGGTCGCCGTGGGCAAACGCCTCGTGCACCAGCGTGCCGGTCATCTCGGACCGCTCCTCGGAGACGCCCCCGAGCTCCTCCGGCACGCCCAGGAGCGGCAGTCCGATCTCGAGGCCGGCCTCGAGCAGGTCGTCGGGCGCAAGGCAGGCCTCGTTGGCGTCGGCGGCGGCCGGGCGCACCACCTC
>Ga0207675_100001804_pt1 | contig 21445 bp, 17 predicted proteins | sample KBSSwiS42_FD_184305 | JGI IMG/M metagenome (GOLD analysis project Ga0207675, IMG submission 184305) | Switchgrass rhizosphere microbial communities from Kellogg Biological Station, Michigan, USA - KBS Switchgrass S4-2 (SPAdes) (version 2) | ecosystem: Host-associated > Plants > Roots >...
GCCGCAAGGGCATAAGGTACCCGCTGAACTTCCATACAGGGGCGATGGATGTCCGAGGCACAGGGCGGCGGCACGAGTGACCACGCGGGCATCCGCACTGTGCACCCGCCAATGGTCGTGATCGGTGCTTCGGCAGGTGGAATCAAGGCGCTGCAGGCCTTCTTCGAAGACGCTCCGCCGAACGGCGGTGCCGCATTCATCGTCGTCGTGCACCTCGATCCCGAGCATCGCAGCGAGCTGCCGCGCATCCTCGCCGCGCGCACCCGCATGCCCGTCATGCAGGTGCGGGAACGAGAGAAGCTGGTCGCCAATCACGTTTACGTCATTCCGCCCGACCGCCGCCTGCAGATCGTCGATCACGAGGTCTCCGCGACGCCGTTCGACGAGCCGCGCGGCAAGCGCGCGCCAATCGACCTGCTGTTCCGTTCGGTCGCCGAGCGGCTGGGAGACGGAGTCGCGATCATCCTGAGCGGCGCCGGCTCCGATGGTGCACTCGGCGTGCGCGCCGTGAAAGAGTCGGGCGGAATCATCTTCGTGCAGGATCCTGCCGAAGCTGAATACGGCTCCATGCCGCGCAGCGCGATTGCGACTGGCGTCGTGGACGTAGTAGCACCCGTCCGCGAGCTCGCGACACGCCTGGCGAACGTGCTGCGCCTCAAGCAGAAGTCGGGCAAGCTTGTAGAGGAGGAGCCGGAGCTCGACGAGGATTTGCTGCGCAGGATCCTGACTCTCCTGCGCGCACGTACTGGACACGACTTCTCCAAGTACAAGCGCGCGACCGTGCTGCGCCGGATCGTCCGGCGCATGCAGGTGACACACAGCGAAGAGCTCGACAGCTACTACCAGGTGCTCCGCGACAACGTCGACGAAGCGCGCGCCCTGATGAGCGATCTGCTGATCTCGGTGACCACGTTCTTCCGCGACGGCGAGTCGTTCGCGCAGCTCCAGCGCTCAGTGATTCCGCGTCTGTTCAGGGACGGGGTCGAATCGATTCGCGTGTGGGTTGCAGGCTGCGCGACCGGTGAGGAGGCCTACAGCATTGCGATGCTACTGCTGGAAGAGGCTGCGAAGCACGAGGTGCGACCGAACATTCAGGTGTTCGGCTCGGACCTGGACGCGCGCGCGCTGACGTCAGCGCGCGAAGGCCGCTATCCGGCTGCTATCGAAACCGACGTGAGCGAGGAACGGCTGCGCCGCTTTTTCACGCACGACAACGACACCTACCGCGTGCGACAGGAGCTGCGCGACCTCGTGCTGTTTGCAACGCATGACATGGTGAAGGATCCGCCCTTCTCGCACGTCGGCCTCGTCACCTGCCGCAACGTGTTGATCTATCTCGATCGCGAGCTGCAGGAACAGGCCTGCGCCACGTTCCACTATGCGCTCGACCCCGGTGGCTACCTGATGCTGGGTTCCTCGGAAAACGCGGATCAGCCGCTCGGCCTGTTCCGCCTGGTCGACCGCTCCGCGAGGGTCTATCAATCTACGGCTGCGACCTCCGATCGGCGCCTCCTGCCGAACTTGTTCACGCCAGTGCGCATGCGCGAGCTGATCGTGCAGAGCAGTCGTGCGCTCAGCCCCTCGGCTGTGCTGACCGAGGCGACCACCCATCGTCGCATCCTGGAAAAGCTGGCGCCGCCCAGCATTCTGGTCGACGAGCATCATCGGGTGCTGCACATGTCGGAGACTGCGGGTCGCTATCTGCAGCCCTCCGGCGGGCCTTTGAGTAGCGACATCGTCGAACTGGTGCGCCACGAGCTGCGCTTCGAGCTGCGCTCCGCGCTGCATCGCGCGTTCGAACAGAAGCTGTCGACGGTCAGCCTGCCACTGCTGGTGCGCTTCAACGGCCATCGCCATCGCGTACACGTACACGTGAAGGCCCCTGTCGAGGGCGAGGAACTACGGAACGCCGTCGTGATGTTCATCGAAGGCGAAGCGGTCGCGGACGACTTCGCGGTAGCAGGTCAGGAGGCGAACAATGAGATCGTGCACCGCCTGACGCAGGAGCTCGAGCTGACTCAGGCACGTCTGCGCACGGTCCGCGAGGAGTCGGATACAGCCAACGAGGAGCTGCGCGCCACCAACGAAGAGCTGCAATCCATCAACGAGGAATACCGTTCCACGTCGGAGGAGCTGGAAACGAGCCGGGAGGAGCTGCAGTCCATCAACGAAGAGCTGCAGACCGTCAACACCGAGCTGAAACTGAAGCTGGAGACCGTCTCGCGAGCGCACAGCGACCTGCAGAACCTGATGGCGGCCACCGATTTCGGCACGTTGTTCCTCGACTCCGGACTGAACATCAAGCGCTTCACCGATCGGGTCACCGAGCTGTTCAGCCTCACGCCCGCCGACGAAGGCCGGCCAATCACCGATTTCACGCATCAGTTGGAGTACGACACCTTCACCAAGGATATTCAGAGCGTGCTCGGCGATCTGACACCGATCCGGCGCGAGATTCGCAGTCGCCGCGATCGTTGGTTCGACATCCGCATGCGGCCCTACCGCACGGTCGACGACCGCATCGACGGCGTCGTCATCACGTTCGTCGACATCACCGACCGGCGCGCGGTCGAGGAAGCGCTGCGCACCGGTGAGCGACAGCTGCGGCAGCAGAAGCGGCTGGTGGAGCTGTCGCGCGAGCCGATATTCGTCTGGGATTTCGACGGCGGCATCATCGAGTGGAATCGCGGTTGCGAGGAGCTGTATGGCTACTCGCGCCAGGAGGCGCTGGGCCGATCTCCGGAGCAGCTGCTGAATACAGCTGTGCCGGGCTCATCTCTGCCGGAGATGAAGCAGCGACTGCTTGCGGCAAGACATTGGGATGGCGAGCTGCACCACCGGGCGAGGGATGGCCGCACGCTGACAGTCGAGACACGGCTCGACTTCGAAGACGTGGATGGGCAGCGACTCGTGCTGGAAACCACTCGGGACGTCACGCAACGCAAAGCACTGGAGGAGCGCCAACAGTTACTGCTCGGGGAGCTGACGCACCGGGTGAAGAACACGCTTGCAGTGGTACAGTCGATCGCACGTCAGACAGAGATCGCCAGCCGCTCACCCGCCGACTTCGTCGAGAGCTTCACTGGCCGCCTGGCGGCGCTCGCGAATGCTCACGGATTGCTGGTGCAGTCCGAATGGCAGGGCGCCGACCTGCGCGCTCTCACGCGAGTGCAGCTTCGTCCCTATGCTTCCGGCAACGCCAAGCGTCTGCAGATCGAAGGCCCGCCAATCTCACTGCCGTCCGAGCTGGCGACACCTTTCGCGCTGGTGCTGCACGAGCTGGCGACCAACGCCGCCAAATATGGTGCGCTTGCCCAGCAGTCGGGAACGGTCAGCGTCCGTTGGGATGTGTCGAAGAACAATGGGCAACGCGATCTGCGTGTGGTGTGGCACGAAGCGGGCGGAACATCGCCCTCGAAGTCGCCACCGCCCGGCCTCGGCAGCGATCTCATCGATCATGCGATCCCAGGAGCTCGCGTGCAGCGCGAGCTGCACCCGGACGGCCTCGTGTGCACGATCCAGCTGACGCTGACCGATCTGGAGAATCAGTCGGCGCCGCTTTGAGTCTGCAGATCGACAGCCTCGAGCCTCAGCTGCGTAGCCTCGACGGTCAGCCAGGTCAACGAGGCCGGGGCGATCTCGACTTGACGGTACTCGTCGATCGACGCCTGCAGCGCCAGCAACACGACAGACCGAATCACTTCTGCGTGCGTAACGATGGCGATCGTCCTGTCGCCGAACGTGTGCTCGAGCTTGCGGAAGTGCGCGACTGCCCGCGCCTGAACATCGCGGATGCAGTCGCCGGCTGGCGTGCGCGACACGCCGCGATACTTGTTCCAGCGCTGCCATTGCGGGTCGCCAGCCAGCGCGTCGAACGACTGGCCGGACCAGCTGCCGAAGTCGACTTCGTCCATCTCGGGCGCGATGCGCACGACGGTATCGCTCTGCGCGGCGATGATGCCTGCCGTATGGCGCGCGCGGCGGCGCGGGCTGGATTCGACCACGAGATCAGGAAAGGCCAGTAGTCGCTTCGCGACGACACGCGCTTGCCCTTCCCCGCGCTCATCGAGCGGCGAGTCGACGCCGCGGCCGAGGAGCACCCGGCCCATCTGCGCGCACGTTGCATGTCGTACCAATACGATGTCCACCGGTCGAAAAACTCACGGATCACCGGCAGCGTTCCCGACAGTTGCGCAGCCGGATTAACATGAGTTAACCGGCACCAACAGATTTACGGCTAGGCTGATCCACTGGTCGCTCGCAGGCCTTATTGAGACGGTCATCCATGGACCCAGAGCGGTATCTCGCCGATGTATTCGATGAGCTGACGTCTGCTGGCAGGCGTGACACTTCTGTGCAGGTCGTCGTGCGCGCGGCACGGGAGCTGGCCGACGCCGACGGCATGTGCTTGTTGACGGCAGCCGGCGAGCGTTGTGTCGTGGCACTGGCACAGCAGCAGGAAATCTATCTCTGCGATCTGCGCAACTCTGGACTGTACCGGGCCGTAGCGCCGTTGCTTCGAGGCGAGACCGCCGGGTCGCGCACGCTGTGGGGCAAAGAAGATTTCATTGCGCTCGCGACGGGCGAGCAGCTGCGCGTTGGCGTCGCGCTGATCGTGCCGTTGCAGGCGGCGAGCGGTCATGCCGCCGTGGCATTTTTCTGGCAGCCGGGACGGACCACAGTTGTGCAGGGCACGCGCACGCTCGAGCTGTTGGCGAAGGCCCTGGGATTGGCCGCCAGCGCCTGGCGCAAGGACGACGAGTACGCCGCGAGCGAGCGTAATCAGCATCGTATCTCCGCGGATCTGAAGCACCGTCTGCGCAACAATCTCGCGCAGACACGCTCCATCATTCGCCGCTCGCAGGAAATAGCCGAATCGGTCGAACATTTCGCGCTGCATCTCGAAGCTCGCATCGGCGCGGTGGGACGCATTCAGGGCGCGTTGACGACTGCCGGCGATGCGGGTGTCGAGCTCGAAGAGCTGGTCAGGACCGAGCTCATCGCGAGCGCGGTACCTGAGCGCAGCTACTTGATGCAAGGCCCGGCAGTGCGGCTGCATACGAAAGGCGCGGACTCTCTGGCGCTGGCAGTACACGAGCTGGCGACGAATTCGCTGAAGTTCGGCGCTCTCGCCACGCCGAATGGTCACTTGGCAGTCACCTGGGCAGCCATCGAAGGTCATGTGCCGCGGCTGCGCATCAGCTGGGTCGAAAGTGGTACGACCATCGCATCGCTTGCGCCGCGCCGGCGCGGTTTCGGCCAGGAGCTGATCGAGTGCACGTTGCCGTACGAGCTTGGCGCGCAAACGCGCCTCATGTTCAGCCCCGGCGGAGTGGTTTGCGAGATCGACGTGCCGCTGGAAGCTTGTGCGGTGGACATCGAGCAACGTCCACAAGCAGCTCGTGGAGGCGCGCGGTGATGCAACAGGCTGTCCGCGAACGCCCGCTGCAGGGACTGTGCGTGCTAGTAGTCGAAGACGACTACTTCATCGCGCTGGAACTGTGCGGCGCACTGCGGGCCGCCGGCGCGGATGTGATCGGCCCCGCGCGCGATGCTGGCACCGCCTTGTCCGCGATTCGCGACGAGCGTATCGATTGCGGCGTATTGGACATCAACTTGCGCGGCCACATGGCTTTCGAGATTGCGACCGAGCTGCGGGCGCGTGGCATTCCGGCGATCTTCGCGACCGGTTACGATGCCTCCATGATCCCGGATGAGCTGGCCGATGCGGTTCGCCTGGAGAAACCCGTCGACCTGACGGCGCTGTGCCGAGCGGTCGAGTCCGCATGTCTATGAGCATCGAACCCGCCACGTCGAAGTTGCTGCGACGCCTTTCGGATTGGCAGCCGCTGTCCACGGACGAGTCCCGGGCGCTCGAAGCCGCCGCCAGCGCGGTTCGGCTGCACCGCCCGCATGAGGATCTGGTCCGGGAAGGTGCGAGCGCTTCGCATATCGGACTGCTGCTGTCCGGTTTCGCTTACGCATGCCGGGTGCTGCCGGACGGCCGGCGCCAGATCGTCAGCTACTTGATTCCCGGCGACTTGTGCGATTCGCGCCAGCTGCTCTTGCCGGTGGCCCCGCACACTATAAGTACGCTGACTGCTGCGAATGTAGTCCTGTTCGGGCGCGACGCCCTGCTGGACGTGATCAGTCGCCATCCGCGGGTCGGCCAGGCTCTGTGCTGGCTGGCACTGCAGGAAGAAATGATCGCCCGCGAATGGCTGGTAAACCTCGGCCAGCGCACTGCGCTCGAGCGCCTCGCGCATCTGCTCTGCGAGATTTTCACCCGCATGCAGATGGTGGGATTGACCGACGGTGGACGCTGCGAGCTGCCGCTGACGCAAGTCGAGCTGGCCGACACGCTGGCGCTCTCGACCGTCCACGTCAACAGGACGCTGCAGGAGCTGCGCCGGCAGGGTCTGGTTTCGCTGTCGAGCGGCCTGCTGGAAATCCACGACTGGGCGGCGTTGCAGTCGGTTGCGATGTTCACGCCCAACTACCTGCAGCCGGGACGCGAGCGGTCCGAGCGCCCGCGCCGCCGAAGCGCGCAACCGTAAGAGCTTCCCGCAAGTTTTACCCATGTTATTGTGAGCCCCGCGGCGAGCCCTCTAGGCTCGACCTCCGCAGCAGAATCGCTCTTGGGGAGAAGGGCTCAACCGATGCAACCGACGGTGCCAAGCGCGCTCCGAGGACGATCCATCTTCATCGTCGAGGACGACTGCGTGACGGCGATGGATCTCGCCGAGACGTTGTCAGCCGCCGGCGCGCAGATCGTCGGACCGGCCGGCACGATTGCGAACGCGCTCGAGCTCTTGTCGCGGCGTCCGCAACTGGATATCGCCCTGCTCGACATCGAGGTCGAAGGCGCGTTCGTTTTCGACGTCGCCGACGAGCTGGTCAAGCGCGCGGTGCCGATCGTCTTCACGACTGGTTACGAGCGCCATGAAATTCCCGCGCGCTTCCATGCCGCCCGCCACTGCGAGAAGCCGGTAGGAATCGCCGCCATCGCTCACGCGCTCAGCGACGAGCTCGGCAGAGCGAACGGGCGCGGTTGACAGCTCCTGCGATCTGCAGTTGACTAGCCCCCGTGCGCCGCAGGCGCCCGCGGGTTCGCGCGAAGGGCCAAGCCCACTGCCCCACATCCGATTTCCACTGCACGTCTTACCCCGTGCTGCCTGATGCGAACCCAGGCGCAAGCATGGAGGTCCTATGACGTCGCAGTCTTCACTGCCGCTGCCCGAGCGGCCGAATCTCGAACAGCTCAAGAAGCAAGCCAAGTCGTTGCTGCACGCCGCGCGTGCCGCAGATGCCACGGCGCTCGAACGCTTTCGACTACTCCCCGCCTTCGCTCGCAAGACGCTTGCGGAACTGAGCGCTGCCGGTCTCGCCTTGCACGATGCTCAATCCGTGATCGCGCGCGAGTACGGCTTCGAATCGTGGAATGCGCTCCGCGAGCATGTCGAGGAACGCTCGCTGTCCTTTGCCGGCGCAGCCGACGAGTTCGTTCGCTGCGCAACCGGCAGTGCAGCGGCTCGTGCGATGCGTCTGCTCGCGCTACATCCCGGCATCGCACACGCGAATCTCTACACGGAGCTCGTGCTCGGCGACGCGGAACGTGTAAAGGAACGCCTGCGTGCGCAGCCGGCACTGGCGACGCAATCAGGCGGCCTGCAGGAGTGGGAGCCCCTCTTATATGTATGCCACACGTGTCTGAATCGCGAGCGGCCCGCGATCGCGGACGGTCTCGTAGCTATCGCGAAGGAACTGCTCGATCGCGGCGCGAATGCGAACGCCGAGTATCACTGGCAGTGGCATCCGGAACTGCCGCGCACCGCGCTTTGGGGAGCACTGTGCGGCACGAACCATCTGCCGCTCGCCGAAGCCCTGCTGGAACGCGGAGCGAATCCGACTGATGGCGTGTCGTTGCACATCACTGCTGGCGGCGGAAATCTTCCAGCACTCGAATTGCTGGCGCGATTCAAAGTCGATCCGAACGGCGTTCCCGGTGGCGTGCCGCCGCTGCGCTATCTCTTGAGCTGGGCAGACACTCCGGTCGGGGCACGCTGGCTACTGGAGCACGGCGCAGACCCGAACCTCGCATGGAGTCAGCACGGCGACGCTCCGATCCATGTCGCCGCGCAGAGGTGGGACGTCGCGATGATGGAGCTGCTCGCGCAACACGGCGCCGACATCCACCAGCGCCGTATCGACGGTCGAACTGCTCTCACGCTGGCCGAACTCCACGGGAATGAACCTGTCGCAGCCTGGCTGCGCGCGCAGGGCGCGAAGGACGAGCTTTCACCGCTGGAACGCTTCGCTGCCGCTTGCTCGCGCGGCGACCGCACCGGCGCCGACGCACTGCTCCGCAGCAACCCGCAACTTCGCGGTCAGCTAGGCAAGGAGCACCATCTCATGATGCAAGTTCCGGCGGAGCGCGGTGACGCTGCCGTACTCGAAACAATGCTGACGTGTGGCTTCGATCCAAACGTGCCGGATCACGATGGAGTGACGACGCTGCATCGGTCGGCGATGGCCGGTCGTGCAGACGCCACGCGAGTGCTGCTTGCACACGGAGCTTCGGCAGCGGCGCTCGATGGCATGTTCTCAGGGACGCCGCTGCTGTGGGCGGCCGAAGGATGGAGTCACGCGACTCTTCCGGGAGTCGATTACGTAGCCGTCGCGCGATTGCTGATCGCCGCAGGCTCGCCGACTACCTGGACTCCGCCGGAGAGAGCACCCGATCCCGAGAGCACGCAGGACAAGCTCGCGGAGTTGTGCCGCTTAGCTGCTGCGACGGACTAGCGCACCGTCCCAACGTTGATACCGGTTTCCTCGTGCAGCGCCGTTTGCGTGTACGTCTCGCCGGGTTCGATACCGCCGCCTGGAAGTTTCCAGGCGGCGCCGAATTGCGGCTTGCTCAAATCCCTAACGTGCAGCAGCAGCGCGCAACCTGCGGCACCGAGCACGACCAGCCTGGTCGCCGAATCCATGCGACATAGTGTTGCCGATTCCATGCTGCAAGCGATTTGTTGGGACAAACCCTGAAGCGCCGCGTACGCCTTTCGCGGCGGCGACGACCGACTTCACAGTTCTGCATTTCGGCCCGGCTGGTATCGATCGCTTTTGCGAAGTCCGCCGATACACCCCGCATGACCGTCACTAGCATACCGAGACCTATGGGGGTACCGGGTCTTCAAATTCGCTGCGCGCCGCGCCTGAATCGCGGGCAGGGTTACACCCTGCTCGAGCTGATGTTCGCGGTGCTGGTCGTGGGGCTGCTGGCAGCCATCGCGGTGCCCAGCTACGCGCGCATCCTCGAGCAGCAGAAGGTCCAGCAGGGCGAGCGCGACCTGCGCTTGATCGGCTTGCGGATCGAAAACTACCGGACCGCGACTGGCGTCGCCCCGGACAATTTGAATCAGCTCAACATGACGCTGCCCAAGGACCCGTGGGGCAACGACTATCAGTACCTCAACTTCGACGCGAAGATTCCCGGCATCAACGGCATGATCCGCAAGGACCACAACCTGCACCCGCTGAACAGCGAGTTCGACCTGTACAGCATGGGCGCGGACGGCGACTCGAAAGCGCCGCTCACCGCCCAGGCCAGCCGCGACGACATCATCTGGGCACGTGACGGCGACTTCGTCGGGCTCGCAGAAGACTTCTGATGAAGATTTCGAGCGGGCGCTTCGCCGGGCTGGGCACGCGCGTCGCAGCTCGCACTTTCGCGCTGTTCTGCCTGTGCGCCATCGTGCCCATCGTCGTTACGGCCGTGGTCGCCGATCGCATGGTCCGCACCAAGCTGAGCAACGACGCGGCGATCCGCCTCGAAAGCACCAGCAAGAACTACGGCCTGCTGGTGTTCGAACGCTTGCGGCAGACCGACGAGGCTCTGCAGGAAATTGCGGCGCTGGCACTCGCCGACCGTCTGCAGCTGGCTGACATCCGCAGGTTTCACTCCAGCCATTTCAAAGTCGTCGACGTCGTAACCGGCGACGCCATCGCCGGCGATAAGCTGCCAGTCGGCCGTGCCGCTTCGCTGGCGCTGCACGGCGCTGACGTGCGCGTCACGGTGATCAGGAGCCGCGGACCTTGGCGACTGCAGATCACGGCGGAGTTGGATCCGGAATATCTGTGGAACTTCGACGCCGTGTATCTCGAAGCGATGCGCATCTGCGTGTACGGGCCGAATGCCGAAGTCCTGCGCTGCGTCGGCGAAGACGCCATGCCGGACACGACTCATTCGCTGGCAGGCGGTTGGTCGCTGTTCCTGGCTCCGCGCTACGGCGCTCCGGGCTGGCTGGTGCGCACCGAACAACCCAGCGAGGTCGCGCTGAGCACCCTCAACTCCTTCGAGCGCACGCTGCCACTGGTCACGCTCGTCGGCATCGTGATTGCCTTGCTGTTGAGCACCGTGCAGATCCGTCGCAGTCATCGTCCGCTCGCGCTGCTGACGGATGCGGTCGAACACGTGGGACGCCGCGGCGTGCACCGACACGTAACGATCGACAGCAAAGACGAATACGGCAACCTCGCGCAGGCGTTCAATCGCATGGCGGGCAGCCTCGCAAGACAGTTCGAGTTGTTTCGTACGCTCGCCCAGATCGACCGGATGATCCTGGACGATCCGACGACGGAGCTGCTGGTCGAGAAAGTCCTGCCGTCGTTGCCCGGACTGCTGCGTGCTCCAGTCGTCGCAGTCGCAGTTACTGCGCGCGATACCAGGTCGATTACGATCTGGTGGTGCTCGTCCGCGGCAACGGCCGTCAGAAACGTGCAAACGGACGCACTGAAGCTCGCGGCACTGATCGGCAAGGTCGACGTAGCCACACCGGCGCTCGCCGAGCTCGGCACCGATCACAAACTGCAAGTGCTGTACGGATTGCCCATCGAGCTCGAGGGCAATCTGCGCGGTGCACTGTTGATCGCGAACCCGGAGTCGCGCGGCAGCAGCGCACGTCACGCACGAGCGTTCTCGCGCCGATTTGCGGTGGCACTCGGCAGCGAGCAGCGCCGCGCATCGCTGCTCAAGCAAGCGTACTACGACGACTTGACCGGTCTGCCGAACCGACAGCTCTTCAAAGACCGCCTGGACCGCGAGCTGGCGCACGCCAGGCGCACCAACACGCAAGTCGCGATCATCTATATCGACCTCGACCGCTTCAAGAACGTCAACGATTCGATGGGCCACTCCGCCGGCGACGCGTTGCTGCTGGCCGTGAGTCAGCGCCTGGTTGCGCAGATCCGCGAGAGCGACACCCTCGCGCGACTGGGCGGCGATGAATTCGTGCTGATCGCGCCAGGCCCCGAGGAGCAACCGGCGCACGTGCTGGCGGAGCGCCTCCAGTCGACGCTACGCGAGCCGATCGTCGTGCAGGACGCGACTTGCTTCGTGCAGGCGTCGATTGGCCTGGCGGTTTATCCGCAGGACGGCGCCGACGCCGAAGGACTGCTGCGCAGTGCCGACATCGCGATGTATCGCTCGAAGACGTCGGGTCGCGGCGGCATCACGTACTTCGAAGAGACGATGAATCGCGATGCGCAGCGCCGGCTGCTGGTCGAGCAGCGGCTGCGCATAGCGTTGCGCTCAGGCGGTCTGAGTCTCGCTTATCAGGCAAAAGTCGATCTCAACGACGGCTCGCTGGCGGGCGTGGAAGCACTGGCGCGCTGGCAGGACCCGCAGCTCGGCTCCGTGTCGCCGGTCGAATTCATCGCGGTGGCCGAGGAATGCGGACTGATCGACGAACTCGGCCTGTGGGTCCTGCACGAAGCCTGCTCGACCTATCAGAAGCTGCGCCAGCAAGGCATCAATCTGGGACACGTCAGCGTCAACGTCTCGATGCGGCAGCTGCGCGACGACCGTTTCGTCGCCGAGGTCAACGCCGCCCTCCTGCGCTACGCCATCGGCGCCGAGGCGCTGGAAATCGAAGTGACCGAATCGACGCTGGCCGGCAATCAGAAGGAAGTCAACCAGCGGCTCGAAAAGCTGCGCCGCATGGGCGTGCGCATCGCCATCGACGACTTCGGCACCGGCTACTCCTCGATGTCGATGCTCGGCGAGCTGCCGACCGATGCGTTGAAGATCGACCGCTCGTTCGTCATCGAATCGGCGAGCCAGCGCACCTCGCGCTCCGTGGTCGAAGCGATCATTTCGATCGCGCACGTGCTCGGCAAGGTCACGATCGCCGAAGGCGTCGAGACGTCCGGCCAGGTGCGCACGCTGCGTCAGCTCGGCTGCGATTTCGCGCAGGGCTACTTGTTTGCAAAACCGGTAGCGGCCGAAGAACTGCCCGCCGTCGTCGCGCGCGTCCCGGCCTGGCGCGAGATCGTGGGCAGCGCTGCCGCTGCCCCCGACCGACCCAAAGTCGCGATGCGCTGATCCTCACGCGACCTTGCGCGCAGTGACGATGGGAAAATCGATCGTCGTCTGCGCAACGTTGTTCACGTAGTTCGTCCAGACGTTCAGCGCGACGTGCTGCACGACCTCGACGATCTGTGCGTCCGTGTAGCCTGCGATCCTGAGCGCACGCACGTCTTCGTCAGTCACGCGGCCGCGGTGCTCCAGCACCTTGCGCGCAAAGCGCACGGCGACGTCCGCCTTGGCGTCCTGTGATCTTCCCGACCGATTGCTCGCGATCTCGGAATCGTCGAGCTTCGCAACGTTCTTGCCGAGATACGTGTGCGCTGACAGGCAGTAGTCGCACTCATTGAACTCTGCAACGGCCAGGGCAATGCGCTCGTGCGTCGCTGCGGGCAACGCGCCCTTGGCCAGCGCGCCGAGCAATCCGACGTAGCCTTCGAGCGCCGCTCGGCTGTTGGACACCATGCGAAACAGATTCGGCACGACGCCGAGTTGCTTGCCGACGGCTTCCAGCAGCGGACGCGAAGCCTCGGGAGCGGCCTCGACAGTGGCGGGTGTAGCGATTCTGGACATGACACTTCTCCTCTCTGCGGTTAGTGAACAGCGCCAGGCGGCGCGATGAGGAGAAAATACTGGCTTTCACGTGGTGAAACTATCCACTACTATCTGTAGACACTTTCTCATTCTGTGGAACTGCACATGGACCGCCTCGCATCGATGTCCGTCTTCGTTGCGGTCGCGACCGCAGGAAGTTTCTCCGGCGCCAGTCGCGAGCTGCGCATGCCGCTACCGACCGTCAGCCGCAAGATCTCCGAGCTGGAGTCGCATCTCGATGCAAAGCTGCTGCTGCGCTCGACGCGCAAGCTGGTGCTGACCGAGGTCGGCGAGTCGTATCTGCTCGCCTGCCGGCGAATTCTCGAGGAAGTGGCCGAAGCGGAGCGCGGCGCGACCGGCGAGTACAACTCGCCGCATGGTGATCTGCTGGTCACTGCGCCAGTCGTCTTCGGCCGGCTGCACGTGCTGCCGGTCGCAGCGGAATTCCTTGCCGAGCAGCCGCAGGTAGATCTGCGACTCGTGCTCACGGATCGCCCGCTCAGCCTCATGGACGAGCATCTGGATCTGGCTGTGCGCATCGGCGAGCTGCCGGACAGCTCGCTCGTGGCAACCCGCGTCGGGCAGACGCGCACCGTCGTGTGCGCAAGTCCCGCCTATCTGAAGAAGCACGGCACGCCGAAGTCCCTGGCTGCACTCGCCGAGCACGACTGCATCACCTTCGCAGCCCTGGGCGGCTCGGACGAATGGAGGTTCCGCAACGGCGAGTCAGTGCGCGTCCACTCGCGCCTGGTCGTAAACACCGCCGAAGCCGCCGTCGACGGTGCGCTCTGTGGTGTCGGCCTGGCACGCGTGCTCGAGTACCAGATCGCAGCGGCGGCCAAGGCCCGCAAGCTGGCCATCGTGCTCGGCAAGTTCGAATCCGCCCCGCTACCCGTGAGCCTCCTCTACGTCCGCGAGCGGCGGCTCACCGGCAAGTTGCGCGCGTTTCTCGATTTCATCGCGCCGCGACTGCGCGCGCGGCTCGAATAACAGCCATTCCGAGCATCCACGCTCGTTCAACAACCGTAGGTGGACAGCTAAACCGTAATCAGTAAGGGGAATCTCTCTATGACGCGATGGTTGCTCGGAAGTGTGGCTGCACTCACGATGGCTACGGCCTGGTCTGCAGGCAACGTGGTCGATGGGGCGAACACGAGCGTTCCCTGCCAGGCGTGCCACGGCGCTGACGGCATCGGCATCAGCGCAGAGATTCCGAATCTCGCCGGCCAGAAGGCCGTCTATATCCAGGCCCAGCTGCACGCATTCAAGAGCGGCGATCGCAAGCACGACGTGATGGGCCCGATCGCGAAGCAACTGAGCGATGCGGACGTGGAAAACCTCGCGGCGTTCTGGAACAGTCTGCCCGTCGGCGGCGCGCACAAGGAAGCCGCGGCAGCAGCAGTCGCGGCCCGACATCCGCAGATGACGTTCCCGGCCGATTTCCCTGCCGGCTTCACCAAGTACTACACCACGGAAGATGCGGCCACGAAGAGCGAGTCGCACTTCTACGCGAACGCGATCGCGCTGAAGGCTGCACGCGCCGGCAAGTCGCTGCCGAATGGCTCGATCATCGTGGTCGAAGGCAGGACCAACGGCGCCACGAGCTACTACTCCGGCATGGAGCTGCGCGAAGGATGGGGCAAGGACGTTCCCGAGCTGCTGCGCAACGGCGACTGGGGTTATGCGCTGTTCAACGCGCAGAAGGTGCGCGGCGAGAAGAACAATTACGCCATGTGCCTGGCGTGTCACAAGAGCGTCGCGAGCGACGACTACTTGTTCACGCGCGCCAAGCTGAAGGGATGACCGAACGGGATCGCCAGATACACCGTGCTCCATAGTTGCGCGGCGTTGGACTCATCGACGTCGCCACCGCTCTGACCAAACGGCACCGGCTCGTAGCGACCGTCGTCGGTGTAGCGCCAGGACCAAAGCTCCGAAGAGCGCAGCTCGCGAGTCTTTGTGATCACCGACCACAAGCGCTCGTGAGCCATGCGCAGGCGCTGCACCGTTTCGACCGGCAAGTCTCCTCGTGCGATCTGTCGTTCGAGACCTGCAGCGAGCAGTGCCTGCTGCCACGACCACGTGACCGTGCCGTGATAAGCAGTGCGCCCGAGCTGCTGCTGGCGCGCGGCGTCAGCGAATACAGGATTCGCGACGAGCAGGCCTGCATCGGTCAACAGACCTGCCGGGAATGGACGCAGCATGGTGTCGACGAGCTGCACCACTTCCTCCGCTGGCGGATTCTGGAACAGCAACTCGAAGCCGCCGTCGGAGTGCACGACCGGAATCGGCTGGTACTGCGCATCCAGCGCAATCGCATTCACGATGAGATCGTCGCGCGGCAGCGAATCGAGCGCAGCTGTCGCGTTAACGCCGAGGTCTTGGGCGTACGCCGTGATCTGCCGACGCGCGTCTGCTTCGCTGAGCTGCACGCGAAACAGCGCTGGTGCCTTCTCCGCCCACACATCGGCGATATCGCCCGCGTTGGCCATCGCCTTGCGCTGCTCCGGCGACAGGTACGGTTCGAGCAGCCCGCTCAGCATGAACTTCTCGATCGCGTTCATCGCGGCCGGTACAAACGCGACGTTCACATCGAACGGATAACGGCCGCCGGCGAGCCCATCCTGACTGTCGCGCCATTGGCCGTAGCTCAAGCCGGGCTTCAGCGAGATCAGATTGGCAGGCTGCGGCGCCCGCGCGAACGGTTGTACCGATCGAGAAAGCCAGGTGAAGTTGCGGACCAGTGCGGCGCCGACGGCCTCGCCATTCGGCATCTTCCGCGCCAGAAATGCCTTGGCGCGCGCACGGCCCTGCTCGTGATCGAGCAAGTACGCACCTGCGACCGGCGCGAGCATGAAGTCGTCGTCGATCATGTTGTAGTCGTAGATCGGCGCATCGGTCACGGCTTCGCCCTGCTTGCGATGACGCAAGACCGCGAACTCACCGATGTCTTCTTCGTGCGCGACTTCGCCGTTCGGCGCCAGTCGTTGCAGCACGGCAGTGAGCCCACCTTCCAACGCTTCGGGCGCGAGCGCCGGCATCAGCAAGCGCAGTGACATCAAGGTGTCGCGGCCAAAGTACGTGTTGAAGCGCCACGAGCCCGCCAGAAACTTCTCCTGGTAGCTCAGGAAGCTCAGCACTTCGCGACTGCGCGGATCGTCGTTCGCTTGCTTGGTGAGCAGGTGATCGCCGAGCGGCGTGAGCGGCTTCTCGCCGGTCAAAGCGGTGATGTGCAGACGCAGGGCCTCGCCGGCGCGCGATGTCGACAGCGTCCATGGCGCACCATTGCCGCCGCGGACTTCGCCGTTAACGAGCTTGATAGAGAGCGAGTAGCCGGGAGCGCCGTCGAGTCGCGGCCGGGACCATTCAAGGGTGTTGGTCGTGCTCTTGGGAGCACTCTTGACCTCGACTGGATACGTGCCGTTGAGCTGGTAGTCACGCAGCACGCGCACGCTGCTGAGCACGGCGTCGCGCACCACGAGACTGCCGTCCACCGACGCATCTGCTTCGATGCCGTGCAGAACTCTGCCGCGAGCATCGGGCCGGCTGACGCCCTGCATGCTCTCGAGCTTCCAGCTCACAGGCGTCTGCACGGCTTCGAACCACACACCGACGCCGCTATTGCCCGCGGGGAATGCCACCAGCACGCGCGGCTGGATGCCGGCGCTCAGCAGCAGATGAGCCGAGACAGGTCCCTGTTGATAGAAGGCATTGAGTACGCGGCCTTCGGCGATCCGGAACTGCAACGGCGCGGGTGGCGCCGCTGCAGTCGCGGATACCGCTACGAGCAGGAGAGCGAGCGCCAGCCGCACATCGTTACCATCGATATTTCGCCTGCAGGTTGATCTCGCTGCCTTCGAGCGGACGCGCCAGCAAGACGCCATCGGTGCCCGATGCCGTGCCGAAGATACGCGAGTTGCTCTCCGTGAGACCGATCTCATCGGTCACGTTCGTGCCCCGCAACGTGAACAACCAGTTCTCGCCGAATGCCGCGGAGATGCCGAAGTCCCAGGTCTCGTACGTACCCAGTTGCTGCAGCCCCGACTGGTCCTGGGTGTGATCGCCAACGTGCGTATAGCTGACGAACGCCTCGAGATCGCCCCACGGCAGCGCGAACGTGTAGCTCGGCGTCAACATGTAGCGCAGCTTGGGCTGGCGCTGCAGCTGTTGGCCTTCGATCACCGCACAACCGTTGCCGGTGACGACGTTGGTGAACGGCGCGCACGCGTCGAAATCCGTGTACTTGCCATCCAGATAGTTGGCGATGACACGGAAGTGGAAGGCGTCCGTGAGGTTGATCGTGCCGATGAAGTTCACGCCTTTCGACTCGGAACCATAGAACAGCCTCGCGCCGGTGGGGGCGCCGTTCGCGGTCGTCTGCTGATACGCGAGACCGTCGAAAAGACGGTAGTAGGCACTGATGTCCGCATACAGCAGATCGTTCTGGAACTTGAACCCGGCCTCGTAGTTTTCAATGGTCTGCGTCGGATCCGTGTGGCCGGTGGTGGCGCCGCGGATGCCATTGTCGAAGTCCAGGAAGTGGCCGCCGCGATTGACGCGGCCATACACGGCCATGGAATCCGTGAAGCTGTAGTTCGCGCCCACGGTCCACGACGTGAAGTCTTCGTCGTAATCCGTAATTGCCAACGTGCCGTTGCAGACCGGCACAGAGTTGTTGTACTGCGTCAGCGGATTGTTATCGAGATCGACGTTCGTCAAGTTGCAGACACGATTGGTGGCTTCCTGATTTTCGTAGCGCACGGAAGCATCCAGCAACCAACGGTCGAGGCGCCACGAGTCGGACAGGTACAGCGCCTTGTTGAACGCGTGACCGGCCTGCGCGATGTTGAAGCCACCGTTGTCCAGGAAGCCCTGCTCGTCCGTTTTCTGGAACGTCTGACCGCCCTGCACGAAGGTCACCGTGATCGGCCGCGCATTCGGCGTGTTGGTCATCATCATCTGATTGCCCAGCGCCCACTTGTCATCCATCGTGTAGTAGGCGGTGTACAAGCCGACGGTGAGCGTGTTGCCGTCGAACAATTCCTTGCTCAGGCGCAGATCGTTGTTGTACTGCTCCAGCTTCTTGTGAATGAACCACCAGCCCTGGTGGATCACGCTCTGGTCGGCTGGCACGGCTGTGCCGTCGCGGTACAGCGCGGTTGCGGAATTGAGCGGCAGGCCAAGACCGCCGCGATCGGTGGGAATCGTGTACAGCTCGTCGTTCAGCGCCGCAGGATTGCTGCCCGAGAACAGCGCGTTGGTATCGACATCGCCGCTGTTGAACAGGAACTTGTCGCTGATCGACCAGCCATTGTCGAGGTCGAGGTCGTAGTTCGCGCCGAGGAAGATCATCTGCGCGCCGCGGCCGTTCGCCAGGTCGGCATTCGTGCCGCCGCCCGGATAGCCGTCGAGCCGCACGTGTTGAATGTCCTTGCTGTAGTAAGTGGCCGTGAGCGCATCGAAGCCCGGATACTGATGGAAACTGTCCGTGCCCGTCTGGATCATCGGAATCGGCGTGATGAACTGATTCTTGTCGTCGAGATAGCGCGCGTACAGGACCAGATTGCTCTTGTCGGACTCGTGCTTGAGCGTCCCGGTGAACTGCCCGCCCTCGTCCGCCTTGAACTGCGGATCGCGCACACCGTCGGAAACGCGATAGAAGCCGCCGACGCTGCCGTACCAGCCTTCGCTGAGCTTGAAGCCATAGAAGCCGTCGACGCGATAGAGATTCTCGTCGCCGATCGTCAGGCCCAGGCTGCCGGACGGCTCGTCCGTACCGGTCTTCAGCAGATAGTTGGCAGTCGCGCCGATCTGGCCGCCGGCAAACACGACCGACGGGCCGCCTTGCAGGATCTCGACCGAGCGAATCGTGTCATCGAGTCGAAAGATGCTCGTCGTCTCGAAGAACGACAGCGTCGGCATGCCATACAACGGCGAGCCCATCAGCTGCGTGGTGAAGTACGGCGCATCACCGCCGCCGGGGAAGCCGGCGATTTCGATGTTCGCGCCGGTCTGACCGCCGGTCGACTCCGGCCACATGCCCGGCGAGATCTTCAACAGATCGGCCGTGCTCTTCGGATTCGCGTTGCGGATTTCATCCTCGTTCGCAGTGACGATGTTGTAGCTCGCCTCGAGCTTCTTGACACCGCCGGTGATCGCGCTGCCGGTGACCACCACGGTTTCGAGATTGCTGCCGGAATCGCGTGGCGGCGGCGCGGGCTGTTGTTGCGCGTGAACCAACGATGGAGTGGAGATCGCCGCGACGATCGCTGCAGCGATACGCAGATTCGTGCTCATGATTTCCCCCAACTCAAGCGAGACTGCGACAGTCGATGCGAACGAGCATGACAGCGCTGTCGCACGGGGAAAATAGGAATGAATTACAACCTGTCGGAAAATCTCCGAGAAAATATCGAGCCCAGCATGCCAATCAGCGCGCTAATACATTTCCGGGACCAACATGTCCTGCGGCACGGGCTGGCGCGAATAGTCTCTGCGTCGCTCGCGCTCGGGTAGCACGACTTGCGTCTTGTCGATGTCGCGATAGGGAAACTGTCTCAATAAGTGATCGATGCAATTCAAGCGCGCGCGCTTCTTGTCGACGGCCTGCACGACCCACCAGCGCGCTTCGGGAATGTGCGACCGCTGCAACATGATTTCCTTCGCCTTGGTGTAGTCCTCCCAGCGCCGGCGCGATTCCAGGTCCATCGGGCTGAGCTTCCATTGCTTCAGCGGGTCGTGGATGCGGCCCAGAAAGCGCACGTGCTGCTCTTCGTCGGTGATCGAGAACCAGTACTTGAGCAGGCGAATGCCGGAACGCACCAGCATGCGCTCGAACTCCGGCACTGAGCGGAAGAACTCTTCGTATTCGTCGGGCGTGCAGAAGCCCATGACGCGTTCGACGCCGGCGCGGTTGTACCAACTGCGATCGAACAGCACGATTTCGCCGGCTGCAGGCAAGTGTGGCACGTAGCGTTGGAAGTACCACTGCGTGCGCTCGCGATCGTTCGGGGCAGGCAGCGCCACGACGCGACAGACGCGTGGATTCAATCGCTGCGTGATGCGCTTGATCGCGCCGCCCTTCCCCGCCGCGTCGCGCCCCTCAAACACGATGACGATCTTCTCGCGCGAGGCGACCACCCAGTCCTGCAACTTCACCAGCTCGGCCTGCAACCGGAACAGCTGGCTGAAGTAGTGGCGCCGATACTCTCTCTCTTCCTGAGCATCGGTGGTCTCGGGCGCGCCGGGGATCGGATGGCGATCCTCGATCTCCATCTCCAGCTCTTCGTCGTAGCTGTCTGCCAGATCGCGGCTGATCCGCAGTACCAGCTCGTCATGGTCCAGGGGCGACTCGCTCATGGGTTGACCCTCGTTCAGAAGCTCAGACGGGCGCTTTTAGCACATAAAGATGGGAACTGAGCGATCGCGGCTCTACGTGCACGACCACTGCCGCGCTAGCATCCCTGCATGAAACGCACAGCACTGCTTGTGGCTCTCGCGATCACCGGCTCGGCCAACAGTGCGGACACCGTTCCGTACCCCGAGAGCTTTCGCACCTGGTCGCACGTAAAGAGCGGTGTGATCGGCCCGCAGCACAAGAACTTCGCGAGCCTGGGTGGGCTGCACCACGTGTACGCGAACAAGGAGGCGATGGCCGGCTACAAAACGCGGCAGTTCCCGGAGCAGTCGGTGATCGTGTTCGAGTGGCTGGAGTGGGCGGAGAAAGACGGTGCCATTCTCGAGGGCCCGCGGCGGCAGATCGACGTGATGGTCAAGGATTCGAAGCGCTACGCGCAGACCGGCGGCTGGGGATTTCAGCGCTTCGTGAAAGACAGCAGAGAGCTGGCTGCAGCGCCCACGCCGCAGGATTGTTTCGCCTGCCACAACCAGCTGAAAGAAGACGGACTCGTGCTCAGCAAGTACCGCGGGTAGGCGCTACTTCTTTACCGGCGCGAACTGCAGATCCTGGTAGTCGTAGCTGAAGTCCGCCAGCGGCGAGACCGGCTTCATCGTGATCCGATCAACTTTGCCGTCCGCATCCAGCGAGAACGTCACGTACGCCGGCTCGATCGTCTTGTCGTCGAGATGCGTGATGAACGTGTCGTACTGCCAGTGCTGGAGCGTGCCAGCCATGCGCGGCGTCGGCTTGAAGTCGATCGTCAGCGCGCCCTTCTGGACGCCCACTTCGATGTTGCCGTACCAGGGATCTGCATAAGTCCCGACGTAACGATCGAGCGGCAGTGACGGTCCCACCTTCGCGGGCTTCGCCGCCGGCGCATCCAACGCTTTGATCGCGCCCGCCAGACGCCCCTGCTTGAACGCAGAATATTTCTCCGGCCAATCGTTGCGCTCGAAGCCGAGGTAATGATCGAGCAGCTCGTACATCAGGCCGAGCACGATCTCGCCGTCCTCGCTGTTGATCTCGATCGCGAAGCCGATGTCCTTCGACGGGATCAACGTGACGACGCTCTGGAAGCCGAGCACAGC
>Ga0207675_100001805_pt1 | contig 21444 bp, 17 predicted proteins | sample KBSSwiS42_FD_184305 | JGI IMG/M metagenome (GOLD analysis project Ga0207675, IMG submission 184305) | Switchgrass rhizosphere microbial communities from Kellogg Biological Station, Michigan, USA - KBS Switchgrass S4-2 (SPAdes) (version 2) | ecosystem: Host-associated > Plants > Roots >...
GCCCGGTGTTCGAGCGAGCCGAGCGAGCCGACCAGCGCGCGGTGCGCGCCCGCACATCGGCGACCGGCCACCCGCCGCCCCCGCCGCGCGCGCCGATCCCGCGCTAGTCCGGGGCTCGGAGCCTCATGCACCGTAGCGGTGCCTGAGCGACCAAGGGTCCCACCTTCAATGCCCGTCGTTCGTTCGCCCTAGACGACACGCCGCCCCATCTCCGCCGTGTCGTACCCGCCGAGCGCTGTGACGGCGTCGCGGAAGTCCTCCGACTCGAGCAGGTCGAACAGCGGTGCCAGCAGCTCGTCGTTGAGGCTGTCCTCCAGGAGCACCAGATCGTAGGGCTCCTTCGCGACGGGCACGAAGTCGAGGCCGAAGGCGCGTGCGGCGGCCAGCACTCCCAGGCCGCAGTCCGCGCGTCCGGCGGCGACGGCGGCGGCGACCGCGAGATGGGTGTGCTCCTCGCGCCGGTAGCCCTCGATCTCGCCAGGCTCGATGCCGTGTTGGACGAGCTGCTGGTCGAGCAGCATGCGCGTGCCCGCGCCGCGTTGGCGGTTCACGTAGCGGAGATGGCGCTCGGCCATATCCTCGACCCCGGTCACGCCGGTGGGATTGCCCGGGGCGACGATGAGGCCCTGGTCGCGATGCACGAGCCGCACGACGGCGAGCTCGCTGCCGGGCAGCAGCTTCTCGAGGTACGGGAGGGTGTACTCGCCGGTCTCGGGATCGAGCAGGTGCGACCCTGCGACGTGACAGAGCCCGTCGCGCAGGGCGGTGAGGCCGCCCAGCGAGCCGACGTTGGACGAGGCGAGCGTCACGCTGGGGTCGCGGTCCCTGAGCGTCGACGCGGCCAGGTCCAGCACCAGGTCGTGCGACCCCGTCACGACGATCGTCCGCTCGATCTCGCCCACGCCTCGCAGCAGCCGCACGGTCACGTCCTCGCCGGCGTGATGGCCCTCGAGCGCGGCCGGGACCACGAGCAGCCCGTCGGCGCGGACCAGCGAGGTGAGGACACCGGCGCCGCGGGGGAGCGGGGTCGCCACGAGCTGTCCGCTGACGCGGCCCAGCCGCACCCGGACCCAGTCGTCCATGCCCATGGTCGAAGCGAGCTTGCGGGTGAGCCGCGCCTGCGCGACCGGGCCCTCCGGGGGCGGCGCGCCCTCGAGCCGGGCCAGGAGCGGGGCGGCGAAGATGTCGAAGGTGAGCGCCGCGGAGACGGGGTAGCCGGGCGCCCCGAGGACGGGCGTCCCCGTCCCGGTTTCGCCGCCCACGACGCCCAGCACCACGGGATGACCGGGCCTCACCGCCACTCCGTGGACCGCGAGCGTCCCGACCTCCGCCACCACCTCGGCGGTGTGGTCGTCGCGGCCCGCGCTCGAGCCGGCGATCACGATCACGAGGTCCGACCTTGCTGCGGCGGTCCGGACCGCCGCCCCGATCTGCTCGGCCACGTCGGGCACGATCTCGAAACGGTGTGCCTCGCAGCCGGCCTGCTCGGCCTGGGCAGCGAGCATCACGGAGTTCGTGTCAGGCAGCTCTCCCTCGGCGAGCTCGGCCCCGATCGGGCGGAGCTCGTCACCCGTCGGGATCACGGTCACGACCGGCGAGCGGCGGACCACCAGCTCGGTCGCGCCGGCCGCGCCGGCGGCGGCGACGTCGACCGGGCGCAGCCGGTGGCCGGCCGGGAGCAGGAGCTCGGAGGCGCTCACGTCCTCGCCGATCGAGCGGACGTGCTGGTAGGGCGCCGCGGCCGCGCGCAGCTCCACGCCGCCGTCGACCTCGTGGACGTCCTCGCGCATGACCACCGCGTCGAAGTCGCCGGGGATCGGGTCTCCTGTGTCGACGATCTCGAACGCGCCGGCGGCGAGGGGCACGGGCGTTGTCTCGCTCGCGCCCACCGTGTCCGAGGCGTGAACCGCGATGCCGTCCATCGCGGCGGCGTCGAAGGGCGGCGACGACGAGCGCGCCCAGACCGGCTCGGCGGTCACGCGCCCGACCGCCTGGTCGAGCGGCAGCCGGATTGCCTCGAGCCGCTCTGGACAGCCGGCCTGGGCACACGCCTCCTCCCAGGCGGCAAATGCCTCTGCGGCAGGGCGGTCGTGGATGTAGGGCGCCGCGCGCGTCACTACCGGTACAGCATGACCTCTACGTCGCTGCCGGCGGCGAGCCCCGTAGCCGCCTCGGGCACGACCACGTACCCGTCGGCGGCCGTGAGGATCGACAGCAGCGAGGAGCTGCCGAAGAGCGGCTCGGCATCGTCGCCGTCGAGCCGGACCTGAACGACGTCGAGCCGGCCCGCCGCCGAAGGCAGGTCACGCGCGAGCCGAGCGCGCACGCTCGGCTCCGGCCAGGGGTCCGTGCATCCGCCGACGAGCCGCACGATCGGCACTCCGATCAGCCGGAACACGACGAGCGCGGAGCGCGGGTTGCCCGGCAGGCCGATCACCGGGACGCCCCCGCAGTCGGCCAGGAGCGTCGGCTTCCCGGGCTTGAACGCGAGCCCGTGACACCAGATGCCGGGCTCGCCCAGCGCGGCGATCGCGGCGGCGGTCTCGTCGCGCGAGCCGACCGACGATCCGGCCGACACGACCAGGATGTCGCACTCGGGTAACAAACCCTCAACCACCCTCAAGGGGGTCTGACCCTTTCGGTTGAGCGCTTCGCGGAGCTTCTCCGTCAGCGCCTCCCGGTTGTCGGGCACGATGCCGGCGAAGCTCGGCTCGCCGCCCGCCTCGCGGACAAGTGCGGCGAGCGCGGGGGCTGAGGAGTCGCGGACCTGGCCGACGGGGAGGGCCTCGGGAGCGTCCGCGGACACCAGCTCGTCACCTGTCGAGACGATCGACACGCGCGGGCGCCCGTGCACGGCAAGCTCCACGATGCCCGCCGCCGCCAGCATCCCCAGGTCCTGCGCTCGCAGCGGCCGCCCGGGGCGGACGAGCTCGTCGCCGGGCGCGGCGTCCTCGTCCGCTCGCACCATTCCCTCTCCGGGTGTGGCGGGACGCAGCACCTCGAGCAACTCGGGTGTCGCGGCCTGCGTGTGCTCGATCTTCAGGACCGCATCGGCGCCCGGCGGCAGCGGCGCGCCGGTGGCGATCGCCACCGCGGTGCCCTGGCGCACCTCGGTCTCGGGCGGGCGGCCCATGAGCGCCTCGCCCGCGAGGTCGAGGTAGCTCGGGAGGCCCTCGGACGCGCCGTACGTGTCCGCCGCGCGGACGGCGAACCCGTCGACGGTCGCGCGCGCGAACCCCGGCAGCGCGTGCGGCGCGCTGACTGGCTCGGCGGGCACTCGGCCCAACGCGTCGTGGAGCCCGACGCTCTCGACGGGCGTGCGCCGCTCGGGGCGGAAGCCGGTCAGTGCCTCCGAGACCGTCTTGACGGTGAAGAACTCGCTTGTGCCCCGAGGGGCGGCAGCCCCGACCTGGGTGCGCTGATCGCGCGCCGTCATGTCAGGACGATTCGCCCTCGGGGGCGCTCGCGCCGTCGGCGCCGGCCGAGTCGGGAGTGGTCTGGTCCGGCTCGCGCGCCGGCCGTGGCTGGGGGCGTGCCTCGGTGCCGCCTCGCTTCAGTCCCAGCACGCTGATCGCCGGCCCGAGCGCCACCTGGCCGAGGCCGCAGATCGAGGTGAGTCGCATCGTCTTCTCGAGCTCGAGGATGCGGTCGTCCACGTCGTCGGGCCCGCCGCCGGAATCGATCAGGTCGGACAGGATCGCGTGCGCCTTCGTCGACCCCACGCGGCAGGGCACGCACTTCCCGCACGACTCGTTGCGGAAGAAGCGGAGCACGTTCGTCGCGGCGGCGAGCAGATCGGTTCCCTCGGCGATCGCGACCACCGCGCCCGAGCCGAGCATCGAGCCCGCCTCGGCGAGCGGGCCGAAGTCGAGCGGCACGTCGAGCTCGTCCGGCCCCAGGAAGTTCGACGACGCCCCGCCCGGCTGGAACGCCAGCAGCTCGCGGCCCTCGCTCACGCCGCCCGCCAGCTCAATCAGGTCGCGCGCCGTGGTCCCCATCGGGACGCAGTACACGTCCGGCTTCTCGATGTGGCCCGACACCGCGAAGAACTTCAGGCCGGTCCCGCCGTTCACGCCCTGCGACTTCCACCAGTCGGCGCCCCGCTCGGCGATCACCGGCACGTGGGCGAACGTCTCCACGGAGTTCATCAGCGTGGGCTTTCCCCACAGCCCCGCGACGCCCGGGAACGGCGGCTTGTTCCGCGGCTCCCCGCGGTGGCCCTCCATGCACTCGATGAGCGCCGATTCCTCGCCGAGGATGTAGCCGCCCGGCGAGACGAAGATGTCCACTGTCACACCGGCCTCCTCGAGCAGGCCCAGCCCGCGCAGCCGCTCGAGCTCCTCGCGCAGCACCTCCTCCTCCGGCTCGTACTCGTGGCGGATGAACACCCATCCCTCGCGACAGCCGGTGGCCAGCATCCCCAGGACCTGCCCCTCGAGCACGAGGTGCGGCTGCTCGGCCAGGATCTGGCGGTCCTTGAACGTGCCCGGCTCGGACTCGTCGGCGTTGCAGATCGCGTACTTGGGCTCGGCCTCCTGCTTCGCCACCAGCTCCCATTTCGTGCCGGCCGGGAAGCCGGCGCCGCCCATCCCGCGGAGCTCGGATCCCTTCAGCTCGGCGATCAGGTCGGCGGGGTCGAGCTCACCGGCGAGTACCGAGCGCAGGACGCGATAGTCGCGCGCGTCCGGCTCGTAGGGGTCGTTGGCCCGCTGGACGCCCGCGCGGCGCAGCTCGCTCTCGGTCGACACGGCCGGGGCGCGGTCGCAACGTCCGATGCAGGACACCTCGCGAAACGCGATGTTCGGATCCGATTCGTGCTCGGCCCGGAGAGCCTCGATCCGCTGGTCCGACCCGTGCAGCCAGCAGGCGAGGTCGTGGCAACAGGCGATCTCGCTCTGGGGCGGCGGCTCGGTCCGGAAGTGCGGATAGAACGAGATCAGCCCCTCGATCTCGTATAGAGGACGGCGCCGGTCGCGGGACAGCTTCACGAGCTCCTCGCGCGGAAGCCATCCGTGCTCTCGCTGTATCTCGTGCAGATCCGGGATGAGCGACGGCCCCGGAAACCGGCCCGCACGCGCTTCGGCACCGGGCGGCCGCTGGCCGATCACGCGGCGGGCTCCGCCGGCACGGCGGCAGCCTCCACCCGCACCGCGCAGAACTTGAACTCGGGGATCTTCCCGATCGGGTCGATCTCGTCGATCGTCAGGACGTTCGCGGCCGCCTCGCGGAAGTGGAAGGGGATGAAGCAGGTGCCGGGCGTGTCGCGGTGCGAGAGGCGGGCGGCCAACTCGATGGAGCCGCGGCGCGAGGTGACCCGCACGAGGTCGCCATCGGCGACGCCCATCGCCGCCGCGTCATCCGGGTTCACATAGACGAAGGCCTCGGGCTGGATGGCGTCCAGGGCGAACGAGCGGCGCGTCATCGAGCCCGTGTGCCAGTGCTCGAGCAGACGCCCGGTGTTGAGGATGAACGGGAACTCCTCGTTCGGGAGCTCCTTCGCGGGCATCCACTCGGCCGGCACGAGGTGCGCCTTGCCGTCCTCGGTGTTGAAGCGCTCCTCGAACAGGAGCACGCTCCCGTCGGAGTGCTCGGGATCCGAGTTCGGATAGAGCTTGCCGGACGGGCCGAGGTTGTCGTACGACAGGCCCGCGTAGTTCGGCATGATCGCCGCCATCTCCTCGAACACCTCGCGCGGCGAGCCGTAGTCCATCGGGAACCCGATCCGGGTCGAGATGTCACAGATGATCTTCCAGTCCTCACGCGCCTCGCCGGGCGCCTCCAGCACCTTCCGCCCGATCTGCACGCGGCGATCGGTGTTCGTGTAGGTGCCCTCCTTCTCCATGTAGGAGGTGGCGGGCAGGACCACGTCGGCGAACTCGGCGGTCTCGGTCAGGAAGATGTCCTGCACGACGAGGAAGTCGAGCGCGCTGAGCGCCTTCCGGACCTTGTTCACGTTCGGGTCCGACAGGAACGGGTTCTCGCCCATCATGTACATCCCGCGCACGCCGCCCTGAAGCGCGCTCCCGATGATCTCGGTCACCGTCAGCCCGGGCTCGGGGTCGAGCCCGCTGACGCTCCAGGCCTGCTCGAACTTCTCGCGCGTGCCCTGGCGATCGACCATCTGGTAGTCGGGATAGGTCATCGGGATCAGGCCGGCATCCGAGGCGCCCTGGACGTTGTTCTGGCCGCGCAGCGGGTGGAGCCCGGTGCCGTGCCGGCCAACGTTGCCCGTGATCGAGCACATCGCGATCAGGCAGCGCGCGTTGTCGGTGCCCGTCGTGTGCTGCGAGATCCCCATGCCCCAATAGATGACGCCCGCGTTCGCCGTGCCCCAGATGCGCGCGATCTCGCGGAGCGTGTCGGCGTCGACCCCGCAGATCTGAGCGGCCCGCTCCGGCGGGTACTGCTTCACGAGCTTCGCCAGCTCGCCGTAGCCCGTGACCCGCTCGGCGATGAACTCGCGATCGACCCAGCCGTTCGCGATCAGCTCGTGCATGATCCCGTTGTAGAAGGCGACGTCCGTCCCGGGCTTGAGCTGGCAATAGATGTCGGCGTGGTCGGCGATCCGCTCGCGCCGCGGGTCGACCACGATCAGCTTCGTGCCGCGGCGCCTCGCCTGCTTGAAGAAGCTCGACGCGACCGGGTGGTTCGCGGTCGTGTTCGTGCCGGCCAGGATCGCGACGTTGGCGTTGATGATGTCGCCGTAGGTGGTGGATACGGCACCCGATCCGACGTCCCGCGTCAGCGCCGCGACGCTCGACGCGTGGCAGAGCCGGGTGCAGTGGTCCACGTTGTTCGTGCCGAAGCCCGCGCGGATCAGCTTCTGGAAGAGGTAGGCCTCCTCGTTCGAGCACTTCGCCGAGCCGAAGCCGGCCATGGCCGCGGGCCCACCGTCCTTGTGGATCGCGCCGAGGCGGTCGGCCACCAGGCTGAGCGCCTCCTCCCACGAGGCCTCGCGGAAGTGGGGGAGGACCTCGTCGTAGTCGACGAGGCCGCCCGGCTTCTTGCGGCCCTTCCGGTCGCCCTTCACGTCGCTCGACAGCGGTCCCTTCGGGTAGGAGTCCTCGCGCCGGATCAGCGGGGTCGTGAGGCGCTGCGGCGAGCTCGCGTAGTCCCAGCCGTAGCGCCCCTTCACGCACAGGCGGCGCTGGGAGCCCGGCTGGTCGCGGCCGTCCGCGTACGCGATCGCGTTCCGCTCGCGGTCGACGTGGAAGGTGAGCGCGCAGCCGACGCCGCAGTACGGGCAGACGGTGTCCACCGAGTCGAGCTCGGTCCGTGGCCTGATCGGCACGTCGTGGATCGGCTTGTTGACGAGCGCGCCGGTCGGGCAGGCGGCCACGCACTCGCCGCAGGTCACGCACGACGACTCGCCCATCGGGTCGTTCAGGTCGAACGCGATCAGCGTGGCGTAGCCCTTGCCGGAGCGGCCGATCACGTCGTTGCCCTGGATGTCGTCGCAGGCGCGGACGCAGCGGTCGCAGAGGATGCACGCGTCGTGGTTGACCGCGATGACCGGGTTGCTCAGGTCGATGCCGCGGCCGCCGCCGAGCGGGAGCCCGTCCTCGCGCTCGATGCCGTAGCGGCGGGCCAGCACCAGCAGCTCGTTGTCGGCGGTGGTGGTCTCCTTCGGATCCTCCTCGGTGGGCGGCTGGTCCGCCATCAGGAGCTGGGTGAGCGTGCCGCGCCGCTGCTCGACCTCCGGCGTCGCGGTCTTCACCTCCATGCCGTCTTCGCAGGGGCGAACGCAGGCAGCCGCGTAGACCCGCGCGCCGACGTCGACCACGCACATGCGGCACACGCCCACGGGGTCGTAGCGCTCGTCGTGGCAGAGGACCGGAATGTCGATCCCGGCGCCCTTCGCGGCGTCGTAGATCGTGGTGCCCTCGGGCACCGTGAGCTCCTGACCGTCGATGCTCAGCGTGACGGTGCGGGCGGCCGGAGGAGCGGTGATCGCCACGATCGCAGCCTAGCGCGGCTCAGCGCTGTTGCACAAATAGGTCCAAGCCGAGCTCCGTGCGAGTTCGCGCCCCGGGGACGCCGTCGCCGTCGAGGCCGCGGCCCTCGTAGTAGGCGTCGATCATGGCGGTGAGGCGGTCCTCCGTGAGCGTCGCCTCGCGGCCGGAGTCCAGCTCGAGCGGCTCGGTCAGGAAGCGCTCCGGGAGGCGGTCCTCGGCGCGTGTCCAGCCCTCGCGGAGGTTGAAGAGGCGCTTGGCGACGACGATGCGGCGCGCGGTGCGCCGCAGCTCCTCAGCGTCCAGGTCCCAGCCGGTGACCGGCGCGAGCAGGGCGGGCCACTCGTCCCAGGGCTCGGCGAACACGCCGCGCAGGAACTTGCACAGGATGAGCGAGTCCATGATCGCGGCGCGGTCCTCGGTCTCGATCGCGGCGGCCACGTGCTCGGCGCCGCCGGCGAGGCGGTCGAGGTCGCCGGAGAGGTCGGCCTCGTAGGCGCCGGAGCGGTTGTGGTCGGCGCCGCGCGCGTTCACGGCCAGGCCGAGCGCCATCGCGTGGAGGGTGCGCGGCTCGTAGCCGGGGAGCTCGAGGCCCTTGACGTGAGGCGCGAAGGCGTCCGAGCCCTGCCCAACGGTGTCGGCTGCTCTGCGTGAGCCTTCGGCCAGCAGGTCGCCGAGGCCGCTGCGCGTGCCGATCTCCCGCAGCGCGCGCGTGAGCGCGTCGGCGTCGCCGAAGCGCAGCCAGGGCGCGTCGATCAGCCCGCGCTCGGCGCACTCCATCGCCCACGCGAGCGTGCCGCCGGCGGAGATGGTGTCGATGCCGAGGTCGTCGCAGAGCCTGCTCGCGGCGAGGACCGCGTCGGGATCGGAGACGCCGCAGAGCGGGCCGAGAGCGAACACGTTCTCGTACTCCACTCGCGTCGTGCCGCCGCCCGGCGCCGCGTAGATGTGCTCGCAGCCGATCGTGCAGGAGGCGCAGTTCTCGCGGGCCACGAGGCGGAGCTCGTGGAGCTCTTCGGCCGCGAGCTTCGGCGCCCCCTCGAACGAGGCGGCGCTGAAGTTGCGCGTGGGAAGGGTGTTGATCTCGTTGAACGAGAGCAGGTTGGCGAGCGTGCCGAGCTCGCGGTACTTGGCCGTGGCCGGCCCGAAGGAGCGGCCGCGCAGGTCGCGCGCGACGGCGAGCACAGCCGCGGCGTCGGCGAGCGGTGGCTTGATGCCGGCACCCCTGACCGCCACGGCCTTGATGTTCTTGGAGCCCAGCACGGCGCCGAGCCCGCCGCGGCCCGCGTGCCGGCCGTCGTGCGACACGGTGGCGTACCGGACGAGCCGCTCGCCGGCCGGGCCGATGGCGGCGACGCGCCACGCCTGGCCCAGGCGGTCGCGCAGGCGGGTCTCGGCGTCGGCAGCGCTCAGGCCCCACAGGTCGTTCGCCGGTTCGATGCGTGCCCCGTCGCCGTCGACCAGCAGCACCGAGGGCCGATCGGAGGCGCCGCGGACGACGATTGCGTCGTTGCCGGTGAGCTTCCCGGCGATGGCGAAGTGGCTCGAGGCGAGCGCGTCGTTCAGAAGGCCGGTCAGCGGCGACTTCGCCACGACGGCGAACTTGGCGCTCGTGGTCAGCGGCGTGCCGACGAGCGGCGAGAAGACGAACGCAAGCGGCGCCTCAGCCGCGAGCGGCTCGACACGCGGCGGTGCGAGCCGGTGCATGAGCCAGGCGCCGAGCCCGGAGCCGCCGATGGTCGCGCGGAGGACCGGCTCAGGGAGCTGCAGCCGCTCCGCGGCCCCCGTGCCGACGTCGACGACGAGCGCGCAGCCGAAGTAGCCGCCGGGTGTGGCGCCGGCGGCGCGCGCCGCCGTGCTTGCGGCGCTCCTCACCGCGCCACCGCCCCGACGCTGTCCTCGCGCAGGGCCGCTCGGAGGCGGGCGCCGACCTGGAAGCGGGGCTCCTCGCCGTCCACGAGCCGAGCCGGATGAATTCCGCGGATCGAGGATGCGAGCAGTAGCTCGTCCGCCGCCGCGATCCGGTCCAGCGTGAGGCGCTGCTCGAGCGCGGGATGCAGGGCGAGCACGCGCGCCCGGACCGTGCCGGGCAGCTGGCGCCCGTCGAGCGGCGGTGTCACCAGGTGGGTGCCCTCGACGATGAAGACGTTGGCGTAGCCGGCCTCGAGGACGTCGCCGTCCAGGTCCACGATCAGCGGCACGGCGTCGACGCGCTCGGCGAGCTCGTCGAGGAGCCGCCGGTCGCGCCACTTGTGGGCACCTATGCCGCCTGGGAGCACCGTCGGCGCGAGGACCACCGGATCGGGCGCCGGTTCGGTGTCGAGAGCCTCGGCCTGCACATCCACACCGGTTCGGGTGGCCACGATCCTCACTCTCTGCAGCGGAGACGAGGCGGCCACACCGAGGATCTCGGCGTCGAGGCCCTTGGGCAGCTCGGTGCCGTAGAGCGTCTGCACACTCCGCTCGAGCCGCGCCAGGTGGGCCCGCAGGTCGACCGGCACGCCGCCGCGGACCAGGAGTGTCTCGAACACTCCGAGCGCCGGGTCGGGCCGGTCAGCCTCGCCGATCAGCGCGGGCACGGGGGCGACCCGGCTCGTCCGCGGCTCCTCGATCAGCCTCGCGCCCGCGGCCGCGATCACGGGGCGCGCCTTCACGAAGCACTCCTCGAGCTCCTTCTCCGCGACGGAGTCCGCGACGATGCCGCCGCCCGCGCCCATCCAGATGCGCTCGCAGCGCAGCTCCAGCGTGCGGATGGCGACGTTCAGCTCCAGTCCTCCCACAGGGCTCGCATACCCGATCGCGCCGGTGTAGGCCTCGCGCCCGCCGGCCTCGAGCTCGGCGATCACACGCATCGCCTGGATCTTGGGCGCCCCGGTGACGGAGCCGGGCGGGAAGCTGGCGCGCAGGAGGTCGGAGTCGCCCGCGTCGTGGCGCAGGGTCCCCCGCACGGTCGAGACGAGATGCCACACGCCGGGCGCCGGGCGCGGCTCGTTGAGCTCTGTGACCTCGATCGAGCCGTACTCGCACACGCGGCCGAGGTCGTTGCGCATGAGGTCCACGATCATCACGTTCTCAGCGCGGTCCTTGACGGACGCGGCGAGCGCCGCCCGCGCATCCTCGGCACGGGTGCCCTCGCGGCCGGCCGCGAGCACGCGCGGCGCGGTGCCCTTGATCGGCTCGGTGACCACCTCGCGGCCTCGGCGGCGGAGGAACAGCTCGGGGGAGAGGCTGCAGACGGCGCCCCACGGGCCTGCGATCACGCCCGCGTGACGCGGCTCGAGGGTGGAGGCCGTGCGCGCAAACAGGTCGAGCGGGTCGCCCTGCCACTCGGCCTGGAGCCGGAGGCAGAGGTTTGCCTGGAAGATCTCGCCGGCGGCGATGCGCTCGCGGCATTCCTCGACGGCGGTCTTGTGGCCCGCGCCGCCAGGCGGCGCCGGCTGGAAGTTCCCCACCCAGACCGGCCGGTCGCGGACACCCCCGGCAAGCCGCCCGCGAAGAAGCGCGAGCCGTTCTGTGAGCGCCTCGGCACGCTCGTCACTCCACAGTGCCTCGAACCACCAGCGCCCGCCGGCATCGAGCCGAAGGAGATGGTCATAGAACGCGAGCGCGAAGTCCGGCAGCGGGACATGCCGCGGCGGCGGAGGCGGTACGCGCTCGAGCCGCGCCCCGAGGTTGTAGCCGAGATAGCCGAACCAGCCACCGCCAACGGCATCCAGATCTAAGTCCCCCCCACTCAAGGGGTCAGACCCCTTAAGTCGTGGGGACTCAAGGGGTCTGACCCCCTGGTCGGTGATGCCCTGGGCCGTCTCCACGATTGGCTGCCGGTCGAGCAGCTCGAAGGGGTCCTCGTCAGGGCCCGCGACGACCAGGGGCTCCGAGCCCACCAGCGCTCCGCCGCCCGCCCAGTCGCCCGCGAGCGCGAACGGATGAGCGTCGCCGCGCACGAGGAGCGCACCTTCCGCTGCCGGGAGCGTGCCCTCCAGCTCGATACGGACGAGTCGCGCGGTCTTCGGAACCATCCGCTCAGCCTCCGGCATCCGCGGCCAGGAAGGCGATCTCGTCGCCGCCGGCCAGCGGCAGCTCGGGGTCGCGCGTGATCTGGTCACCGTTCAGCGCCGCCACCACGTGACGGTCGAGCGCGACGCCGGCCGCCCGCGCGGCGGCCTCGAGCGTCGCGGCGCGGATCGCGATCGGCTCGCGGCCGAGGTTGGTCGCGAGCGTGCCGAAGCGGCGCACCGTCACGGTTGGAGCGGCGCGGGCACGCGCGCGCTCGTAGTCGTCCGGCTCGTTGAGGTTCAGGACCGAGAGCAGCTCGGGATCGGCGGCGGCAAGCTCGGAGTTCGCGAGCAGCTCCTCCTCGCCGAGCTCGCGCACAGTGCTTCGCTCGAACAGGAACGCCGGCCGCATCCGGTCCTCAGCGATCAGCTCCTCGACGTCCGGAAGGAGGGACGTGCGGTAGGCCGCCGAGAGCGGGTGCCTGAAGCCGTGGACGACGGGCAGTGCCACGTCCACAGGATCGCCGCTCGCGCCGGCTCCCGTCGCCGAGCGGCCATTCGCGGAGCCGACCACCGCTCGCACGAAGGCCGGGTGCAGCAACGGCACGTCCGTCGAGGAGACGTAGGCCACCTCGGCCTCGCCCGCCACCGCGGCGAGCCCGGCCGCGAGGCCCTGCAGCGGCCCCCGGCCCTCCGCCGCGTCATCGGCGACGCGCACGCCCGGCGGCAACGGCGGCAGCTCCTGGTCGGGCGCGCGCACAACGACCACCGGTCCGTCGACGGCCCTCCCGACGATGCCCGTGACGCGGTGAAGCAGAGTGGAGCCATGCCACTCGAGGTTTGCCTTGGGCCGGCCCATGCGAGTGGAGCGGCCCCCGGCCAGCACGACACCGGCCACCTCACTCACGCGTTCGAGTGTACCTATTTGTCCGAGCTCACTCGGAGCGCCCGCTCGACGCCGCCCCGGCACGTCGTTGCGCGGTTCGCTTCACCAGGAGCGAAGCTCCGATCGCCCCACCCAGATCGCCCAGCGCTGCGAGATGGACGGCCGGCGGGTCGGTGTCTACGAACAGATGTGGGTGCATCGCCGACCGGATCCGGTCCACGTAGGGCTCGCCGAGCCGCACCCCCATGCCGCCGCCGATGGTCACCGCCTCGACGTCGAGCAGGTTCATCGCGGAGGCGATACCGGCGCCGAGCGCCTTGATCGCCTCGTCGATCAGCTCGGTTGCAACCGGGTCCTCGGCCTCGAGCGCTCGTGCCCAGACGCCGCTCGTGAGCCGATCTCGCCCTCGCTTCTCCATGATCTCGAACAGGCGCGTCTCGCGGCCGTCCTCGTGGAGCTTCCGGGCGCGACGCTCCATCCCGAGACGGCCGGCATAGGCCTCCATGCAGCCACGTCGCCCACACGCGCACCGCCGGCCATCCATTTTCACGACCATGTGGCCGATCTCCCCTGCGGCCGATCGACCGACCCACGGCTTCTTCCTGAGCACGATGCCGCCGCCCACGCCCGTGCCCCAGAACACCCCCAGGATCGACGAGTAGGGCTTGGCCGCGCCGATCGCGAACTCGGCGTCCGTGGCCACCTGAACGTCGTTGCCAAGCCGGACATCCACGCCGAGCTCCTCCGCCAGCCTGTCCCGCAGCGGATATGGCTCCTCCCAGTCCGGCAGGTTGCGGGCCTTGGCGACCGTTCCGTCCGCGTCGTCGACGGCTCCGGGCGAGCCGACTCCCACGCCATCCAGCTCACTCGTCGCGGCGCCCGCCGCCTCGGCGGCCGTGCGAACGGCCTCCACCATCGCCGCGGCGACATCCGGCGGGCCGCCGGTGGTGGGAGTGGGGAGGCGGCACTCGCCCAACACGGCGCCGCGAGGCGCGACGACGACCGCTTGGATCTTCGTGCCGCCGAGATCGATGCCGCCTCGCATTCCCATTTGGTCTCCGCGCCCGTGAGCCTGTGGGCGCTACAGGCGACCTTAGCCGCTACCGCTCGCCGCGTGTCAGGCAGGTCGTGGCCACGTAGCGGCCCAGCCGGTCCGTGCGTTCGAGTGGGAACGCGAGCTCGCCATTCACGGCCCAGAGGTCGGTATGCCGGTCGCTCACGGCCCAGCCGGGCGGCCAGCGGCTGACGTCGGCGTGCTCGAGCACGGCGACGAGCGCCTCGGCCACCGCCTCCGCGCCGCGCTCCCGCACGGGCCGCCGCTGCCGGAAGCGCACAACGCAGTGGTGTGACGGCACGATCTCGTGCACCTCCGGGTGGTGGATGTGCGCCACTCGTTGCACCGCGAGCGAGAATAGGTGCATGGAGGCGAGTGACGACCACGAGCGCGTGGTCATCAAGGTCCGCAACAACGGCCCCTACAAGGTCACGGGCCCCGTGACGCTGATCGACGCCGACGGCAACGAGTACGAGCTCCCGGAGGGAGACGACTTCGTCCTGTGCCGCTGCGGCGCATCCACCACGAAGCCCTTCTGCGACAAGACTCACTCGAAGATCGGCTTCGAGGCAGCCGAGCGGGCTGTCCGCGAGGGCGGCTAGGCGGCGCCAACCATGGGCGCGGGAGTGGCGGCCTCCGCCTCGCTCGCGGCTGCGGCGCGCGCGATGAATGACGTCAGCGCCTTCGGGCTGGGGGCGGGGTCCAATCTCAGCGCCGGCGGCTCGTTCTCGGCTACCCAGCTCGCCACGATTCGGATCTCGTCGATCTCGCCGGCCGGGATCGCCTGGCGGCCCGGGCGTCGTGCCAGCGCGGCCTCGGTTCGCTCCGCCAGCTCGGTCGCGCCCGGCAGCGGGCCCCAGTCGACCAGGCGGCCCTGAACGATCCAGAAGGCGTCGAAGCGCTCCTTCACGGGGTGCTGCGCCAGCACCAGGCGCGGCTCTGAGTGCGTCGCCCGGAGCATCCCCTCGAGCCGGTCCACCACCCAGGCGAGGCGATCCTTCCGCCGCAGCAGCGCCGCCGCCCGCTCGAAGCGCTGGCCCTCGGCGGCCTCGCGCATCCGCTCGTCCAGCTCATCGATCAATGCCTCGCCTGCGCCCGGCCGCTCGAAGTGGGCGAGCGCCGCGTCGAGCTGGCGGCGGTAGGCGTTCGGGTCGAGGTCGCCCAGGCAGGGCGACACGCAGCGGCCCATCTGCCCGTACGCCGAGGGGTGCTCGCGGATCTTCAGCTTGCGCCCGCAGTGGCGCAGCCTGTACATGGACGTGAGCTGGTCCGCGAGCTCGGACGCCAGCGCGCGGCTGCTCAGCGGCCCGATGTTGATCGCGTGGCCGGCAGCCGGCTCCGCCGCCACCTCGAGCACCGGATAGGGGATGTCGAGGCGGCAGCGCAGGTAGCAGTAGCGGTCGGTGCGCTTCAGCGCCTTGTTGCCCGCCGGCTTCCATTGCTTGATCAGCCGGTTCTCCAGCACGAGCGCGCCCAGCTCCGAGTTGGTCGGCCGGTAGTCCACGATCTCGGCTCGCTCGGTCCACCCGGCGGGCGCGCAGAAGTGCGCCCGCGCGCGCGAGCGGAGCGAGACCGACTTCCCCACATACAGCGGCCGTCCACGCTGGTCGCGGAAGATGTAGACGCCGGGGTCGTCCGGCAGCGTCGACAGGTCCGGGCGCTGGTCGGGCGGGATCGCCTCGCCGGGCTCCGTCTTGCGCGCGCGCCTCCGCGTGCGCAGCAGGTCGATCGCGTCGCCGATCGTCACCGCGTTCGCGCACAGCTTGGGGAACAGCGCGCAGAACACGCGCGCGCACGTGAGAGCGTCCGGCAGCGCGCGGTGCACCTCGTCGACCTCGATGCCGAGCGACCCGGCGAGCGTCGCCAGCCCGCGCTTGCGCGCCAGCGGCGCGAACCGGCGCGCGAGCTGGACGGTGCAGACGACCGGCGGCTTGGGCCACTCCATCCCCGCGCGCTCGAACGCCTGCCGCAGGACGCCGACGTCGAAGCGCGCGTTGTGCGCGACGAGCACGCGCCCCTCGAGCATGTCCGCGATCTCGGGGAGCACCTCGTCGGGCGGCGGAGCTCCGTCCACCATGCCCTGTGTAATGCCGGTGAAGCGCTGGATGCCGCGCGACAGCGGCCGCTCGACCTGGACGAGCGAGTCGTACGTCTCGTGCAGCTCTCCGCCGCCCACCAGCACCGCCCCGACCTCGGTCATCTCGCAGAGGTCGCCGCCGTAGCCGTTCGTCTCGGTGTCGAGTGCGACGAACTCGGCCGGGGCGAGGTGTGCGTCGAGCGCGGACACGAACCAGCCATCGAACCGCGCCGCCCGGACGGATGGAATGGCGATGTGCACGGGGACGGATGGGGCGAGTCCGTCCAGCGCGGCTCTTAGCCTCGCTGGAATGCCGCGCTCCGCCACCGTCTTCGCCTGCAGCTCCTGCGGGCACGAGAGCCCGAAGTGGCACGGCCGCTGCCCGGGCTGCGGCGAGTGGAACACGATGGCCGAGGAGAAGCGCGGGCCGGCCTCGTCCGCGCGGGGCGGCGGCGCCGCCTCGCGTACCGCCGGCCGGGCCCTGAAGCCGGTGCCGCTGGGACAGGTCGAGGCACCGAAGGTGGAGCGCCTCACGACCGGCATCGGGGAGTTCGACCGCGTGCTCGGCGGCGGGCTCGTGCCCGGCTCGCTCGTTCTGATCGGAGGCGCACCCGGGATCGGCAAGTCCACGATCACCACGGCTGCGCTCGCGAACCTCGCGGCGGCCGGGCACAGGGTCGTGTACGTCTCAGGTGAGGAGTCCGCCGCGCAGGTCAGGTTGCGCGCGGAGCGGCTCGGGCCGCATGCCCTCGGGGTCCCGATCGTCGCGGACACGGATCTCGAGGCCGTGCTCGCGACGCTCGAGGCGGAGCGTCCCGAGGTCTGCGTCGTCGACTCGGTGCAGGTTCTTTACGACCCCGCCTTGACCGGTGCGCCGGGCTCCGTGTCGCAGGTGAGGGAAGTGGCCGGCCGGCTCATGCGGCTGGCCAAGGAGCGCGGCATCGCCACGCTGCTGGTCGGCCACGTGACGAAGGAGGGCTCGCTCGCCGGCCCGCGGGTGCTCGAGCACCTCGTGGATTGCGTGCTCTCCTTCGAGGGCGAGCGCGAGCGCACCTACCGCACGTTGCGCGCGCTCAAGAACCGCTTCGGCTCCACCAACGAGGTCGGCGTGTTCGAGATGCACGAGCAGGGCCTCGTCGAGGTGGAGGACGCGTCTGCCCGCTTCGTCAACGAGGCCACCCGCGCGCCGGGCTCGGTCGTCCTCTGCTCGATGGAGGGCTCGCGTCCGCTGCTGGTCGAGGTGCAGGCGCTCGTGGCGCCGAGCGAGCTGGTGCCGCCGCGCCGCGTCGCCAACGGCGTCGACCGCAACCGGCTCGCGCTGGTGCTGGCCGTGCTTGCCCGCCACGGCGGCATGTCGCTCGGCTCCGCCGACGTCTTCGTCTCGGTCGCCGGCGGCGTGCGCGTGGACGAGCCGGGCGCCGACCTCGCCATCGCGCTCGCCCTCGCATCCGCCGCGAAGGGGATCGCCCCCGCCGACGGCACGCCGCTCGCCGCCTTCGGCGAGCTCGGCCTGACCGGCGAGCTCCGGCACGTCGGGCACGCCGACCGCCGCGTCGCCGAGGCGAGCAAGTTCGGGCTCGACGGGGTCGTCTGCCCGTCCCAACGGGTTACCACGTTACGACAGGCGCTGGGGGTGCTCACCCGGGGTGGCGAGGGGGCTTCCCGGGCCGCCTGAGGCCGAAAAAACCCCTGCATAACCGGGATACTGACCCGAAACGGGGACAATTCCCGTAGAATCGGTGCAATGCCGTACGCCGGAGACGATGTTGCAGAGCTCGAGGCGCGGCAGGAACCGAGGCTCGTCCGAGCCCTGGAGATGGTTGCTCCCGGCACGGCAGTAAGGGAGGGACTGGACAACATCGTCCAGGGCGGAACCGGCGCCCTCATCTGCATCGGGGAATCGGAGGAGCTCAGCTTCCTGCTGTCCGGGGGCGTCAAGCTCGAGGTCGACTACACGCCAGCGCTGCTGTACCAGCTGGCGAAGATGGACGGCGCCATCGTCCTGGCCGCGAACAGCACCAAGATCATGTGGGCGAACGTCCAGCTCATGCCGGACCCTACGATCCTCTCGCTCGAGACCGGTACCAGGCACCGCACCGCGGAGCGCGTCTCCAAGCAGACCGACGCGCTCGTGATCGCGATCAGCGCAAGCCGCAGCGTCGTCTCGCTGTACCTCGACGGCGCCAAGTACATCCTCGAGGACATCCCGGTGGTGCTCGCCAAGGCGAACCAGGCGCTCGCCACGCTCGACAAGTACCGCAGCCGGCTGGACCAGGTCTCCACCCGTCTCACCGCCCTCGAGTTTGAGGGCGGCGTGACGCTCCACGACGTGCTCACCGTGCTCCAGCGCGCTGAGCTCGTCACGCGGATGGCGGTGGAGATCGAGCGCTACATCGTCGAGCTCGGGGCCGAGGGACGCCTGATCGAGATGCAGCTGGAGGAAACGATGGTCGGCGTCGCCGCCGACAAGTCCGCACTCGTGCGGGACTACATAGTCGAGCCCTCCGAAGAGGGATTCGCCACGGTCCTTGACTCGCTCGCACGCCTGCCGCACCAGGACCTGCTCGACTTCGGCCGCCTGGCCGAGCTTCTCGGCTATGACCGGAAGCTGAACACCCTCGACCATCCCGCCTCGCCGCGCGGTTACCGCATCCTCGGGCGCATCCCGCGCCTGCCGAAGATGGTGGTCCAATCGATCGTGAGCGAGTTCAACGGGCTGGACGAGATCCTTGCCGCCGCCGACCCGGAGCTCGAATCCGTGGACGGCGTCGGGGACATGCGGGCGAAGGACATCCGCGAGGGCCTTCGCCGCCTCCAGGAGATCAACCTCGTGGACCGTTATTTGCAAACCTGAACCAGAACGGCGCGCCGGGGCGTGCCCGTGACAACGCAGGAGGGGAACATCATCAGCGACGCAGTGTTGGAAGAGGAATTCATCGAGGACCTCGACATCGACCGGGAGCCGACCGTCTACGAGATCGGCGACCAGGTCGTCTACCCCCATCATGGGGCTGGCAAGGTCCTCAAGAAGGAGATGAAGGAGGTGCTCGGCGAGAATCGCGAGTACCTGACCATCAAGATCCTTCATAACGACATGACGGTCATGGTCCCGTGCTGCAACGCCGACAAGGCGGGTCTTAGGCGCGTGATCGGGGAGGACGACGTAAAGAAGGTTCTTTCCGTCCTCCGCGACGACGTGAGCCAGATGCCGAAGAACTGGAACCGGCGCTTCAAGCACAACCGAGAGAAGATCAAGACCGGTGATGTCTTCGAGCTCGCGGAGGTGGTCCGCAACCTCGCCATCCGGGAGACCGAGAAGGGTCTCTCGACCGGTGAGAAGCAGATGTACACCCGCGCGAAGAAGATCCTCGCGTCCGAGCTCATGTACGCGCTCGACATGGAGGAGGACGAGGCCGAGAGTCATCTGGAGGAGCTGATCGCCGAGGCGCACGCAAGCCGCAACGGCGCGCCTGCGACGGCGTAGCTCGGCTGAGATATGGCCGTGGTCGGAATCATTCCGGCCGGCGGCAGCGGCGAACGCCTTGGTGCCGATCGGCCCAAGGCGTTTGTCGTTTGTGCCGGCCGACCGCTGATCGAGTGGAGCCTCGACGTGCTCGGATCCGTGTGCGACCGGGTGGTGGTGGCGGCGCCTCCGGGCTACGACGAGGGCCCCGACCGCGTCCGCGGCGGCGAGTCGCGCTCGGCGTCCGTCCGCAACGCGCTTGTCGCTGCGCCAGAGGCGGAGATCGCCGTTGTGCACGACGCCGCGCGCCCCTTGGTGACGCGCGAGCTCGTGGAGCGCTGCCTGGCGGCGGTCGGGCCGGGCATCGACGGCGCCATAGCGGCGATTCCGATGACGGACACGGTGAAGGACGTCGCACCGGACGGGCGCGTGCTGCGGACGCTCGACCGGTCATCGCTCTGGGCGATCCAGACACCGCAGGTCTTCAAGGCGGACATCCTCCGGCGCGCGCTGGAGCGGGACGCCTCCGCGCTCGCGGCGGCCACCGACGATGCCTGGCTGGTCGACGACGCCGGCGGCGTGATCACCGTCGTCGAGTCGTATCCCGAGAACCTGAAGGTCACCCGCGCGTCGGATCTCCGCATCGCGGAGGCGCTCCTTGCTCACTGACTACCACGTGCACCTGCGGCCGGACGACGAGGGCACGACGGCGGAGCGCTTCTTCACGGCGGCCAATGTGGAGCGGTACCGGGAGGCCGCCGAGGAGCGCGGCATCGAGGAGCTCGGCGTCGCCGAGCACATCCACCGCTTCGTGCAGTCGCTCGAGATCTGGCAGCACCCCTGGTACCGCTACTGGGCGAAGGACGACATCGACGAGTACTGCGACTTCGTGCGCGAGCAGGGACTGAAGCTGGGGATCGAGGCCGACTACCTGCCCGGCCGGGAGGACCGCGTGGCCAACACGCTGGACGGGCGGCCGTGGGACTACGTCGTGGGCTCCGTGCACTTCATGGGCGAGGACGCGGTCGACGTGCACGGCGAGCCGGACTGGGCCGCCTGGGACATCTGGCGCGACGGCGACCCCGAGAAGGTCTGGTCGCGCTACTTCGAGACCCTCGGCGAGGCCGCCCGCACGGGAATGTTCGACATCCTCGCCCACCCGGATCTGGTGAAGGTGTTCGGCGACCGGGTGCCCCGCCCCGACGGCGACCTGCGCCGCTTCTACGACCGGGCGATGGACGGGATCGCGGACAGCGACGTGGCCGTCGAGGTGTCGACCGCGGGACTGCGGAAGCCGGCGGGCGAGATCTATCCCGCGCGGCCCTTCCTCGAGATGTGCCTGGACGCCGGCCGTCCGGTGGCGCTCTCGAGCGACGCGCACACGCCCGAGCAGCTCGGCTGGGAGTACGAGCGTGCCGTTGAGTGGCTCGGCGACGTCGGGGTGAGCGAGCTGGCGGTGTTCGAGGGCCGCGAGCGGCGGCTGGAGCCGATCCGGTGAGGAAGCGGATCGGGTGAGCGCGGCCCGCGCCGGGATCGGCTTCGACACGCATCGCCTGAAGGCGGGCCGCCGCCTGGTCCTCGGCGGAGTCGAGATCGAGGGCGCACAGGCCGGCCTCGCGGGCCACAGCGACGCGGACGTCTTGACCCACGCGGTGATCGACGCGCTCCTCGGCGCCGCCGGTCTCGGCGACATCGGCATGCACTTCCCCGACACCGACGAGCGCTGGCGCGACGCCGACTCGATCGAGCTGCTGCGGGCGGTGCGCGAACAGCTCGGCGACGCGGGCTACAGGCCCGTGAACATCGACGCAACGCTCGCGTGCGAGGAGCCGAAGCTCGCCTCCTTCCGCGACGAGATGCGCACCCGCCTGGCACAGGCGAGCGGGCTCGACCCGAGCGCGGTGAACGTGAAGTTCACGACGGGGGAGCGGATGGGCTTCGTGGGCCGCGGCGAGGGCATCGCCGCGCTCGCGATCGCAACGATCACCGAAGCGTAGGCTGCCTGGAACAAGCGAAT
>Ga0207675_100001810_pt1 | contig 21423 bp, 20 predicted proteins | sample KBSSwiS42_FD_184305 | JGI IMG/M metagenome (GOLD analysis project Ga0207675, IMG submission 184305) | Switchgrass rhizosphere microbial communities from Kellogg Biological Station, Michigan, USA - KBS Switchgrass S4-2 (SPAdes) (version 2) | ecosystem: Host-associated > Plants > Roots >...
GGACTGTTCGTGGCCATTTCGATGTGTACCGGCGGCGGCGCCTGGGACAACGCCAAGAAGTACATCGAGGAAGGCAACTTCGGCGGCAAGGGCTCCGAGGCCCACAAGGCATCGGTGACCGGCGACACCGTCGGCGATCCCTACAAGGACACCGCGGGCCCGGCGATCAACCCGCTCATCAAGATCATCAACATCGTCGCACTGCTGCTGGTGCCGCTGTTGTAATGGGGACATTCCTGATTTGCTAGCAAAAGGGGACGCACCTCACCGGTGCGTCCCCTTTGTGTTTTGGGCGCGCGAAATATCGTCCCCATATCTCCGGTCCACCGAGGTAAGCCCGAGGAGTTTCGCAATGACGGACGAAAAGTTTGCCGTGGAGAAATCCGACACCGAGTGGCGCTCGTTGCTGAACGCCGACCAGTTCCGGGTGTTGCGCGAGCACGGCACCGAGCGCGCGGGTACCAGCCCGTTGAATTACGAGAAGCGCACCGGCATCTATCACTGCGCGGCGTGCAACCGGCCGCTGTTCGAGTCCAGCACCAAGTACGAGAGCGGCTCGGGCTGGCCCAGCTTTTTCCGGCCGCTGCCGAACGCAGTCGCGACCACCACCGATCGCACGCATGGCATGACGCGCGTGGAAGTGCATTGCCAGAACTGCGGCGGACATCTCGGCCACGTGTTCAACGATGGCCCGCAGCCGACAGGCCAGCGTTACTGCATGAACGGTGTGTCGCTGAAGTTCGAACCGAAGTGAAAATGGGGTCTGACCCCATTATCGGCGGCGCAGTCCAGGCCTGACGGCGGTGCGTGCGGTATCGCTGTCGGCCGCCTCGGCCGGTTCCCTGGAAGCCTCGACCACGGGACCGGCGTTGACCAGCACGGCGCTCACCAGCTTGTTGAGACGCGTGCAGTAGGCGGCGACTTCCGGAGTGGCCTGGTCCTGGAAATTCTCGAGCGCCTGGGCGATGTCGTGCAGCCGCCGCTCGATGCGCGAGTCCATCTTCAGCGAATGCGTGACGCAGGCGCTCACACAGGCGGTGATTTCCGCGTCGAGTTCGCGCGCCGCGGTGCCGGCGATGCTGAGTCCACGCATTTCCGGAGGACAGCCGGCCTGAAGATGCTCACGCCACATTTGCGACAGTTGCATCGCTTTTCGCCTCCCCGAGACGACGTAGCGGGCGAAATTAGCGCAATTTGGTGCAATCGTCTTTCACAATTTTTGTGCGAAACCGGCGCGCCGCAGGTTCCCGCCCGCGCTCCGCGCGTGGCAATCAACCAACAAACAAACTGGTCGACAACGCTGCCATCGTCTTAAGTACTTGATTCGTTGCGACGGAAAAAATCTCCGTGGGCGTTGCGAGCGCGCCATCAGGCGGCTGGCAGCACCAGCGAAAATACCGCTCCACCGCCCGCGCCATGACGCACGTCCAGCTGGCCGCCGTGGGCCAGCGCGACGTGCCGCGCGACGTTGAGACCGATACCACTGCCCCCGGGCTTGGTCGTGAAAAACGGCGTGAGCACGCGACTGGCCACCTCGTCGGGCAGTCCGCATCCGTTGTCCTGCACCTCGACGGTGACACCGGCATCCGACGCGCGGATTTCCACCTCGACCCGCGGCGCCGCGGCGCCGGCGACCGCCTCGACGGCATTGCGCAACAGGTTGATCAGCGCCTGCTCCATCAGTTCCGGGTCGGCGTCGAGCTTCAGATCCGGCGGCACGACGCGCGCGCTGAAATCGATCTGCCGCTCGCGAAACGTCGCGCTCAGCAGCTTCTCGATGCGCGCCAGGAACTCGCGCACCGCGATCGCCTGTCGTGCCGGCTCCGGTAGTTCGGCCACCGCGCGATAACGCTCGACGAAATTCATGAGTCCCACGCTGCGCCGCTCGATGGCCTCGAGCGCCGCGGCGAGTTCCTGCTCCTGCGCGGACAGCGGACGTTCTCCCGTGGCGTCGCGCAGCAGGTGCCCGAGACTTTCCGACAGCGAGGCGATCGGCGTGAGCGAATTCATCATCTCGTGCGCCAGCACCCGCGCCATGTCGGTCCATGCCTTGACCTCCACGGCATCGAGGTCGCCCGTGATGCGCTGAATGGCGATCAGGCGTTGCTCGGCGTGGCCGGGCGCACTGAACCGCGAGCAGGCGACGTACACCGGCTCGCCATCGGCGAAGCGCGCGATCTCGCGCGCACCCGGTTGCATCGCGCGCAGCAACGCCGCGTCGCGGCCGAGCGCCGCGATCTGCTCGAGGCGCTCCACCGGTTCACGCACCCAGCGGCGCGCGGCGCGGTTCAGCCAGGTCACCCGTCCCTCGGCATCGATGACCAGCAACGCGGCATTCACGGTGTCGAGCAGGCCGCGCGCGGCATCGAGCTCGCGCTGCTGTTCGGCACGCAGTGCGCGCCAGCGGCCGACCGAACGCTCGAGACCCGGCGGCAAGGCGACGTCGATGTTGTCCGGGCCCAGCGCGTCGATGAAGTTGTCGGCGGCACGTCCGGCGTGCGCGATGATGCGTGCCATGTCGAGGCAGACCAGCAGACCGATCAGCAGCAGCACGGCGATGGTGGCGTACAGCTGCGTACCCAGCGCCAGCCACACGATGGCGGCGGCCAGCGCACCCACGGCGCCGGCGCGCCAGGCGAGCGAACGTACCAGCGCGGGACCGGCGAGGGTCGGGCCTCTCATTGCAGTCCGTGTTTGCTCATGCGGCGATACAGCGCCGGGCGGCTCAACCCCAGCGCCGCGGCCGCGGAAGAAACGTTGCCGGCATGCTCGGCGAGCGCTTTCTCGATGGTGCGCCGCTCGAGTGTGTCGAGATCGAGCGTCGAACCCGCGCGCGTGGCGCGCGTGCGTTCGGCGGCTGCCCTGACTACCGCGACCAGCTTCTCGTTGCGCCACGGCTTGAGCACGAAATCCACGGCGCCGTGTTTGAGCGCTTCGACGGCGAGCGCCACGCTGCCGAAGGCGGTCATCAGCACGATGCTGAGCGCGGGATCGCGCTCACGCAGCCGCGCCAGCGCAGCCAGGCCTACCTGCCCGCTGTGCTGGCCGACGGCGTAATTCATGTCCAGCACGACGACGTCGAGGTCCGCGGGCAATTCCTTCTCGATCGCGCCCACCGATGCGGCGGTCACCACCGTGGTGAATTCCGCCGCCAGTGCGATACGGGCCGCGCGCAACACGTCGAGATCGTCGTCCACGATGAGCACCGCGCCGGACTTCTGCATGCGCGAAGCCTATTCCGGCGCCGAACGGACTGACAAGGCGCGTACACACGAATGTTCGCGGTTGTCCGGATCCGGACGCTGCCGCCTTGCGCCGCCTGGCCCGGCGGGGCACAAAGGCGCCAGTGAAAACCAGCCCGGTCAACCATGCTCAATCCGCAACCGGTCGAACCCCATGTCATGGACCGCGCCCTCACCCTGCCGTGGTGGCGCCAGAGACGCACCCGGCTGGTCGCGGGTGCATTGGTACTGATCGCGGGGCTGTTGTTGCTCGCGAAACTGCTCGACGGTGAGCGGCACCTGCGCATGGAACGCGTCCAGCTCGGCATTGCGACGGTGACCCGCGGCACCTTCACCGATTTCGTCCCGCTGCGCGCACGTGTGGTGCCGCGCGAAACCCTGTACCTGGATGCCGTCGAGGGCGGACGTGTCGAACGCGTGATGGCCGAACCCGGCGACCTGGTCGAGGCGGGCCAGCCACTGCTGCGGCTCGCGAACACCGAGCTCGAGCTCACGGTGCTCGATCGCGAGGCGCGCCTGATCGAATCGATCACGCAACTGCAGGCGCGGCAATCCATGCTCGAACAGGACCGGCTCGCCAACCAGAAGGCACTGGCGAACATCGAGTACAACATCCGCCGCCTGGAGCGGTCGCTGCAGCGGCGCAAGGCGCTGGCCTCCGAGTCGCAGGAGTTGCGCGATACGCTGCAGGACGAGCTCGACTACAACCAGCGCCTGTTGCCGTTGCAGGCGGAGAGCAATACGCGCCAGGAACAGCTGCGCGTGCAGCAGCTGCCGCAGATCGCCGCGCAACTCGAGAAGCTGCACCAGGACGTCGAGATCACCCGCTCCAAGCTCGACAGCCTGATCGTGCGTGCGCCGCTCGCAGGCCGCATCACGGCCATGGACCTCAAGGTGGGCGAGAACCGTAACCGCGGCGAGCGGCTGGGCGAGCTCACGCCCGACATCGGCTTCAAGCTGCTCGCGGTCGTGGACGAGTTCTATCTCGGGCGCCTGCGCGCCGGACAGAACGCCACCGCGGAGATCGACGGCCACGCCTGGCCGCTGCAGGTCACGCGGGTGCACCCGCAGGTCAACGGCGGCAGTTTCGAGGTCGAGCTCGGGTTCACGCGCGCGCCGCCGGACGGCCTGGTGTCCGGACGCGCGGTGCAGGGGAAATTCGCGCTCGGCGCGGCCTCGAATGCCATCATGATTCCCGCGGGGCCGTTCCTGCAGCAGACCGGCGGCAACTGGGTGTTCGTGCTGTCGCGCGACGGAGAAACCGCGGTGCGCCGGCACATCACGCCGGGGCGTCGCAACGTGGAACAACTCGAGATCAAGACCGGCCTCGAACCCGGGGAACGCGTGATCACGTCCGACTACTCGGATTACGAGCGCGTCGAGCGCATCGACATTCAATAGGAGAACTCATGCTGAAGCTCAACCGGATCGGCAAGGTGTACCGCACCACGGAAGTGGAGACGCACGCGCTCGCCGACATCGATCTCGAGATTCGCGCCGGCGAGTTCCTCGCGGTCATGGGTCCGTCGGGTTGCGGCAAGTCGACGCTGCTCAACATCCTCGGCCTGCTCGACAGCCCGAGCAGAGGGCGCTACGAATTCTTCGGCGAAGACGTGACGAGCCTCGGCGAGAAACAGCTGACCGCCGTGCGGCGCGCCGCCATCGGCTTCGTGTTCCAGAGTTTCAACCTCATCGACGACCTGTCGGTGGAGGAAAACGTCGAGGTCGCGTTGCTGTACCGCGACGTCCCGGCGCGCGAGCGCCGCGAACGCGTGACGGCCGCACTCGAACGGGTCGGCATCGCGCACCGCGCCCGCCACCTGCCGCAGCAGCTCTCCGGCGGCCAGCAGCAGCGCGTCGCGGTGGCGCGCGCGCTGGTTTCGAACCCGAAGGTGATCCTCGCCGACGAGCCCACCGGCAATCTCGACACGGCCAATGGCAACGCGGTGCTCGACCTGCTCACCTCGATCTCGAAGCTCGGAACCACCGTGGTCATGGTCACACACTCGCTGACACACGCCGCGGTCGCGGACCGCACCGTCAAACTGCTGGACGGACGCGTGGCCAGCGAAACCCAGCTCGCCGCCTGACAGACGGAGCATTCCATGCTGCGCAACTACCTGTTGGCCACCCTGCGCAATCTGGCGCGCAACCGCGTCGTCAGCGTCATCAATGTCGTGGGACTCGCCATCGGCATCGCCGCGGCGCTGCTGATCGCGCTCTACCTGCGATTTCAGTATTCCTTCGAGAGCTTCATTCCCGGTCACGAGCGGATCTATCGCGTCTCGATCGAATCGCGTTCGAGCCCCGGCTTCCCGGGCGCGATCTGGGACACCGCCGACTACTGGACGGCCGAGCGGCTGCGCAACGACTACCCGGAGGTCGAGTATTCCGCACGGCTCCAGGACATGTGGTTCAGCGTGCGGCACGGCGAACTCGAGTTCCACGAGCAGCTGTACGCCGCCGATCCGGACTTCTTCCGCATGGTGCGCGTCAGGGCCATTGCGGGCGATCTCTCGACCGCGCTCGATGCACCCGACGGCGTGGTGATCACGCGCAAGATCGCGAAGAAGTATTTCGGCGACGAGCCGGCGCTCGGCAAACGTCTCGAGGTGGCACGCAACTTCCCGATGCGGGTCGCGGCGGTCATCGAGGATCTGCCCAGCAACAGCTATTTCAATTTCAGGATCGTGGTTTCCGGCAAGGCGAAATTCTCCACCCTGTCGATGGCCGAATTCTTTCGCGGCCGTTCCGGCGTCGCGTTCGGCTACCACACATTCTTCAGTCTGCGGCCCGGCGCCCGGATCGAGAAGCTCGACGCCGACATGCCGGCGTTCATGAAGCGCAACTACGACGCGGAAACCGCCAGGATCCTCGTCCTCCACCTGTACAGGCTCGCGGACGTGCACCTGTCGCCGCCCGGACGCTGGCCGATGTCGCCGCCCGTCGATCCACACACCCTGCGCACTCTCGGGCTGGTCGGCCTGCTGGTGATACTGCTCGCCGTCATCAACTTCGTGAACCTCATGACGGCGCGTGCCACGCAGCGCGCCACCGAAATCGGCGTGCGCAAGAGCGCGGGTGCGGGCCGCGGCGACATCATGCTGCAATTCCTGGGCGAGGCTTTTCTCTACGTCATCGCCTCGATGCTGCTCGCCATGGCGCTGGTGGAGATCACGCTGCCCTGGTTCAACGCCATGCTCGACACGGGCGAGGACATTTACCCGGGCGCCACGGTGATGTTCGAATACTGGCGCGACCCGCACCTCGCGGGCGGCCTGGGTGCGGCCGCGCTGCTGCTCACGGTACTCGCGGGCGCATATCCGGCATTCGTGATGTCGGCATTCAGCCCCGCGTCGGCGCTGCGGCGCGGAGCGGCGCCGGGCGGCGCTTCGCACGTGCGCCAGGCGCTGGTGATCGTGCAGTTCGCGGCCCTCATCGGCCTGGCCTTCGCCACCCTGGTGATCCACCGTCAAACTACCTTCGCGATGAACGAGGGACTGCGCATCAACCGCGACCAGGTGGTGTTGATGCATTTCAACGAACCCACCGGCGCCTCGGACGGCTTCATGGACGCCATCGCGGCGATCCCCGGCGTGCGTGGGGTCACCGGCGCCGCCGCACTGCCGACCAACTACAACGTCAGCGCCCTCACCTTCAGCTACGGGGGCAAACCGCCGGCCCTGCTGCAATTCGGGGCCACCGACTACAACTTCTTCGCCTTCTACGGCCTCGAGCCGCTGGCGGGACGGCTGCCGTCGCGCGAGTTCGGCACGGACCTGTTCAATCCCGGTGATGTCTCCCGCGATTTGTCGGTGACGCTGAACGAAAGCGCGGTGCGCCAGCTCGGCTTCAAATCGCCGCAGGACGCCCTGGGCAAGACATTGAACCTGTTCGGCACGGTCCCGTTCCCCATCCCCACCGGCTACACCATCGCGGGCGTGGTGCCCGACTTCCCCATCGACTCCATGCGCGGCGCCATCCAGCCGTCCATGTACATCGTCGATACGACACAACGGCGCATCCTCAGCATCCGCCTGGACGGCCAGCGCATTCCCGAGGCGCTGGCGGCCATCGACGAGGTGTGGCGCAGGATGGGCGAGCCGCACGCGGTGTCGCGCTGGTTCCTCGAGCAGTACTACCACCGCATGTACCTCGACGTCCTGCAGCAGCGCATGGTGCTGACCACGCTCTCCGCGGTGGCGGTGTTCCTCGCGGTGCTCGGCCTGTTCGGCCTGTCTATCTACACCGCGCAGCGACGCACCAAGGAAATCGGCATCCGCAAGGTGATGGGTGCGGACACCGGCAACATCATGACCCTGCTGCTGTGGGCGTTCAGCAAGCCGGTGTTGTGGGCCAGCCTGATCGCGTGGCCGCTGGCAGCCTGGGCCATGAACCGCTGGCTGGAAGGTTTCGCGTACCGGGTGCCGCTCGGCTGGTGGTGGCTGCCGCTGGCCACCCTGGGCGCCCTGGCGGTGGCCCTGTTGACCGTCAGCACGCAGAGTTACCTGGTGGCCCGCGCCAGTCCCGCCGGCGCACTTCGCTACGAGTAACGCTGGGATACGAGGGTCGCCTATACTCGCGACGCTCTATTAATAGAGTGTCGTCACATGGATGCGGGTACGGGCGAACAACTGGAACTGCTGGCAGCGAGCCTGGTGCGGGCACGCGGCGATGATTTTTTCCCGGTGCTGGCACAACATCTCGCCGGGGTGCTCGGCGCACGCGAGGCGCACATCTGCGAAGCGCTCGGCGGCCGGCGCGTGCGCACCCTCGGGGTGTGGCGCGACGACGCCTACGGCGCCACGGTCGAATACGGCCTCGACGAGGTCGCCTCCCACGGCGGCCGGCTGTTCAGCATGGCACTGACCGCCAAGGATGGCGCCGTGCTCGGACACCTGTTCGCCTGGCGCAACGGCAATGCGGAGCTCGACGCGACCCAACGCGCCGCCTGCGCGATCGTGGCCGATCGCGCCGGGGCCGAGCTGCGCCTGGTGCACGTCAAGCGCGAACGCGCCCTGTTGCGCGCGCAAGTGCGCCAGATGCGCAATGAAATCCACGCCGTGCACGACATCGACGCCATCGTCGGCAGCAGTGCGGCACACATGCGGGTGCTCGACGAGATGCGGCGCGTGGCGGCGGCCGATGCCGCGGTACTGATCAGCGGCGAACCGGGCACGGGCAAGGAGCTGGTGGCGCGCGCCATCCACGCCTGGAGCCCGCGGGGGACCAAGCCGTTCACGCGCCTCGATTGCGCCGCCATCGGCGTCGATACCGATTTCAAGTCCCTGCCGCAAATCTGCGCGCTCACCGGCGGCGGCACGTTGTTCTTCGACGAAGTAGGCGCCCTGCCGCTCGAACTGCAGGCGCGGCTGCTGTCCGCGCTGCCGACGGCATCGGCCGAGCGGCGCGATTCGCAGGTCGGCGAGGCGCGTGTCATCGCATCCACCAATCGCGACCTGCGCAAGGGAATGCGCGACGGCGTCTTTCGCGAGGACCTGTTCTACCGGTTGAACGTCTTCCCGATCGAAATCCCGCCACTGCGCACGCGCGTCGAGGACATCGCGTTGCTGGTGCAGCACTTCGTGCGGCGGCTGTCGCAGCGGCTCGGCCGCAAGATCGACAGCATCGACCCGAATTCGCTGGCGGAACTGTCGCGTCATTCGTGGCCGGGCAATGTGCGCGAGCTGGCGACGCTGGTGGAGCGCTCGATGGTCACGCACAGCGGGTCAGTGCTGAAGCTGTCCGCGGACCTGTTCGCCACCGCCTCGCCCGCGGAACGCGCCGCACTGATCGCCGCCGCGGCCGTCGATACCGCCGCCACCACCGGCCGGCACGCGCTCGACGGCACCGTCGATTTCGACGACACGCTCAATACCGGCCTGCACGCCGTGCAACGCGAGCACATCCTGCGGGTTCTCAACGCCACCCACTGGGTGATCGAGGGCAACTCGGGCGCGGCGCTCAAGCTCGGCATGAAACCCGCCACGCTGCGACATCGCATGAAAAAGCTCGGCATCTCGCGCGCGCAGAACCCGCACGCGCATTGACCATGGCGAGTGTTGCCGAGCACTACGAACGCGTCCTGTCGCCGGTTTATTCCTGGATGGCGGGCGGTGTCGAGGCGGCGCTCGCCGCGGGCAAGTCCGAAATCGACGCACTGGGTCTCGAGCTGCCGGCGGGGGCGCTGGCCGTGGACCTCGGCGCGGGCTTCGGCATGCACACCATCCCGCTGGCGCGCGCCGGTGCGCGCGTCATGGCGATCGACAGCTCGGCCCAGCTGCTGGGCGAGCTGCAGCGTCTCGCGGCGAATCTGCCGGTGACGGTGGTGCAGGACGACCTGTTGTCGTTCCGTTCCCACCTGAAAGAAAAGGCCGCGGCGATCCTCTGCATGGGCGACACGCTCACTCATCTGCCGGAGCACACCAACGTCGACTTCCTGGTCCAGGAGGTGGCCGAGGCGCTCGCGCCCGGCGGCCGCTTCGTGCTCTCGTTCCGCGATTACAGCGAGGCTTTGCTCGATGCCAGCCGATTCATCCCGGTGCGCAGCGACGAGCGGCGCATCCTCATGTGTTTCCTCGAATACGAGGAAGACAGCGTGGTGGTCAACGACGTGCTGCACGAGCGCAGCGGCGACGCGTGGGAAACCCGCGTGAGCAGTTATCGCAAGTTGCGGCTGTCGCCCGAACGCGTGACCGGAAGCCTCGAGTCCTTCGGCTTCGATACGCGCCAGGAAGCGGGGCTGCGCGGCATGGTGCGCATCGTCGCGCGCCTGCGCTGATTTCATCCCAGTCCATCAGGAGCCAGCATGTCCGTGCGTTTCCGTCCCCTGCTCCCCGCCACCATCCTGTTCGCGGCCGCCGCGCTCGCGGCCGACCGGGCGCCGCTCAAGGTCGAATACTTCGCGCCGGCGGCGGTCGACGCGGCGCGCGCCTCCGGTGAGTCGGGGTCACCGATCATCACCAACGCCGAGTTCAAGGTGATCGCCGCGCGGCGCGACAAGGTCGGGCAGTCCGAGATCCACGTGACCGACACCGACATCTTCATCGTCCTCGACGGCAACGCCACGCTGGTCATCGGCGGCAAACTGATCGATGCGAAGGAAGTGTCGCCCGGCGAAATCCGCGGCAGCGGCATCGAGGGCGGCACGGACTACAAGCTCGAGAAGGGCGTCGTGCTCACGGTACCGCGCAACACGCCGCACTGGGTCCGGCAGACTCAGCCCGGATTTCGCTACTTCGTCGTCAAGAGCACCGCGCAGGGCTGATTCAGGCCTCGACGGCGATCACGTGCGCCTGGATCCTGCCGTCGACGGCGGCGTTGCCGAATCGGGCAGCGAGCGCCGCTGCCGCGGTGTCGGTGGCTTCGGCGAGGCGGGCACGGTCGCGCATTTCGATCTCGTTGCGCAGCGGTGTGCCCTGGCAGAAGGCCACGGCGGGGATGCGCGCCGACGCAGCACGGCTGCGCGCGGCGACCGTCTCGATCACGGCCTCGGATGAAAAGCCACCCTCGGCAAGATGCCGGCGGATCGTCGCGGCGTCGTGATAGCCGTGTGGCACGCGCACCATGAAATCGGGCGGATTCCCCGGAAACAGCGGCGCGACGGCCTCGTTGACGACGTGCGGAAATTCGTTTTCCTCCACGCGGTCCCAGACATTGAAGAGCAGCACGCCACCCCGTCGCAGGACGCGCCGCACTTCCGCGTAGGCGCGCGGCTTGTCCCGCAGGAACATCACGCCGAACTGGCACACCACGGCATCGAAACTCGCCTTGTCGAATGGCAGATCGAGCGCGTCGGCCTGGCGCCATTCGACCGGGCGCGAAGTGCCCACCGCGGCGCCGATGTCGAGCATTTCCTGGCTGATGTCGCTGGCGATGATGAACACGCTCGACGGCAGCGTCATCGCGAGCCGCCTCGTGACCACGCCGGTTCCTGCGGCCAGCTCGAGGACGGTGGTCAGCGGGAATGACGCGAGCCGCTGTGCCAGGTCGATGGCATAGGGCTCGAAGATCAGCGGCACGAGATATTTCTCGTATACCTCCGGGATCGAGCCGGCAAACATCGGACCGCTGGCGGAAGCGGCTTTCACTGTCCCTCCGGCGGCTCCCACAGCTCGATCTTGTTGCCGTCCGGATCGACGACCCAGCCGAACTTGCCGTACTCGGATTCGTCGACCTTGTCCTCGACCTGGCAGCCTTCCGCACGCAGCGCGGCGAGCAGCGGGTGCAGCTTGTCGACGCGATAGTTCACCATGAACCGCGCGCCGCTCGGGCTGAAGTAGTTGGACGTGGCGTCGAAGATGTTCCACACGGTGGTGCCGTGACCGTCGGGGTTGTGGGGTCCCGCCCACTGGAACGCCGCGCCGCCCCACTCCTCGACCGGGATGCCGAGATGTTTCTTGTACCACTCGCGCAGCTTCGCCGGGTCCGCCGACTTGATGAAAATGCCGCCGATGCCCGTGACGCGTTTCATTTGACGAACCCCTTGACCACCGAATCGAGCGAGCGGTTGAAGCGCGCCGGATCCTCGAGTTGCGGAAAATGGCCGATGTCGGGCATCACGAAGGCCTTGACGCCATGCTTCGCCAGCGAGTCGTGATCGGTCGGCTGGCGATCCGCATTGATGGCGACCACGGGTAATTTGAGCTCGTCGAGCGACGCCGGCATGGTCGCGATGTTCAGCAGCGTGTTGCGCAGCGCGCTCAGGGCCACGGCGGGCGGCGCCGAGGCCATGTCCTTCGCCACGCGATCCACGAGCTTGGGATCCGCGTTCGGGCCGAACAGGCTGCGCACGAACTTGTCGGTGGTGCCGCGGAAATCCTTCCTGAAATTCGCCAGGAAGGCGTCGACTTGTTCGGCGCTGGGCGGCTTTTCGAAACTCTTGTATTCATCCACCCAGACCAGCCCCGCGACCTTGCCCGGCAGCCGCTTCGCCGCCTCGACGACCACGTCGCTGCCCATCGATTGACCCACCAGTACGACGCTCTTCAGCCCGAGGCTTTCCACCACGGCCGCGACGTCGGCGCCGAAGGCCGCCATGGTGTAGTCCTTGCGGCCCAGCCCCGATTCGCCGTGGCCCGCGAGATCGATGAGAACCAGCTGGTATTGCGGCGAGAGATCGGCGACCTGCTCCTTCCAGTACGACCGGTCGCAGGACCAGCAGTGCACCAGCACCAGCGCCGGGCTGCCTTGCCCGTGCACTTCGTATGCGATCGGCACGCCGTCGGCCGACGGCACCGTGGGCGCCCTGGGTGCCTGGGGTGCCGCCGCGAATGCCAGCGAAGTCAGGCCGGTGAGCACTGGGGCGATCAGGAGCTTTCGCATGGCGGTTCCCTTGCCGTCCGCGTTGCCACGATGGTCGGCACGCTATTCGGGTTCGCGAATCAAGTCAAAGTGTGTGCGACTTGCTTCGCCCTACAGGTAGCGCGTCTCCGCGGGCGGCTCCCACCACTTGTTGTCGCGGCCGTTGGCGAAGCTCACCGGCACCGCGGCCAGCTCGGCGGGATCGACGTCGTCGAGACAGGCGAGCTTCACCGACACGTACTCGCCGCCGATTTCCGGGACGTTGCCGCGTTCGAACGAACGCACGCCGCAATGCTTGCAGAACAGGTGCGCGCCCTGTTTGCCGCCGAAGCGGTAGTCACTCAGGTCGTTCGCGCCCGACAGCAGACGGAACGCGTCCGGCTTGATGAGCGCACTCCAGTTGCGGGTCTTGGTGCAGATGCTGCAATTACATTTGCCGGTGCCCTGCGCCAGGTCGATGTCGGCTTCGAAGCGCACCGCGCCGCAATGGCAGCTGCCGTGATAGGTCTTTTTCATTGACGCCTCCTGCGAAGCGGTGGATTCCACCGGCTCCGGCACTCGCCGTCAATGCATCAGGAAGTACGCCGTGACGGCCAGGTCCTGGAAGCCGCCCGGCGGTAACGCGTGTCCCGCAACCGGGGCCGGTTGCTCGCGCGCATCCCGCGTTGCGTGGCGGCGCACATCGCGCCGGCATGTTCGCGCGCCCCGTGCACCAGCGGCAGGCGCGAAGCGGGACGCACGACGGTGGGATGTTCACCGCGGAAGCGGCATGGCGCGCTGCCTTCGATCTGTACGACTGACATGGTCTGATCCCCGATACTCTTTATTAGCTTGTCTCAGGCCGCGGTCGCGAGCCGGGCAGGCCGCGCGATCACGAACCCCTGTATGTAGTCCACGCCTATCTTGCGGGCGGCGTCGAGCGCGGCGTTGTCCTCGACCTGCTCGGCGATGATCTTGAAATTGAGCGTGCGCGCCAGCTTGATCATGGCGGTGACCATGGTCTGGCTGACCGAGTCGCCCGCCAGGTTGCGCATGAACGAACCGTCGAGCTTCAGATAGTCGAGCTCGAGATTCTTGAGACTCGAGAACGAGCCCACACCCGAGCCGAAATCGTCGATGGTGAACTTGCAACCCATGCCGTGCAACACGCCGACGAAGCGCCGGGCGTGCTCGAGGTTGCTGATCACGGCGCTCTCGGCAATCTCGAAGCACACCTGCCCGGGCGGAACGCCGGTGCTGTCGAGGGTCTCGACCACGAATTCCAGGAACTGCGGATCGCCGAGCGTCTGGCCGGAAATGTTTATGCAAACGCTGCGGTCGCGCGCCAGCTGGAAGGCATTGCGCGCCAGCGCCGACAGCGTGGTCTGCACCACCCAGCGATCCACCGACGCCATCAGGCGGAAGCGTTCGGCGGCCTGCACGAACTCGCCCGGCTGGATCTCCTGCCCCGTTTCGTCGAGCATGCGCAGCAACACTTCCATCGACGGGCCCTCGGTCTCGCTGGCGAAGGCTGCGACGATGGGCTGGTAGTACAGCGTGAAGCGTTCTTCCTTGATGGCGCCCTGCAGCTTCTGCAGCCACTCGATTTCGCCGCTGCCGCGCGCCAGCGCCTCGTCACGCGCCGAGTAGACAGACACCCGGCCGGCGCCCTCCTTCTTCGCGACGTAACAGGCCGAATCCGCGGCCGCGAGCATCTGCTCGACGGTGCCCGCCTCGCGGCCGATCTCGATGAGACCGATCGACACGCCGATGTTGAATACGCGGTCGTGCCAGACGAAACGGAATCCCGCGATCACGCGGCATACGTCGTCGGCGATCTGCCGCGCCTTGTCGAGCGGACAACCCACCAGCAGCATGCCGAATTCATCGCCGCCGAGCCGCGACACGGTGTCCGAGTCGCGCACCTGCTCGCGCAGCAGCTTGGCGACGTCGCGCAGCATCGAATCACCGGCCAGGTGGCCGCTCGAATCGTTGACGATCTTGAAGCGGTCCAGATCGCAGTAGCACAACATGTGTGTGGCTTCGCCGCGGCGCGCGGCGTCTGCGGCCTCTTCCAGGCGCCGTTCGAACTCGCGCCGGTTGACCAGCCCGGTGAGCGCGTCGTGGGTTGCCTGGTAGGACATCTGCCGGTGCAGGCCGCGCAATTCGGTGACGTCGTGCAGCAGCACCACGGCGCCGGACACCCGGCCGTCGTGGTCGCGCAGCGCCGATGCGGAAAGTTCGATGGCACGCTCCTCACCCGTGGCCTTGCCGAGCAGCACCGCGCGGCGCGTCAGCGCATGTGGATTGCCATTGCCGCCGTCGATGGCTTCGCGCACCGGGTCGGCGAGCAGCTTGCGATCGCTCGGGTCCACGATGCCGACGACTTCCTCGAGCAGCCGGCCCATGGCCTGCGCGCGTCCCACTCCCAGCAGCCTTTCGGCCGCCGGGTTCAGGTACACCAGCTGGCCGCCGAGGTCGGTGGTCACGATGGCTTCGGTGAGCGATTGCAGGGCGAAAACCTGTACCGGCGGTGCCGGTGGTGGCGGCGCCGGCAGCGGCGGTGCCACCATCGCGGCGCGCGCCGCGGCCTCTTTCTCGTCGATGCGGCCGCTGGCGATGGCGCGCAGCTTCTTCGTGGGGATGACCTCGACGCCGGTCACCAGCAGCGCGGGCGACCCTTCGAATTCGATCAGCGCGGTAGTTAGTTCGAGCAGGCTCACCTGGCCCTGCAGGCCGACCATCTCGACCTCGAAACGTTCCGCGCCGTGTGCGCCGGCGAGCCGGCGCTTGAGGTTGTCCGCCACCAGGTCCGCGTACTCGGGCGCGACCAGGTCGGATAACCGGCGATCGATGAGATCGACGCGGTCCACGCCGACGAACGAGGCGAACTGGCTGTTGGCGTACAGGATCACGTCGCGGTGCACGAGCACCGCTTCGTGGATGCGTTCGCCGAGCTCGGTGAACAGTTTCGGGCCGGATTTCGTCTGCGCGCCGCTGCGCGCGGCGCGCAGCAGCAACTGGTTCACCGCGACGCCGATGGCTTGCGCGTCGAGCTGCGCATCGAAACGCGGATCGAGGTCGATGCGTGGCGGGAGACGCTCGCTCGACAGGGCGCGCTGAACCGTGAGCGACAACTGGGAGATCGCCCGCAAGTCGCGCCGTTGAAACAGGAACAGCACGAATAGCAGCGTCGCCACGAGTGCGAGCAGCACGCAGATCAACCCAAGAATCGACATCCCCAGCCAGACCCTGTTGTTATTAGTCGGTCAACCGCAGGGCTTCCGTTCCTGCTGCGGAGCAGCTTAGCCGAGCGTGGCCATCACCCATGCGACATTAACCATAAAGATAAGCGATGTGCCGACTGGTTCCGCGACAAAACGAGCCTCCCGGAGCGCGCCGTTCGGGCAGAATAAGTAGCATCCCGGCACGGAGTTTTTTGCATGCAGACGGAGTTCGCCCGCACCCAGATGATCGGCCAGCAGATACGCGCGTGGGACGTGCTCGACGAACGCGTGCTCGATGCGATGCGCCGTACGCCGCGCGAGTTTTTCGTGCCTGAAAAATACGCCGGCCTCGCATTCGCGGACGCGAACATCCCGCTGGCGATGGGGCAGCACATGCTGCCGCCGAAAATTGTCGGACGTCTCCTGCAGGCGCTGAACCCCGCGCCCGGCATGCGCGCGCTGGTCGTGGGCTGCGGCACCGGTTTCGTGCCGGCGTGCCTGTCCGCGATGGGCGCCAGCGTCCGCGCCATCGAGATCCGGCCCGAGCTCGCCCAGGCCGCGCAGCGCAATCTGAAAAGGTCCGGATACGGACAGGTCGAAGTTGTCACGGGTGACACTTTCAACTTGGATATCGGTACTGGCTATGCGCTCATTGCGGTATGTGGCGCCCTGCCTCTGTACGACGAACGATTCGCCCGCGCGTTGGCGGTGGGTGGCAAGCTGTTTGCCGTGGTGGGCGCAGCCCAGCCGCAGGAGGCATTGCTGGTGACGCGCACGGCGGCGGAAAGCTGGGACAGCACCGGGCTGTTCGAAACCGCCATCGACGCACTCGAGCATGCCCCGCGTCCGGAAAGTTTCACTTTTTGAGCTGACGGACGGACATGCTGCGGGAGATTTCGGTCGAGGAACTCAAGGCACGGCGCGATCGCGGCGAAAACCCGCTGGTCCTCGATGTGCGTGAGGCCTGGGAGCTGCAACTTGCAAGCCTCCCGGGCGTCGTACATGTGCCCATGAACGAGGTTCCGGCGCGCATCGCGGAGTTTTCCCGCGAGGCCGAGACCATCGTCATGTGCCACGCGGGAGGACGGTCCATGCGGGTCGCGCAGTTCCTTGTGAACCAAGGATTTACGAACGTGGTGAATCTTGCCGGAGGCATCGCCGCATGGAGTGAGTCGGTGGATGCAACCGTGCCCCGGTACTGACTCGTCTAAGTTTTTCGATTGAGTGCATCGCCTGCCCCTGTGAGGTAGGTGATATAGTGATATACAACACTAAAGAGGACTCTTATTAATGCGCCGCTTATTCGCCTTGGGGCTGGGTTGCCTGGCCTCCGCCACCGCGTCGAGCGAAGACCTGCTCACCGTCTTCGATCAAGCCGTCGTCAACGATCCGCTGGTACGTGAAGCCGAGTACAACCGCAAGGCGACTCGCGAGCTTCGTCCCCAGGCCTGGGCGGCCTACCTGCCGCAGATCGGCGGTCAGTGGACCAAGACGAAGGAGGAAGGATCGGGCCGCGTGACGTCGCAACGGCTCATCGACGATCCGACTGCCCCGCCGACCACGCCCCCCACTCAGACCATCCTGACCCAGAACGGTGGCGGCGATACGGAAACGGACACGACGCAGTGGGCCCTGAACCTGCGCCAGAGCGTCTTCAACTGGGGCCAGCTCGTGGGGCTGCGCCAGGCCGGCAAGTTCGTCGCGCAGGCGGACGCGGACTATGGCGTGGCACAGCAGGATCTCGCCATCCGCGTGGCCACGCGTTATTTCGACGTGCTCGCCGCGCAGGACAACGTACAGGCGCAGCAGGCCTCGGTCGATGCCATCTCCCGCCAGCTCGAACAGGCCGACAAACGTTTCGAAGTGGGCCTGATCGCGATCACCGACGTGCAGGAAGCGCGCGCCGCGCGCGATACCGCGGCCGCAGACCTGATCGCCGCCAAGCGGCAGCTCGCCACCGCGCAGGAGTTCCTGCGCGAGATCACCGACATGCAATACGCGTCGCTCAACACGCCGCGCGCCACCATGCCGCTGAAGATGCCAGAGCCGGCGGACGCGCAGAAATGGGTCGAGGCTTCGATGGAGCAGAACCTGGCACTGACTTCGAGCCGGCTGGGCGCCGATATCGCACGCGATGACGTGCGCGTGGCTTTCGGCGGACATCTGCCACAGGTGGACCTGGTCGTCGGCAAATCGCACTTCGAGCAGGACGAGGACAATGTTTTCCCCGCCGTGCCTGGATTCCCGAACGGCGGCACGCTGACCTCGACCCAGGATTTCGATACGGACCAGTCCGTCAGCCTGCAGGTGACCGTGCCCATCTGGTCGAGCGGCGGCACACACTCGCGCGTCAAGCAGTCCGAGTACCGGTGGCAGGCCGCCAGGCAGCGCCTCGAACGCGTCTCGCGGGAAACCGAGCGCACCGCCCGCGATGCCTACCTCGGCGTGGACTCGGAGATGTCGCGCGTGCAGGCGCTCAAGCAGGCGCTCGAATCTTCGCAGACCGCGCTGCGCGCCACCGAGGCGGGTTATGACGTCGGCACGCGCACCGCGGTCGACGTGCTCGCGGCGCGCCAGAAACTGGTCGGCGCGTACACCGCGTATGCGCGCAGCCGCTACGACTACATGCTCAACGTGCTGTTGCTGAAGCAGGCCGCCGGCATCCTCGACCGCAAGGCCATCGAGGACATGAACTCGTGGCTCGAGACTCCGCCGCCGCCGGGCACTTCCATCGCGCCGCCGAAACAGCAGTAGTCAGGGCAAGAGGGGCGCCAGGAAGTCCATCAGGCGGCGCACCGCGCCGCGGTTGTCCTCGATCGCCTTCCTTCCGTTCGCGCCCATGGCGGCGCGCGCGGACGGATCGGCGAGCAGTTCGCACACCGCTGCCGAAAGTTGGCTGGCGTCATCCACGATGCGCACCGCGCCGCATTCCACCAGCAGCCGCGCGACATCCGCGGAATTGAAGTTGTTCGGTCCGGACAGTACCGGCAGACCGAGCGAGGCCGGCTCGAGCAGGTTGTGGCCGCCGATGGGCACCAGGCTGCCACCGACGAAGGCCACATCCGCGGCGGCATAGAAAGACAGCAATTCGCCCAGCCGGTCGACCAGGAATAGCTCGGTGCCGGCGTCGGCACCCGCCCCGCTGCTGCGGCTGACGAAATTGACGCCCTGGTCGCGCAAGTTTGCGGCCACCTCGGCGAACCGCGGCGGATGCCGCGGCACCAGGATCAGCAGCGCCCGCGGATAACGCGCGCGCACCAGCCGATGCGCGGCGATGAGCGCGTCTTCCTCCTTCGCGTGGGTACTGCCGGCCACCCACACCGGCCGCTCCGTGCCGAGCAGCTGCCGCAGCTGCGCACCCTGCGACTCGATGTTCGGCGGCCGGCTGAAGTCGAACTTGATGTTGCCGACCACGTGCGTGCGTTCCCCGCTCGCACCGATCGAGCGGAAACGTTGTGCATCCTGTTCACTCTGCGCGGCGATGAAGATGCCGTGCGAGAGCGTCTGGCGGAACAACCCCACGAGCCGCCGGTAGCTGTTCACCGAGCGTGGCGAGATGCGCGCGCTGGCGAGCACCAGCGGCACCTCGAGCCGGCCGCAACGATGGTAGAGGTTCGGCCAGATCTCGGTCTCCAGGATGATGGCCAGCGACGGATTCACGCGCTGGAAGAAGCGGCGGACCGCGCCCGGCAGGTCGATGGGCAGGTAGCGCACGTCGACGCGTTCCTTGAAGTTGGCGCGCGCCCGCGCGCGGCCGGTCGCCGTGCCGGTGGTGACCACCAGCGTCCGGTCCGGGAATTTTTCCAGCAACGCGTTGACCAGCGGCACCGAGGCCTGCACCTCGCCCACCGACACCGCGTGCACCCAGATGCTGCGTCCGCCGCGCACCGGCGTGCCGAATCCCAGGCGCTCGCTGAATCCTTCCCAATGGCTGGCGTCGCGGAATCCGCGCAGCGCCAGCGCCGTGAGCCATACCGGCGCCAGTAGATAGGCCAGCAGGATGTACAGGAACCGCATGGTAGTCAGGCCAGCGAGGCCTGGGGCAGGCCGGCCGACTCGCGGTAGCCCGCCAGCAGCGAATGCCAGTCCTGGTCGGTGAAACTCTCCGGTGCCGCGAGCAGCGTCACTTTTTCCAGCGAGCGGTACAACCTCACCAGGTTGGTGTCCGCCCACCAGCCACGCCGGCGCAACGTACCGCGGTCGAAATCGATGAGGTAGACCTGCTCGGGCGTGAGCAGGATGTTGTGCGCGTTCAGGTCGGCGTGGTGTACGCCGGCATCGTGAAAGCGCCGCAGGCAGCGTCCGACGGCGATCCACTGCGTCAGCGGCAGCGGACCTTCGAGCAGCCGCGCGGCCAGCGACTTGCTGTTTTCGATGCGCTGGGTGATGAGGTCGGCGCGATAGAAGAGTCCCTTGCGCCGGTAACGCGCGGCGATCGGCGCCGGCACCGGCAGGCCGGCGCGAAACAGGTGATAGGTGAGGTACCACTCGGCGAACGAACGGGTTTCGGATTCGCCTCGCCAGAGATAGGCGTCCTTCGACACCCTGGCCATCAGGCCGCCGCGCCGGTAGTGCCGCAACACGAAGCTCGCATCGCCGCTCCTGACGAACCAGGTGGTGCCGCGACCCAGCGCGCTGCCTTCGATGGCGTCGTGCCGGCGCCAGTACTCCGGCTCGAAGAAATCCGCCGAGAAATTGCTCGTGCGCAGGGTGTCGTATAGCATCCGGCCGCCGTCGATGGCGGCTTCGCTGACCTCCGCTCCGACGGGCCAGTGACGTCTCACCCTTTCACCATGGAATCGCGCGTGCTGGCCATTGCGAGACCGCCCGAAACAGTCTGCCTGTTGCGCCTGTCCGCCATCGGCGACTGCTGCCACGTCGTGCCGTTGCTGCGCACGTTGCAGGATGCGTGGCCGAAGACCCGCTTCTCCTGGGTGATCGGCAAACTCGAAGCGAAATTGATGAGCCTCATTCCGGATGTGGAGCTTATCACCGTGGACAAGGGCGCCGGTCTGTCTGCCTACAGACGCCTGCACGACGAGATGAAAAGGCGCGGTGGCGTCGACCTGCTGCTGCACCTGCAGTTGTCGATCCGCGCCAGCGGCGCCGCGGCGCTCATCCCGGCGCCGGTCAAGCTCGGATTCGACCGGGCGCGTGCGCGCGAGCTGCAGTGGCTGTTCACCAATGCGCGCGTCGCGCCCCGCCAGCGCCAGCACGTGCTCGACAGTTTCATGGGATTCGCCGATGCGCTCGGCGTCCCCCGCGGCAACGGTCCGCGCTGGAACATTCCGCTGCCGGCGAGCGCCCTCGCCTACGCCGAACACCTGGTCTCCGGTTCGCAACCCACGCTGCTCATCAGCGCGTGTTCCAGCCATCAGATGCGCAACTGGCTCCCCGAACGTTATGCCGCGGTCGCCGATCATGCAGCCACCCGGCACGGCATGCGCGTCATCCTGTGTGGCGGGCCGAGTGCGCTCGAGCGCGAAATGGCCGAGGCCATCGTCAAACACGCGCGCACGCCGCTCGTGAACCAGGTGGCGAAGGACACGCTGCCCGAGCTGCTGGCACTGCTGGGCCGGGCGACGGCGCTGCTCACGCCGGACTCGGGACCGGCCCACATGGCAACCATGGCCGGGACTCCGGTGATCGGCCTGTATGCCGCGACCAATCCC
>Ga0207675_100001811_pt1 | contig 21421 bp, 18 predicted proteins | sample KBSSwiS42_FD_184305 | JGI IMG/M metagenome (GOLD analysis project Ga0207675, IMG submission 184305) | Switchgrass rhizosphere microbial communities from Kellogg Biological Station, Michigan, USA - KBS Switchgrass S4-2 (SPAdes) (version 2) | ecosystem: Host-associated > Plants > Roots >...
TGCATCTTTCTTATTTTCGCCTGTAACCGGATCAACAATCTTTGAACCTTCCACAGAACCCACACCAACTGTATTGATCATTACACCCTGATCGGCCATTTCATCTGCTTTTTGCAGGGCATTCATATCATGGTCTTCCCCATCAGTGATTAATACAACCGTTTTAAACCTTCTTTCTTTGGAGTTAAACTCGTTCGCACTCATCTGCATCGCATCCGCAATTACCGTTCCCTGGTTCACGATCGCGTCAGGGCTTGCAGAGGTAACAAATAATTTCGCAGCCCCGTGATCGGTAGTTAATGGCATCTGTATGTACGCCCTGCCGGCAAATACTACCAACCCTATCCTGTCATCAGGCATTGCGTCCATCATTTTCACAATCATTTGCTTTGCCCTTTCCAACCTGTTTGGTTGAAGGTCTACTGCATACATACTCTTGCTTACATCGAGTGCAAACACAACATCAATTCCTTTTCTCATTACACTGTCTGCATCGCCTGGCCTGCGCAGATTTGTCATTGCGATGACACCTGCAGTAAATGCGATGGAAAGCAGCGTAAATTTTGTCGTAAATAATTTTGGAGAAAAATCTTTGATCAACTCTTTCACAAGCTTTGCATCGCCTATCCGTTTTGTTGTTTTCTTTTTCCATTTTAGTAAAAGAAAGAACAAAAGAATGAAAATGGGAATTGCGATAAGAAGCCAGAAAAAAAATATATGTTCAAATTGATAGCCCAAATGATGGATTTTAAGAAGGGGCGATTACAGGATTAAAGACTGAAAATGACATCCGTATAATTCTCCCGGTTAATACAATTAACTATTTCAAATATTATGCTACAATCGCAGACTTAAAGGGATTCTGTTACATCTTTCCTTGCAAAAACCCATACCGGGCTAAAATATCCTTCAGCATCTTCATCCGCACCTTCACCATATCGAAATCTTTTTCCGGCGATTCAATATTTAAAACAAAAAAATAAGGATGCCTGTTCTCTTCAATCCATCCTACGACCCAGCCTATTTGTTTTCCATTTTCAGAACCCCACCCGGTTTTATAACTCAATTTGTAATTTGAATTGTCTTCAAATAACATGGCATTCTTCACAATTTCCTGGTTAGTCTTAAAAAAAGGAAGCTGATTAAAATATAGTCTTTTTGCCAGGCCCAGTTCTTCGTCCGGCTTAATCTTTAACGAATTATCGAGCCAAAACGTGTCAACCCTGGTAGTTATTTTTTTTGTGCCATAAGCAAGGCTATCCAGCCAGAACTGCATGGTATCCTTGCCGATACGGCGGGCCACTTCCTGGTAGTATGGAACAGCCGATACCCGGAAGGCTTCATACATAGAAAGATCTTTATTCCAGGCTTCTACCGGCCTTTTGATACCGTCCCATTTAATTACCATACTATCGTTTACAATCTTACCCGTTTGCAGGCCGATCAGTGAATTCACGATTTTAAATGTGGATGCCGGAAGATAAGCGCTGTCCCTGTAGCGGGGCAGGTTATAAATAGTAAACTCGCCTGTTCCATTAGCATACAAAGCAAAACAACCATCTACCTTGTTCTCATCGAAATATTTTTTGAGACTATTATCGGTTTTCACATTATTTGACGAACAGGAAAAACATAAAATCACAATCCATCCAAAAAGAGTCAGGCGCATAGCTTGTTAAAATTTTTGCAAAGGTAATGGCAAGGACATGTATTTATACTATACCACACAATACATTACAATTTTAAGATACTACCACCGTTAAAAAACAAACCGTCAATCATGAAACCATGCCACCTCTTATTATTGACACTTCCATGTATTCTGCTGTTTAGTTGTAAGAAGGATTCAACAACAGGCACAACCACAACAACAGCTAACCTGGTTTTTAAATTCAAATTTGATTCAACGCAGGCAAGATTGAATAATATTGGTCAGCCTGCCGGATTAACTGCCGGACATGCAGGACAAAATCCTGTATTCAATAAAATGAGTGCGCATTATGTGGAACTGGCGCCAACTGCGTTTACTTCATTGGGAAGTGGCGCTGTATTATACAGAGCAGATGAAACTACAGCAGGAGGATCGAAAGCAATTGATTTTGAAAAAGCCAATTTTGCCGGTAATAATGAAACATTTTATTCGGTACCGATAAAAGAAATAACGGCGGGAGAATATGAGTGGCTGCGTGTTTCATTGGCTTACCAGAATTACGATATCAAATACTATGTTGACACAGTCATCAATGGAATTACATTTAACCAGGAATATCCAGGCACCGTTGCTTCATTTATTGGTTTCAATACTTACCTCAAAAGCTTCAAGATAAAAAACCAGACCTTGACTGTAAATGCAAATGAAAGGCAGGGATACTGGGGATTTGAAACAACGATCAGTTACGCAGGCGTTGACTATCCTGTTACTTCTTCCGGCGAATCGCCTGAAGGAGCAACCACAGTTGTAAATCCAATATTCGCTTCTTCTCCTATTCCTGCTGGTTCTTGTGTAGTAACCGCAGCATTTAATCCGGGTAAACTAAAAATAACTGGCGCTGAAGCAAATGATATTGTTATTGAGGTATCTCTTTCAACAAACAAAAGTTTTGAATGGACAGAGGTAATAAATGATGGAAAATGGCAACCTTCGAAAGGCGAACAGGTGGTGGATATGGGGATAAGAGGAATGATACCGACAATTAAATAAATATATTTTCTTCCGGAAATAAAAAATCCTTTCTGCAATACAGAAAGGATCATTAAAATTTCATAACAGCCTGATATTATAAATAAATTCCGTTTTTCAGTTTGGTATGGCGTACACCCTGACAATCTCTTTTACTGGCCGCACAGGAAGATAACATGAATAATGTCACCGAACCCGCTATTATAAATAGCATTATTTTTTTCATACCCTTATTAAAAATTCAAACTTGATTAAATGATTTCTGATCTCAGAGGGGGGATTCGGTAGAATTATTCCATCGTGTATATGCGAAAATAAAATTAGTTATTTGTTTTACCTAAATATCTATACCAATTTTAAGCCAGATTTAAAAATACTGTTTAGTAAAAATACGATAAAACCCTTGCCGGAGCGTTATTCCAGGCATTTACTTCAAAACACCGAGCTCTTTACCAACCCTGGCAAAAGCAGTTATTGCTTTATCCAGGTGATACTGATCATGTGCAGCGCTTAATTGTACACGGATACGTGCCTGTCCTTTGGCCACAACAGGGAAAAAGAAACCAATTACATATATACCTTCATCCAATAAACGTGCAGCAAAATTCTGCGCAACTACGGCTTCATACAACATAATCGGAACAATAGGATGCTCACCTGGTTTTATATCAAAACCCGCTTCCGTCATTTTTGTGCGGAAGTATTTGGTATTCCATTCGAGTTTATCACGCAGAGCCGTTGTTTCAGTGAGCATATCCAGCACGGCAATAGATGCACCAACAATACTTGGCGCCAATGTATTGCTGAATAAATAGGGTCTTGAGCGCTGGCGTAAAATATCAATAACTGCTTTTCTTCCACTTGTAAAACCACCGGATGCCCCACCTAATGCTTTACCCAATGTGCCTGTTATAATATCGATCTTTCCCATTACGCCGCGATACTCATGAGTACCTCGCCCCGTTTTGCCCAAAAAACCGGAACTATGGCATTCGTCAATCATAATGATCGCGTCATATTTTTCAGCCAGTTCAACAATTTTATCCAATTGAGCAATTGTTCCATCCATACTGAATGAACCGTCGGTTACAATAATGCGGCTGCGGCAGGCAGAGGACTCTTTCAGCTTTGCCTCCAGGTCTGCCATATTATTATGCTCGTACCGGAACCGCTGTGCTTTGCACAAACGTACGCCGTCGATTATTGAAGCATGGTTTAATGCATCAGATATAATCGCATCCTGTTCATTAAATAAAGGTTCAAATACGCCGCCATTGGCATCGAAGGCTGCCGCGTACAAAATCGTATCTTCTGTCCCGAGGAATTGAGAGATTTTTTCTTCCAATTCCTTATGAATATCCTGCGTGCCGCAGATAAAACGAACGCTGCTCATGCCATAACCGCGATGTTCAATAGCTTTATGAGCGGCTTCAATCACTTTCGGATGCGATGAAAGGCCAAGATAATTATTGGCACAGAAGTTTAAAACGATTTTACCGCCTACCTCTATTTCAGCACCCTGCGGACTGGCAATAATTCTTTCTGTTTTATAAAGTCCTGCGGTTTTAATCTCTTCAATCTCAGCGACAATCCGTTTAACTAAATTCTCATTCATAACCTTTTATTTCGGCAAATATATTGTACCCGAAGAAAAAGATACCATTCACTAACCAATATCGTCAGTTCGCACATTCTTTATACAATCGGTAACATTTTCGCTGATACCTTCGTCAAATAAAGAAATCAACTGGTATGAAAAGGAAAATAATTTTCAGCGTAGCTGTAATAGTGGGTCTGATGTGTGCTTTCGTATTATTTTCCATGGCTAAATTAGAATCAACTACTTCTGAATCAGAGCCATGCAAGGAATCCATGCAGGATTGCTCCAAGAAAAAATCAGACACCGACGGAGGCAGCACGATGGACTTTGAATCCCTCCCCGGAAAGTTTTTCTCCACTGTTCTTATCAACTGATTACAAGCTGGTTCTACCTCAAATATTTTTTCCAAATCTGTAACTTTACAGGCGTCCTATCCGTACTACGGATAGAAACTAATTATTAATCTGAATTATCGTATGCCTTCGGGCTCCGGCTGTTTATGACTGAAAGGGAATATAACGAATGTGTGAATACGTACGCGGACAATGTTTTTCGCTTTATCGTAAAAAATCTCCGGCATGAAGAAGATGCCCGGGATGTGGTGCAGACCGCATTTGAAAAAATGTGGCGCAACCGGGATGAGGTAGATGCCTCAAAGAGCAAATCGTACCTTTTCACCGTAGCGTATCACCAGATGATAGACCATATCCGGAAAAACAAACGAATTCAGTTAAAAGAAGAATTTAGTGATGAAGTAAGAGTACAGGACAGGCCGGCGCACAATATGAAGAAGGTACTGGAAGAAGCATTGAACCGGTTAAGTGAAACACAAAAGTCATTGGTTTTGCTGAAAGATTACGAAGGATATAGTTATGAAGAAATTGGCAAGATAACAGGATTAAATGAAAGCCAGGTAAAAGTATATCTGCACCGGGCAAGGGTACAATTGAAAAATTATTTGGTAAAACCCGAAAACGTGATGTGACCTCACCCTGCCTTCTCCATTTGGAGAGGGGAGAAAAAGAAATGAACATGAAAATCGATCGCCATAATTACGAAGAGTTTTTTCTGCTGTACGTCGACAATGAGTTGACGCACGAGCAGAAAAGATCTGTTGAACAATTTGTTCAGGAAAATCCTGACCTGGCCATTGAACTGGAAATTCTGCAGCAAACTACTTTGCATGCAGATCATTCAATTGTATTTGAGGCAAAAGAATCATTGATAAGGAAAGAAACAGGTTCGGTGATCGGTATGGATAATTATGAAGAATACCTGATTGCCTATATCGATAACGAGCTTAACGACCGGGAAAGAATAGAATTTTACAAATTTGCAGAAACACATCCGCAGGTAAAAGAAGAACTTGCAATTTACCAGCAAACAAAACTGCAGCCTGAAAAAGAAATCGTTTTTACAAACAAAGAAGTTTTATACAGAAGAGAAGAAAAGGTAAAAGTGATAACTATCCAATGGTGGAAGATAGCCGTTGCTGCTGCAGTAATTCTTGGAATCGGCATCACAACAATTACTGTATTGAATAAACCTGCTGAAATTACTCCTGCTCTAGCCGGCAACAATAATAAGCCTGCCGAAAAAAAGAATGCTGATACAAGAGCAGAAAAGGATATAAAGAAAGAACAGCAGAGCAATCCTGCTATAGCAAAGGATGATATCAATACAATTGCAAAGTCAGCAAAAACCGAAAAGAAAGAGAATGATATTCCTGTCCGGAAGACAAGGAGAGAACAGGAACTGAAAAAAACCGCTTTACCTGTTTCAGAAAAAAATAATGAAACTATAGCGAAGAGTACTGATCCTGCAGCTAACCATGTTGTTTCTGATAATAAACCTGAAACAAAAATTATTGAAGCTCTTAAAAAATCAGGTGATCCTGTAAAAACACATGATGTAGCAGTAAATACTAATTCGCCTAAGGAAATTATTAACAGCAAAGTTGTAACACCCGGGATAGATGAACCGTTAGACGATAAGGAAACAGTGCGGGATAATACAAACGACCAACCTGTTTATGCCAGCTACGAAGAAGGTAAAAACAAAAAGCTCCGTGGGTTTTTCCGGAAAGCCGCCCGGGTTTTTGAAAAAAGAACTAATATCAGCGCTTCTGACGATGAAGACAAAGAAGATAAAGTGCTGATTGGTGCGCTGGCAGTAAAACTGAAATAAAATATTTACAATTAAAAATTATTCGAATGAAAAGGATATTTACACTGTGCATTACTCTATGCACTGTATTAACCGGCTTTGCGCAGACGGATACGACCGGTAAGCCATCCGATACCATTAAAGTAGGTACGATGATCATCATCCGGAAACCAGGTAGCGGTGAAGCCGAAAGCAAAAGAGATAAACATATCATCATCTCCAACAATTCAAACAGGCACTATAAGCCTTCTAATATCAGCACGAACTGGGTTATTCTTGATTTGGGTTTTGCGAATTACAACGACAAAACTAATTATGCGACTGCAGTATCATCAGGTTTTGTAACTAATGATTTTGCAAACAAAGACAATTTAAAACTAAGAACCATCAAATCAGTGAATGTAAATATCTGGTTCTTCATGCAACGTCTTAACCTGATTAAACATGTAGTGAATTTGAAGTATGGACTTGGGTTGGAATTAAACAATTACCGGTATGATAATGAAACTGTACGCTTTCATAAAAACCCAACATACATAAGTATTGACCAGACACTTGTTGACGCGCATGTTAAGAAAAATAAGTTGGCTGCCGATTATATAACCGTGCCGCTGATGCTCAATTTTAATTTTACACCTCATCACGGACGCGGATTCGGGTTTAGCGCAGGTGTGAGTGCAGGCTACCTGTATAGTGCCCGTCAGAAAATTAAAATTGGCAATGATAAAAGCAAGCTTCATAATGACTTCGACCTGGAACGCTGGAAGCTTTCCTACGTGGGGGAGCTAAACCTGGGGCCGGTAAGACTATATGGTAGCTATGCCTTCAAAAGTATGTGGAGCAAAGGTCTCGACCAGACGCCATATAACGTAGGTTTACGATTCAGTAACTGGTAAACTAAAGTTTACAAAAAATAATCGGTATAAAAGCTTTATTCTGAGTAGTGACCCCGGTGGAAATTCCATCGGGGTTTTTCTTTGCATAGTTTTTGTTGAATGAGTAAAATTGCAAATGCATCGTTAAAGGCAAAAACTTAAAAAATAAATCCAATACAACTGCGTTTTGAGAATGACGGTCTAAGGATATAGTTATGAAATTAACAGCAGTATTTTCCTCAATTCTTCTAGGTAGCAGTATTTCTGCTATCCACGCACCCGATAACAAACCTTTTTCAACTGTTCCTGTTGTAAAACATCAGGAAAGAAAAGCAAATGGCCCCGAAGGGACTATTTATATCATTATTGATAAAAGCGACTACGAGCTGCAGGTATATGATGATAAGGGCTGGTATGCGACATACCCGGTAGTTTTTGGCAGCACGTCTCTTGATGACAAGCAAATGGAAGGTGATAAAAAAACGCCCGAAGGGAGTTTTAAAATTATTTCAAAGAAGCTGCATCCAAAATGGGACCGTTTCATCATGCTGGACTATCCTACTAAAGAAAGCTACGAAAAGTTCAATGAACGTAAACAGCGCGGCGAAATTCCAAGAAATGCAACAATAGGTGGTGGTGTTGGTATTCATGGCACATGGCCTCACGAAGACTACCAGGTAGATAAATATAAGAACTGGACAAATGGTTGTATCGCTCTTAAAAATGAAGATGTTGAAGATTTATATGATTATCTTCCTGTGGGAACAAAAGTAACCATCAGAAAGTAACCCCTGATTCCTAAGGACCCTGTAAATTATGGATGAACCAATTCCGGTTTATCCATAAAACTCCCGACCTCTTCTTTCCATTTTACAGGGTCATAGCCAAGAAATGATTGATGAGCGGCATCATCATAAATTAAAAGGCGCTTATTAGCTACCGTTACATTATCAAATATATTCCGGATTTGTTCTTCTGAAACAAAAGGGTCTTTATTCCCAGCCTGCAACAGAACCGGGCAGTTGATTTTTTTTGCATACTTCGGCATTTGAAAGCCAAAACCATTGTATCCTCTTTCTATTCCTACCCACGCTGTAACTAAAAAGCCATATGGTTCTCCCGGAAAGCCTAAAAGTTTTGAACGGGCCTCTAAAAACGATTGAAGACAGACAAAAGGCATTTCCAGTATTATACCTGAAGGTTTAAGATCATAATCATTAAACGCTTTTGTGATTATAACAGCACCTAATGACATCCCCCATAGAAAAATATTATTTTCTCCTTTTGCTTTTACATAATCATAAGCAAGTTTCACCTCTTCTGATTCATTAAAACCCAGCGATGTTGTATTTCCTCCACTATTACCATGTGCCCTCAGATCAACCATTAGAATATTATATCCCCAGAACCGGAATACGGACGCTTCTGAAAGAATAAAGCTTTTATTCAGACTAAGCCCATGAAAAAGGATAACAGTTCCTTTTGCAACAGAATCCGGCCGGCTATACCAGCAATCAATGTTTAGTCCGCCTTTAGTTTTTAATTGAACAGTATCATAGGGAAATGACGGAATCTTTCCGATAACAGAACGTGGATATTTAAAACCCGCAAAAAGTTTCCATGTTTTTACAAATATATTTTTCGATGAAGGCTTCAGAATTCGCAGTTCCGGATCCGTATAAAAATGAGTCTGCTTCCATGCATGCAATGAAGCGCTTATATTCATCAAAACAAACTGAAAAAGCAGTACCCATAAGACCCATTTAAAAATTCGCCTGCTTCGTTTCTTTGATTTTAGCATAAGATATTTTTCATATCAGCCTTGTATTCTTTTTATTATAAATATTCAGCAAAACGATTGGTCAAAAAGAAATTTTTTCAAAGAAAATTGAATTTCTTTTGATTTTTTAAAAACAGGTATAATTTTTGCAAATTTTTCCTACCTGAAAAACAATCTAATTGCGAAAAACCTCTTTAAGGCAGCTGAATCCGGGCTGCTTTATTTTTTGATATAGTTGAACCGATTATACCTTTCCATTTTTAATCTCATCTACTACTCCCGGATCCAATAATGTCGTTGTATCTCCCAGGTTTGAAGTTTCGCCTTCTGCTATTTTTCGTAAAATGCGACGCATAATCTTTCCGCTTCTTGTTTTAGGCAAGCCACTTACAAACTGAATCTTGTCAGGCTTTGCAATCGGGCCTATGATTCTTGAAACAGTTGTAGTAATATCTTTTCTCGTTAAATTACTATCAGTTTGCCGGCCACTGAAAATCACATACGCATAAATTCCCTGGCCTTTAATATCATGTGGGTAACCAACCACAGCACTTTCTACAACACCTGCATGCATATTGATCGCATTCTCTACTTCAGCTGTGCCTATGCGGTGGCCGCTCACATTCAATACGTCATCCACACGCCCGGTAATACGGAAAAAGCCTTCGTCGTTTCTTAGTGCCCCGTCACCGGTAAAATAAAGGTTTTCGTATGTGGCAAAGTAGTTGGTCCGGCAGCGCTCATGATCGCCATAAGTCGTTCTGAGAATGGATGGCCATGGTGCCTTTATACATAAATTACCTTTATATAGTCCGTCTTCATCTTTCTGAGTTACTTCTTTTCCGCTTTCATCTACCAGCAATGGTTGTACGCCCGGCATAGGGAGTGTGGCCCACGATGGTTTCGCCGGGGTAATGCCGGCTAAATTGGAAATGAGTACGCCTCCTGTTTCCGTCTGCCACCAAGTATCTACGATCGGGCATTTCTTTTTACCAATATTTTCATCATACCAATACCACGCTTCTTCATTGATCGGTTCTCCAACGGTGCCGAGTACCTGTAAAGAAGAAAGATCTTTTCCTTTCAATGGTTCCAGGCCAAAGCCCATTAAGCTGCGGATAGCCGTGGGGGCCGTATATAAAATATTAACTTTATGTTTATCTACTATTTCCCAGAACCGCCCGGCATCAGGCCAGGTAGGAATTCCCTCAAACATTAAAGAAGTACCGCCTGCGCTTAACGGGCCATATACGATATAACTATGTCCCGTTATCCAGCCAATATCGGCAGTGCAGAAATGAATTTGCCCCGGCTTATACTGAAACACATTTATAAAGGTGTAGTTGGTCCACAACATATAGCCTGCGCAGGTATGCACTACTCCTTTCGGCTTACCTGTGCTTCCTGATGTATATAAAATAAACAGTGGGTCTTCCGCGTCCATCTCTTCCGCGGGAAATGATACCACTCCATCTTTCTCAACCTGTGACTCAGCATGCTCCATTTCATCTTCCCACCAAAGGTCCCTGCCTTTTATCATTGACACTGCCGTCCTTGTTCTTGTATAAACAATTACTTTTTTTACTGTTTTGTTTCCGATCAAAGCGTCATCAATCACACTTTTCAGGGGAATATCTTTTGCACCCCGATAAGCGCCGTCACAGGTAATTATAAATTCAGCTTTCGCATCGTCTAATCTATCCGCAATACTTTGTGCGGAAAAACCTCCGAATATCACACTATGAATGGCACCGATGCGGGCACAACCTAATACGGCATATGCTAATTCAGGAACCATGCCCATATAAATACAAACCCTGTCTCCCTTTTTTACTCCATTATTCTTCAGCATCTGGGCCACCTGGCAAACTCTTTTGTGCAGTCTGTTATACGTTACAACCCTCACTCTTTCATCGGGGCTGTTCGGTTCCCAGATAATTGCGGGTTTATCACCCATTGTTGAGAGATAACGATCAATGCAGTTCTCTGTTATGTTCAGCTTCGCCCCTTTAAACCATTCTACCTTTGGCTCTTTAAAATTCCACTCTAACACTTTATCCCATTTTTTTCGCCATTGAAAATTTTGCGCTACATCAGCCCAGAAGCTTTCGGGATCTTCAATACTTTTCTTATAAACTTCCTGATATTCTTCGTAAGACTTTATCTGGTAAGGCCAGGCCATCGTTATGTTTTTAATTATTGATGAAAAAAGTTGAGTGCGTAAATTTAAAAGTAATCCCGCAAAAATATCTTTAGTATATTAGTTTCTCTAACGTTTGTTTTCATTCAAAATATATGAGCTCTATTTCAACCAAAGGTATACGGAAAGTCATATTCGCTTCATCTGTCGGTACATTAATAGAATGGTATGATTTTTATATTTTCGGAAGCCTTGCCACCGTTATTGCCAGCCAGTTTTTTCCAAAAACCAATCCAACGGCTGCATTGCTTTCTACATTAGCCACTTTTGCTGCTGGTTTTATAGTACGTCCTTTTGGTGCATTGGTATTTGGCCGCCTTGGAGATCTGATCGGTAGAAAATACACATTTCTGCTGACCCTCATTATTATGGGCGGATCAACATTTGCAATTGGCCTTGTACCCGGTTACGATAAAATTGGCTTTGCTGCACCTATACTGGTTTTATTACTTCGCCTGTTGCAGGGTCTTGCTCTTGGGGGTGAATATGGCGGCGCCGCTACTTATGTTGCCGAACATTCCCCGGTCAATAAAAGAGGTTACTATACTTCGTGGATACAAACCACCGCAACATTAGGCTTGTTCCTTTCTCTCGGTGTCATTTTACTCACACGCCATAGTCTGGACGCCGACCGTGCTGCGTCTATTGCAAAATTCAATGACTGGGGCTGGCGTATTCCTTTTATTGTTTCTATTCTGCTGGTAGGCGTATCTGTGTATATCCGGTTAAAGATGAAAGAATCGCCGCTGTTCAGCAAATTGAAATCGGAAGGAAAAATATCAAAGAACCCTTTGAAAGAAAGTTTTGTACATAAGGTAAACCTGAAAATGGTTTTGCTTGCTTTGTTCGGGGCAACAATGGGACAGGGAGTAGTTTGGTATACCGGTCAGTTCTATGCGCAATCATTTATTGAAAATACCTGCAAGATCGATTTTGAACAGTCCCGTACAATTTTAATCTGGGCCATACTATTCGCCACACCTTTTTTTGTAGTTTTTGGAGGATGGAGTGATAAAGTCGGCAGAAAATGGATTATGCTCGCCGGTATGCTGTTTGCCGTTGTTAGCTATCGGCCATTATTTGGAAAGCTTATAACCATAAGTGATATAAAAAATAAAACAGAGATAACAGAGAAAAAAGAAATTAAAACAACACGAAAAGTAATTACCGCTGCTAATGACACGCTGAGAACTGTTGCTGTAAAGACATTTTATGATGATGGGCTTGCCATGACTGAAACCAAAACAGATACGGTATATGCTGCCGCAGGTAAATCAACAATGAAACCTGATATAAAAATTTCAAAAATATTAGATACCGGCGGCTACTGGCAAATGGTAATGATCGTATTTGTAATGATCCTGTATGTAACCATGGTATATGGACCGATCGCCGCATTTCTTGTTGAACTGTTTCCGACGAGAATAAGATATACATCCATGTCTTTACCCTATCATATAGGCAATGGTGTATTTGGTGGCCTTACCCCTTTCATTGCAACGTTATTAACAACAATATATACAGACGACAAATTGGTTGGATTGTTTTATCCCATTCTCGTTGCGTCTGTATGTTTTATCATTGGTATATTATACGTCAATAACAGGATTGATCCTGACGTGAGTGATTAAAGGCCTCTTCCTGAAGAAAAGGCCATCCTGGCCCAGGGCCTGCTTATTTGAAGATAAAAAATGAATAAAAAATTATGAACTTACTAAAAAAAATATCTGGCATTATCTGGATACTGGCAGGGCCGCTTGCTATTTATTATCTAGTAAAAACGGCGGCTGCAGAAATAGCAAAAAAACCAGTAATTGACACTAAAATACAATGGGGTATTTTTGTTGGCATATTTATTCCAATCGCTATTGGCCTTATGATCTTCGGCTATTACGCACTGAAGGGTGAATACGACCGACAGCCGCAAAGTTCAGATGAATTATAACTCATAAAAAGACGGCAAAACATCTACTCCCCTTTTCAACCTTCTTAAGCTATGAAGATCTGAAAGCAACCGGGTGATCCAGTTTTTTAGGTAATCCCAGGAAGATGCGGCAGTAAATACGAATAGCAGCAAGCTCAATAAATAAAAAACATAAAGCCGTTAATGTTACCAAAGAAATTTGATCGGCCCGGATATGCGTGAAAAAAACGTCAATGCCGATAAATGCTGCTGTTAAAGGAAAACCCAGCAGGCCAATCGCTGACAATAAGAACAATAAGGCAGTTCCTTTTTGTTCATACGCATGTCCATGATATCGGTTCAGGCTGATATCTTTATCGATACTGTAAATCTTTTGTAAACAAAGAAAACCAACAATACCTGCTAAAAACGTTCCGCTTGCATACATTACAGCTTGCTCCCATTTTATTTCTTCCATATTTGCGATAATACCGCATAGAATAAAAAAATGGGCGATCATCAGGTAAACCCAAGCTGTCCCCGCAGATTTTCTGCTGGCAAATGAATACAGAATAAGCAACAACGAAACAGTAACACTGATTTCAGCTAAAACAGATTGCACAGGTTCCATGGAATCAGATTCATTATTCAGGGCAAACATGACAAAGGCTGCGGGTACGATCGCAAAAATTTTTGCCGGCCGGGTTTCCAGGAAGTTTAATCTCCTGCCAATCCATTTAAAAGGCATCCACAAATAACGATACAGTAAATTATCAAGATTCCATTCCTTAATATTTAGCATGTATATTGTATTTGTAATTTTTTTATTGCTGCTTTTAGTATTGGGGGTATAATGGAAATACTGGTGATGGACCAGGTAATTCAGCACTGACGGCGATACAAGTAGCTGGTATGTTCTTAGAAAAGCATTCCCCGCGAAATGTACCAATGCTAAAATGTGAAAACCTAACGCCACTTCAATAAAAATAATTCCTATTTGCGCAGCGGATGAATAAGCGATTTGTGTTTTAACGGTGGCCTGTACCCTTGCAATTAAAGTAGCCATGATGCCGGTTAATGCGCCGATAATGATGATTGCAATTTTTATTCCGGCCATTTGCTGCCAGAACGGGTATGTGCGGAGCAATACAAATACACCAATGTGAACCGACAAAGAGCCATAGAAAATTGCGCTTGATGATGTAGGCCCTTCCATTGCCCTTGGCAACCATGTAGTAAATGGCAATTGTGCCGATTTGGCAACAGCCGCCAATACAAACATAATAGCAATAAATAAAGCCATACCATTATGCTGAAGCTGGTCGGCGGTTGCTTTTGCTTCAATCAATTGAGTAAAGTTTATATTCTGATGTGTTAAATGGTGCATCATCCACATCGCCAGTATTAAAGCGATATCACTGATACGATAAACAGATAAAACTTTAAAGCCATTTTTTACAGGCAGGTAACGGTTGCGGTAAAAAGCAATTAATAAAAAAGAAGATAGTCCGATAAATTCCCAGCCAATAAAAAGTGTTTCAAAATTGCCGGAGAAAATGATGAGATTATACCCGGTTAAGAAAAATAAAATGGTATTAAAAAAACGCTTAAACCCTTCATCCCGGTGCATATAATAACGGCTGAATCTGGCGACCAGAAAAAACACAAGAGCTCCTACTATACTGTATACCGCCGTTATATAGTCGTAATAAAATTGAATAACAAAAACAAAATCGTCTGTTTGATAAAGTGTAATTAACTTCTCATTTACAGATCTGCCACCTTCAATTGCCCATACAATAGCAAAAACTATAGCGCCAATACTATAAACGGATGTGATGAGCTTTACCAGCAGAGAAATGCTTTTCTCGTTCTTATTTTTAAAAAATAAACTGCTGAAAAAAGCAATCAGTGGCAGGAATATAAAAAGTGAAAGTAGCTGGTTCATGGGATATATTAGTTTAGCAGGTGCACAGCAAGGTTTTCTTTAGTAGCATGTGTAATATGGTTCGTCTCCATCTCCATTGCATTTTCTATAAAAGCTTCCATATCATCTATGCTTTGCAGCGAAGCAGCAACAGGATGATAGGGATGAAATGAACCATTTTTAAAATAGTAAAAACAATTCTCATCGGGGTGCAGTGCAACTATATGTACCCATTCATTTTTATACCATTCAAATACTTCCGGGGTTGATTGTATAGCTTTCAAAACAATTTCCGGCCGGTGTTCTACAATAACCAAAAGCCGGACAGGGTCATGCACTTCAATCATCTGCCAGGGCAGCCCGGGTCGCAGATCACCATCGCTGCTGTTAGCCACGCCGAACAAGCCCATTACATTGTGCGGAAGTTTTGTTCCTGCTCCCATCTTAATATTATCTACTCTTGAAAAATAATATTCAAGATTGATACCACCGCATACTAATCCAATCGGGCGCATCACATTGGATAATACATTTCCTTCGGGGTCTGTCTGGTAATTATATGAGTTCAAAAAGGCTCTCCTGTCTAAAAACAATTTTTTGGTTACGCTTCGTCTTCCTACCACACAAAGTGTATTTGTTCCATGTCCCAGCTCAGGCCTTGGCTCAAACAAAGAAACACTGCGGTCCAATATTGCTTTTCTTACTTCATGCAATTCTTTTTTTGAATTGATAGAAGCAAATCTTCTTGAGCGTTCTTTCGCATTTAAATCAAGCGCTTTTTCAAACGATTTTCTATTTATGAGATGAAGCTTGCTGTTTTCTTTATTTAAATTCAGTTCATCATAATAACCGATCCTGTCAGCAGCTGTATCATGCATACTGCCCACAAATTGTGTTTGTCCGGGGATTAAAATTTCTCTTGCAGCTAATTTTTCCCGTATGCCTTCATGATTAAGAATAAACGCCATCACTCTTGCATTGGTACCGCCTGGTCTGCCACTGCAGGCTCCGCAATCATGTGCACCATGATGGGGGTTGTTGGCGCTGCTGCTGCCATGTGCAACTATATAAACAATGGGGGCAAAATCTTTCAACAAACCAATACCACGAAGAAAGCCTTCCGCCCTTGCAGCCATCTCATCCAATGTATAACCAATCTGTAAACCATTTTCACGATCATTTTTATTTTTGTTTTCTATAGTAAGTACAGATGATTCCGTCATGTGTGAATAGGCATTTGAAATCGCAGGGCTCATTTTCGGAAGAAACATATTCTGTGTCATTTTCACAACTGCCCAAAACCCATAGGTAATACTCAATGCAAAGCCGCTTAAGAAACCGTGCGTATGTTTGGTGTAAAGCAGTTCTCCTTTGTGCTCTTCGTTTGCTTCGTATTCTTTGATTAAAAATTGCGGGGTTACAGGTGCGGGACATAGCTTATCATAAAACTTACTACCCTGCTGCTGAAAATAAAATTCGACGCCAAAAAAACCGGGAGCGCCAAATGTTTCGCAGTTTTTATCTGTCGCTTCAATATGCCGGCGGATAGAACATTCGCGTTCATCAATACAAAAGATTGCCTGAAAGCTCTCTCCCGGAATCGAAGAGTCTGCCTGAGTCGAAAAACTTTTTGTATCCGCAGAGTTTGAAGAAGCAATTAATATACCTGCTAACACCGAATCATAATAACTCCATTCAAAAGCATCCTGCCATAATTCAATTACTTCAGCGAACTCTGTTTTTGCTACATCAGCAAATAAATTTACCGGTGGTTCAGTAATAGTTTCCGCCAATGGCTTCCAATGTGTGCCTAATTCATAATTCAGCGTATCCAGTTCTAATAGCAATTCAAAAGCAACCAGTTCTTCAAGGGTTACTTTCTTTCTGTCGAGCAAAGTTTGCGGGTTATCTTCTACCGCTGAGATAAAACCGCTCCATCCATGATGCGAAAATTGCTGGTCAAATAGATATTGTTCGAAATATTCCTCCTTACCAACAATCGTCTTCAGTAAACCTGCTATTGAATAGTTCCCATTCAGAAATGTCTCCCTGATTTTTTTTGTTTTAAAAAAACTGGCAAAGCTATTCTGCTCAATTTCGGTAACGCTTTCTAAAAGCGACTTATCAGCAACGGGAAAACTATCGATTGCAATGCCCTGATCTAAAAAACTGCAAAGGAAACGGAATAAAAACGGGTGTACTTTATTGTCTAAATCAAGGGCATATTTTTCTTTCCAGTAACGACGAAGCTGGCCTATGCGGGGATGATTGACTGTATCATATTCCTTACTGAATAATTTTCCTTTCCATTCCGCGACGGTTTCTTTGCCTTTCTTATTCGCAATCACCATATCCAGAATGTCTTCCCGGATCCTTCCATTACTATATAATTGCCTGAACTCACTCAATTGCAAACTCACCTGGAACCCGAAAATTTTAGACGCTTTAAATATCGCATCATAAAACTTCATATGCTGGAATGCATGTAATGAGTTGTGATGAATGAAATCTTTTAACGCTTGTTGTGAAGGCAGGTAATGTTTCAGTTCCTGCAGCGCATGCTTCTCATCAAAGTGTTTCTCAGTCATTCAATAAGTAGGTTTTGAGTTAATGAACGGATTGTACATTTAACTGGTTTTCGATTCTATACACCTCTTTAAATCCTTCCAACCTGCATTTTATTTTCTTCAGCGGCGCTTTAATATCCCTGAACTCTTTTATAAGCCCCAGTACGTCAAAATCTATATAGTCAGTGTGGGATGCATCAATAACAACAGAAGCTTTTTCGGGTATGTGATCAAGCGTTTCACGTATTGCCGCTTTATTGAGAAAAGAAACTTCTTCTGCTAGCCGAATCCTTATAATATCGCCTTCATGGTGTTTGTCTTCATGGAAATAATAAGAGTTTTTAAGATTGCCGTGCAATATTGCCCCAAATGCAGCAACAAGCCCGGCTACAACTCCAACCAGTAGCCCCTCACCTTTTAAAGGCTTATAAAGGCCGAATAAGTCAATGCCCATAATAACAAAAACGGTAACAAAAAAAGGAATGGATTGATATTTTCCGTTTTTTAGCATTTGCCTAAAAACCGAAAGCCTGCATAGTTTATATCCTGTTAAAAGCAGAATTGCTGCGAGGGAAGACAGTGGGATAAGGTTTAGCAATTTTGGAATGAGTATAACTGTTGATAAGAGCAGGAGGCCATGAAAAATAGTTGAGAGTTTGGATTTCGCCCCTGCGTGCACATTCGCACTGCTTCTTACAATTACACTTGTTATAGGCAAGCCGCCAATCAATCCCGAAATGCTATTGCCGATTCCCTGTGCCATCAGTTCCCGGTTGGTATTGGTTACATTTCTTTCAGGATCCAGGTTATCTACCGCTTCTATGCTAAGAAGTGTTTCCAGTGAAGCGATGATTGCAATCATAATACCTGTTACAATTATCTTCCCATCCAGAAATCCTTTGAAATCGGGCAGGGTGAAAAAACTGAAAAACTCTGACGGGCTTTGCGCCGCTTTGATCTGCACAAGATGTTCCTGCGACAATACAAGCGATGATTGAGTTGACTTGAACAGCTCGTTAATAATAACCGAAACAATAACAGCTACTAACGCACCGGGAATAAATTTGACCTTCTTTTTGATAAACGGTTTTTCCCAAACCATCATAATAAGGATAGAAACAAGACAGATCAGCAACACGCCGGCATCTATATGCTGCAATGGTCTTAATAGTTCATGCAGATCTTCGTCACCGAATGGAAACAACTCTGTTAAATTTCCCTTTTCATCCTTATCATATCCAACGGCGTGAGGTATTTGCTTTGCAATAATTAAAATACCGATACTGGTCAGCATGCCTTTAATAACACTCGAGGGAAAATAATTCGCGATTCCCCCCAGTCGGGCAACACTCATCAATACCTGTAAAATGCCTGCAATAAACACCGCGCAAAGAAAAAGATCGAATGCCCCGATATTGGTAATAGCTGCCAATACCAAAGCGGCCAGACCTGCCGCGGGCCCGCTTACGCTTAACCTGGAACTGCTTAGCGAACCGATGACCACACCACCGATAATCCCGGAAATTAATCCGCTGAAAAACGGTGCACCGGACGCAAGCGAAATACCCAGGCAAAGCGGTAATGCTACAAGAAAAACAACAAGGCCCGCAGGCAGATCTGACTTTAAAAGCTTTGAATTAAATTTCATCTTTCTGTTCTTTTAGATACTGACTAACTTTTTAACTTCTTTTTTCTTCCTGGTTAAATTTTTAAAGAAATCCACGTTGCCATTTTCGATGTTATATACTCCGCCCACTATACCGATCTGACCTTTGGCAAACATTTCTTTTACGATTTCACTTCTTGTCAGTATCTGCTCAAGACTGTTTTCTACATTCGCATAGGCAACCATATCACCGTGCATGTATTCCCTGTCGTCCTGCAATAAAGCTTTACTGATTGAGGGTTGAATGCGCTTAAGCAGGTTCGTTATATGCCCATCCTCCACGCCTTGTTTTGCACTTTTGATAGCGCCACATTCAGTATGACCGAGCACCATGAGTACTTTTGAACCAACATACTTTATTGCATACTCAATGCTGGCCAGTATGTCGTCATTTACAATATTTCCGGCTACACGTATACTGAATAGATCCCCAAGCCCCTGGTCAAATATTAATTCTACCGAAGTGCGCGAATCCATACAACTGAGTATTACAGCGAATGGATACTGACCTTCTCTGGTTTCGTTGATCATTTCAAAATGATCGTGATCCGCTTTGAGGTTGTTGATAAAGCGCTTATTGCCTTCTACCAGTAATTCATATCCCTGGAATGGCGTGAGGTTTTGCAAAAATTCTTTTGAATGCTTTCTCATTGGGTAAATAGTTTAAATAGTTGCCAGTAAAAATGACAACATCATTATTAAATAAAATAAGCTTACTGAAAAGCTTTAGCAATAAATGGGATTTAAACTATGCGGCGTTGGGTGGGGGAACCAGTAATTCGCCATGAAAAGCAACATATGTACCTGCATCTTCGCATTTATGATATTGCGATGCTATTGAAAAGAAGTTATCTGTGACATGATGATCATGCAGGTATTCTTCTGAAAATGAATTTATACCTCCTGAAGCTTTTTCCTCAGTGCTGTTTCCGAAAGGATTGGCAGTTTCTTCCTCACTATTGTCCGCAGGGTTTGAATGGGTATGTGTTGTTTTATCCTGCGTGGCTATATTTTGCATACATGAATACACGAAAGGTGCACTTACCGTGAGCCAGAAGAGAGCGAGTATCATAAATACCGCTGAAGTCAACTGAACAATTCTATATTTTTTTCGCTTTTTCTCCATGAAATGCGTTGCAAAGTAATAAATAACAACTTTTAAACCAAACCGTTCATGGATGGTTTGAAAAATTTAATCGTTATTGATGATAAATTCATCGTTTGATAATCACATTTACAGAACATTAAAAAAATCATAAAGAATAATAACTATAAGTTTTCGGGCAAATTCCTGTTTAAATCTTATTTCCGGCTAAAAAAATATAAAGCAAGAAGGTGAGCTATCAGAAATCTTTTTTGTCGTTTGTCATTTTATTGCAAGTTTTTTTACAATTGATATGGCACACCTTCACAAACATCTGTTAGGTTTTAATATCACCAAAGCGTGATACAGGTGTCGATGCTGAAGAGTAAAGATTTTAATCTGGTAACGAGTAATTAATTTTATGAGATATCTTGTATTTACAAAAGACATATTATGAAGGCATACGAATTACTTTTAAATGATAATAAAAATTGGGCGGCGAGGAAACAGGCTGAAGACCCGGGTTTTTTTGAACGGCTGCTACATGTTCAAAGCCCGGAGTTTTTGTGGATTGGCTGCAGCGATAGCAGGGTACCTCCAAATGAAATAACGCAGACAGAGCCCGGCGAAATATTTATTCACCGCAACGGGCGAACTGCAAGAATGGATGCAAGTGGTACGGCTATTTTAATTTTATCTGCAGAAGAAAAATTGCCGGCTTATATTAACCGGGATGTTGAACAGATCATGCTTCCTTCGATTGTCACTTTGCCTGAAAAGCCCAAATGGTCAACGTTATTCATTGCGGCCGGCAAAAAAGATAAGGTGAATAAAGTTGATATTGTAGGGTTCCTGGGTAACAAGGCCAATTTAAAAAAAGAAGACATCGGCCTGATCGAAGTAAAAGATTTCTTCACATTTGTAGCGATAAAGAAAATCAGGATGGGTGAAACCCTGCGTTTGATCAAAGATC
>Ga0207675_100001813_pt1 | contig 21414 bp, 15 predicted proteins | sample KBSSwiS42_FD_184305 | JGI IMG/M metagenome (GOLD analysis project Ga0207675, IMG submission 184305) | Switchgrass rhizosphere microbial communities from Kellogg Biological Station, Michigan, USA - KBS Switchgrass S4-2 (SPAdes) (version 2) | ecosystem: Host-associated > Plants > Roots >...
AGCAACCCCAAGCGCGCTTCGGTAAGCATGGCCGCTTGGGCGACAATAAAATTCAGGGTGTGATGGACGTCGAGGCTCGCGTTGACGTCCTTGGAAATTTCATACAGCGTGCGGATGCGCCGGGTTGCGATGTCCACTTCATCCCGCAGCGCTTCTTCGTGCCGGCGCAGCTCGACGTTGGCGGTCTGAAGATTCTGGACGAGCCGGCGGTTCTCGAGCACGAGCCGCCGGCTTCCCAGACCGCGCGCAACGATTTGGTCCAGCTCCCAGAGATCGAACGGTTTGGTGATGTAGTCGTAGGCACCCTGACGGAGCGCGTCGATGGCGGTGCCGGTGGAGGCGTATCCGGTGATGACGACCACCACCGTTTCCGGATCCGCCTCCTTGGCTGCGCTCACCACTTCGAGCCCGTTCACCCCCGGCAAGTTGATGTCGGTGAGGATGAGATCGTAGGGCTGCTTCCGGAGAATCGACAGCGCTTCCTCGCCGCTCGAGACCGTGTCCACCGTGTAGGGGCCCTCGGAGAGAAGGTCCACTAGAATTTGGACGACGTTCTCCTCATCATCCACGACGAGGATGCGTGCGCGTTCGGGAGTTTGGGCGCCGGGCTGAGTCATCGGGCCCCCGGAATATCTGAAGGTGTTTCGATCAGGGCACTAACCTAAGCCACCAAGAGCTGTGAAACGCCCTCGAACCCCCCCCGGGGGCGGCCTGCTTCATTCAGAGCTTTATCGACACAAGCCAGCAATTCTTGAGCGCTCTCGGCGTCGGCGGGGTAGGTAGCCAGGCCAAATCCCAAGGTCATCCGCTTGCGGCGCGGGAAGTTATGCCTCTGGACCAGTGCCGCCAGGGCCTCTGCCCGCTCCTGGGCCCGGTCGCCGCGCACGGCGGGCAGGATGGCGAGGAGGGTGTCCCCGTTGTCGTGCCCCACCAGCTCCGTCGCCGATTTCCATTCCCCAACCAGGCGAGCCAAATCCGCCAGGCTCCGGTCCTTGAACTCGGCGCCGAACTGATCGCCTAAGGATCCCAGCTCGTTGAGTCGCAACCGGAGAAGGCTCATCGCGTGCCCCAATTCGCGGCAACGCACGACCTCTTCATCCAAGCGGTAGCGGAAGTAGGCCTGAGTGGCGAGGCCGGTGATTGGGTTTCGAATTTCGCGGGACTCGATCTGCTGATTGGACACGTAACGCTGCACGAGTGCGGACAGGGGACCGATGGCGAGCAAGAACCGGCGAAGCATCGGCTGATCATAGGCGTTCTCATCGCGATGGCCGACGTTCACTACACCGACCGCGTTATCGCCCACCACGAGCGGAACGGACATGAATGACCGCACGTGGCCCGAACCCGGCGCTTCGTTGCGGTGAATCGAGGCATAGAGCACCGGCTTCTTGCGAGTGGCGACCCAAGACGAGAATCCGTTGCCTTCCGAAAAGCGAATGCGTGGGACCAGTTCCACCTCGAAGCCGCACACCGAGGTGAGCTCCACCTGCTTGCGATCAGGATTCCGCACGTAAAGGCTTGCGCCGTGAAAGGGGATCGCCTTCTTGAGCGCGGCCAGCGCCTCGTTCAATCCCTCCCGGGTATCCGGCACGTGGCTCAAGCTCTCTGCGTACGCGACCAGGGGCGGAAGGCTCTTCTTGGTGGATCCATCCCCGCCTTGTGCTTCGAACGCGACCAGGCTCGCATAAAGCTCGCGATCCCAGGCGATGCCTTTGCCGGCATCGTCCGTGCCCTGGCCCACCGTCTCGGCCAGCTTCTCCAGCCGTTCCGCCGAATTCTGCTCGAGGAGACCGAGCGCATGGCAACGCTCCACGAGGGCGAGTTTGGCGCGGGCGGTTTTGTTCTTGGATTCCGAGGTCTTGGGCAGAGCGGAAGCGGACTTGGTCTTCGTCTTGGTGGTCTTCACGGTCGTGTTCCTCCCCAGGATTTTCTCGCTTCCCGCGAGGCGAAGCGGTCGTGCGTCGTTGGTTCGAAGGGTGAGTGGTGGATCAGGCGGCCCGCCGCACGCGATGGCGCAGGCGGGAAATGGCCTTGGTGTGAATCTGAGAGACGCGAGACTCGGAGATGTGCAAGGTCTCGCCGATCTCCTTCAAATTCATTTCCTCGTAGTAGTACAGAGATAGAACGAGCTTCTCTTGCTCGGTGAGGTCGCTGATCACGTCGACGAGCAGATCGGAGAGCTGATCCTTTTGCACGTCTTCGAGCGCGTCTTTGGCGTTCGGGTCTTCGATGACTTCTGCCAATCCGCCGGAGTGACCGTCTTCGGCATCACCGCCCGGCTGATTCAAGGAGAGGAGTACGACGCCCCGCACTTCGTCGAGCAGGCGAGCCATCTCGCTAGCGGAGATATCCATGGCGTCGGCGAGCTCTTCATCGGAGGCCGCCCGTCCAAGCTTCTGGTCCATATCCCGGGTCATGAGATCCAGCTGGCGCGCTTTGCGGCGCACGGAACGGCTGGCCCAGTCCATCGCCCGCAGTTCATCCAGCACTGCGCCGCGAATGCGCCACACCGCGTAGGTTTCGAACTTCGTGCCTTTCTTGCTGTCGTACTTGTCCAGCGCATCGAATAAACCTAGTGCGGCGGCGTTCAAAAGATCGTCGCGCTCCACGTACTTGGGAACGTTTGCGGCCACGCGATCCACCACGTATTTCATGAGCGGGGCATAACGCCGGTACGCTTCATCTTTGGTGGGCTTCTTCCAAGCCACGGGTTTGTCGGTGGCGGTCTCTTCGACTTTCTCTTTGCGTCGCGCGGCGGATGTCGTCGGCATCGGCGTCTCCTCGTGAGTCGGAACCAGGGATGCGGGGGTGATTCCCCCCAGGACGCCGGTGTAAGGAGCAAGTTGGGGGCCACTGGACGGGCGAGAATCCCCAGCCCACGCGTAAACGCGATCTGGCGGGAGCGACCATCGAACCTAACGCGTGATCAATTCAGCAAATGGAGGAAATCTTGATGGGGAAGAAAACCGGGGCCGAATCCGGGGCGGGCGAGCCCATACAAGGGTCGTATCGGCATGCACAACGCAAACCTGAGGGATAAATTTTGGCCCCTTAACCGGGGAGGGCGGCTAAAAACGGATCGGGGCTCAGTCCTCGTCTCCCGCTACGCCAAGCCCGTACTCGTGAATCTTGGTGCGCAAGGTTTGCCGGGAGATCTTGAGCAGTTCCGCCGCCTTCGTCTTGTTGCCCCCGCACAAGCGGCACGCAAACGCGATCGCGTGCTTTTCCCAGTCGGCCAGGCTCCACGTTTCCATGCCGGTGTACGGAAGACCCCCCGCCTTGGGAGCCATCGGCGCCAACACCTCGAGCGGCAAGGCCGGCGCGTCGATGCGATCGCCGGCGGCGAGGAGCACCGCGCGTTCCACCACATTACGAAGCTCGCGCACGTTCCCCGGCCAGGCGTACTCCAACAGCGCGGCTTCAGCGTCCGGCGTGAATCCCTGGATGGAGCGTCCCATCTCTTTGTTCATGTGATCCAGGAAGAATCGAGCGAGCGAGAGTATGTCTTCGCGACGTTGCCGAAGCGGGGGAATGTGAACGGGGACGACGGCGAGGCGAAAGAACAAATCCTCGCGAAAGCGATTTTCGCTGATCGCTTGTTTCAGATCGCGATGCGTGGCGGCAATGACCCGCACATTCACCACGATGTCGCCGGTCCCGCCCAGGCGCTTGAACCCATTGCCCTCCAGCACCCGCAAGAGCTTGGCTTGCAGCCCGGGGGCCATGTCGCCGATCTCGTCCAGGAACAACGTGCCTTGATCCGCCAGCTCGAAGTCGCCCTTCTTACGGAACTTTGCGTCGGTGAACGCACCCTTCTCATGTCCGAACAGCTGCGATTCGAGCAAGTTCTCCGGCACGGCGCTGCAGTTGAGGGCCACGAACGGACCGTCGGCCACGTCGGAGCGCTTGTGAATGGCACGCGCGATCACTTCTTTCCCGGTGCCGGTTTCACCCGAGAGAAGCACGGTGGCGCGGCTTTTCGCCACCTTGCTCACCGTATCCATGACTTGCCGTAAGCCTTCGCTGTGTCCGATCACTTGGTCGGTGGGGAAGCGGCCCACCACACCACGGCGCAGGATCTCCACCTCGCGCCGAAGCGAGGCGTTATTGAGCGCGCCCTTCACCACCAGCTTGATTTGATCCAGCTGAAACGGTTTGCCCACGAAATTGAAGCACCCCGCGCGCGTGGCCTCCACCGCATGCTCGAACTTTCCGTACGCGGTCATCATCACCACTTCCACTTCCGGATAATCTTTCTTGATTCGCTTCAACAACGTGAGGCCGTCTTCGCCCGATTCTTTGAGCTTCAAGTCGAGGAGCACGACGTCGATGTTCTCTTCGCGGAGAAATCCGAACGCCTCTGCGCCGCTGGCCGCTTCGTGGGTGTGGTACCCCTCGTCGCGCATGGCTTCGGCCAGGGTGAAGCGAAGTGTTTTCTCGTCGTCCACCACGAGAACAGTGCGTTCGATGCCGAGCTCGGTGTTCTCTTCGTTTTTCATCGTTGCCTCATCCGGAGCGCCGGTTCATCTGGCGCTTGTCTTCGGGTAAATCGAGGAGCACGGTGGTGCCGTGTCCGGGCCGGCTTTGCACGGTGATCATGCCGCCGTGCTCGCGCACGATGGCTTCGCTGATCGCGAGCCCCAGTCCGGTGCCGCGCTTTCGGGTGGTGTAGAAGGGATTGAAGATGCGATCGAGCTCCTCGGGCGGAATGCCGTGGCCGGTGTCGGTCACCTCGAGCTCCACCCAGTCCTGGAGCGGTCCCTCGCCGGACGGGACGCCTTTGTCTTCCCGCCGCCGGCCGCTTCGCATGCGCACGTAACGGGGTCGCGACACGCGGCGCAATACCAACGTGAGCCGCCCGCCGGATTCTTCCATCGCTTGGAGTGCGTTTCGAACCAGATTGAGCACGACTTGCTCGATTTGATCGGGATCGATCCAGATCTCGGGAAGAGGGTTGGAACGCTCCGTTTCGACGCGAACCCCGGCGGTCTCCGCGTCTTCCGCCAATAATCCCAGCGCCCGATCCAGGACCGCGTCGAGAGGGGCGCGCCGCAGCCGCGGTTCCGGAGGACGGGCAAACTGGAGCATGCTCTCCACGATGCGATCGAGCCGCGCCACTTCATCGAGGATGAGCTCCACCAAGCGGCGATGATTTTCGTCCGCGCTCAATCGTTCACTCAAGAGTTGCGCGGACGCACCAATGCCAGCGAGCGGGTTCCGAATCTCGTGGGCAACCCCGGCGGAAAGCTCGCCCAACGACGCCAGCCGCTCCTTGCGTCGCGCCGACACTTCGGCCCGCTTGAGCTCGGTACGGTCGGTGAGGATCGCCACCAGGCCGCCTTCGGCATCTTCCATCCGAGACACGCGTGCATCCACGGTGACGGTGCGGCCGTCGGGAAGCAAGAGATCAACTTCGCCCATCGCATCGAGAGACGACGACGTGGGAAGAAGACTTTCGCCGCCCCGTATCATCAGCACGTGTGCGGCGGGACGAGAGAGCAGCGTGGCTGCGCTGGCACCGAGCAAGCTTTCCGCGGCGGGATTTACGTAGGTGATGCGGCCGGAAGCATCGACCGCCACCACGGCCGACCCGAGTGTGCGCAAGATGCCTTCGGTAAACCGGGACAGGTCGACCAGCTCACGAATGAGCGCGGTCTTTGCTAATCCTGATTCGGGGATTCGTTCTTCGGCATCCGGTTTCACGAGGACCCTCCTCCGCGTGTTGCCCAGATCGCTAGTTTACGCTCCCTCGACCTCGCGCGCGAGTTCGATCACGCGGGCCAGCACCCCGGTCACGTCGCTCTCGCGCGTCCGATGGCTCAAGATGCAGAGCCGTAATGCATACGCGCCCCTGGACCGGGTAGAGGACAGGAACGCGTAACCGCTTCGGTTGAGCTGTTCCAGCACCTCGCGATTCAACGTGTCCGCATCCCGTTTGCCCCGCGGCACGACACGGAACGCCACCACACCGAGATGCGCGGGCGATAACAGCTCGTAACGCGGGTTCTCCCGAATCTCTCGTTCGGCCAGCTCGGCGAGATCGAGGCAATGGTCGATGGCGCGCCGGTAGGGCTCCAGACCGAAGGCCTTCAAGGAAAGCCACACTTTGAACGCGCGCGCGCTGCGAGTGAGCTGCAATCCATGATCGGCGAAGTTGATTTCTTCCCGGCCCCGATCGATGTCCTGGAGATAATCCGGGCGCACGCTGAATGCGCCGCGAAGCGCTTCGGGGCGTTTGAGGAGCACCGAACCGCACTCGAGCCCCTGATAGAGCCACTTATGCGGATCGAGCACCCAGGAATCGGCGCGCTCCAACCCCTTGAGGAGCGCCTTGCCCCGCGGCGTGATTGCGGCAAAGCCCCCGTACGCGCCGTCGATGTGAAACCACAATCGCTCGAGGTCGGCAATGTCGGCGATGCCGTCCAGGGGATCGACCGATCCAGTGCTGGTAGCCCCGGCATTGCCTACGACCATGAAGGGGCGCTGTCCGCGTTCGCGATCCTCGCGTATCGCGGAACGTAGATGTTCGAGTTCGATGCGCCCGTCCTCGTCGGTGGCGATCTTCCGCACCGCCGCGCGGGGAAAACCGGTGATCCAGGCCGCGCGATCGATAGCGGAATGGGTTTCGTTCGATGCGTAAATTGTTGCGCCGCTCACGACGTCGTCGAGGCGTTCATGCCGCGCGGCCACGAACGCCATGAGCGTGGCCGAAGAGCCGCCGCTGGTGAGCAAGCCGCCCGTGCCTTCCGGAAGTCCCAGCATCTCGCGGAACCAGTCGAGCACGACCAGCTCCAGCATCGACGGGCCGGATCCGCCGAGCCAGGTGCCTACGAAGGGATTGAATCCGGCGGCCAGCACATCGCCGAGCATCGATGGAAACGTGGGCGCGATGGGGATGAACGCGAAGAATCGCGGGTGATGAATGCGCGCGCGATGATCGAGAACGCCGTCACACAAAAGCGGCACGAGCTGCTCGAGCGGCGTGCCGTGCTCGGGCGGCGGCTCGCGAAGGAGCGCTTCGCCCTCCGCCCGCGTGAGCACTTTCCACGCCGGCTCGCTATCCAGTCCCGACAAGTGCGCGATGATGCGTTCGAGCGCCAGCCCGCCAAGCCGCCGCATCGCCTCCGGGTCCGTGTCGTACCGACTGAGGTCAAGTTCCGACTGGTCGTTCATGATCCACATCTTAACGGAAGGGTCTAAGGTCGTGGCCCTGCATGCGCCCGCAGCGGGCGTTGCGATCCGTCGCTTACAAGTAGCACGAATAATTCGTTGAGCAAGGCCGTCACTTGAGACGGATCGCAGCGGGGACCCGTGAGGACGCGTGCAGGGCCCGACCTTACGGCCCTTCCGTAACGTTGCAATCTTGAGCGACTAGCGGAACGGCGTGCCGCCGCGGTCGAGCTGATCGGCGGCGCGATAGGCGAGTCGGGCTTCGTGCTTGAGGCCTTTGCGATCCAGCGCCACGCCCAAGTAATAATGCGCGCGCTGATGATTGGGGTCGGCTTTGACCGCGTTCTGCAGGCATGTGATCGCGTCGTCGAAGTGGCCGAGACGCAAGTGGGCGACGCCGAGATTGTAGTTGCCGCGCCGGTCCTCGGGGGCGATGCGCGCATACTCTTCCAAGTTTACGATCGCTTCCGGGTAACGTCCCTGGCGTAGTAAGAGCACTCCCGCGTAATACAGGATGCGCTTGTCCTCGGGAGCGAGCCGCTGCGCGGTGGCAATTGCGTCCGCCGCCGCTTCGAGGCGCCCTTCATCCAGGAACAGGATCGCGAGGTTGAAATGCGCCTCCGCCGATTGGGGATCGAGCTCGAGCGCGCGGTGAAGCTCGGCCAACGCTTCGTCACGGCGCCCCTGCTCACCATACAACGCACCCAGGTTCGCGTGCGCGACGGCGCTTTCCGGGTCGGCGGTTACCGCGCGGCGAAGGGATTCGAGCGCCTCTTCGCGCCGGCCAACCGAATCGTACAGAATGCCGAGATTGATGTGGGCCTTGCTCATGTCGGGAGATAACGACAACGCGGCCTGGTATTCGCGCTCCGCGTCCACCGGTTTTCCACTTTGTGCGAGCGCGGTGCCAAGCGCGTAATGCGCCTCGGCGTTCTTGACGTCGAGCTTGACCGCGTGCCGCAGCGCTTCGACACCTTTGTCGCTTTGTCCGGCGGCGGTGTAGCAGCGTCCCTTGGTGATGAGCGCGGGGACATCGTCCCCCAACAGATGCCCGGATTCTTCGAGCACCTGCACCGATTCTGCGATGCGGCCGATGCGACGCAAACACTCGGCCCGAAGCCGCACGATTTCCGGGGTTGCCGCCCCGCGCTTGGCCATGCGCTCCACGACGCGAAGCGCGTCCGCGAACTCCTCGAGCTGTTCGAGGGCCGAGGCCAGCTCGATGGTCAAATCCATGCGGCCCGGCTCAGCACGCAACAGCCGGGACAGTTCTTCAGCGCGTTCGCGCAGCTTGACTTGAGAAGGAGAAGGGGGGCGAGGACCGGGCCGGTTCGAGGACCGGAAAATCACCGCACCGAGCCGAGTGGCGATCCCCAGGGGCTCGAGCCGAGCCCATACAGGCTCTGCAGGTTCGAACCGGCAGGCCAGTGCTGATAGGCAATGTTGAGTTGGAAGCTATTGCTCGGGCGATAATTCATTTCGAATCCACGCAGGAACAAATTCTTTTCGTTGAACACGGGGCCGTCGCCGCTCGTGTTGAGCACCGCGCCCACATCCACCGCAACTTGAAGCGGGTTCGACACGCGATAACCAAAGCGCGTCATCCAGAGACCGCCGGACTGGGTGCCGTAGAGCGAGGATGACGACGTACCAAAGGTGAGGCTATTCGAGACGGAGAGGCGCGACAAATCGAGCAGGCCTGATTTGAGAAGCCCGGAGGATGGCGTGCTCGTGACGCCCCCGAACATGGGATCCGGCCCTCCGGCAAAAGCCACTCCGGTTCCGCCAAAAATCGGCGCTACAGCTAACAACGTGATGAGAAGAAGAATGCGCTTCATAATCTTGGTCCCCAGCCTACTCGCCGATTGGAATCCACGTCAACGGGGCCACGAAGCCACCGCTACGTGCATCCATCATACACCGGGAGCCGGCGAACGGATCCCGGTCTAGGCGGCTTGGTCGCGATCCAGGTTCGAGCGTGATCCGGCGATTACGATCTCGAGGGTGAGCTTCAGGATCGCACCCCGGCGTGCTTCTTCGGGGCCCAGCGCAATCGGCACCTGGACGGTGCGTTCCACAACCACCGGTTCTTCTCTCCAGGAAGACACGGGCTCCGGAATGGGGGCTGGCCGGACGATCTCGCGATGCAAGGTCACCGGTGTCATGGCAGGCGCCGGCGGTTCGGGCGTCCTGACCCGGGGCGGAACCGGAGTCCCGATTTCGGCCTGAGTAAGGTCCGGGATGGGCTTGGACCGCGTGGATACGTCGGGAGCGGGATAACGCCGGAACTGCTCCGGGTCACGATCCTTCGATTTCCGCTTGAACAACCGACCCCAGAATCCAGGCTCGTCCTCAAGGGACACGTCATCGTCGACGTCTTCTGACAGTGAGCTCTGAGCGAACTGGCGTGCCAGTGCCTGCCCGCGCTCGTCTGCGCTCGGCACATCCAGGTCCTGAGACAGCGTTTCATCGTCTCGGACAGTCTCGATATAGCCGGGCTCGGGAGCAAACTCGGAGGTAACTCCGCTTGCTTCCTTCACCCAGGCGGCCCCGGTTTCGAACGGGGTTTGGGGAGGAGCCGTCTCTTCAAGCTCCAAGCTGGGCGCAAACGCCTCGTCGACTCCTTGAACGGTTTCGACCGGTGTCTCCTCCTCGAACCAGTCGGCGCCCGATTGAACCGGCTCCGGCTCGAGCGCCGGTGGTGGCGGGGGAGGAGTAAACGGTGACGGCATTACTCGGCTGGCCCCCTGGCGTGGTTCGGGCGCGGACCGCCGAGGGGAGGCCGGCGCGGACCCCGGAGCGGGCTGAGACGCTTGCCCGGGAACCGGAGGCCGATACGGTCTTGGCATGGATTGCGTGGACTCGCTGGGAGCCGCCGCCATGGGAGGTGGCGTGGGCGCGGCGGGTCTCGGCGGATGCGGTACCGCTGGAGGTACTGCGCCCGGTTTGGCCGTGGTCGGCAGGGGAGGCCGGTACCCCTTTCCAGGAGCGGAACCGGTCATGAGCCCGGGCGGCGGAGTCATCACCGCACTCGGGGGGTCGGCTGACTTGGCGGGTGGCGTCGGTGCGGTCAATGCGGATGGCTTGGTGGTCCCGAGCTTGATCTCGGAGCTCAACTTCTGGAGGAGGATGCGGGCCGTTCCGCGAAAGCATTCGAACACACCCTCGCCCGTGGTCGCGACCGCTTCGAACGACGGAACGCCGCCGGGATTGAGCGCGGCTTCGAGCTCTTCTTTGGTGTACGCATTCGGAAGATCGCGCTTGTTGTACTGGATGACCCACGGCATCTCGTCGAGCGACAGTCCGTATTCCCGCAAGTTCTCGCGCAGGTTCTCGAGTGATTCGAGATTCTCCTCCATCTTCCCTTGCCCGGAGTCCGCGACGAAGATCACTGCATCGACGCCACGCAGCACGAGCTTGCGCGTTGCGTTGTAGTACACCTGTCCCGGAACGGTGTAGAGAAGAAAGCGCGTTTTGAATCCGCCGATCTCGCCCAAGTCCACGGGGAGAAAATCGAAAAAGAGTGTGCGCTCGGTGCGCGTTTTCATGGAGACCATCTTGCCGCGGTTGGTTGCCGGCACACTCTGATAGATGTGCTCGAGATTCGTGGTCTTGCCGCTCAATCCCGGGCCGTAATAAACAAGCTTGGCGTTGATTTCTTTGCCGGAGTACGACACGACGACCATCGGGAGCCCTCTCGCAAAAAGTCATGGGAGTTGAGGCGCGAGCCAACCGGCTGGTCCCTTGTCCCGAACCCGGTATCGGCTAACTGCCGTGCGAACTTGAAGCAAGCGTGCCTCCCCCAGCCCGAACGATTTTTGGCCGGAAAAGAACCACCCTATGTGTCTTTTGGCCCACAGGGGTGTGGGGACATGGCCACCTGGGATGTCTGTCCCGGCTCGGGCACGAACCCAGGTCATTGATCCACAAGCAGATAGAGATTGATCGCCCCCGGGCACGTTTCGGGCATGCGGGTTGCTTTTAGGGGGGCAGAACGGAGGCAAGCCATGATGAGCTGGAACAACACCCAAAGAGATCGCAAGCAGAACGGGCAGTTCTACTGCCGCCGCGAAAATTGCCTGGTTGGCCGGTGCCCGCTGGCGCAAGGACCGGGCGGATGCCCGCTTCGTCCCGAATGCCCGGCCGCCGAAGCGCGTCGCGCCAGCCGCGACTCGGCCTAAGAGGCCGGGAACCCGGCCCCGCCCAGGATTCTCATTAGAATCGTTTCGCACCTCAGAAATATTGATTAGACTTTAGGGGCTATATTCCCATTGCAAGCCCTCCTTCCATGGGAAAGACCTTGTCAACTTCCAGACCGGTTGGTGTAAAAGTATTGCCATCTCCGCTTGGAGAATTGGCGCGCACATTGGACAGCATCCCCGCCGGCATTCTGCTCTTCGATCTCGACGGCAATATTCTTCACGTCAATCAAAAATCATTGCAGGCGCTTGGTTACGAGCAATCCGAACTGGTGGGCAAGCACATGGAGGTGCTTTACCGCACGTCGCTCCGGCCCGATCAAGCCGGGCGCATTCGGGATGCAGCCGTCGACCGGAGCTGGCGCGGCGAAGTCATCAACTATCGCAAGGACGGCAGCAGTTTCCCCGTGTTCCTGGAGACGAGCCTCGTCCGGGACGCATCAGGGCGTTCGATCGCCGTGGTCGCGGTGGGACGCGATATCTCCGATCAGCATGCCTTTCAGGAGCGGCTGCTCGTTGAGGCAAAGCTCGGCACGTTGGGTGTGCTGAGCCACAACTTGACCCATGAAATCCGGAATCGGCTCTCCGCACTCAAGCTGAGTCTGTATATGCTCCAGACCGGCCCGCCCGACGGGGACCAGGCCGTGCACTTCGACATCGCGCGCGAGGAGATCGATCGCATCGAGCTATTTCTGCGCAATCTCGAAGGCTATGTGCATCCACCACAACCGCGCATCGAGCCGGGAAACCTGCTCGAGGTGGTGGAGCAAGGGATCGATGACGCGCGCCCACTTCTCCTCGCCAAATCGATCACGATCAGCCGTCAGTTTCCTACCCAAGCGCCGCGCGTGGAAATGGACCGTCGGCAACTCGCCCAGGCGGTGACGCAGGTGGCGCAAAACGCCTCCGAGGCACTGCCTCTGGGCGGAGAGCTTCATGTGGTTGTGAAACGACAGCCCATGAATGACCGGCGCTGGTGGTTGATCGAGCTCCGGGACAATGGTCCCGGCATTGCTCCCAGTCTACAGCCGCGGGTGTTCGAACCCTTCTTCACTACGGATTCCCATCGTATCGGCTTAGGGCTTTCGAACGTATGGCGCATCCTGTCGCTTCATGGCGGGGCGGCCGAGCTTTCCTGTCCACCGGGTGGGGGCACCGTGGTGACTCTGCGCCTGCCCGAAGCGCCGGAAGAAGGCTGATCCATGCCGAGGCTTCTCATCATCGACGACGAGGTGAACCTGGCCCGAGAGCTGTCGTTCTTCTTCAAAAGCCGGGGGTATGAAACCATTACCGCCGGCAACCTCGCCGAGGGCGTCGAGTGTTTCGAGGAACAGCGTCCGAGCTTCGTCATTTGCGACGTACGGTTACCCGACGGCAGCGGGATCGATGCGCTCCGCCGGATCCGCGCCGTCGATCCGTCCGCGTACGTGATCATGATCACCGCATTTCAAGACATGCAGACGACTATCCAAGCCATGCAGCTGGGGGCCTTCGATTACATCCACAAACCACTCGATCCGCTCGAGCTCGATATCGTCATCTCCAAAGCCCGCGAAAATCAACGCCTGCATCACGCGTTGCGGCGTCTGGAAGCAGAGCGGAGCGAACCGTCCGCCGAGCACACGCTGATCGGCAAGAGCAAAGCGATCCTCGAAATTTACAAAACCATCGGAGTGGTTTCGGTGTCGAACGCAACCGTGCTCGTGACCGGAGAAAGCGGCACCGGCAAGGAGCTGGTCGCCCGCGCCATTCATCACAACGCGAGCCCCAAAGAGCCCTTCATCTCGGTGAATTGCTCGGCGATCGTCGAGACGTTGCTGGAAAGCGAGCTCTTCGGTCATGAGAAGGGCGCGTTCACCGGCGCCACGGCCCGCAAGATGGGCAAATTCGAGCTGGCCGGAAAAGGCACCATTTTCCTGGACGAAGTGGGGGACATGGCCCCCGCGTTACAGACAAAACTCCTGCGCGTGCTTCAGGAGCGCGAGTTCACGCGCGTCGGTGGATGGGAGCAGCTCCGCACCGAAGCGCGGGTGATCGCCGCCACGAATCAGGATCTCGAGTCCATGGTGGAGACCGGGCAGTTCCGCGAGGATCTCTACTACCGGCTCAAGGTCATTCACGTCCGCATTGCGCCCTTGCATGAGCGCCGCGAAGACATTCCGCTACTGGTGGAGCACTTCCTGAAGAAGATCAACCGCGAGGTGCACAAGGAAGTGTTCAAGGTTCCCGAGAACGCGATGGAGCGGCTCACGGCGTATGCCTGGCGCGGCAATGTCCGCGAGCTGGAAAACGTGCTCACGCGGGCGGTGGTGCTATCGAAGGGAGAGGTGTTGGAGCTGCCGTCCCTCGAAGAACCGCCAGGTTTCGCCCGGGCCAACGGGTTCAGCCTCCGCCGGCTGGAGGACGTGGAGGCGGAGCATATTCAGAAGGTCCTAGATTCCGTGGACTGGCACCAGGGGCGGGCCTGCGACATCCTGGGTATCTCCCGCCCCACCCTCCGCAAGAAGATTCGCGATTACAAATTGAAAGAAACGATCTCCGTTAAAGGATAATTTCAAGACTTCAAGAAATTCTCTGGTGTCTCCTCGCAATTTTTCCAAGCTCAATAGGTTGCGCCGCCTTGATTTAGGGTTATTTTCGATTGCGCTCGCATCCTGGCATGAAGCTTGAGGATATATCCCATTGTTCCAAGGGGGATTCATTCCCAGTTTGAACGGTAAACACCCTGAGGTGCCCGTCCGTTTGGGCGCCCCTCGCGGGTAGAAGGGGAAGGAATGTACAGCCACGACGAAAAGACGCACATGGTGTATCTAGGTCAAAAACTACGGAAGCTCCGCAAGGAGCAGAATTTGACCCAGCTCGAGCTCGCCCAGCAGGTGGGCATCACGAACGGTCAGGTCTCCACGATCGAACGCGGAGTGTCCTCGCCCTCTCTCGCGACCCTGCATCGGATCGCGCGCGCGCTGAATGTGCCCATGCAGGAATTTTTCGAGGATGAACGCAACAAGGAGATCGAACTCGTGCGCAAAGGCAAGGGGCGCAGGGTTGCCAGCACACGGGAAGACGTAACGGTCGAAGTATTGTGTGCGCGTTCGGATCGTGGCGCATTCAATGTGCTATTCCTGGATCTGGATGCCGGAGAGCTTCGGCTTGCTCCGCGACCCAGCGTTCCCGAGGAATATTACCTGTACGTGCTTCGGGGCAAATGCGAGGTCGAAATTCAGGGTGACAGCTACGTGCTCGATCCTGGAGACTCGATCTTTGTCAAAGCGCAGCGTGAGCAGATCATTCGCAACGTCGGGGGCGACAACTTCCGGGCTCTAGTAGTGACACGTTCGGAAATGGTGGCGCCGGAAATCCGATCACTCTTGGCGGCAAGTCGTAACTGAGCCGCTCGCACCGCGGGTTTTTTACCCCTCGCGCAACTCGACACTCTCATCTCAACTACAGGCGCACGCGGTCCCGGTCTGGGTCAAATTGCTCCGCAAAATCACCCGGCCACAGCGCATAACAGGAAATTCTCTTCAGAGCCGGGCCGACGTGCGACCGAACACGGACATTGGGAATGGTGCGTTTCACTGGCGGACAAAAGCGTCCCATGGGGACGGCCAGGGGGCGTGGGCGGAGCGGGCTCGCGTTACCGGTCGCGGTGGCCGGAGCAAGCCTCTTCGGGCTCACGCTCGCCGGCATCGCTTTGGCCGATAGCGCGCCTGGCTACGAGCTCAGCTTCGGCAGCTTCGGAACGAGCCTCGGGCAGTTCCATTCGCCGAAGGGCATCGGCATCGACCCCAGTGGAAATGTTTTCGTAACCCAGGTAGATATTCCCTGTCGCGCGCAGAAATTCACCAAGCAGGGTGCGGTGATTCTCGGTTTCGGCGGCTGCGGCACGGGAAATGGCGCTTTTGATTTTTCCTGGGACTGCGAGGTCGATGGACAAGGCAACGTCTTCGTGGTGGACACGCGCAACGATCGCGTTCAGAAATTCTCCAACATGGGGACGTGGATGCTGAACATCGGCGGATACGGCTCCGCCGAAGGCAAGTTCAACTTGCCCTATGGCATTGCCATCGATGACGGCAATTCCGTATACGTGACCGACCGCGACAACAATCGCGTGCAGAAATTCACCACCGCCGGGGCGTTCGTCAAGGCATGGGGCAGCGCCGGTTCAGGGAATGGACAGTTCAACAAGCCGCTCGGCATCGCGGCGGACGGAAGCGGAAACGTGTACGTCGGCGATGCGGGAAATAATCGCATTCAGAAATTCAATTCCAGCGGCACGTATCTCGATCAGTTGCACAACCCTGGTTCCGGCAACGGCCAGCTCAATGTGCCGGGAGGCCTCGCTTGCGACCGAAGCGGCAATCTTTGGGTGGTGGACGCGGGAAATTATCGGATCGAGAAATTTACGTCCAATTTCACGTTTCTGACCAAGTTCGGTTCGGTGGGTTCGGGAAACGGACAATTCACGGGTCCGTGGGGGATTGCGGTGGATGGCGGTGGGGCGGTGTACGTGGTCGATACGTCGGCGAACAAAGTCGTGAAGTTCTCGTCTTCCGGCAATACGCCGGTGCATCCAACCACGTGGGGCAGTCTCAAAGAGCGGTACACGCCGTGAACTATATGGAGTCGTGCTATAATCGTTTGCTCTTATTGCTCGGGCAAACCAAGCAGTTCGGCTCCGGGGGGTGCGTCGTCGGGGGGCGTTTTTCACAAGACGCCGGTCCAGCCTCAAGGAGTCCAGAATGAGCACACCCTCGCCCCGAATGGCCATTCCATTCGTCTGTCTCTTCTTACTGCTTTTCGCGATGCCCCGCGTGAGCGGGGCCGAATCCCCGCCGCCCTTCGTGCTGCAATGGGGATCCCAAGGAACGGCCCTCGGTCAGTTCATGACTCCCAAAGGCGTTGCAGCCGACCAGAACGGCAACGTATTCGTGACCCAGGCCGACATCCCCTGTCGGTTTCAGAAATTCACATCCACCGGAACGGTGCTAGCCGGCTACGGCGGCTGCGGCACCGGTAACGGTGGGTTCGATTTCGCCTGGGATTGCGCGGTCGACGCCAGCGGCAACGTATACGTGGTGGACGCCCGCAACGACCGGGTCCAGAAATTCAGCAATAACGGCACCTGGCTCATGACCATTGGGGGATACGGTGCGACCGACGGCAAATTCAACCTGCCGTACGGGGTGGCGTTGGATTCCAACGGCAACATCTTCGTCACCGATCGGGACAACAACCGTGTCCAGAAATTCAGCTCCTCCGGCGCGTTCGTGACCAAGTGGGGAAGCTTGGGATCGGGAACGGGGCAGTTCAACAAACCCATCGGCATCGGCGTGGATCCGGCCGGCAACGTGTACGTGAGCGACGCGGGGAACAACCGGATCGAGAAGTTCAACAACAACGGCGGCTATATCAGCATGCTCTCCAACCCCGGCTCGGGGGACGGCCAGATCAATACGCCCGGTGATATCGCGTTCGATCAAAGCGGCAACATGTACGTCACTGACACCGGAAATTACCGCGTGCAGAAATTGACCTCGAACTTCACGTTCATCACGAAGTGGGGGACGGTGGGTTCCGGTCCCGGCCAGTTCTACGGCCCGTGGGGCATTGCCGTCGATAGACAGAATTACGTGTACGTGGTGGATTCGGCCAACAGCCGGGTCGAGAAGTTCGGACCTTCCGGTGGCGGCGGCGGGACCGGCAACACGCCGCTGGGGAACAATGTTCTGGTTACCATCGATCCCACGGTGAGCGTGACGTTCGGCCAAGTGCTGGTTCCCGGAAATACCACGGTCACCTTGCAGTCCACCGGCCCCGGGATGATGAAGGGCATTCGGCCGGTGCCCTCGAATCCGCCCAAATACTATGACGTGACCACAACCGCCGTGTTCACCGGGAACATCCAGGTCACGCTGAGCTATAACAATACCGATTTCACGGGTCCGGAAACAGACCTCATGATGTACCACTACGACACCTCGCTGTCGCGGCCCGCCTGGCGGAACGTCACCACCTCGGTGCTGACCAGCCAGAACAAGATCAGCGGCTCGTCGCAGTCGTTGTCCGTGTTCATGATCGTAGAGCCGGCTGCCACGACCGGCATCGGGGACGATGCCCTGGGGGTGACCGCGCGGCTTCTGCCGAGCGCGCCCAACCCCTTTAGGTCCAGCACGCGCGTTTCCTTCACCTTGCCGGAAGCTCAGGCGGCCCGTCTCGAAGTGTTCAACCTGAATGGCGCTCGCATCCGCACCTTAGCGGATGGAATCCTGTCTGCCGGCGAGCATGGTTTCGACTGGAACGCCGCTGACGAGCGTGGTGTTCGCCAGGCCCCCGGCATGTATTTCTTCCGCTTGACTACTGCGTCGGTGCGGACGTCCCAGAAGGTCCTGCTCGTCGAGTAAACGCTCGAGACCAAAAAATAAACTTTAACCGCGGTATAGATGTTAGGATTGCCAGGTCGACTGGCTAGGTATTATATATGTCGTCGACACATGCAGAGATGCGTGGATAAATCCTCGACGATGGCGGCTCGGCGTACGTGACCGACCGTGAAGATTCGGGGAACGTCTATCCGGCCGTTTGCGGGGATAGTTCCCATGACCACATCCCTCCGCCGTACAGTATTACTCGTCGCCGTATTACTGGTTGCCTGGCTCCTCATGATTCCCGTGGCTGTTACGGCCGAGTCCCCCCCGCCCTACGTGCTGCAATGGGGGTCTTACGGCACGAACCTTGGACAGTTCCACACCCCTAAAGGGGTAGCCGCCGATCAGAACGGCAACGTATTCGTTACTCAGACGGACATTCCATGCCGTTTTCAGAAATTCACCAACACTGGAACCGTTCTGGCTGCGTACGGCGGCTGCGGCACCGGCAACGGCGGATTCGACTTCTCCTGGGATTGCGCCGTCGATGCGAGCGGCAACGTATACGTGGTCGACACCCGCAATGACCGCGTCCAGAAATTCACCAACAACGGCACCTGGCTCATGAGTATCGGGGGGTATGGCGCCACAAACGGCAAGTTCAACCTGCCCTATGGCGTGGCGCTGGATTCGAACGGCAACATCTTTGTCACCGATCGCGACAACAACCGCGTTCAGAAGTTCAACTCCTCGGGCGCGTTCGTGACCAAGTGGGGGACCGCCGGAACGGCGGCAGGACAATTCACCTACCCCATCGGGATCGGCGTGGATCCCGCCGGTAACGTGTACGTCGGCGATGCCGGCAACAACCGCATCCAAAAATTCAACAACAGCGGCACCTATATCAGCATGTTGTCCAATCCGGGTTCAGGGGACGGCCAGATCAATACGCCCGGCGACATCGCCTTCGATCAAAGCGGCAACATGTACGTCACCGACACCGGAAATTATCGCGTCCAGAAACTCACATCGAATTTCGCGTTCATTACCAAGTGGGGCACGGTGGGTTCCGGCAACGGACAGTTCTATGGGCCCTGGGGGATCGCGGTAGACAAGCAGAACTACGTGTACGTGGTCGATTCGACCAATAACCGCGTCGAGAAATTCGGGCCCTCCGGGGGTGGCGGTGGCGGCATCGGCAACACGCCTTCGGGGAGCAACGTTCTGGTCACCCTTAATCCCACGGTGAGCGTGATGTTCGGCCGGGTCCTCACCTCCGGCAACACCACGGTGACCGTGCGATCGACCGGCCCCGCGCTCATGAAGGGCATTCGTCCGGTGCCATCGAATCCTCCCAAGTACTACGACATCACCACGACGGCTGCATTCAGCGGAAATGTCGAGGTCACGCTGAGCTACAACAATACCGATTTCACCGGTCGGGAAACGGACCTCATGATGTATCACTACAACACATCGCTTTCCAAACCCGCCTGGAGAAACATCACCACCTCGGTGCTCACGAGCCAGAATAAGATCAAGGGCTCGGCGCAATCCTTGTCGGTGTTCATGATCATGGAGCCCGCCGCCACGACGGCAGTTGGAAACGACGCCCTGGGCGTTACCGCCCGGCTTCTGCCGAGCGCGCCCAACCCCTTCCGGTCCAGCACGCGTTTGAGCTTCTCGTTGCCCCAGTCCGAGTCCGCCCGGATCGACGTGTTCAACGTCAATGGGGAGCGGGTTCGGACCCTGGTGGACGGGGTGCTGTCCTCCGGCGAGCACAACCTGGAGTGGAACGCCACCGACGACCGGGGGGTTCGCCAGCCCCCCGGCATGTACGTCTTCCGCTTAACTACTGCATCGGCACAGGCTTCCCAAAAGGTCCTGCTCGTAGACTAAAGCGGAAGTCTTACGCTTCCTACATACCAAACAAAGGGAAGCCCCCGGTTTCTATAGGAGCCGGGGGCTTCTGTCTTTTTGATATGAAGCAAGGGACGAGGCAAACTGCATTAAATGGCGTGCAGATTGCAATTATTGCATCCTTGTGGTATTGTTTTCGGGCTCTGTGGAAAAGGCCGCCCATCTTTTCCAATCCGCGGAGCAGATGACATTCGTGCCTGCTAGGGGGGGGTTCAATGGTCATCTTCGGGTCTGCAAACATTCCGGCTGGACGGGGACTCTCCATCTCTATCCTGCTCGGAAATTAACCGAGAGGTCCCACACATGCACTGCGAACTCACTACGCCATCCCTTCGATGTTCGGAGGGTAGGGTCCGCACGGTGCTGCCCTTGCTGTCATTGGTCGGAGCGCTATTTCTGTTCTTGGCTCCCCGTCCAGCAGGCGCGGTTCCTCACTGCGGAGTCGCCGGGTTCGGATCACAAACATTCGAAATCGACGGCGATCCATTTTGTGATGACGGTACGACGGACGGCTTGATGGACTGGTGTCCTGCCGATCCTGACCATCCATCCACCGCATGCAATCCGGTGTTCGACGGTTCGTTCACTGACATTCCCGGCGTTCGGTCTTTCGCCGTTGACGGGAATTTCGGCGTGCCGAACACCGAGGACAGCATCTTCGACGGTGGAAGCAACAAGAACAGCGACCTGATCGGCGCTGGCCAGGATCCGTGGACCGAGAAATCGGGCGGCGGATTCCCACAGAAGAACGACATCACCGAAGCCGCGGTCTATACGTTCATCGATGACTTGGGTGACCGGTGGGTTGTCTTCTCGATGGCCACGCGCAGCAACAACGGCGCAAGCCATGCCGACATCGAGTTCAACCTGGCCGGGATTCATGAAGAACCCGGTTCAGGCGGTGCCGAGCACTTCCTGGTTGGTAACGGCCCCAACGGCGGCCGTACGCCACTCGATCCGGTGACCCTGCGTCCCAGAGACTTCATCCTGAGCACCGACTTCGCGACCGGCGGAACGGTGGACCGGTCCGACTTCTTCGTGTGGCAGAACATCGGCGGCACGTATCAGTATGCGACTCCGCCGGTGGGCACGGTGGACTCCACTCACGTGTTCATTTGCACGAACAACCCGACGTCGCAGCCGCCGGACGGTTCGACCAAGGCGTGCTGGACGCCGACGGGCCGGGATGGACTTCCTGCCGCCCAGTACCTGGACCAGCAGTGGGAAGAGTTCGCCATCAACCTGGGAGCTTTCGGCTTCACCGACAGCCTCCTCTGCGGCGCACAGTCGACCATCACCTTCAAGACGCGGTCGTCGCCGTCCTTTACCGCAGAACTCAAAGACCTTCTCATCGTGCCCTTCTCGATCGTGGCCCCGCCGGTCTGCTCGTTGGACGGGCCTTCGGCGGTGTGCTCGGGCGACGTAGCGCACGTGACCTCGACCATCTCCGGCGGCGCGGGCTGCGAGTATCAGTGGTCGATCATCGCTGGCTCGGGGTCCTTCCAAACCGGCGGCGGCACGGGTGACGACTTTGCCGACGTGGTCGTATCCGGCACGGATACGGTTACTGTGCAATTGGTCGCCAAGTGCCAAGGATGCGAAAGCGAACCTTGCACTCTGAAGATCTTCCCGAAAGCGCATCCGACTTGTTCCATCGGTGGGCCGAGTACCGTCTGCGATGGCACCACCAACGAGCATTGCGCAACGGTAGATCCAGCCGGCGGAACGGTGACCCACAGCTGGACGATCAG
>Ga0207675_100001815_pt1 | contig 21397 bp, 17 predicted proteins | sample KBSSwiS42_FD_184305 | JGI IMG/M metagenome (GOLD analysis project Ga0207675, IMG submission 184305) | Switchgrass rhizosphere microbial communities from Kellogg Biological Station, Michigan, USA - KBS Switchgrass S4-2 (SPAdes) (version 2) | ecosystem: Host-associated > Plants > Roots >...
CCTCACCGGCCAGCGCCGGGGCACCGACGAACAGATGCTCGAGCTCCTCGCCGCCTGGCCCGGCCACCGCGGCCGGGTCCTGCGCCTCCTCACCCGCTCCGGCCGCTACCCCGACCGCCGCGGCCCCCGGATGGCCGCCCGCTCGTTCACCCGGATCTGACGGACCGACGACTCAGAGGTCGAGCAGCAAACGCAGGCGGTTCTCAACGGAATCCAGCACGGCCGCGGATACCCGACCGAACGAATGGGGACCGAGCCGCTCGACGGTCAGCGAGCGGACCTGTTCGCACATGGCGAAGCTGACGTCGCGCAAGCCTCCGTCCGGTGGCCTGACCTCGACGTGGATTGGGAGGCCTCGGTCGCGGGTGGTGAAGGGTACCGCGACGACTAGGCCCCCTCGACCCTGGTTGAACAGGTTCGCGGAGACGATGAGGATGGGTCGTTCGCCGGACTGCTCACGCCCTCGGGTGGGCTCGAGATCGGCGAGCCACACCTCACCGCGGCGAACGGTCCTCACAGATCATCGAGCCCGTCGGCCAGTGTTACCTCCCACACGGCCCTCTCGGCCAGCTCATCCTCCCAGGCGACCGGGTCTGCTTGGAGCCTTGTGTAGGCGGCATCGAGCTCCGCATAGAACTGCTCGCGACGGTAGTTCTCGACCGCTCGCTCGAGCACCTTCTGCAGCGGTTCGCCGGTGGCCGCGGCCAGCTTGTGCAGCAGGTCATGGGTGTGCTCACTCACCCGAACGGTCGTCGACGCCATCATCTACTCCTCAATGGCAGACGTCATCTACAGCGGAGTCTACACCTTTGTAGCCCGACCCGGTCCCATCCCCGGCTGGCAGGTGGGGCACCAGTAGGTGACCCGCTCGCCGTCGTAGCTGGGCTGGTCGGCCTTGCGGATGGGGGTACCGCAGCGGCGGCAGGGCTTGCCGGTGCGGGTGGCGACCCAGTGGGTGCGGCCGGGGCGGGTGTCGCCGGTGGTGATCTGGCTGCCGGTGGTGCGGTTGGCCTCCATCAGGCGTTTGAGGAGGTCGACCATGCCCTCCAGGTCCGCGACCTCGCCGACCGGGGTCCAGGGGTCGGTGCCGCGGAGGAAGCAGACCTCGGACTTGTAGACGTTGCCGGGCCCGGCGACGGCGCGCTGGTCGAGCAGGGCGGTGCCGATGGCCCGGGTGGGGTCGGCGCGTAGGCGGCGGAGGGCCTCGGCCGGGTCCCAGTCGGGGCCGAGGACGTCGGGGCCGAGGTGGCCGACCACCTCGTGCTCGCTGGCGGTGGGGAGCAGCTCGCAGATGGCCAGGCGGAACCCGACCGCGACCCAGGGGTCGGTGCGGAGCACGGCCCGGACCTGGAAGTCGGGGCCGCGCCAACGCTCCCTGGGCCGGTACAGGTGCCAGGTGCCCTCCATCTTGAAGTGGGTGTGGAGGGTGGTACCGGCGTCGGTGCGCAGCAGCAGGTGCTTGCCGCGGGCGGCCACCTCGCGCACGACCTGGCCGCTGAGGTCGGCGGTGGCGAACCGGGGGACGCGGAAGTCGGTGGCGACCAGCCGCTGGCCGGCCAGGGCGGTGTGCATGCGGGTGGCGGCCAGGAAGACCGTGTCTCCCTCGGGCATCGGGCACTTACCCCCGGAGGCGGAGACCGCGGGCGGTGGGGCGGAACCCGGCCTCGGTGAGGGCCCTGGCCAGGGGGCTGTCGAACACGGTCTCGCCGTCGGCCTTCTCGACCGCCAGCCGGCCGAGGGCGCCGTCGCGGGCGGCCAGGGCGAGCGCGTCGGCCGCCCTGGCCAGGCGGTCGGGGTGGTCGGTGAAGGTGAGCAGGGTCCGGCCGCCCCGCTCCACGTACAGGACCAGCTCGCCGTCGACCAGGATCACCACCGCCCCGGCCTTGCGCCCGGGCCGGTGGCCGGGGCGCTCACCAGTGCTGCCGGCCGCCGTCCTGTCGGGCCAGGACAGGGCGGCGCCATAGGGATTGGCCGGGTCGGCGGCGGCCAGCACCTGGGTCTGAGGCGAGGACGGCGGGTCGGTCAGCGACCGGAGCCGGTCCACCGCCCCGGGAACCGCGAACTGGGCCCCGCCGAGCCCGTCCACGAAGTACCCGCGGCGGCAGCGGCCAGCGTCCTCCATCGCCTTCAGCACCGGGTACACCCCCGCGAACCCGCCCGGGATCCGCTCGGCCACCACCGCCCCCCGCGTCAGCACCCCATGCCGGTCCAGCAGCTGCTCGGCTACCGCATGCAGCCGCCGGGTCGGGTCGGCGCCGGGCGACCCGACGTCGGCGGTGGTTGGGACCAGGCTCCAGCGGCCGGCGGCGGCTGGGGGGCCGGCGCGGCTGGACGAGGGGACGCCGCGGCGGCCGGAGCGGCGGGTGGCGGCGCGGCGGCGGGTGGTGGGGCGGGAACCGCCGGTGACCAGGGCTCGCAGCGGTGTCAGGGTGTCGTTGGTGACGTGGCCGGCCCAGACGAGCTCCCAGACGGCAAGGAGCAGCTCGCTGTCGTTCGTCGACCCGACCGCGTCCGAGAGCTGGCGGAAGAACATCGCCCCCCGGGCGGCCAGGGCGTCGCGGACCTGGGTGGCCAAGGGCGACAGCTCGACCGGGACGGGTTCGGGGAGCAGCAGCGGGGCGGTGTCGGCCAGGTACAGGCCGACCCAGCCGTCGTCGGAGCCGAGCGCACCCGACCCGGCCCAGACGACCTCGCCGGAGGCGCACAGCTGGTCGAGCAGGCCCGGGTGGTAGCCGGGCAGGCGGGCGGCCAGGACCTGGCGCTCAAGGGCCGAGGCGGGCACGGCCGCGCCCTGGAGCTGCTCGACCGCCCGGAACAGGGCGTCGACATCGGCCGAGCGGGGCCCGGCCGGCCCGACCCCCTGCCAGGCGCCGAGGAACCGGGCCATCGCCTCCTGGGGGACGGGCTCGACCTCGCGGCGCAGGGCGGCCAGGGAGCGGCGCCGCAGCCGGCGCAGCACCTCGGCGTCCAGCCACTCGCGACCCGAACCGCCCGGGCGGAACTCGCCCTGGACGACGCGGCCGGCCGCCTCCAGCCGGGCCAGGGTCTGGGAGACCACGGCCACGCCAAGGCCGAGCCGGCGGGCCGGGTCGTCGGCCAGGAACGGCCCGTGGGTGCGGGCGTAGCGGGCGACCAGGTCGCCCACCGGGTCGGCCACCGGCTCCAGGAACGCCTGCGGCACCCCCACCGGCGGGGCGGCCCCCAATCCGTCGCGGAGCCGGGCCGTGTCCTCGATGGCCACCCAGCGCTCCTGGCCGCCGACCCGCAGCCGCACCGCCCGCCGGGAGGCCTCCAGCTCGGCCAGCCAGCCGGGGGCGGCCGCCGGGTCGGCGCTGCGCGCGGCCGCCTCCTGCACGGTCAGGTCGCCCAGCAGCCGCAGGGCGTCGTGCAGGCCGTCGGGGTCGCGGACCTTGCGCTCGGGGGTGAGCAGCTGCAGCTCCAGCTCCAGGTCGGCCAGGGCGGCCTGGTCGATCAGGTCGCGCAGCTCCTCGCGGCCCAGCAGCTCGGCCAGGACCGACCGGTCCAGCGACAGGGCCTGGGCCCGCCGCTCGGCCAGGGGGGCGTCGCCCTCGTACATGAACGCGGCCACATAGCCGAACTGGAGGGAGCTGGCGAACGGCGACGGGAACGGGGTGTCGACCTCGACCACCCGGACCTGGCGGCTGGCCACCTGGGCCATCAGCTCCTTGAGGCCGGGCAGGTCGAACACGTCCTGGAGACACTCGCGCATGGTCTCCAGCACCACCGGGAACGAGCCGTACCTGGAGGCGACCTGGAGCAGCCCGGCGCTGCGCTGGCGCTGCTGCCACAGGGGCGTGCGCCGGTCGGGCCGGCGCCGGGGCAGCAGCAGGGCCCGGGCGGCGCACTCGCGGAAGCGGCTGGCGAACAGGGCCGACCCCCCGACCTCCCCCACCACCAGGTCCTCGATCTCGTCGGCGTCGAACAGGATCGACTCGGCGGCCGGGGCCTCGTCGACCTCGGGGAGCCGGACCACCACCCCGTCGTCGGTGTACATGGTCTGGACCTCGAGGCCGAGGCGCTCCCGGACCCTGGCCTCGATGGCCTGGGACCAGGGGGCGTGGACCTGGGCGCCGAACGGCGAGTGGACGCAGACCCGCCAGTCGCCGAGCTCGTCGCGGAAGCGCTCGACCACGATGGTGCGGTCGTCGGGCAGCACCCCGGTGGCCTCGCGCTGCTCGTCCAGGTAGGCGCCCAGGTTGGCGGCGGCGAGCTCGTCAAGGCCGGCCGCCCGCAGCCGCTCGGTCCGCGCCTCCGGGGTCAGGCCCGACAGCTCGCGCAGGAACCCGCCAAGGGCGCGGCCCAGCTCGACCGGCCGGCCCAGCATGTCGCCGTGCCAGAACGGCAGCTTGCCAGGCTGGCCGGGGGCCGGGGAGACCAGCACCCGGTCGTGGGTGATGTCCTCGATCCGCCAGCTGGAGGCGCCGAGGGTGAACACCTCCCCGACCCGGGACTCGTACACCATCTCCTCGTCCAGCTCACCGACCCGGGTGGCGCGCTCCCCGACCAGGTAGACGCCGAACAGGCCCCGGTCGGGGATGGTCCCGCCGGAGGTGACGGCCAGACGCTGGGCCCCGGGCCGGCCGGCCAGCCGCCCCTCGACCCGGTCCCAGTTGAGCCGGGGCCGCAGCTCGGCGAACTCGTCCGAGGGGTAGCGGCCCGACAGCATGTCGAGCACGCTGTCCAGGGCGCTGCGGGGCAGCTCGGCGAACGGGGCCGCCCGGCGGACCAGGGCCTCGAGGTCGTCGACCGTCCAGTCGTCCATGGCCACCATGGCCACGATCTGCTGGGCGAGGACGTCAAGGGGGTTACGCGGGTAGCGCATGGCCTCGATGGCCCCGGCCCGCATGCGCTCGACCACGACCGCGCTCTCGACCAGGTCGCCGCGGAACTTGGGGAAGACGATGCCCCGGCTGACCGCGCCCACCTGGTGGCCGGCCCGGCCGATGCGCTGGAGCCCGGACGCGACCGAGCTGGGCGCCTCCACCTGGATGACCAGGTCGACCGCGCCCATGTCGATGCCCAGCTCCAGCGAGCTGGTCGCGACCACCGCCGGCAGCCGGCCGGCCTTGAGGTCCTCCTCGATCTCGGTCCGCTGCTCGCGGCTGACCGAGCCGTGGTGGGCCCGGGCCAGCTCGGTCTCGGCCAGCTCGTTGAGGTTGGCGCAGAGCCGCTCGGCCAGGCGGCGCGAGTTGGCGAACACGATGGTCGAGCGGTGGGCCCGGATCAGCTCGACCAGCCGCTCGTCGATGTGGGGCCAGATCGAGGACCGGTCGGGCACCCCGGAGGCCGACCCGCTGGCCGGGTCGTCGGAGGCCTCGCCGATGGCCGCCATGTCCTCGACCGGGACCACCACCGAGAGGTCGAACGCCTTCTCGCTCGGCGGGGCCACGACCGTGACCGGCCGGGGGCCGCCGAGGAAGCGGGCCACCTCGTCCAGGGGGCGGACGGTGGCCGACAGGCCGATGCGGCGGGCCGGCCGCTCCAGCAGCTCGTCCAGGCGCTCCAGGCTGAGGGCGAGATGTGCCCCCCGCTTGGTGGCGACCACCGAGTGGACCTCGTCGACGATCACCGTGTCGACGTGGGCCAGGGCTTCGCGGGCTCTGGAGGTGAGCAGGAGGAACAGCGACTCGGGGGTGGTGATCAGGATGTCGGGCGGGTGGGCGGGGAAGCGGCGGCGGGCCTCGGCCGGGGTGTCGCCGGTGCGCATCCCGACGGTGATGTCGGGCAGGGGCTCGTCCAGGCGGGCGGCTGCCGCCCGGACGCCGGCCAGGGGCGCCCGGAGGTTCCGCTCGATGTCGGCGGCCAGGGCCTTGAGCGGGGAGACGTACAGGACCCGGAGGCGCTCACGCTCTGGCACCGCCGGGGCGCCGGCCAGGCGGTCGATGGCCGACAGGAACGCGGCCAGGGTCTTGCCCGACCCGGTGGGGGCGACCACCAGCACGTCCTGGTCCTGGGCGAGGGCGTCCCAGGCGCCGACCTGCGCCTGGGTGGGCGCGGCAAAGGCGCCCTCGAACCAGCCTCGGGTCAGGGCTGAGAACCGCCCGAGCCCGTCGGGCGGCGAAGGTGCCGTCGCCATCCCTCCATGCTAGGCCCCGGGCCCGACAGCGGGCACCGGAGCTGGCGGCTCAGGCGACGCCGTCCGGCCCTCGAGTGTCGGGCGGGCAGGGACGGCGTGGGCCGGCTCTCGCCGGCCCACGCGCTCCTCTCAGCCGACCGGGGCGACCGGGATGCCCAAGAGCAGCGTGTACGTGCTGTTCGGGTCCAAGGAGGAGCTGCAGCTGGCCACCATCGACGCCGCCAGGGCCAGCTTCGTGGAGGAGGTCGTCTCCCCTGCCCTGCGATCCGGGCGGCCCGGCCGCGAACGGCTCGCCGCCCTCTGCGAGGGGTTCCTGAGCTATGTCGAGCGACGGGTGTTCCCGGGTGGCTGCTTCTTCGTGGCCACCGCGGCCGAGCTCGGGGCCCGGCCCGGGCGGGTCCACGACCGGGTCGCCGGCTACCAGCGGGAGTGGCGTGAGCTGCTGGAGCAGACCGCCCAGGAGGCCGGGAAGGCTGGCGAGCTGCCGGCCGGGACCGACCCGGCGCAGCTGGCCTTCGAGCTGTCGGCCATCCTGGCCGGCACCAACATCGTCGCCGTCCTGCACGACGACGACGCCGCCATCGACCATGCCCGCCGCGCCGTCACCGCGCGGGTGGGTGCCTGAGCTGAGTGGAGTGTCATCGGTGGCAAACTGGAGCTGACCAGGATCTCGGGCCAAGGGTGGTGCTGCGCAGATGGGTTGGTTCGAACGACCGGAGTTCGGCGCCAACGTTGGGCTGATTGACGAGATCTACCGCCAGTACCTGGACAACCCGGAGTCGGTGAGCCCCGCCTGGCGGGACTTCTTCGCCGAGAACGAGCGCAGGGAGGACGGGGACGACGCGGCCCCCGAGGCGACCGCCGAGGGCCGGGTCGAGGCCGAGGGCGGCCAGGCCACCGACAAGACCGCCCCACCGGCCCCCCAGGAGGCCCCAGCGGAGGCGAAACAGCCGGAGGCCAAGGCCCCGGCCACCGCCGAGGCCCCGGCCAGGCCGCAGCCGAGGGCCGCCTCCGAGGGGGACGGCAAGGCCGAGCCCCAGCTCGTGCCGCTGCGGGGGGCGGCGGCCCGGATCGTCGAGGCGATGGAGGCCAGCCGGGAGGTGCCGACCGCGACCTCGGTCCGGACCGTGCCGGCGCGGCTGCTGGAGGTCAACCGCAGCGTCCTCAACGGGCACCTGCGCCGGCGCCAGGGCGGCAAGGTCAGCTTCACCCACATGATCGCCTACGCCGTGGTCAAGGCCCTTGAGGCCGTCCCGGTGATGACCACCATGTACCGGGAGGTGGACGGCAAGCCCAACGCCGCCCGGCCCGCCCACGTCAACCTCGGCCTGGCCGTCGACACCCGCCGGCCCGACGGGTCGCGGACCCTGCTGGTGCCCAACATCAAGCAGGCCGACACCCTCGACTTCGCCGACTTCGTCCGCGCGTACGAGGAGCTCATCGGCAAGGTCAAGGCGAACAAGCTGACCGTGCCGGACTTCGCCGATACCACCCTGACCCTCACCAACCCTGGAACCATCGGCACCGTCCTGTCGGTCCCCCGCCTGATGGCCGGCCAGTCGGCCATCATCGGCGTCGGCGCCATCGACTACCCGGCCGAGTACCAGGGCGCCGACCCCGACACCCTGGCCGACATGGGCATCGGCAAGGTCATCACCCTGACCTCGACCTACGACCACCGCGTCATCCAGGGGGCCGAGAGCGGCGAGTTCCTGGCCCGCATGCACCGGCTGCTGCTGGGCGAGGACGACTTCTACGGAGACCTGTTCCGCGCCATGACCGTCCCGTACGTGCCCGTCCAGTGGCACAAGGACGAGAAGCCCAGCGAGGACTCGCTGGAGAGCATCGAGAAGCAGGCCAGCGTGCTCCAGCTGATCAACCTGTACCGGGTCCGGGGCCACCTGATCGCCAACCTGGACCCGCTCAAGGCCAAGCCGCCCCAGATCCACCAGGAGCTGGACCCGGCCAGCTACGGCTTCACCATCTGGGACCTGGAGCGGCGCTTTGTCACCGGCGGGCTGGCCGGTCAGCGCGAGCTGCCCCTTGGCGAGATCCTGCACATCCTGCGCGACGCCTACTGCCGCACCGGCACCGTCGAGTACATGCACAACTCCCACACCGACGAGAAGCAGTGGATCCAGGAGCACGTCGAGGGCGTCCCCCAGGAGCTGCCCAAGGAGGACCAGCTCCAGATCCTGCACAAGCTCAGCGAGGCCGAGGCGTTCGAGCGCTTCCTGCACAACAAGTACACCGGCCACAAGCGCTTCAGCCTCGAGGGCGCCGAGAGCCTGATCCCCATGCTTGACGCGGTCCTCGACAAGGCGGCCGACGACGATATGGAGGGCACGGTCATCGGCATGAGCCACCGCGGCCGCCTCAACGTGCTGGCCAACACCGTCGGCAAGAGCTACGGGGAGATCTTCGGCGAGTTCGAGGGCAACCTCGACCCGACCCTCACCCAGGGCTCGGGCGACGTGAAGTACCACCTGGGCGCCGTCGGCAAGCACGTGGCCCGCTCGGGCAAGGAGGTGCGGGTCGAGGTCGCCTCCAACCCCAGCCACCTGGAGGCGGTCAACCCGGTGGTCGAGGGGATCGCCCGGGCTCGCCAGGACCAGCTCGACCGGGGCGAGGAGGCGCCGGTCCTGCCCATCCTGATCCACGGCGACGCCGCCTTCGCCGGCCAGGGCGTGGTCGCCGAGACCCTCAACCTGTCCCAGCTGCGCGGCTACCGCACCGGCGGCACCGTCCACATCGTGGTCAACAACCAGGTCGGGTTCACCACCAGCCCCGACTACGGCCGCTCCTCCACCTACGCCACCGACGTGGCCAAGATGATCCAGGCGCCCATCTTCCACGTGAACGGCGACGACCCCGAGGCGTGCGTCCGCGTGGCCCGGCTGGCCTTCGCGTTCCGCCAGGAGTTCAAGAAGGACGTCGTCATCGACATGTGGTGCTACCGGCGCTACGGCCACAACGAGGCCGACGAGCCGTCGTTCACCCAGCCGCTGATGTACGAGCGGATCAAGAACCGCCGCCCGGTGCGCAAGCTCTACACCGAGGCCCTGGTCAACCGGGGCGACCTGTCGCTCGAGGACGCCGAGGGGTCGCTGGAGCAGTTCCGCCAGCGCCTCCAGCAGGCCTTCGACGACACCCACGACGAGGAGGACAGCCAGGTCGCCAAGGTCGAGCTGCAGCGGCCGGCCCCGATGGCCTCCGACCCGGCCGTCGACACGACCGTCGACCGGGCCACCCTGGACCAGCTGCTGGTCAAGCTGACAGAAGTCCCCGACGGCTTCAACGTCCACCCCAAGCTGGTCAGGTGGCTGGAGCAGCGGGCCGGGGCGCTGGAGCGCAACGCCGTCGACTGGGCGCTTGGCGAGGCCCTGGCCCTCGGGTCGCTGCTCACCGAGGGCCGCACCATCCGGCTGTCCGGGCAGGACACCCGGCGCGGCACCTTCAGCCAGCGCCACTCGGTCCTGGTCGACCAGCGCACCGGCGAGCAGTACACCCCGCTGGCCAACCTGGGCGAGGGCCAGGGCAAGTTCTTCGTCTACGACAGCCTGCTCAGCGAGTTCGCGGCCATGGGCTTCGAGTACGGCTACTCGGTGGCCAACCCCGAGGCCCTGGTGCTGTGGGAGGCCCAGTTCGGCGACTTCGTCAACGGCGCCCAGATCATCGTCGACCAGTTCATCTCGGCCGCCGAGGACAAGTGGGGCCAGCGGTCCAGCCTGGTCCTGCTGCTCCCCCACGGGTTCGAGGGCCAGGGCCCGGAGCACTCCAGCGCCCGCCTTGAGCGGTTCCTCGACCTGGCCGCCGAGGACAACATGCAGGTCGCCTACCCCTCGAACCCGGCCCAGTACTTCCACCTGCTGCGCCGCCAGGCCCTGCGGGCCAACCGCAAGCCCCTGGTGGTGATGACGCCCAAGTCGCTGCTGCGGCTGGCGGCGGCCCGCTCCACGGCCGAGCAGCTGACCGCCGGCCATTTCGCCGAGGTCCTGCCCGACGCCGAGCAGTCGTCGCCCGACGGGGTCAGGCGGGTCCTCCTGTGCTCCGGCAAGATCTGGTACGAGCTGGCCAAGCGGCGCCGCGACGAGGGGCTGGACGAGGTGGCCATCCTCCGGGTCGAGCAGCTGTACCCGTTCCCGGCCGAGGCGCTGCGAGCCCAGCTCGACGCCTACCCCAACGCCGAGCGCACCGTCTGGGTCCAGGAGGAGCCGGAGAACATGGGCGCCTGGCGGTACGTGCGGCTCAAGACCTCCGAGACGCTGGGAGTGCGGCTGGAATCGGCCTCCCGGGCCGAGGGCGCGGCTCCGGCCGCGGGCAGCCCGACCCTCCACCAGCAGGAGCAGCAGGAGCTACTCGACCGCGCGTTCGCCGGGTTAAGGTAGCGCTGCCTGTCCGCGACCAAGGAGGTGCCGCCATGAAGGTGCGCGACGTGGCGAGCAGCGCGGTGGTGGCGGTCGGCCCGGCCCAGTCGCTGCGCGAGGCGACCCAGCTGATGGCCAAGCACCGGGTGGGCTCGGCCGTGGTCCAGGACGCCGAGATGCTGATCGGCATCCTCACCGAGCGCGACGTGCTCATGGCTGTCGCGGCCGGCGACGACCCCGAGGCGGTCAGCGTCGAGCAGATGATGACCGCCGACGTGGTCACCGTCGGGCCCGACTGGGACCTGATCGAGGCGGCCAAGGTGATGGCCCGCCGCCGCATCCGGCACCTGGTGGTCTACGAGGGCGGCCAGCTCCTCGGGGTGCTGAGCGTCCGCGACGTCCTCCCGGCGGTCCTGCCGGAGTAGCCGGCGGCCGTGACCGGCCGGGGCGGGCCAGCCGGGCGGGTCCTCGGCGACCTGGTGCTCGCCGACCATCATTGCGCCAGCCTGCTCGCCACCTGGGCTCGGGCCGGGGGCGGCCAGTGGCCGGCCTGGCGGGCCAGCTTCACCGGGGCCTCGCGGCCGGCCAGCCTGGCCAGGGACGTGCCCGGGCTGCTCGGCTACCGCCACTTCCTGACCGCCCTGGCCGCCCTGCTCGACGTTCCCGGGGAGCCCGGCGACCAGTCCACCGGGGGGCTGGGCCTGAGCTCCCCGGGTCCCCGGGCCGGCGAGGAGCTGGAGCGGGAGGTTGTCGCCAGGCGGGACGAGCTCGCCGCCGCCGACGCCGGCGGCTACCTGCGGCTGCTGCTCGACCACGCCGGCACGGCGGTCCTGCTGGTGGACGCCGGGGGCGGCGGCGACCAGGTGCTGAGCGTGGCCGAGCTGGAACGGGCCGCCGACCGGCCGGTGCACGAGATCGTCCGGCTGGAGTCCCTGGCCGAGGAGCTGCTCGCCCAGGGGGCGCCAACCGCCCGGTCGCTGGCCCGGTTCGTGGGCGGGTTCGAGGAGCGTGTGGGCACGGCGATGGAGCGGGGCGTGGTCGCCCTCAAGTCGATCGCCGCCGCCCGGGGCGGGCTGTGGCTGTTCACCGAGTCCGGCCAGGCTGACCGCCGCCGGGCCTTCACCAACCTCGACAAGGCCGCCTCGGCGGCCCGGTTCGAGGACCCGGTGCTGCTGCCGTTCCTGGTCCGGCGGGCCGCCGAGCTGGCCGCGACCCGCCAGGTGCCGCTCCAGTTCTCCACCGGCATCGGCGACGAGGACGTGTACCTTCCCCACGCCGACCCGGGCCTGCTCTGGCCGATGCTTCGCGACCCCCGCACCGAGGACTGCCCGGTGGTGCTGGTCGGCTGCTACCCCTATGTCGGCGGCGCCGCCCACCTGGCCGGCACCTACCCGCAGGTCCACATGGACCTGTCGCCCGGGATCTTCCTGGCCGAGCCGATCGCGACCCGGATGGTGTCGGAGGCGCTCGGCCTGTGCCCTCCGGGCAAGCTGCTGGCCGGGTCGGGCGGACGCGCCTACCCCGAGTCCCACTGGTGGGGCGCGGTCGTCTGGCGGCGGGCCCTGGCCCGGGTCCTGCGGGCCGAGGTCGACGCCGGCGGCCTCGACGACGCGGCCGCCCGGGACACGGCCCGGCGCATCCTGGCCACCAACGCCACCCGGCTGTACCGGCTCTAGGGAGCGGGGGCGAAGCGCAGGATGCGCCAGCTGCCCTGCTGCCTGACCAGCGTGCAGCGGTAGACGACGGCCGAGGCCCGGGTCGCCCTGACCTGCCGGCCCGACCCGGTCACCAGCCGGGCCGAGGAGCGCCCGACCCGGGCGACCACCACCCAGCTGCCGTTGCCGGGCCGGTGGGCGCTGAACACCTTGACCGGCATCCGCAGCCCGTCGAGGCGGCGACCGGAGTCGCGCAGCCGCGCGATCTCGGCCCGGTCCCTGGCCAGGCCGGCGGCCCCGGGCGCGTACACCGACTCGAGCAGCCCTGGGTCGCGCTCGCGCAGGGCGATCTCGCGCAGCATCATCAGCTCGCTGAAGCGGTTGACGATCCGGTCCCGGACCCGCATGGCCGCGGTCGACGCCGAGGCGACGGCGATCGCCTCGGCCTCCTGGCCGGCGCCGGCCGCCGGCCCCGCTCCCCGGGTCGCGACCACGCCCAGGGAGCCGCCCACGAACAGGCTGACCAGGACGACGGCGACGAACGTCAAGCCGACAGCGCTTTCCGCGCTCGACTGGGACGACGAATCAGGGTCGGTCTGCATAAAAGGAAAAAATGCGCAGGGATCAAGGCATGCTACGACGCGGGCAAACCCCTGGCAATCGTTCCGGCGCGCCGATTCAGGAGGAATTCGCCGGAGGGTCCTGCCGCGCTTGGAGGCGCCGCTCGGCGGCCAGGCGGCCGAGCCCCGCCTCCTCGCCGGGCTCGTCGTGGACGACGAAGCGCATCGCCTCGGCCAGGCCCCGGTGCCCGGCCTCGGTGGCCACCAGCCGGTGCATCCGCTGGGCGACCAGCCGGTAGGCGGGATGGCCCTGGGGGGTGGAGCGCAGCTCAGCCAGGTGCATCAGCTCGCGGGCGTTCATGGTCATGGCGAACCGGACCCGGTGGGCCAGGCCGACGGCGTAGGCCGCCTGGGCCGGGAACCGCGGGGTCAGGGCCGCGTACAGCCCGGCCGAGGCGGCCATGGCGGCCTTGAAGGGCTCGGCCAGCCCGGCCTCGGCGACGTCGCCGGGCAGGTCGTAGCCGAGACCCGGGGTCAGCGGCTGCCACACGATGGTGCACATCCGGTGCCGCTGCAGGTCCCGGAAGGCGCCGTAGTCGGCGACCACGTCGAAGGTGTAGACGCTGCGCTCGAAGGCCCGCCCCGGCCGGTGGCGGCGGTTGCGCCGCTCGCCGACGTAGGCGGCCAGCAGCCGGGCCCGCTCGTCGGCCCCGAGCCGGGCCACCCGGGTGGCCACCTCGGCCTCGCCGATCCGCAGATTCGGGTAGGCGATGGCGGTCAGCACCTTGTCCTCGCCGGCCGGGTCGAACTCGGTGAGCCGGACCGAGGGGCCGGGCTGGGGGGCCGGGGACGCGTCGCCGAGCACGGCCTCGACCACCTTGGCCGTCTCGGCGGCCGTCTCGGCCAGGTAGCGGGACCAGGCCACCCCCCGGTCCTCGCGGTCGACCCGGTGCAGGAACGCCGGGATCACCTTGCGCAGCTCCTCCAGCAGCAGGTCGGCGTAGCTGCGGGCCTCGGGCAGGGCCGAGGCCCGCAGCCGCAGCAGGAGCGCCTCGTACGCCTGGCCGGTGGCGAAGATACCCAGGTTGGAGGTGGTGGCGGCCGGCAGCAGGCCGCGCAGCCCGTCAAGGGCGCGGGCCTTGACGGCCCGGCGCCAGGCGGCCTCGCTCGACCCGGGCTCGTGGGGCACGACCCTGCCCAGCTGCTCGGTGAGGGCGGGGAGCAGCTCGGCGTAGGTGGCGAACAGCCCGTCCATCACCCGCCGGTACTCCGGGCCGAGGTCGCTGGCGTCGACGTCCGGGTCCAGGTGGTAGCGCCAGCGGCCCCCTGGCCGGTCGGCGTAGGAGACATAGCGCGTCGACTGCTCCAGATAGGCGGCGAGGCGGCCCCACTCGAGCAGCTTGGTGAGCAGGTTGGACGCCTGCTCGCAGGCGACATGGGCCCCGCCCAGCTGGGCCACGCTGTCGTCGCCGTAGTCGTCGAAGACCCGCAGGTACAGCGCGGTCGCCCTGGCCTGGCCGACCGGGGGGACCGAGAGCGCCTCCTCCGACCGGGGCACCCCCTCGGGGCTCCCCGGACCCCTCCGGCCCGACCCCCCCGCCCCCGGCGACTGGACGTCGTCTGCGAACTCGTCAAGGAACAGCCGGCGCAGGGTCTTGCCGGAGCGGGAGTAGCGGGCGAACAGGGCCCCTTTCACGGTCTCGGGCAGGTTGCGCAGGGCGAACACCGGCCGGTCGAGGTTGGTCACGTACGGGGCCAGGCGGGCCTGCTCGTCGGGCGTGAACTCCTCGGCCCAGTAGGCCGGCCGGGGGGTCATGCCAGCCCCAGCAGCGGCTCGAGGCCGACGGTGAGCCCGGGGCGGGCGGCGACGGCCTGGACGGCCAGCAGCACCCCGGGCATGAACGAGGACCGGTCGAGTGAGTCGTGGCGCAGGGTCAGCACCTCGCCCTGACCGCCGAAGATGACCTCCTGGTGAGCGACCAGCCCGGGCAGGCGGACCGAGTGGACCCGGACCCCGTCGACCTCGCCGCCCCTGGCCCCGGCCACCGACTCGCCGCCGGGAGGGGCGCCCGGGCTCCGCGGCTCCCGGGCGGCCGCGATCGCCCTGGCCGTTCGCAGGGCGGTGCCCGAGGGGGCGTCGGCCTTGCCCTGGTGGTGCAGCTCGATGATCTCGGCGGCCGGGTAGAAGCGCCCGGCCACGGCCGCGAAGTGCATGGCGAGCACGGCCCCGAGGGCGAAGTTGGGCGCCCAGACGACGTTGCCGTGGTCGGTCTTGCCGGCCAGGGCGGCCAGGTCGTCAAGCAGCTCGGCCGGCAGGCCGGTGGTGCCCGAGACCAGGTGGACGCCTTCGGGCAGGAGCTCCTCGACCGCGGCGGCGGTCGCCTCGGGCCGGGAGAAGTCGACCACCACCTCGGCCTCGGCGGCGAGCAGGTCGGAGAGGCGCTCGCCGACCAGCAGCTCCTCGGGCGCGTCGGGCACCAGGTCGCGCAGGGGCCGGCCGACCCCGGTCGAGCGGGCGACCACGGCGGCCAGCTCCAGGCCGGGCGCGTCCAGCACCGCCTTGCAGGTCGCCTGGCCCATCCGACCCGTTGCCCCGAGCACACCGACCCGCACCCGCCGCCTCCTCGCCGTCATCTGCCGACCGGCAGCAGGATAGCCGGTCGCCGCGACCTGCTTGTGGACCGCCGGTTTTGGTTACGCTGTTGGCATGCTGGACCTGGTCGACAACGAGGCCGTCGTGCTCGCCGTGCTCGGCGACCGCTACCGGCTGCCCGTGGAGCGCCTCGCCCCCGGGCAGGTCGCCGTGGCCGAGGCGGCCCAGCCGGGCATGCCGGTCCGCGCCCTTGACCGCAAGGGCGGGGCCGTGGTCGCGGTCGCTCCGGCCTGGAGCGGGCTGCTGCGGGAGCGCCTGGACGGCACGGCGTCGCTGGGGACCGCCCTTGACGAGCTGGCCGGGATCGTCGGCGGCCAGCACTTCTCCTGGGTCGTCCGCACCGGGGTGGCGATCGCGGCCCCGTCGGCCGAGGTCACCGTGCTCGACACCACCGACCCACGGCTGCCCGAGTGGGTCATCGGCCACTTCAGCGGCGAGGCCTGGGTCGTCCTTGACGACGACGGCCAGGTGCTGTCGACGGCGGTGCTCAAGCGCTACGACGACCGGCTGCGGGAGATCTCGGTCGGCACCGCCGAGGCGGCCCGCGGCCGTGGCCTGGCCAAGGCGGTCACGGCCGCCGCCGCTCGGGCGGTCCTGGCCGAGGGCCGGGCCGTGCTCTACAACCACGACGCCACCAACCACAGCTCGGCCCGGGTCGCCGAGGCGGTCGGCCTGTACGAGTTCGGCCGCTGCCACGCCGTCGTCACCGACAGCGACCCCGAGCCCGGGATCGCCGACGACGCCAGAGATTCAACCTCGACCTGAAGGTTAGGGCATGGGGCCCAGCGAGACCGGTAGTGGTCGCCCCGGCCTGGCCGGCCTGGCCCGCGCGACCGGGCCCTGGTGGCGCCAGCCGCCGTTCCCGCTCACCTGACGGGGACCGTGTCCTAGGGCTCGGCGGTCCAGTCCTCGACGGCCGCCTCGGCCACCGGGGCGCCCCGGCCGTCGAAGGGGCCGGGGATGGGGGCCGGGCCGGCCTCGGCCAGGTCGACCGCCTCGGCGGCCGTCTTGGCCACCTGGAACAGGGCGCCGTCGCCGAGGGGGGCGAAGCCCTGGTCGACCATCTCGGAGACCATGGCCAGGAACGGGTCCCAGTAGCCGGCCACGTTGACCAGCACGATCGGCCGGTCGTGGAGGCGCAGCTGGCGCAGGGTGAGCACCTCCAGCAGCTCCTCCAGGGTGCCGAACCCGCCCGGCAGGGCCACGAAGGCGTCGGCCCGGGCGTCCATCTCGGCCTTCCGTTCCCGCATGGTGCCGGTGACCAGCAGCTCGTCGGCCGGGTCGTAGGCCAGCTCGCGGTCGACCAGCCCCTGGGGGATGACCCCGATCACGGTCCCGCCGTGCTCGTGGACGGCGCGGGCGACCTCGCCCATCAGGCCGACGTTGCCGCCGCCATAGACCAGCCGGTGGCCGCGCCCGGCCAGCTCGGCGCCGAGGTCGCGGGCGGCGGAACGGTAGGCCTCGGGCAGGCCGCCGGCCGAGGAGCAGAAGACGCAGACCGACAGAGTCACGACACGTACTGTGAGAACCCGTCGTCGTCGAATGGGCCGATCAGCGCCAGGGCCCGGGGCCCTGTGCCGAGGACCTCCTTGGCCACGGCGCGGACGTCGGCGTCGCTGACGGCGTCGACCCGGCGGATGACCTCGTCGACCGAGAGGATCTCGCCGAAGGTGAGCTCGGACTTGCCGAGGCGGGTCATGCGGCCGGAGGTGTCCTCCATGCCCAGCACCAGCGACCCCTCCAGATGGCCCTTGCCCCGCTCCAGCTCGGCCTCGGTGAGGCCGTCGGCGACGACCCGCTCCAGCTCGTCACGGACGATGGCCAGCACGTCGTGGATGCGCTTGGGGGCGGCCCCGGCGTACACCGAGAACGAGCCCGTCTCGGTGTACTGGGCGGCGTAGGAGTAGATCGAGTAGACCAGGCCGCGCTTCTCCCGAACCTCCTGGAACAGCCGCGAGCTGACCCCGCCGCCGAAGGCGACGTTGAGCACCCCGAGGGCGAAGCGGCGCGGGTCGGCGCGGGACAGCCCGCGGCTGCCCAGCACCACATGGGCCTGCTCGGTCGGCTTGCGCCGGACCGCGACCCCGCCGTGGACCCGCGGCTCGCGCCGGCCCTCCCGAGGGCCGATGGGCGCGCCCTCGGAGGTCTTGCCGAACGCCTCGGCGAACAGCTCGACCACCTGGTCGTGCTCCAGGCTGCCGGCCGCCGCCACCACCAGGTTGCCGGGCACGTAGTGGCGCCGCCAGTAGCGGGCGATGGTGTCGCGCTGCATGCTGGTGATCGAGTCGACCGTGCCCAGCACCGGCCGGCCCAGCGGGTGGCCGCCGAACAGGGCCTCGGCGAACAGGTCGTGGATGATGTCGTCGGGGGCGTCGTTGTGCATGCCGATCTCTTCCAGGATGACCGTCCGCTCGGCGTCGACGTCGACCGAGGCCATCTTGGAGTTGCGCAGCATGTCGACCAGGACGTCGACCGCCAGGGGCAGGTCGCGGTCGAGCGTCCTGGCGTAGAAGCAGGTGTACTCCTTGGAGGTGAAGGCGTTGGTCTCGCCCCCGACCGCGTCCATCGCCTCGGCGATGTCGCGGGCCGAGCGCCGGCGGGTGCCCTTGAACAGCAGGTGCTCCAGATAGTGGGAGGCACCGGCCAGGCGTGGGGTCTCGTCACGCGACCCCACGCCGGCCCAGATGCCGAGGGTGACCGAGCGCACGGCGGGCATGCGCTCGGTCAGGACCCGGAGGCCGCCCGGCAGCTCGGTGCGCTCGAACCCGGCCTCAGCGTCAGCCACCAGGTCAGCTCCCCTCGCCGTCGTCGCCGGCGGCGGCCGGAGCCGGGGCGTCGGTGGTGGTCGCCTCGTCCTCCTCGGCCAGCTTCAGGGAGATGCGGTTCTGGCGGTCGATCTCCATCACCTCGACGAGGATCTTGTCGCCGACGTTGACGACGTCCTCGACCGCGCGAACCCGCTGCCCCTTCTTGCCGAGGCGCGAGATGTGCAGCAGGCCGTCCTTGCCCGGGGTGAGCGAGATGAAGGCCCCGAAGGTGGTCGTCTTGACCACCGTGCCCAGGTAGCGCTCGCCGACCTGGGGCATGACCGGGTTCATCTGCTCGCGGATCATCTTGAGGGCGGTGTCGAGCTGATCGCCGTCGGTGGCTCCGATGTAGACCCGGCCGTCGTCCTCGATCGAGATCTCGGCGCCCGAGGTGGACTGGATCTCGTTGATCCGCTTGCCCTTGGGCCCGATCAGCTCGCCGATCTTGGCCACCGGGATCTGTTCGACGTGGACCCGCGGGGCGAGCCGGTTGAGCTCGGTGCGCGGCTGCTCGATGGCCGCCTGGATCACGTCCAGGATGACCATGCGGGCGTCGCGGGCCTGGGTCAGGGCGCCGATCAGGACCTCGCTGGGGATGCCGGTGAGCTTGGTGTCCAGCTGCAGGGCGGTGACGAACTCGCGCGTGCCCGCGACCTTGAAGTCCATGTCGCCGAAGGCGTCCTCGGCACCGAGGATGTCGGTCAGGGTGACGAACTCGCCACCCTCGGCGATCAGGCCCATGGCGATGCCGCCGACCGGGGCCTTGATGGGCACGCCGGCGTCCATCAGCGACAGGGTGGAGGCGCACACCGAGGCCATCGAGGTGGAGCCGTTGGAGCTCAGCACCTCAGAGACGAGCCGCAGCGCGTACGGGAACTCCTCCTTGTCCGGGATCACCGGCAGCAGGGCCCGCTCGGCCAGCGCCCCGTGGCCGATCTCACGCCGCTTGGGGCCGCGCATGAAGCCGACCTCGCCGGTGGAGAAGGGCGGGAAGTTGTAGTGGTGCATGTAGCGCTTGCGGTCCTGGGGGTCGAGGGTGTCGACGATCTGCTCCATGCGGACCATGCCAAGGGTGGTGATGTTCAGCACCTGGGTCTCGCCCCGCTGGAACAGCCCCGACCCGTGGGCCCGGGGCAGGATGCCGACCTCGGCCTCCAGCGGCCGGATGTCGCGCGGCCCGCGGCCGTCGATCCGCTTGGCGTCCTTGACGACCCGCTGGCGGACCAGCTCCTTGGTCAGGCTGCGGAAGGTGGCCGAGACCTCCTTCTCGCGACCGGCCAGGGCCTCGCCGAGCTGCTCGGTCGCCGCCTGGACGGCATCGGCCTTGAGCTCGTCGAGCCGGGCCTCGCGCTCGGCCTTGTCGGCGATGGTGATGGCCTCGCGCACCCGGGCCTCGACCGCGCCCCGGACGGCCCCGGCCACGTCCTCGCCGTACTCGGCGAACAGCGGGTACTCCCTGGGCTGGGCGCCGGCCTGGCGGACCAGCTCGACCTGGAGCTGGCAGGCGGTGGCGATGTGGGTCTTGGCCAGCTCGAGGGCGAGCCCGAGGGCCTCCTCGGTCGGCTTGGGGGCGCCGCTCTCCTCCATCAGCCGGATGGCCTGCTCGGTCGCCTCGGCCTCGACCATGAGGATGTCGACCCCGCCGGCCTCGTTCTGGCGGCCGGCCACGACCATGTCGAAGGTGCACTCCTCGAGCTCGTCGTAGGTCGGGTTGACGATCCAGTCGCCGGCCTTGCGGCCGAGCCGGACCGCCCCGACCGGGCCCGAGAAGGGGATGCCGGCCAGCTGCACGGCCGCCGAGGCGCCGTTGATGGCCAGGACGTCCGAGAGGTTCTGCATGTCGGTCGACAGGATGGTGGCGACCACGTGGATCTCGTTGCGCATCCCCTTGGGGAAGGAGGGGCGCAGCGGCCGGTCGACCAGCCTGGCGGTCAGGATGGCCGTCTCGGACGGCCTGCCCTCACGACGGAAGAAGCCACCGGGGATCTTGCCGGCGGCGTACATGCGCTCCTCGACGTCGACCGTGAGGGGCATGAAGTCGAGCTGCTCTTTGGGATGCTTGCCCGCCGTAGCGGTGACCAGCAGCTGGGTCTCGCCCAGCCCGATGATAACGGCGCCGCCAGCCAGCTTGGCCAGCTTGCCGGTCTCCATGTAGAGATCACGGCCGCCGACGGCACCTTGCACACGATGAACTGCCATAGATGAGGTCTCTCCCTCTTCCTCTGCCGCCCCGGCGATGTGCCGGGGCGAACCCGTGCCCGGCCACGGTTGCGGCCGAAGCTGCCTGCTCGGGCGGGGAGCCGGGGGACGAGGTGCCAGTTCTCAGTCGAAAGGCCTGGATGGCTCAGGTCGTTGCCTGGCGTTCCAGGGCTCACCACTGACAACTGACACGGCGCTCGTCCGGCTTCCCGGTCGGCAGGGCGTTGCTCAGCGCGCCAGGAGCATCACTCTCCCTCGCGCGCCGTTACGTCCACCCCGGTCAGCGGCGCAGGCCGAGGCGCTCGATGAGCGCCCGGTAGCGGGCGACATCGTTGTTCTGGAGGTAACGGAGCAGCCGGCGGCGGCGGCCGACCATCTGCAGCAGGCCGCGGCGCGAGTGGTGGTCGTGCTTGTGGACCTTGAGATGCTCGGTGAGCTGGTTGATACGCGTGGTCAGCAGGGCCACCTGGACCTCGGGCGAGCCGGTGTCGCCTTCCTTGGTCGCGTACTCAGTGATGATCTTGGTCTTGTCGTCCTTGACCAGCATGCTGCTACCTCTCCCATGACGATGCGGATTCTGCCCGGGGGCCTCGGCTTGCGGTGAATCGGCGCGGCCAGGGGTCCCGCGTCCCGGACGGTCGCCAGGCCGAACGGCCCAGCCACCCGCGCAAGGGTAGCACGGGCGGGCCGCTGGGCGCCGGAACCCGCTGCTCAGGAGGCCAGCGCGCCGGCCAGCGAGGCCAGGGCGGCCTCCTCGGCAACGCAGGCGGCCGTCACCGCGGCGGCCATGGTGCTCAGCAGTGCGTCGACGTCGGCGTCGTCGCCCGGGAACTGTGGCCGCCACCGGTCGCGCAGGGCCCACAGGGCGGCGGCGGTGGCGGCCGCCTCCGCCTGGGCGGCGTCACCGCGCTCGACCTGGTCCTGGAGCTGGCCGGTGAGGCGGCGGGCCTCGGCGAACGGTTCGCGGCCGGCGGGCGCGGCGACCTCGGCCACCTCGTGCCAGCGGGCGGCCGCCTCCCTGTATCTGGCCGCCGCCCTGCCAAGGGCCGAGGTGCCGAG
>Ga0207675_100001817_pt1 | contig 21380 bp, 22 predicted proteins | sample KBSSwiS42_FD_184305 | JGI IMG/M metagenome (GOLD analysis project Ga0207675, IMG submission 184305) | Switchgrass rhizosphere microbial communities from Kellogg Biological Station, Michigan, USA - KBS Switchgrass S4-2 (SPAdes) (version 2) | ecosystem: Host-associated > Plants > Roots >...
GTAGAGAACCGGCGTTGCAAGTAAAGGATTCCCAACAGCTCCACCCGGGATATAACGACCCTTACCAACGGCGAACCTGTTATCGATGTATTCCGCTTCAATATCACCACCATTGCCGCCGGCTGCTTTCGTCTTCAGAAAAAACGCTCCGAATCGATCGAAAGTAACCTCGCCGCGTCCCGCATCGTATTGAGCCAGCTTAACAATAGGAATAAGCACTATTCGTCGATCATCTATCCCTGGATGTGAAGCAGCCGTGTAGATTGTGGACGAGTGATAATTCGCATTGAGCGGATCGCGCGAGGCGAGATACTGATCGTGCGTTATGCCCTCTTTGACGTTTGTATCAGGAGGTTCTATAACTGGATCCAACTGGCTGCCTCCGTAATCATCAAAGCGCGAATTGAGGCCAGTCCTCACTTTGCCAGCGGTTAGACCTGGTTTTGTGTCTACGGCGTAAGTTGCTCCAGGAGAGGCGCAAGCATCGACGCCGGCACCAATACCAAATCCCACGTCGACTCCACCTGGTCCAGCGACCGCCAGAATCTGGTAGTTTCCGGGAGACGGTGAGCCACCGGTATCCGCCCTGATCGTATAAGTCTGACCCGGCACCATGGGAACGTCGTAGTCAATGACCGACAGCGGAATGAAATTACAAAAGGTGTTGAGCGGTACGGATAAACCAGCTGTTGCTGTCGCACCCAGATTCCTGCTGTTGCCGAGGACCATCGCCGCGAATGACACCGGAATCGAAACTTGTGGCGTGGTGACCTGGACGAAGCGAATGTTGCCTGGTGTGGCATAGGCTGTAGCAAAGTCGACGTACGTTCCTTCTAAGTTAACGGCAAAACGAACGGCCGCTGGCTGTACGGCAACACTTGAGTTATTGAAATTGTATTTATTCATCTCCTGTAGAGCGCGGGCGTTTGCAGAGGAGATACCACTCGGAGATGAATTCAAAGCTGACGCCGCAGCGAGAGCTGCGGCGTCAGCTGCATTCTGAAGTTCGTTCTTTGCCAGGTAAAATCTGCTGATATCGACACCCAAGCCAGCCGCCAGGAGGATCGAGAGCATGGCGACTGCGGACAGAGCCAAAATCGATCCTCGCTGACCTTTACGTTTCTTATTTACTGATATGTCTGTCATCGCTTCCTCCCTGTCTTAAGAACCGTTACAAAAACGGACCACCGTTATGGCTTGAGGTTCTCTAGGGCTACTTCCCGGGACAAGGTTTTAGCTACTGGCAATACCGGATTCACCTTGGGGACTTCCCCGACGGACGAGGTGCTTGAGCCGGTCGCGGACTTCTCAGTCGTCTTCACTTTAGGATCTGCAACTTTTGGTGCTGCAGGAGAGGTCGTTGTCGCTGGTGTGCTTTCGGTGGTCTGACCTGAAACCTTATGCCCTGTTAGACCATCAATGCCTTCGCCTTTGGGCTCGACACCGAGCGGGGAACCAGTCTTGAGGCCATCGACACCACGCAACTGAGGTAGATCATCGGGGTTAACCGGTTTCACCAACTGCGCAGTTACTATGAACATCAACTCGGTCTCATTCTTCTGGAACGATTTTGATCTGAAGAGCGCACCCAACACCGGGATATCACCGAGCATCGGCACTTTCGAGAGCGATTTCGTTTCAGTGTTGTCGAGTAAACCAGCCAGCGCGAACGACTGACCATCGCGCAGCTCGACTGAGGTCTTCGCGCGACGAGTTCGCAATGCCGGGATTAGAAAACCGTCAAACTTCACGCCGTTTGCGAAATCTATCGTCGACACTTCTGGCTCGAGCTCCAACCGAATGTGATCTTCGTCAACAATAGTTGGTTTGAAATTGAGGCGAACTCCGTATTCCTTGAAGATAATTGAGACAGAACTCTGTCCGCCGCCGCCACCCTGAACAACAGGAACTGGAAATTCTCCGCCAGCGAGAAAACTCGCCTGTGAGCCATCCATCGCGATCAAATTCGGCTCAGCAAGTTCGCGCAGAGCACCTTGTGTCTGTAGCGCTCGAATCATGCTCATGGTGTTACCGGCCATCACGAAAAGATTCAGTGCGCTTGAGAGCGAGCCTTGCATAGCGCCGTTGACAACATTGCCCAATGAACTGGGACCCTGGCCGCTGTTGAGATAAGTGCCGGTGCCGGGGCTGGCCTGATAAGCATAGGAAAGGCCCAAATCAGTCGCCCTACTTCGGTTAACTTCCGCTACTCGAACCTGCAACTGCACTTGAGTCATGCCTTTTACTGGAGAAGCAAGCATGTTAACGCTCTTGAATCCAGCTGCTTCCACGACGCTCTGGGCCTGTGCTGCAATCTTCGGATCGGAAACGCTTCCTGACATGACAACCGAGCCATTAGCCTGGCTCAGGCGTATGTCGTCCTTCGGGAAAAGTGCCCTCATCTGCGAATCGATCAAAGAAAGATTTGCTCGCACGTAAACATCGAACACCAGAAACTCGCCGCCCGTTTGTTCCCAGGCGATAAAGTTGACCTGCCCAAAGCCCTTACCGTTGACGAGCACCTGATCAGGGGTAACGAGCACAGCCTCGGCGATCTCAGGATTTGAAACGGAGAATCGTCCAACTGGTCTGTCAAAGTTGATGACACGTGACTGTCCTACAAGGACGTTGACCGCTATCGCTTCCTTATTCTGTTTGAAGGAAGCCTTATAGGAGGTCTCCTGCGCGTGAGTAACTGAACTGATTAGAACGATGACCAATGACGCCAGTATTAGACTGGCCCGGCGTGTGATCGTGGAACGGCTGTGCATGATTCTCTAGCTCCTTTGGCTTCCTGTGATGAATAAGTTAATCAACTCCCGCACGCACTCCATGCACATTTACGGGAAATCGACGCTTCGTTTCTTTGCGCCTTCGATCATCTCCACAGATGCCCGAGGCGGTGCCGGCGCCGCAGCTGGCTTAGTTTCAGCCGCCGCGCGGACGCGATGCGGTGCAACCTTTGGCTCAACTTTGGGTTGTTCACTCTTTAATGAACCGGGCTCGGGTGCGGGAACAGCTCTATCACCACCAAGCAATCCGCGCTTGTCGATGCCCTTGGTTTGTTCGTCACCTTGATCAATTGAATTGCGCATGACGAGCTGCAACTTACCTTCGCTGGATGCTAGCGCCAGTTTCTCTGCTTGTTCTGGTGTAACAAGAAGCGTTACCGACTTGACGCTATTTGCATCGCGCTGATTTTCAGGCTTGTCGATGTTCTGACCATTCGCCAGCACCTTAATGTTCTGCAAGACGATCTTGGATATTGGCCCCTGCTGCACACCATTGCTCTGCTGAGGATCGATAACCACCACAACGTCCACCAGGGTTCCAGGCATAATGAAACCTGAGATGCCGACCACATCGTTTACCCCGACCGTCATCGCTCGGTAACCTTCAGGAATAATTGCCGACAGCCCAGCGGCGGTACCTTCCGGTGCGAGTCTCGCTTCAGTGACGGGTTCTCGCACTGCGATGTTGGTGACTGCGACGCGTCCCAGTAACTTGTCCGGAGATTCGAATGCCCCATCAGGCGTCGATTCTTTTGAAAATTGGACCACCATCAACTGTTCGGGAATGAGCTTCGTCCCCACAGGAATCGGCACTTTGGCAACAGTTACCCGGTTGAATTCTTTCGTAGTGGCTTGAGCACTCGATAAATACCTACTGACTGACACAGCTGCCAGCAATCCGAAAAGAAGTGCTCCGACTAAAACAATGAAAAAGCGTTTGTTGCGCATAGTTGACTCTCCATGTGATCAGTCATGATCGAAATCGCGCTCACACGCGAAAGATAACGGTTGAAATGAGGCTGCCGATTGTGATTGCTACGCCGTAAGGAATCGTGGTTCGGCGATCTGCGGGAACGGCAAATTTCGGCATTTCCCATCCTGGTAAAAGCCCGACGAGTATCTGTAAAACACGGTGCATTGTTGTGAATACGGCCCCGGCTCGAATAACTGAAATGATCGCAAGTAAGCCACCTGTCAGAATCACAACCAGAAAAGTTGGCAGGACCATGTGCGCACCCAAAACAGCTCCAATGGCGGCGAAAAGCTTGACATCACCTGCTCCCATTGCTCCAAACACGTGGAGCAGAAACATCAGAACAAAAGCCAACCCGCACCCGACACAACTTGCTAGAGCGCCGGACAGGCCTCCAAAGATGGCATTGATGGCAACGCCACTAAAAAAGGTCGCCAGTACAAACGGATTAGGAATGCGACGATAGCGAACGTCGTAATAGGCAATGATGATTGCCAAGGGGATCAGGAAAATTATTTGTGCAGGCGCTACTGACATTTGTCTGGGTGTCGTTCGAGCTTTGTTTCTGGAAAGAGCTATCGGTGAGCCAAAGGGGCGGCAGCGCGCTTAGGTGAGTAACCTCACCCAGCGCGCCAGAAATTCCGATTTGGAACTAGCCACTGATGGTTGCGGCGAGGGTGTTGATTTTGGCAGAGATAACGTTTCCAAGAGTGGTGAAGGCAATCACTGCTGCTATCGCGACGAGGGCTGCGGCAACCGCGTACTCTGATAGTTCAAGCCCGCTTTCATCTCGAAAAAAATTCAACATGTCCTTGCTCCTTTCCGAATGTGTTTTCTCGCGCAATAACGAAGAGCCAGGGCGCGCTTTAGCGAATTCATCTCAGCTAAAGCGCGCTTGGCGAATTGCGACGGATAGAATCAGCCACTGATAGTTGCAGCAAGCGTGTTGATCTTCGAGCTGATCGCATTGCCCAAAGTCGTGAAGGCAATGACGGCGGCGATAGCAACCAAGGCTGCTGCAACCGCATACTCTGAAAGTTCAAGACCAGTTTCGTCGCGAAAGAAATTTCTAATCATGTTTTGCTCCTTAGGATTGATACTTCGGTTAAGAGTTAAGCGCCCTGTTCCACCACGAGGCTTCCGAGCTTGATGGGGAAGGACAACTTGGATTTTTCAGCTAAGCCTGGTAGTGGACTCGACGCGCAGAGCAGTGTTGCCGTTAGTTTCAACATCGCCGCATTGTTCCTGTTCGGTTCTGCCTCGAAATGCAAGCCCATCAACCATCTTCATCGCGATGCTGACGAATGCGATTGCGACGCAAAGAACGTCAACCCTCACATTGTCGGCGAGCGAAGTAATATGGGCACCGACCACCGAAGCAAGGACCAGGAATGGTGTTGTGACTACCACCCCTAACAGCGTCATTTGAACCTTTCGGTTTTCACTTTTCATAAGTCTTGTCCAACCTGCTTAGTGATAAGCCTCTGTCTACTCGGGTTAGCCCCGGCACTTGGTCCATTACAAGGGGTGTGCCGTGAATAGAACATCCCGTATTTGAGGTTTTCCGGAGAAACGGGCGAGAGTTTGTAGCCTGAGGGGTACAAGAAAAACCCAAACTAAGGTCAGGACGGGAGATGAAGGTCAACAATAATGCCTTGTTATTGTTGAAAATCAGGTTGTCCCCTGGAGTTGACAACATCTGTCAAAGGATCAACTCAGGGACACTCGAAGAGGTTGAAGCTGAACAATAATCATACTGGCAGATTCCCCGGGGGAAATTGATCGCACACGCCGCGATGCATGAAGAGACCCAATCATTCGGCCCCGCACGGTTGAGCGTCGATGTCCGGGATGAAGCTAGAGGCCCTTTATGTGGCGTATTATGAGCGCAACGAAGAGAATGAAACTGAGGGAGCTGCCCGCAATTGTGAAGGTCCATTCTACGATTGGGCTCTTGCGCTGAAGAACATCGCGAAGTACAACAATGCCGCACTTCCAACTGTCCTGCTGATAAAGGGGTAGGATGTTGGTAACCGCGAGAAGATAGTTCATAAGGCTAAAACGGGTACCGTCTGTCAGGATGGCGGCGATCAGGTTGGCAGCTATTCCGGCAAGCAGGACAACGACCTGTTGTAGTAAAGGCCGGCTCAACAGCCCGGGTAGGTCGAGACGTACGTAGGCTCCTAGAGGCAGCATCCTGATCCCATACGTGACTTGTCTGAAGCGAAATGCGTAGATTTCTGGTCCCCAGCCAAGGCCAAACTCGGTGACTTTTACCCGACAGGCAGATGCCGCAATAAAATGGCCCGCCTCATGTAAAATCAAAGCAAGAACAAAAAAAGGTATGTACCCTACCAGCATCGTATGAGTTTATTTTCGGGGTTTCGGGTAGGCGACTCATGAGGTCGTCCAAGTAGCGCAGGGATGTGGTCTAACGTTGTGGCGAACGGAACTGCAGCCCGGGTTCGGAGTCTTCCTGAAGGAAGTCACTGACATCGATAGCGAGTCGCTTGAGCTTTTTGTATAGCGTCTGGCGTGAACCAAGACCGAGCGCTTCACTCGCCTTGGCAACGTTGCAATCATGTCTTTTCAACGTCTCCGTAATAACTCTTCTCTCATAACTTTCTAAAAGGTTGTCAAGTTTTTCATCCGTCGTCTCGTTCGATACACCATCAGGCCTGATACGCGAACTGATGTCGCGGGGTTGTATATATCCATCGTCATCCGCATAAAGCACCAACCGCTCGACCTCTCCTGCCAGTTCCCGAATATTACCAGGCCACAAATAATCTTCTAGAATATGGATGGCTTCCCATGTTATTCCAGAAATCTTGCGATCGTTCTTTCTCGCATACAAGCTGATGAAGTGAGAGATAAGCGTAGAGATGTCCTCTGGTCTTTCGCGCAATGGGGGAACCTTTACGTTCAGGGTCGCGATTCTGTAATAAAGGTCTTCTCGGAAGAGTTTTTCCTTTACCAACTGTTCGAGGTCCTTGTGCGTTGCGGCGATCACTCTAACGTTTACTTTCCGCGGTGCGTTATCCCCTAACGTGTGAACCTCCCCTTCCTGTAGAAACCTGAGAAGTTTGGGTTGTAAAGTGAGAGGCAAGTCTCCAATTTCGTCTAGAAACAGAGTTCCGTTCTCAGCAGACCGGATTAGCCCTGTTTGATCAGACGATGCTCCCGTGAATGTCCCTCGACGATGACCAAACAAAAGACTCTCAATTAATTCAGCAGGAACGGCGGAACAGTTGAACGGAACGAATTGACTTTCTGCTCGGCGGCTAAGGCGGTGAATGGCTCGGGCTATCAGCTCCTTCCCCGTGCCCGACTCGCCTGTAACTAGAATTGTTGAGTCGGAATCCTTGATGCGTTCGACACTTCTGGCCACTTCCGACATCGCCCGACTGCGAAAAACCATGCCGGGAAGCACGCTGGCGGACGTCATTGACGAAGCAAGTTTCGCCTCCGTCGCAACAGCAGTCATTTGATGAGCATGGGCCAGAAAAGCGAGGTCACACAATCCGTTTAGTTCCCTAGCCTGGGTATCGGTTAGAGGCCGTACACATCTACCATACAAGGCCGCGCCTTCTCGAGTGCAGGTGGGAAGGGCAAGCAAAAGACAGATCGAATTGTCGCCGGTGCAGGCCGGCGCTGGCCTGCCCTTATTCGCAAAGATTCCATTCACGAACTCTTCAGCAGAATCAATTTCGCTCTCGTCCAACCCCTCCACCCAACGCAGACTGGGCTTTGCTCCCTGCAAACCTGTCCAGATCGAAAGGCCATAGGTTGGGGCGGTCGCCTCAACCATCAGGCTCATCTTGAGCATAACTTCGTAAAGGACCTCCGGTCCTTCAGCAGCAGCTTCGCAGACGGCTCTGACGATTGAATGTATTGGAATTTTGACTAGATCTGAATCGGACACAGGAACGAGTGGATCTAACGGCAATGAGTCAGACATCGACGCCCTTTCTTAGATTCTTGAGAGTGCCACATGGGAAATAGAGGGGAGGACACCTCAGTTCTTGAAGTCGGGGACAAGCAGTTCTGCTGAGCTTTCTTAGTTGATTGGTCGAGTCTGAGTAGCAACCAACCGACCGCTTGGGAGTCTAAGCGGCTGGACTCAAGGTGTCAACAAGTTTCAACGCAAGGCCCTGAACCTCAAATTCTCGTTCGCCAAGCGTACGCCAAAAAACTTCTTAAGCGCTCTTAGTTCAAGTAGATGTTCAACTTACGGGCTTAAAACATTGGGGGAAAATGTCTTTACACGCTTAAGCACGGATGCTACATTCCGGCCACCCTGAAACTAAGTCATTGACTGATAACGGATTGGGGGTACGCAAAGCACATAGTCTTGTGGTTGAGAGTAAAGCAATATCGACTATCTTGTGGCTGCGCGACAAGGGACCGGTTAAGCAGATTCTTAATTCAAAGGGTTCGGGTGAGCGAGCGCGTTTGAGAGGCAAGGAGCTAATTGTTGTAACAGAGACGGACCTGTACGGAGAACCCCAATGAAACTAAAACTCTCGACCCAACGGATTTATCGGGATTCAAACTCAAAAGTGACAATAAGACGCAAGATGGCTTCTCTACGAATTTGCCGCCAGCGACGGCAACTGCGCCGACCACAAGTTGGATAAATTGAAAGAGGAATCCTTTAAAAACATGGATTTAGGTTGTTTTCGCATGGTGCGTTCTTCGGGCCCGACCCATGGCTACGTATTAAGGCGGAACGAGAATTGATTGAGGGACTGGGAGGTGTTACGTGAACAGGGTCGCAAATAATTATTGGGTCGATGAACGAATTCAAGCGCAGCGAGTGGCGCCGCGAGCAAACTCAGCAATGACGATGACCTCAGTTCAACAGGTGTCAATCGACATTATTGGTACTAAAACGGAGATCAGACGCCGCGGGGGAATTCTTCCGTCCTGGGTGATTTTCAGCATGATTCTCTTGGCCACCGCTGCTGTTTGCGTCACCGTCAATATGAGAACTCGGGCCAAGGCGCAACTCGCGGCGGGTCAATTTTCGACGATGGAGTCGGATGTGGAGTCGCTCCGAGAAATCAATCATGCACTCAAACTCGAAGTGCAGAGGTTGAAAACGGATCCGAGAACAATCGAACTAGCCGCGCGTTCGCGACTAAACATGATTCGCAGCAACGAATATTTGGTGCCGACCGAATGATTGAGCACAACTTCTTCGAAAAGATTAGTTTCCGTACCTGCCGAAGCCTGCCGCTTAGCAATCTGCTCGATATCCGCATAATTGGGGTTCCCTCCGAGTTCGCGCGGCTGTGACTGCCATCGCAGCCGCGCTCTCCTCTTATAGACAATCACCTGCCGCAATCTACCAAATACCTCAGAAGCCTTATATGAGGTGGGGATTATTAACCCCTCCGTCTGAAGGGCTTGATCAATCAAGGTTTGACACCCCCTAACCTGTAACATAATATCCGGATTCTCTTAGGAATTTGGTAAGCAGACGAGGTTAAATTGCCTGAAACGAAGGAACATTCTTCAGCCGCACAAGCCGTCGAACGATGGGAAAAGCAAACTCTTGAGCCGGCTGTAAGTCGTCGTCCGGAGCGTCAGAAGAGTTTTCAAACCGTTTCACTGGAGGAAGTCGATCGACTCTACACTCCGGCCGATATCGATAATCTTGATTTCGACACCGACATCTCCTTCCCCGGAGAGTTTCCTTATACACGCGGCATTCATCCAACAGGCTACCGCGGCAAGCTTTGGACCATGCGCCAATTTGCCGGCTTCAGCACCCCAGAAGAGACAAACGCCAGATTTAAGTACCTGCTCGAACAAGGTCAGACGGGCTTATCTGTCGCCTACGACTTACCAACACTAATGGGCTACGACGCCGATTCTCCTTTATCTGAGGGGGAAGTTGGTAAATGTGGTGTTGCCGTTTCCTCACTGGCAGACATGGAAGTCTTATTCGATGGCATTCCTTTAGAGCAAGTCACCGTCTCCCAGACCATTAATGCACCGGCCTCTGTACTTTTGGCGATGTATCTGGTGGTCGCTGAAAAGCAAGGTGCTGACTGGAACAAGATCTCGGGCACATTGCAGAACGACATTTTGAAAGAGTACATCGCGCAAAAGGAATGGATTTACCCCATCAGGCCCGCGATGAAGTTAGTCATCGACACGTTCGAGTTCTGCACCAATAGGGTGCCCCGATACAATCCAGTTTCCGTCAGTGGCTATCACATCCGTGAAGCCGGGGCCACCGCCGCTCAGGAACTAGCTTTCACATTACGTGATGGAATCGAGTATGTTGCGTGGGGATTAGCAGCTGGTTTAGAGATTGATCAATTTGTTCCCAGAATGTCGTTCTTTTTCAACGCGCACAACGATTTCTTTGAAGAGATAGCGAAGTATCGTGCAGCAAGACGAATCTGGGCGCGGGAAATGAAGAATAGATTTGGCAGTAGCAACGAACGCACTCTTCAGCTCCGCTTTCATACTCAAACAGCTGGTGTTTCACTAACAGTCCAACAACCTCTGAATAATATTGTACGCGTCGCGATTCAGGCGCTTGCCGGCGTTCTAGGCGGCACGCAAAGTCTGCACACCGATGCCTACGACGAGGCACTTGCATTACCTACGGATCGGGCAGCGCTGATCGCCCTACGAACACAACAAATCATTGCTGAGGAAACGGGTGTAGTTAACACCGTGGATCCTCTGGGTGGTTCTTATTACCTTGAAGCGCTAACCGAAAAGATGGAGCAAGAGGCGCTCGAATATTTTCGCAAGATCGATGGTATGGGTGGAATGGTCTCGGCAATTGAAAAGGGCTTTCCGCAACGCGAGATCCAGGATTCGGCGTATCAATACCAGAAAGCTGTGGAGCGGGGGGAACAAGTCATAGTCGGAGTTAATAAGTACACGATGAGCAGTGAGTCATCCGAAATCCCGATTCTAGTAATAGATGAGTCCGTCCGCGGGCATCAAGTCGAACGCCTCGAACAAACACGATCAAGCCGAGACAATGGAGCCGTTAAAACTGCGCTCGAGAAACTCAAGCAAGCTGCACAAAAAGACGAAAACACAATGCCCTCGATTATCGACGCCGTTCGCTCATACGCCACATTAGGTGAAATCTGCTCAGCTCTCCGCGATGTGTATGGACTGTACGAAGAACCCGCTTTCTAACTTCTCGCTAAAGCTTCTCTAAAAACCGAATAGTTTTGTTAGCTTCACAAGAGAAGACTACTCTCACGTCTTAACCAGACAAAGGCGACTAACGATTGGGCATTTCGACAGCTAAGGTTAGAATGCTGACATGAATGAAAGGAAGATCCGTGTCCTGGTAGCCAAGCCGGGGCTTGATGGCCACGATCGGGGGGCAAAAGTGATTGCGCGTGCATTGAGAGATGCGGGAATGGAAGTCATCTATACCGGTCTGCGCCAAACCCCCGAGATGATCGCAGCAGCAGCGTTGCAAGAAGATGTTGACGCCGTTGGAGTATCAATTCTCAGCGGAGCACACAACACACTCTGCCCCCGCATTGTCCAGTTGCTCAGGGAAAAAGGTATGAACGAGTGCCTGGTCCTGGTTGGCGGAATTGTTCCTCAGGAAGATCTAGCAAGACTTAAAGAGGTCGGCGTTGCCGAAGTTTTTCTACCGGGAAGCTCTACAGAAAATATTGTGAAGTTTCTTCGTGAGAACGTAAAACCTCGCGAATAACGATTGAATGAATGAATGAATGGCGATCTACTTCTTACCAATCCCTCGCCCTTCACTACAATAGTCACTTTTAACCGACCCGCGTCTCGAAATTCACTCTCAATCGCTGCACTATATGAACTGGATAGTCTGCTATCGATTCTCGTTAACAAACCTGCTCTTAAAACACTAATCTTCACGGGCGTAGAGAATGTCTTCCTCTCGGGAGCAAACATTCGTGAGCTCTCATCGCTCGATTCTGTCACTGCTCGTGAGTTCTCCTCACTGGGCCAGAAGCTTTTTCAAAGACTAACTGACGCACCGCAGTTAACCATCGCAGCAATCAACGGTTACTGTATGGGTGGCGGATTAGATTTTGCGCTTGCCTGTGACATTCGCCTTGCTGCAAGTACTGCAGTCTTCGCGCATCCAGGCGCACGACTTGGAATCATTACCGGATGGGGCGGCACACAACGACTTCCCCGCCTCATAGGCAAAGCGCGAGCGATTGAGTTTTTTGTTACGGCTCGACTCTTGGGGAGTAACGAAGCACTGAGGATTGGGTTGATTACAGGCATTTTTGATCCAGTAATTGAAGAAGCGCTTTCCATCGCCAACAGCAGGTAATCACTTCTTTTTCAGGAAGCCCGATATTCCAGCTCGGCAGTCATCACTCATCCTAGCGATCACATTGACATCAGATCCTGTCTCCAGGGCCTCGCGGAACGCCAGACCATCGATCTGGTAGAAAAGTGACTTTGTAAGCGTGAGTGCTGACTTACTCATTTGCTCAAACTTCTTAACGTAGGTCGTGACGTCTTGATCAAAGGTTTCATCGTCGAACACTCGATTAACGAATCCGATCTCGTTGGCTTGTGCTGCAGAGATTTCTTCACCACGCGTGACTAACTCGAAGGCCCGCTTTTCTGAAATGTTCCGACGCAGGATGGCTAGAACCATTGCGGGTACAAAGCCAATCTTTACTTCCGGATAACCAAAACGGGCAGACGTGCTCGCAAGAACCAGATCACAAACACTAGCCAAACCACATCCGCCAGCCAGAGCACGACCACGAACTGCGGCAATCACAGGAACATGGCAATGGTGAATAAGCAAGAATAATTCCATCAACGAATTTGCGTCATCGCTGTTTTCACTTACTGAGGCTTTCGAGATCCTTTCCAGCGCCGCGAGATCCGCTCCCGAGCAGAAGTCCTTCCCAGATCCGGTAATCACTATTGCTCGGACATGTTCGTCACCCTGGACTTCTCGCAACGCCCTCTTGATGCCGGCAATCATTGTGTCGTTAAGCGCATTCCTTTTATCCGGTCTATTCAGTGTAATTCTCGCTATCTTGTCTTCCACCACATAGAGAACAGAATCATCAACCTCCGGCATTTTTGCTCCTCACTTTCGACTCCAAACTAGGGTTAACACACCCTAACTTTAGTCATACCGTCAAATTTGCTTTGAAAATCAGCGATTAAACATTGTTGGCAGATAGTAGCCAATGCGATACTATAAGGGTGGCAGTCTACACTGTCCCCGACAGCTTCCGCCGACCCCGCACATAAGAGACATAAAAGAACGTAGAGAGACCCGTATGCAATCTGAGGACATAAATACCCAAAGCCGGCCGAATCGCGTCAAAGTGTTGGAACTGGTTAGCCGAGTAGTACCCGCCACTTTCTTTCTGCTGGTTGTAATGCTCAAGGTTGTAGATCTATTTGCCTTTCTTCGCCACCACCAAGGAGAGACCTCGTGGAAATTCTTAGCTGAGGTAGTCTCCCGGTCCTCCACTATTTGTTTCCTCGCCCTCATGACCATCTTGTTCTTAATTAGGTTGGAGCCGGTGCAAAAGATTAACAGACTAATGCCCAGAGTCATGGCGATAACTGGAACCTTCTTTGTTTCCCTGGTCACGCTTTTTCCACGTGCCGACTTGTCCCTAACCGAAACTGTTCTTGCGAGTGTCGCAAGCCTCCTGGGAACGGCACTCTCGACAATTGCATTAGCACATCTGGGTCGGTCGTTTAGTCTTATGGCTGAGGCCAGACGATTGGTAACAACTGGACCTTATCGCATCGTGAGACATCCTCTGTATCTCTTTGAGGAAGTAGCGGCCGTTGGCGTACTGATTCAGTTTCTCTCTGTCTATACTGCCGTAATATTCGTGGCCCATATCTTCATTCAACTGCAGCGAATAAGAAACGAAGAATCGGTTCTGGAGCAGGCGTTCCCCGAATACCAACAGTACAAATCAACGACAGCTCGTCTGATCCCAGGCGTCTATTGACGCGACCTTCCCACCTTGGATTGCAGCAACACTCGGTCGGCATAACGCGCTGATACGGCTCCCAGTTAAGAACGTTTCATTAATACGACTAGAGATAAGAGTCGACTCCTGATTCCATGCCAGCGGGTAGATGCTTTTTGTTTGAAGTATGAGCCACTCGGAAATACAAAAATGGAAATGGGCCACAGGGGCAGCGATTGCAATGACGCTACTCTCGCTGTACCCACAGTTGCTAATGTGGACCAGTCGAGGCCGGGAGTGGAACGGTTCCTACGCTCAACTGCACGGGGACGAGTGGTTCTACTCAGCATATATTCAAGCTTTGATTGATGGACGGCCCCGACGCAATGATCCGTACACTGGCCGCGACGATGTTCCCGGAAGTCCACAACCTGAATCGCTCTTTTCGATCCAATTTGTGCCGGCGTATTTGATTGCGACACCTGCTCGAGTATTCGGCCTCTCTTCATCCACGGCATTCATCGCTTTAGGATTCCTGGCACCATTGTTAGCGTCGCTTGCTTTGTTTTGGCTAATTCAGAATTTGACACAAGACCATCGCTTAGCGGCCACCGGTTCAATAGTGGTTCTATGCTTCGGGGCCCTTGCGGCGGGAGAAGGCGCAATCCAACTGGTGGGTAACAGCGTTCAATATGCATTCCTTCCCTTCCTAAGACGTTATGAACCTGGGGCGGTCTTTCCCCTCTATTTTGTTTTTTGCACACTGGTTTGGAAATCGTTGAAAGCCCAACATCACAATCTCGCTTGGGCGATTACTGCGGGTGTCGTTCTAGACGCACTCATCTTCTCTTATTTTTACCTTTGGACAAGCGCAGTTGCGTGGCTTGCATGTTTAGCGATTCTTTGGCTCATCGCTCATCCAAAAGCCTTCCTCAAACATGCAGCTCCTTTTATAACAATCGCACTGTTAGCAATCGGTGCGTTAATCCCCTACGCAGTACTCCTATCACGTCGTTCCACGACAATGGATACTGGCCAAAAGTTAACGCTCACTCATGCGCCAGATCTCTTCCGTGCGCCAGAGCTTCTTGGTGGTGCAGTGATTTTCCTGATCATCATGATGACAGCCCGAGGAAAGATTAATTGGCGAGCTCCTGAGATCTTGTTTGCTACTTCATTTGCCCTCATGCCTTTTGCGGTTTTTAACCAGCAAGTAATAACGGGACGATCACTACAGCCTTTTCACTACGAGGCTTTTATTGCGAACTACGTCACGCTGGTCGGGGCTTTCGTTATCATCGTCACAATTCGCCGCTCTGTTAATACTGCAAGCCTGACTATGCTTCACCGTTTCGCTGTTCGGCTGGCAGTTGTCGCCCTTATGTGGGCTTGTCTGGAAGTAATAGTCATTCCCAGACACTTCATTAGCAAGGACAATCAATTCATCGATGGCGTAGCAGCCGTTGGCGAGCGACTACGCGAACTGTCCAAAGCCGATATTCCTAATGGAAATGTTAACTCGGATCCTCGACCTCTCGTGTTAGCAACGGACAACCGAGTGTCGATGATGTTACCTACATTTGCTCCGCAGGCTATTTTCTGGGCCCCTAACTTTGACCTTTTGCATCTTGGTGCTCGTGAAAGCCGAGAGCGGTTCTATCAGTTTCTTTACTATTCCGGCGTGGATGCACGTCAGTTCAAGAACGAGTTGGGTCAACCCATGGGCAATATCGCGGCCGCGGCGTTCGGTCACGAACGAGTGTTTCCGGATCTCGCTGTGAACGTCAGTCCGATTACCAGTCAAGACATTACGAACGAGGTGGACCACTACCAATCCTATTTAACGTCATTTGAACGCGCGCAAGCCACACTTCACCCAGTCGCTTACGTAATTGTTCCTGCAAATGGCGATCTGAATTTTTCCAACCTCGATCAATGGTATGAGCGCTACTCGGGTGAAACTATAGGTGACTACCGTCTCTATCGAGTGCGCCTGCGTTCGTAACACCCCTCGCGAATCGAACTCGAGCTTATGCAAAACGGAAAGACCAACGACTGGAAGTGGATGATCTGGGGAGCGATCGCGATCACGATACTGTCTTTATACCCACAACTACTGATGTGGGGAGCCAGAGGCCGCGATTGGAATGGCACATACGCCGAGATCCATGGCGACGAATGGGTTTACTCGGCATATATCCAAGCTCTCATCGATGGCAGACCGCGTCGCAACGATCCATACACAGGACGTGATGATCGCCCCGGCGATCCTAAGCCGGAATCACTCTTCTCCATTCAATTCGTGCCGGCGTACATGATCGCTGTGCCCGCCAGATTGTTGCGAATATCATCGTCTACAGCGTTCATCATCCTCGGCATCCTTGCTCCCTTCTTTGCCAGCCTTGCGATCTTTTGGCTTATTTTTAACTTAACTCGAGAACACAAGTTGGCAGCAGCCGGGTCACTAATCGTACTCTGCCTGGGAGGCGTTGCGGCGGGAGAAGGTCTGATCCACATTCTGGTTTCAGGCAACCAATACTCGTTCATTCCATTCCTTCGAAAGTTTGAGCCAGCAGCGCCGTTCCCGTTGTTTTTTCTATTCTGCACCTTTGTTTGGAAATCCCTACAGGGAGACAGAAGACGCGCATGCGTTTGGGCCGCTATCGCAGGTCTAACTCTAGTGTTGCTAATTTTCTCCTATTTCTTTCTATGGACCAGCGCCGTAGCCTGGCTTGCATGCCTGGCAGTTCTTTTGGTCGTAACGAATAGAGCTAACGTCAAACGCCACGGGATGCCATTTCTCCTAATCATCGCCCTAGCAGGAGCGGGACTCGTTCCGTACCTCATCCTTCTATCGAATCGCTCGGCGACCATGGACGCGGGACAGAAATTGACGATCTCTCATGCACCTGATCTCTTTCGCGTTCCGGAAATCCTCGGTGCGGTCGTCATCATTATGCTGGTCGTGGCCCACTTGCGAGGACGTATAGAGTGGCGGGCACCTGAATGTGTGTTTACAGCGTCTCTTGCACTCATGTCTTTCGCAGTATTCAACCAGCAGGTTATTACTGGCAGATCGTTGCAGCCTTTTCACTATGAGTCGTTCATCGCCAATTACCTTGCGCTCGTAGCTGTGATAGTAGCGAGCGTGATTATCTGGCGCGGACGCGAAGGAGCAACCAAGCAAGTTCGCTACGGCGTTGTCAGGTGGATTGTCTTTGTCTCGTTCTGGTGGGCGGCAATAGAGATCATGGCCCCGACAAAAGTAATAAAGAAGGACAACCTCTTTATCGATCGCGCAGCCGCTGTGTGTCAGCGATTGCGGGAAAAGCCAATGGTCAACCCACCAAAGGTCGATTCTTCATCGGATTCAGCACCCCTGGTGTTGGCGTCCGACAACAAGGTCGCTGTGCTCTTACCGACGTTTGCTCCTCAGCCCGTACTTTGGGCTCCGCATTTCGATTTCTTAGATCTGCGACCAGGAGAGAGTCGACAACGCTTCTACCAGTATCTCTATTACACGGGTGTCGACGAAAATAGACTGACTAAAGACTTGCACGAGCCAATGAGTACAGTTGCCGCGGCGGCGTTTGGACATGAGCGAGTGATCCCTGATTTAGCAGTCAAGCCCAAACCAATCACCGATGAAGAAATAGCCACTCAGGTTTCGGAATACAAGAGCTTCTATTCATCATTCTCTCGCGACCAAGCGGTTCAACATATTCTTTCGTACGTCATTGTTCCCGTGACTGACGGACCGGATTTAGCAAATCTGGATCGCTGGTATCAACGGGATGAGGGTGAGCAAGTGGGCAACTACATCCTCTATCGTGTGGAATTAAGACCATAGAAACTCGATGCAAGTAGAACTCAACCACATGAACGTCGAAGTTTTGCCCAGTAAGAATTCTCTGCTTACGCATTTAGAGCTGCGACGCGTGTTCGTCTGGGCTTTTCTTTTGTCACTTTTTTCAGTCGCAGTTCTACAGTGCAGCAATATTGATTGGGACTTCTGGTGGCATCTGAAGGCCGGGCAATACATTATTGAGTCGAGAAGTATTCCTCACGTTGACCCATTTTCATTTACTCGTGCTGGTGAACAATGGATTGCCCACGAATGGCTGTCAGAAGTCATTATGTACTCAGTCTTCCACGCAGGCGGATGGATTGGTCTATTTCTTCTCTTTGGCACCACCATTACTGCGGCCTTGGGAATTTGCTATAAACGCTGCGAAGGCAAGCCATTCATTGCAGCGCTGGCGGTCTTCCTAGTAGCGGCAGCCTCATCACCTCTATTTGGTTTTCGACCGCAGATGTTCACACTCCTCTTCGCCAGCTTGTTTATCGCGCTTTTGGATGGTTACACCTACCACGGTCGGCGGCGTGTCATATGGCTATTGCCACTGTTGATGCTCTTCTGGGTAAACCTCCACGCGGGCTTTGCGTTGGGACCTGCTTTGATCCTGCTTTTTGTCGCAATGGCGTTCTTGGACCGGGAATGGAAGAAGATTGGACCACTGCTACTAATCTTCGCAATCTGTGTCGCAGTAATTCCACTTAACCCAAATGGGTTTCGCATGTTCAGCTATCCGTTCGAGACTCTTTCAGCTTCGTCCATGCAGAACTTCATTCAGGAATGGCTTTCACCCGACTTCCACCAGCTGCGGTTCCTGCCGCTCGCTGCGCTCATGATTGCAACGTTTTCGGCGATGGCCCTGTCTCCAACCCGGCCGCGTCCTGGAGAACTGTTTGCACTCTCCGCTCTAACTTTTGCGGCCTTGCGCTCCGGCCGCCACATACCGATTTTTGCCATCTTCGCGGCCCCGCTTTTCGCAAAATACTTTGCTCAGTGGATCAACTCTCAAACCAACAGCCCCATCACCATACGGTCTGCGACGGCTACAGGACCTAAAGTCGTTCTCGCCCTTTCCCTACTTTTCTTGCCTGCATTCCTGATTGTGAAACGAGTCGTCCACTTCCACTCCAATGTGGCTACCTATGAAGCACAGAAGTTTCCTGTAGCAGCGGTTGATTTCATTGAACGGACAGGGATCGCTGGTCCAATTTTCAATGACTACGATTGGGGCGGCTACCTTATTTGGAAACTTTACCCCCAAAGAAAAGTATTTATTGATGGACGAGCGGATCTCTATGGCGATGACTTTATTTTCGGATACCTCAGGATGTACGGAGGAGAACGCGGTTGGCGAGACGGCCTCGATCGTTTTGGAATTAAAACCGTCCTGGTCCAACCGAACTCTGCGCTTACTACTCTCCTGAGAGAGGACAAGGGATGGCGGACAGTCTTCGAGGACCAGGAGGCTGTGGTGTTTGCCAGAAACTGATTCGATATGAAAGAGAATCTGTCTGACACTGGCGCCGTGAACCGGCTAGAGATCAAATGGAAATGGGGTGCGCTTGCGGCGCTGGTGATCACATTCCTATCGCTCTATCCACAATTACAGTTATGGGCACATCTGGGTCGAGGCACTGAGGGCGTTTACGCATATTTCGATACTGACGAGGCGGCCTACTCAGCTTACTTACAAGCATTGATCGAAGGTCGTCCTCGCCGCAACGACCCTTACACCGGTCGCGATGATAGTAAGGACAGGCCATTACCCGAATCACTGTTCTCGATTCAGTTTCTCTCGCCTTATCTGGCAGCAATTCCGGCACGCATGCTGAAATTGTCTGCCTCTACCGTTTTCATTGTCCTGATGCCAGTTGTTGCCGCCTCATCCGCACTTGTACTTTTCTGGTTACTATCAATAACGACCCATGATCACCGATTGGCCGCTGTCGGCGTTCTCGTAGTACTTTGCCTTGCGACGTTAGTCTCAGGACAGGGACCCGCGCGCTCCCTGTTCCGAACCCAGGAAGCCTGGGGATATTTACCCTTCCTCCGCAGGTATGTTCCAGCTATACCCTTTCCTTTCTTTATTGCGATGTTTGGCCTGGTGGGACGCTTGGTTACGGAAAAGAAGAAAAGACATATCGGCAGCGCAACGGGTGCCGGTTTGATCATGGTCTTTTTGATTTTCTCTTATTTCTATTTGTGGACCGCGGCAATAGCATGGCTCGCCTGTTTGACGGTTTTATGGTTTCTGGCGCGTCCTGACGGATGGCTGCGAACCATGCGCTTCCTGGGTATAACCTGGCTCATTACAATTTCGGGTCTGATTCCTTACCTATTACTTCTTTCACACCGCGCCACGCACACTGATCAAGTGCAGGCATTAGTGCATACACGGAGTCCCGATCTGTTTCGTCCCTCCGAGTTACTCTCGTTTCTTCTTCTTGCCATGTTGGTTCGCCTTGTTCTTCTGGGACGCGTGTCGTTGAGGGATCCCAAAATACTATCGCTGCTCTCCTTACTACTTCTGGCACCAGCCGTTTTTAACCAACAGGTCATCACCGGAATTTCGCTTCAACCATTCCACTACGAGGAGTTTGTGACGAGTTACTGTGTCTTAATTGCGGTAGTCGCGGGATGGCAAATTCTGTTAAGCCAATCACGAGTAGCCAAACTCGCAAAGTCTGACCGTGGTCTCTTCTGGATTGCAATAATTTGTATTGCTTACGGAGTTAACAGTGCATCCGGTGTGAGTCGTGCGGCTCTCGAGGGCAACGCACAACGTGACGGAACGATTCCAGCGGCTGTTAGCGTGAAAGATTTGAGTCGAAACGAACGCAGTTTGGTGTTCCTAAGCGACCCCCAACAAGCAGATGTATTTCCTACTCTTAGCTCCCAGCCAGTCTTGTGGGCGGTTCACATGGGTGTCTTTCCAGGAAGTGAACCAAAAGAACTCAAGGAGCGTTTCTACCAGTTCCTATATTATTCGGGCGCCTCGCAGCAGAATTTATATGAGTTGCTGGCCCAGAAGAACCACCTCTCATTTGTTGCTTTGTTTGGTTACGAACGAGAGATCCCAACTTTTGCAGCGGCGTTCAGACCCGTTACCGAGGCGGAAATTAACGCTGAGGCCCAACTTTACGGCGACTATATCAACTCATTTAACCGGACAACTGCCGCACGATTTCTCCTGGCGTACGCGGTGATTCCGTCTGATATACCACTTGGCTCCTCGAATATCAGCAGATGGTATGAAGTGAATAAAGTAGAGGAGCGCGGATCTTTAACGGTGTACCGACTTAACCTTAAACCTTGAGGCAGTTCTACGAGGAGTCGAGAAGGAGGCCTCTAGAATTCCACTAATTGGCGAACTCCGTTAACACTTCTCTAACCAAGTCCTAACTCTTTCGCTTCGTCGTCGGATATTTCAACCATCATTCTTAAGAGCGCCGTGGAAAACGTTTTGCCCTGTGCGTCGGTCATCAACGATAGTGTGCCGCCTCCCCCGAGGCTTTCGTGCAGCAAAAAGTTGAGGGCCTGGAGATTTGGCAATTCGAATCTTTCAACCTTTCCCTTACAGATTCCCTTGAAGTGATCCTTCACGCGCTCTGAAGTCACCTCGCGAACCAGGATTGGATAGAACTCATCACGAAGCGCAATCAGTCCGACGTTAGCGGTGTCGCCCTTGTCACCCGAGCGTGCGTGCGCAAGTCTTACCAGTTGAATCTTCACGCTTCGAACACCTCGACAGTTGGAGTTATCACTTCTTTCGGGATTAGTGCCGGCCAGTAAGCAACAATCTCCTCAACCTT
>Ga0207675_100001820_pt1 | contig 21377 bp, 20 predicted proteins | sample KBSSwiS42_FD_184305 | JGI IMG/M metagenome (GOLD analysis project Ga0207675, IMG submission 184305) | Switchgrass rhizosphere microbial communities from Kellogg Biological Station, Michigan, USA - KBS Switchgrass S4-2 (SPAdes) (version 2) | ecosystem: Host-associated > Plants > Roots >...
CCACGCTAATGATTTTCAGATTGTGTTGCTCGGCAAATACTTTCAGTTCCGGCAAGCGCGACATGGTGCCATCTTCATTCATTACTTCGCAGATGACGCCGCCGGGATAAAGTCCGGCGATGCGCGCAATGTCAACGCTTGCTTCGGTTTGACCGGGACGAACGAGCACGCCGCCGTTCTTTGCGCGCAGCGGAAAGATGTGTCCGGGCCGGGCGAGATCCTGCGGCCGTGATGTCGGATCGACCGCAACAAGAATGGTTGTGGCGCGATCGGCTGCTGAAATGCCGGTGGTGATTCCGCGGCGTGCGTCTATCGAGATGGTGAAGGCAGTGCCGAGAAAAGAGGTGTTATCAGCGACTTGTGTGGTCAGATGCAGTTCGTCGCAACGTTCCTCCGTCAACGGCAAGCAGATCAGGCCGCGGGCGTGCCGCGCCATGAAATTGATGATCTCAGGCGTGACCTTCTCTGCCGCGCAGACGAGATCGCCCTCGTTCTCACGATCTTCGTCGTCAACGACGATTATCATCCGTCCGTCGCGAATATCCTCGACGGCTTCTTCAATCGATGCGAAAGCCACGCGATGGTCCTAAGTCCAGCATCCGGCAAGAAATAACGAACGGGTTCATGTTACCTGAAAGCCAGTAATCTTTCCACGTACTTACCGATTACATCGACCTCCAGATTGACGCCGTCGCCGGGCTTCAGACGGGAAAGGTTCGTGACTTCCCAAGTCTTGGGAATGACGGCGATTTCGAAGTAGTTTTCGTTCAGATTGGCTATTGTCAGACTAATACCTTCAACAGCTACCGAGCCTTTGAAAACCAGATACCGAGCAATCTCCGGTGGGAAAGCAATGCGAACCGTCCAGGAGTCGCCATGATCCTGCACTGAAACAAACTCTCCGCGCGCATCGACGTGGCCTTGAACGATGTGACCACCGAGCCGCGTCGCCGCTGTCACAGCGCGTTCCAGGTTAACGGGCGTTCCCGGCTTGAGGCCTCCGAGTGTGGAACGAAGCAGGGTTTCACGCGAGACGTCCGCGGCGAAAGAGTTGGCGTGAATGTCGAGTGCAGTCAGACAAACTCCGTTTACTGAGATCGAGTCGCCGTGGTTCGTGCCATCGGTCACGAGATGCGCTTCGATAACGATGCGCGCGTTTTCGCCACGTTCTTCGACACTGCGAACGCTGCCGAGCTCTTCAATGATGCCGGTGAACATGTTCCATCATCCGTTCGAAAACCTGTTGAATCGACAGTCCGGAAGAATCGATTACTATGGCATCGTCCGCAACTTTCAACGGCGAATCCTTGCGTGTGGAATCGCGTCGATCTCGTTCGATCATCTCCGCCATCGTCTGCGTCAACGTCACGGTCGGATCCGTAACGCAATCTTCTTTAAATCTCCTGCCGGCTCGTTCTTCCGGTGACGCCGTCAGAAAAAACTTGATGTCTGCGTCGGGAAACACGATCGTGCCGATGTCGCGACCGTTGAGCACAGCACCGCGTTGGCCCATTGCGCGTTGGCGTCTTACCATTGCGCGTCTCACCCCGGGAATGCTTGAGATCACAGACGACATCGCAGTCACACTCTCGGTACGAATCTGTTCGGTGACGTCGCTGCCGTTGAGCAACACTTTGAGCGAGTCGGGATCTCCCTCGAGATCGATGTCGAGCCGATCGGCGAGCGCCGTGACAGCATCTGTGCCGGTGGGGTCCAGGTGATTTTCAATTACAGCCTGTGCGACGGCGCGGTACATTGAGCCGGTGTCGATGTAAAGGAGGTTCAACTCCCGCGCCAGCATTCGTCCTAGAGTTGATTTGCCCGATCCGGATGGACCGTCAATCGCGATGATCATACAAACGCGGCAAACACTTCGTTAGATAATAACGCGCCCACTCGGGTCAACTTGAGGAGATCTTCATTTAGTTCGACGAGGCCGGCCGCCTGGAATCGTTGGAGCTCGCTCGAATGCTCCGCAAAGAGATCTACGCCAAACGTTTCACGGTATTGCTTAAGACTGACACCACGCATTAAACGAAGACCGAGATACAGACTCTCCGCTCTAACATCACTCTCCGTTAGAATCTGCTCCTCAACAGCCGGCGAAAATTCGCGTTCAACTGACTCTACGTACTTGAGAACGTCGCGCTGATTGGACCACCTTCGCTTTCCACCGTCATACGAATGCGCCGAACACCCAAATCCAAAATACGCCGAGCCGCTCCAATACTTCGTGTTGTGCCGCGACTCGAAACCGGGGCGGCAAAGATTCGAGATCTCGTAATGCTCGTAACCCGCTTTAGTCGCCTGCTCGAGCACCATCGCGTACATCACCGCCGCGAGATCTTCATCGGGTTTTGGCTGAATTCCGCGCTCGATATGCTGTGCCAACGGCGTTCCGGAATGTACCTCGAGTAAATAGAACGACAGGTGCTCGGGTCGTAATTCCAGCGCCTCATCAACATTTCGCTGCCAACCCGCGAGAGTCTGCCCTGGCAATCCGGCAATTAGATCGAAACTGACGTTCTCAAAACCGGCGGCACGAAGATCGCGGAAAGTGCGGCGCGAGTCAGCGGTGGTGTGCGAACGTCCTAATTTTGCGAGTTCTCGATCGTCAAATGTCTGCGCGCCGAAGCTGGCGCGATTAACGCCGAGGCTGCGGAAGTCGTGCAGCTTAGCGAGAGTTACGCTGCCGGGATTGATCTCCAGCGTGATCTCCGGCCCGGCTTCAACCGCGAACTGTCGGTGCAACGCCTCAAGGATTCGCTGAAGTTGCGACGGCTCGAGTAACGACGGAGTGCCGCCGCCAAAGTAGATCGTGTCAACGCGCGCATCCTTCGCAGGCGATGAGCGAATCTCTTCGACTACAGCGCGAACGTAACGTTCAGCGAGTTCGCTTTGGTAAAGACCCGTAGCAAAGTCGCAATACGAACAGCGCGAACGACAAAACGGAATGTGAATGTAGAGTCCTGTCGCGGTCATGCGCATTATGACGCATCATAACACGCGCGCTGTGTATCGTTTCACGTCCGGGCCGTATTGGTTTTAAGACGCGCTTTGGGCCTGTAACATCACAATATCGCGCGGTTTTTACTGGCACGAAGGTTGAATTGGACCGTGGTGGCTATCAAAAGCGGCCGGAGAATCGTGATCATTACCGACTCTGGTCGAACCATCAACATCGTAACTGGGGAGGGAAACTGAAATGGCAGATGACAGAATGAAGAACGATGATCGCGACAGGAACATGGGTGGCGCCGGCCAGCAAAAGGACAACTATGGCTCGCAGAGCCCTGGACGTAATCGCGAACAGGATGACCTTTCCACAGGCAAGCAGGGCGCGGGCAAGGACCAGCAAAGCGAGCCACGCCACATTACGGATGATTTTGGAACTTCAGGAAAATCTGACGCCGGCGAAGGCCGCCAGAATCGTTAATCTGCAAACTCTCTTCTTTTCTGCTTTTGAGCACGGCGCGAATGCCGTGCTCTTTTTTTATCTAATCCGCCTGGTGCTTCCGCCGCCGCTGATCGAACGACTCATGCTGCGTGAGACTCGTTCGGCTTCCGCAAACACGCGCAATAGGTTCTCACCTAACACCTTTCGAATATCTCGCTCGCTGTAACCACGCTTCAATAGTTCATACGTGATGTTCGGCAACATCGAAACATCTTTCGCGCCTTCAGGCATGTCGTTCGCGCCGTCGAAGTCAGCGCCGATACCTACATGATCGATACCCGCGACTTTGACGATGTGATCTATGTGGTCGATCAGTTTCGAGATAGGCAATGGCGGCAACGGATTCGCCGCCTCGAGTTTGTCGCTTTCTTCAGCAAGGCGCTCCGGATCGTTTTTGTACTTTTCGTTAATCGCATCCTGCTGCGCTTTCAACCGCGCGTCGCGTTCCGCGCTTTGCGGCGCAACCGTTTTCGCGTCAACAAAGACGCTGTAGAAGTTGACCTGGACCACGCCGCCGTTCTTTGCGATCCGTTTGAGCAAATCGTCCGGAACGTTGCGCGGCACATCACTCAGCGCACGTGCCGAAGAGTGTGATGCGATGATTGGCGCCTTCGAAACGTCGAGCACGTCACTCATCGTGTCATCGGAAACGTGCGACACGTCCACGAGCATTCCTAAACGGTTCATCTCGCGCACCACTTCTCTACCGAATTCGTTCAGACCGCCATACTTCTTTTCCCCCCGGCCCGCGTCGGCCCAGTTGTTGGTGTTGTTCCACGTCAACGTCATGTAACGAACGCCGAGACGATAAAACTCGCGCAACGCCGGCAAAGAGTCTTCGATCGCATGTCCGCCTTCAATTCCCATCAACGCGGCGCTCTTGTTGACTCTCTTCGCGCGTCGAATGTCCGCCACTGACGTGGCCAGCATGAGATCGCGGGGATGACGTTCGACCGCACGGTAAACCGAGTCGATCATGTCAAGCGTTCGCCGAGCTGCGCCGCCGTGTTGGACGTACCACGGTTTGACGTAAAGGGAAAAGAACTCCGCCGTGAGACCACCCTGTTTCATCCGCGCGATGTTCGTGCGGTAGGGAACCGGGGGCGGCCCGCCGAGATCGAAATCGTCGTTGGTCATCGGCGTGGTGACGTCGTTGTGCGTGTCGATCACGATTGCGCGGCGATGAATTGCGAGCGCACGTTGCCAGAGTCGTTCATCGCGCGGTTCCGTGCCGGCCGTTTGGCAGTAAAGCGGTGAACACAAAAGACAGAGCGTGAAAACTGCAAACAGGAGTCTCATGGGCTGACATACTGCGGACAACTAAGCTAACGGTCAAGTCCCTTCTTTCCTGTGGCTTCACTCGGCTGGCAACAGGGGTTGCCACGGAGCACCTCATTACAAACAGAGGTAGGATGGATTATTATCGAAACGTTATGTCGATTCTCATTGCTGAAGACAACATGGCCCAGCGCCACTACCTGCGCGAGATACTCGAGAAAGAGTTTCCGTCGCATGTTCCGGTGTTTGAGGCGGGAGACGGCGAGGAGACGGTAAAACTCGCGCTGGGTGAGAAACCGGAAGTCTGCATCCTCGACATCCAAATGCCGAAGCTCTCTGGCGTGAAGGCTGCCCGCGCTATCTGGCGTGATTTTCCAACCGCACGCATCATCTTCTGGACGCAGTTTCCTCACGAGATCTATATCAACGAGATCCGCAAGATCGTTAAGTCGGTCGATCCGCCGCCGGCATACGGCTTCATTCACAAGAACAATCCTGAATCGCGCTTTCTGAGGTTTGTCGCGGCTGTGCTGGAAGACGGCGCGGACATGATCGATCCCGCTTTCAAGGATTCGTTTAAGCGGCCGCTGCTGACGGAATTTGAAGCAGAGGCGCTCTATTATCTTGCGCTCGGACTTTCCAACTGGGCCATCGCACGCAAGTGTTCACTGAGTCTACGTGGCGTCGAAAGCCGGCTCGCGACGCTTTACGAGAAACTCTTCGTGTCTGTCGCGGAAGGCACAGACCAGGAAGCTTACGAGAAACTCGCCTACAACATTCGGACGCGCGCGTTTTTTGAAGCGCTTCGCCGCGGACTTCTCAACAGTGACGAACTCGAAAAGGCCGCGAACGATCTCGAAGGCTGGCTGCAAAAAGATCAGAAGCGTTTTGCCGACGAACAGAAACGCGAAGCGGCGGCGAAGAAGAATAGGTGATACCCGCTTGTCCGGAAAGCAATGCCACAAAGAAACACAAAAGGCAGAGGGAGTTTGGTCAACTTACTTCTGCGTTTTGTGCTTCTTTGCGGTCCTGTTCTTTGCTTTCGTTGAGAGGCCTCTGGCCCAAACCGGCGACGCACAATCGCAAGCATCTCCTTCGCCGTCACCGTCACCGTCTCCATCACCTTCACCGACGCCTATAACAGGTCTGCATCAATGGGGCGCAGTCACGTTGTTTCACGGATTGCCGTCGGATCGTGTGCGCACGATCGCGCAAACGAGCGACGGCGCGATGTGGTTCGGCACTGAAGCCGGTCTCGCAAAATTCGACGGACGCCGTACGATCGCGATAAACGATTCAGCTTTACCAGCCGGCCGTGTGCTGGCGTTGCAAGTTGATCAAGACGGCGCGCTGTGGGTTGGAACTGAATCCGGAGCAGCGCGTTTCGCTAGCGGCGTTTTTGAAAGAGTCAAAGAAACGAGTACGCAGGCAGTTTCGGCGATCGTTACTGCCGGCGGCTCCGCGTTCATGACTACGGAGCAAGGAAATGTCTTCGAGTGCCGCGCCGGCGCAACACTCGAAACGCGCGCCCTGGTAAAAGAGCCCTTGCAGAGTGCCGATCGAGAGCGGCCCGGTCCCCTTCCCATCACCAGCATCAATCGATCCAACAACCAACTTCTGATAGGCACTTTGAGCCGCGGCGTGCTCGAACTCGAGAACGGAGCCGCTAAGGAGCCTCCGTCCAGACCATCGGTGTTTTTCATCAACGCTCTCGAACGCGACAAAGACGGCAAGCTGTGGGCAGGCGCACGCGCGCGAAAGGAAGAACCTGGCGCATTAACCGGCAACGGTCCCTCCGATTTGAAGCGTTCAGAGGCTGCGACTGGTCCAGTGCTCGCACTGAAAGCTATCGGCGATGAAATGTGGATCGGCACAGACGGCCGCGGCGTGTTTCGTGTTTCAAAGGACAAGACACAGCGGTTCACTTTTGACGGCACAGCGGGTGGCCTGCGTTCCGATCACGTGTACGCGATCTTTGCGGATCGCGAAGGCGTGATCTGGTTCGGCACCGACCGTGGTGTTTGTCGCTTCGATCCGCACGCGCCGCGCGTCGAGTCTGTCGGTGACAACAGCGACAGCAACTTCGTCCGCGCGCTGTATCAAACCAGCGGCGGCAAAATCATCGCGGGCACAAATCGCGGGCTTTTTGTTTACGACGAAAAAGCTTCTGCGTGGTCGCTCGTTCCCGGTCTCGGTCAGAACATCGTCTACGCAGTCGCTGAAGATCGCTCACAGCGTTTGCTGGTTGCGTCAGTCAGTGGTTTTTACGTTTCGCCAAAACAGTCGATCCCGCTCGAAGGGCAGCAGTTTGCGCGACTCGAATCGGGTTCGATCTCAGCAGACGGCGCGGGTAGCGTACGTTCGATCGCTCAATTCAACGGCGCGACCTATTACGCGATTTTCGGTCGCGGCGTCGAGAGGATCGACGGCGGGCGTTCGAGTTTGACGTGGTCCACCTCGGCTCCGAACTCTCGCGAGGTAATTAGTCTTCTGGCGGACGGAGAAGAACGACTACTGATTGGCACGGCCAAAGATGGTGTGTTTGCTTCAGATGGAAAAACTGTTCGCGATGAACCCGCGTTTGCGATCTTGAAGGGACCGGCAGTGCGTTCGATGGCCAGGACCCCTGATGGTTCGCTGTGGTTCGGTACTTCAGCCGGCGTTTACCTCTGCCGTTCCACCGGCGGTTGCACTTTGGCGTTGCAGAACGTCGACGCGCGATTTGTTCTCGCTGGGCAGTCTGAACAGGTAGACGAGATCTGGTGCGGCACGCGTGGAAACGGACTCGTACGGATTATGTTGGATTCGGTGGTTGGCCCAGTTGTTTCCGAACTCGATTCTGAACAAGGACTTCCGTCGCAAAATGTTTTTGCAGTCTTGCCGCAACGCAAAGCTGACGGGAACGACGTCTTGTTGATTGGAACAAACCGCGGCATCGCGCGGTACGAGCCGGGCCGTTTCGCTCCTGCACTGTCGGTGACACGGATCCTCAGCAAACGCGTCCATGCTCCTTCGGAACTTCAGGCCGGCCTGGATCTCGAATACCCGCAGAACAGTTTGCTGCTTGAAGTGACGGCAATCAGCAGCCGCACGTTTCCGGAGCAGTTTCAATATGCGTTTACGTTGGCGGATAGCAGCGGACAAACAGTGAGGCAAAAGCTGTCGCGCGACTCGCAGTTCACGATGGAAGGATTGAAGCCTGGGAAGTACACCGTGACTGCACGAGCGTTCAGCAAGGATTTGACACCTTCAACGCCATTGACTTTCTCGTTGACGGTTGCGAGTGCGCCTTTTCCGTGGACCTCAACTGCATTGGCGATTCTACTTGCACTCGCACTGCTGGCCTTGTTGTGGGCCATTCTCGAACGCCGTCGCATCGTCGCCACGAGCGCCGCGCTCGTAGGTGCCAATCGCGAACTCGCGGATGCGCGGCTAAACCTGGCGAACGAAGCTGAACGCGAACGACGCCGCATCGCTCGCGATCTTCACGATCAAACGCTCGCCGATCTTCGTCACCTCGCGCTGTTGACCGATCAGATCAAGACCAACGGCGAGCCTTCAGGAACACAATCCACTGCTTTGCGGGGCGAGATTGAATCCATCTCGCAGGAAGTGCGACGCATTTGCGAAGACCTGAGCCCGTCGGTACTGCAGAACGTTGGCTTCGCGGCGGCACTCGAGTTTGCACTGTCGCACGCAGTGCAGGATGCGCCGCCCGAGAAGCGATTCGAGTATGAATTTCACTGTGACGAAGGGATCGAAGAACGAAGCGGGTTGCCGCCAAGCGTGCAGATGCAGATCTATCGCATCGTGCAGGAAGCCGTGAACAACATCTGGCGGCACGCGGGCGCAACTGAAGTAAAGATGTTTGTCAGCAGCTCAGCGGAAGGCGAGTTCGCACTGCGTATCGAAGACAATGGCCGCGCGTTTGAATCGCAGTCTACGAAGATAGACGGACGCGGGCTTGCCAACATGCGTGCGCGCGCAGGGTTGATCGATGCCCAGATCTCGTGGCAGGCGCGCGACGGCGGTGGAACAGTTTTTACGTTGAACAGAAAAGCTTTGCGTTCGGGAGTACCGTCACGGTGACGCAAGAAATGTTGCACATCAGCGAAGAAGTCGCCGCTGCGATAGAGACGAACCGTCCGGTGGTGGCGCTTGAGTCCACCGTGATTGCGCATGGTTTGCCGAGGCCCACGAATCTTGAAACTGCTCGACGTCTCGAAAGCATTGTTCGTGATTCCGCGGCCGTGCCGGCCACCATCGCTGTTATTGAAGGTAAGTTGTGTGTCGGTATCAGCAGCGAGCAACTGAAATCGCTTGCGGAGAGTGACGACGTAAAAAAGATCAGCACGCGCGACATTCCGATCGCGGTGGCGCAAAAGTGGACCGGTGCAACAACCGTCGCATCGACCGCCTGGATCGCTTATCGTGCCGGAATCAAAGTCTTCGCAACCGGCGGCATCGGAGGTGTTCATCGCGGATCGTTGCCAGACGTGTCTGCCGATCTGCCTGAACTGGCTCGCACCCCGCTGGTGGTCGTCTGCTCAGGAGCAAAGATCGTTTTGGACTTGCCGGCCACACGTGAGTGGCTGGAAACACATGCGGTCACGGTGGTGGGTTATCAATGCGATGAACTGCCGGCGTTCTATTCACGAAGTAGCGGCTTGCCGGTCGATGTGCGCACAAACACACCTGAAGAAGTCGTGGCAATCTACCGCGCGCAGCAGGCGTTACAGATTTCTTCAGCGTTGCTTGTAACGGCGCCGGTACCGCAACAGTTTGAAGTTCCGGAAGAACAACTAACGACGGTACTCCAGGACGCATTGGCCGAAGCAACTCGCAACAACATCACGGGCCGCGAGCTAACACCCTTCCTGTTGAGCGAGATGGCTCAACGCAGTCAAGGCTCTACGTTGCGCGCAAACATCGCATTGCTCGAGAACAACGCCCGCGTCGCGAGTCAGATCTCATTTGCGATCTCTTGTGCTACTCTAGACTCCTAAATACACAACCGGAGGATCGAAATGGCCGAAGACAACCAGGAGAAGTGTAAGAATCCGGCCTGTAGCTGCCGCCCGCAGCCAGGTGGTAAGTATTGCAGCGCGTCATGTGAGGGGGCAGGCAAGACGATCGAGATCGATTGTGATTGCGGGCACGAGGAGTGCACGGGAAACTTCTAGAACCCCACATTTACACAGATTTACTAAGCTCGATGAACTCAGCGGCCAGCTTAGGTCCTGTTCCTTCGTCTTCGTGTTTGAAGAACACAAACGCGGTCTTCCAATTCTGTGCCTGAATCCGTTTGAGCCATTCGGCGAGATCTGTTTCGGAATACTGCACGCGTCGTAATCGCAAATAACCCCAGTCCGCTGTCCTGTCGATGTGGCTGGTGGGCAACTCGTCTGTGTCCGAAACACACAACGCCCGATTCTGACTTCTCAGCAGCTCGATAACGTCATCGTCAAACCACGTCGGATGACGAAACTCGAAAGCTGCGGGTGTGTTTTCCGGCAACTGCTTTAGAAAGCTTTCCAACCGCTCGAGATCTTTCTTCATGTTCGGCGGCAGTTGGAACAACACCACGCCGAGACGGTCCTCGAGCGCAGAGACGGTTTCAAGCATGTACTTCGTCTCATCGCCTGCATCTTTCAATCTCTTGAAGTGCGTTATCCGTTGCGCCGCCTTCACTGAAAAACGAAAGTCGTCAGGCACCTGCGCACGCCAGCTCTCAACCATATTGCGCTGCGGCATGCGGTAGAACGTGTTGTTCAACTCGACCGCAGGCAAACGCGACGCGTAGTAAGACAACATCTCGGCGGCCGGAATCTTTTCCGGATAAAAGCTGCCTTTCCACTCTTTATAGCTGTACCCGCTGGTCCCAACGTAGAGTTTCATTTTCGGTGATGTTCCTGTTGTGGCGTCGAGCAATTCTGTGGTACACAGGCAAGCAAAGCAAGACGAAAACCTGAATCAATAGTGTAGTGAGGTGCTGTGTCGACTGTTACTACAAACATTGAATCCGTACTTCAGGAGGAACGGGTCTTCCCTCCGCCACCGGATTTTTCCGCGAAGGCCCACATCAAATCGGAAGCTCAGTTAGAACAACTGCGTGCCGAGGCCCACGACGATCCGGAAGCCTTCTGGGCGCGCATGGCCGAGGAACTTCACTGGTTCAAGAAGTGGGACACAGTGCTCAAATGGGACCCGCCACACGCGCAGTGGTTTGGCGGCGGCAAGATCAACATCTCGTACAACTGTCTCGATCGTCACCTCGCCACATGGCGACGCAACAAGGCAGCACTCATCTGGGAAGGCGAAACAGGCGAAACACGCACCTACACGTATCAACAACTGCATACTGAAGTCTGCAAGTTTGCGAATGTACTCAAACACGCCGGCATTCAGCGTGGCGATCGCGTCGCGCTGTACCTGCCCTTGATTCCGGAACTCGCGATTTCCATGCTGGCCTGCACGCGCATCGGAGCCACGCATTCGGTCGTTTTCGGCGGCTTTTCAAGTTCCGCGTTAATCGACCGCATCAACGACGCGAGCTGCAAACTCGTAGTGACTGCTGATGGCGGTTGGCGGCGTGGTAACGAAGTCAAACTAAAAGCCGCTGTAGACGAAGCACTGAAAGAAACTCCGTCAGTGACCGCGTGCATCGTGGTTAGTCGCACAGGCACGCCGCAGAACATGGCTGCCGGACGTGATTTTTGGTGGCACGAGTTGATGGAGACTGTCCAAACCGAATGTCCGGCGGAAGAGTTGGACAGTGAACATCCGCTCTACATCTTGTATACGTCAGGCACGACCGGTAAGCCGAAAGGCATTCTTCATACGACCGCCGGTTACCTCTTACAGGCCCATCTCACAACCAAGTGGGTCTTCGATATCAAAGACGAAGATCTCTACTGGTGTACCGCCGACATCGGTTGGGTGACCGGTCATAGTTATGTTGTTTACGGTCCACTTTCGAATGGCGCCACAGCGTTGATGTATGAAGGCGCGCCAAACTTTCCCGAGCCTGATCGCTTTTGGACCATGATCGAACGGCACCGTGTGAACATCTTCTACACGGCGCCGACTGCGATTCGCGCTTTCATCAAGTGGGGAGACCAGTGGCCGTTGAAACACGATCTCTCGAGCCTGCGACTGCTAGGCACGGTCGGGGAACCGATCAATCCCGAGGCGTGGATGTGGTACCACAAAACCATCGGCAAAGAACGCTGCCCAATTGTCGATACGTGGTGGCAAACCGAAACCGGCGCCATCATGATCACACCAATTCCCGGCGCCACGACCACGAAGCCTGGTTCCGGTACCAAACCCTTCCCCGGAGTCGAGGCAGACATCATGACGCGGGATGGCAAGTCGGTTGGGCCGAACGAAGGCGGCTATCTCGTAATCAAGCGTCCGTGGCCGTCGATGCTGCGGACGATCTGGGGTGACGACGAGCGGTACCGGCAGCAGTATTGGTCTCAAATTGACCGAATTTACTTTGCGGGAGACGGGGCAAGACGCGATCGGGACGGATATTTCTGGATCATGGGGCGTATCGACGATGTAATTAATGTAAGCGGACACAGACTCGGAACAGCGGAAATCGAAAGTGCCCTGGTTTCTCACACGGCAGTGGCCGAAGCGGCAGTTGTGGCACGCCCCGATGACTTGAAGGGTTCGGCAATAGTGGCCTTTGTAACGTTGGAAGGATCGCATAGTCCGTCTGACACGTTGAACCAGGAACTCCGGGCGCACGTGGTGAAAGAGATAGGCTCCCTCGCCCGTCCTGATGAGATCAGATTTAGCGACGCGCTACCAAAGACTCGATCCGGAAAGATCATGAGACGCCTCCTGCGCGAGATCGCGACCAGTGGAACTGTCGCTGGAGACGTAACGACGCTTGAAGACTTCTCGGTGTTGGAGAAGTTGAGAGCGGAGGAAGAATAACTCAAGAAGGGAGGCGATGGACCATGGCCCGAGAACCTGAAACAGAGACTCGCTCAGGACCACGTTATCTTGCGAGCCTTGAGGTCAAAGCTGAATGGGACGAACCGAGTGGCACGCATGTGATCGCCGAAGGTACGACTGAAAACGTCGGACCGGAAGGAACGCTGGTCCATCTGCCACGACAATTGCCTCAAGTCGGCAGCCGCGTCCGGCTCGAGGTGGCCGGCGAAACCGGTGAGAAGCTTCAGGTGATCGCCGAAGTCTTGCGCATCGAGCGCCATCCTGGCCATCCGTTGGCCGCGCTGCAACTGCTCGGCGAAACCGACGAATGGAAAGGTCTGATCTGGGAACCGGCCGCGCCGCGTGTGACCCCACCACCGCCGGCCGAGACCGAAGAAGGCGAAGAACCGGAACCGGACGACGAGATAACTCATTGAGGACCCATGATGACTACCCCATTTTCAAAAAACGGCAGTTCTCATGATCGACGTCGCTATCCGCGTTATTACGTGACGTCGAGACTCACGCTCGCTATCGAAGACGAGAGTTTGAAGGAGTCGATCGGGATTGGCGAACCGCAGGATATCAGTCTCGGCGGTTTGCGAGTGACGAACTTGCCGGCCAGTCCAAACGTAAGAGTTGGCGATCAGCTTGGCTTGCTGCTGCTCGATGGTGAAGATGCGTTGTCGCTGACGGCGGCAGTCGTTCATCATGCAACAGCCGACACATTCGGCGTTGAATTTCGAGAGCTGTCGAGTAACGATCAAAAGGCAGTAGGAGAGTTCATTGGACGGCTACATGCGCGTCATTGACTAAACTATCAATTGGTTCCCGGTGAGCAAAGAAACCACTAAAGAAGCTGCCGCCACGGCAGCAAAAGCGGCGGTAGAAGCATACGGACCTCCGACGCGCGTCATCCTGCGCGTCATTTTCATTCTCATTCTCGTCATCGCGCTCTTATGGATGATTTCGAAGATCACGGGAATCATCCTGCTACTGGTACTGTCGATCTTTTTTGCGTATCTGGTTTCGCCGCTGGTGGAGTTTTTGCGGCGGCCCCGACAGATTGGCGAGCGCACAGTGGCAATGCCCAAAGTGGCGGCGATTGCCGTGGCATATCTGATCATACTCGCGGCCGTCGTGCTCGCCGTCTTCATTGTTCTACCGAGCTTGAGTAATCAGTTTCCGGGTTTCGCCGATCAGGCAAAGGCGTACTGGAAAGCTTTCGGTGAACGATCGCAGCAGTTCATCGAATACTCCCGTTTACGGCGCCTGCCTCCTTCCGTCGTTTCAGCGGCGAACGACGCAATACCGAAAATAGTAGAGAAAGTTAGTGCCACGGCGACGGAGTTCGCAACAGCTGCACTGTCCTACCTCGTTTACCTACCCTGGCTGGTTCTGATCCCGATACTCGCGTTCTTCTTGCTCAAGGATGCCGAGAGCTTTCGTCGCTCTGCATTGTTAATGCTGCCGCGGGGACGATGGCGCTGGCGCGGAGATGAGTTTTTCCAGGACATCAACCATACGCTCGCAGCTTACATTCGCGCGCAGCTGACCGCCTGCTTGTTTATCGGAGTGGTTTGCGCGTTGGGATTTACCGTGCTTGGTTTACCGGGCGGACTTGTAATGGGTGTTATTGCCGGAGTCTTTGAATTCGTGCCGCTGGTTGGACCAGTGACCGTCGCAATCATGGCGGCGATTCTCGCGATCCTGCACGCGGGCGCATTCAATGCTTTTCTCGTGCTCCTGTTTCTTGGCGTGCTACGAATTGTCCAGGACTATGCGATCTATCCGCGACTGATCGGTCAGGGCATTCATCTCCACCCGTTGGCGGTTATCTTCGCGATTTTGGCCGGAGAGAAACTGGCGGGGGTAGCGGGAATATTCCTGGCGATTCCGGTCGTGGCGATCCTAACGGTAAGTTATCGACACTGGATGGAACACCGCGGCAGCGAAGGTTTTGCCGATCTGCTCGAGCCGGCACCTGGTGTTGCTATCTCACCTGCGCCGTCCGTGCCGGCCATTGCGGCTCCCGAAAAAGAGTTGCACGCCGAAACCACGCCCGAACAGATGGAGCGTGCGCGGCCTGACCTCACAACAGGAGAATTGAAGATGCCGCTCGAAGAGTAGGGTTACGGATTACACGGATTACACGCGTAAAGCTTACGCGCGCACGCGCTGACGTTCCATCAACTCGACAAAACGCTGAAAATGATGTTCCGCGTCGTGTGGACCAGGCGCGGCTTCCGGATGGTATTGCACCGAGATTACGGGCAGCGTGCGATGTCGCATGCCCTCAACGCATTGATCGTTGAGATTGATGTGGGTTACTTCAACTTCCGGCGGAAGACTGGCGGCATTAACCGCAAATCCGTGGTTGTGCGATGTGATCTCGACACTGTGTCCTGACACTTCCTTCACCGGTTGATTACCCCCGCGATGTCCAAACACTAGTTTGAACGTCTTTCCGCCGAACGCGCGACCGAGCAACTGATGTCCAAAACAGATGCCGAACATCGGCACCTCCGTTTTTAGCAGTTCGCGAATCTGTTCGACTTCCTTGTTCATCGACGCGGGGTCGCCTGGTCCATTTGAAAGAAAGATGCCGTCAGGTTTTAGGGCCAGAACGTCTGCGGCGGAAGTTGAAGCTGGAACAACAGTCGTGCGCACTCCGCGTTCGGCGAGTTCTCGAAGCGAGTTGCGTTTGACACCGAAGTCGTAACAGACGATGTGAAATCGTTCTTCGCCGATTGCGGGGAACTCGTACGGCGTCTGTGTTGTGACGACACTGGCGAGTTCGCGATTTTCCATCGGTGGAGACTGTCGTGCCTTCTCTACTACGCTCGCTTCGTTCAGATCGATCGTTGAGAGACAGGCACGCATTGCGCCCTTGTCACGAATATGACGCACGAGGGCACGCGTATCGACACCTTCGATGGCCACGATGTTCCAGCGCTTTAAGTACGACTGAAGACTCTCCTCTGCGCGCCAGTTGGAAGTGATGCGGCTCGCTTCGCGCACGACAAAACCCTGGACCCACGGTCGGGCAGATTCAGAGTCGCTTTCGTTCACGCCGTAATTGCCGATCAGCGGATACGTCATGCAGACGATCTGGCCTGCGTAAGAAGGATCCGTAAGCACTTCCTGATAACCGGTCATCGATGTGTTGAAAACCATCTCGCCGCACGCTTCACCTTCCGCGGCCCATGATGCGCCACGAAAAGAGCGTCCGTCTTCAAGTGCTAAAAGTGCTGGGAGTTTGGGCATTCAATTTGTTCTTTTCGTTTCGTGCCTTGATGTTTCTACTTTGTAGTTACGTATTTAGTTCCGTGCGCTTAGAGCGCACCTACTGACTCCCCTTGATGAACTGTTGCGCTTCGTTGAGCCAACGCTTGCTCGCGCGATACTTGTACGCAGGCGCAGTCTTCACCGCTTCGATACACGCCTGCATCAGATTGGCCGCTTCTCGTTTATGACCAAGACCCGCATGTGCACGGCCCATCAGATACAGGCCTTCCGGATCGGACGGCCGGTGCTCGAGAAATTGTTCGAGCGCGGTGCGCGCGTCTTCGAACTGGCCCGCTGAAATATAGGTGGCCGCGACTTCGCGCCAGACCTCGTATTGCGAGTGCGCGGGATCTCGCGTCACTACATGTTCGAAGTTCTGAATAGCGTCGCCGTAACGTTTTTGCTGTCGCGCGATGCGGCCGAGTTGATAACTCGCGTCGATCTCTCCTTCGTCGATCTGTAATGCCCGTTCGAAACGTTCGCGCGCCTGATCGAGTTCGCCGCGGCTCTGATGTATCAGTCCGATGTTGTAGTGTGCTGAAGCGTCCGCCGGATTCAGGGTCGCTGATTCGAGGTTCTGCTTGAACGCAGCTTTCGCGCGTTGTGTTCCCATGATGTCGCTGAAGTAGCCGCGCAACAGCATGAACAAGATGAACAGCAGGAAGGGCGAACCAAGCACGCCTGAAAACAGCGTAGCAGCAATCGGCACGACGAAAACCGCCGCCATCGCCGACACTACGGAAACGGCAAACGCTTTGACGATCGACATGCGAAAGACGTCTTTCACTCCGAACACCGTGCCGATTGAGAACAACGCCAGCTTCGGCATCAGGAACAAAAACTGCGCCACCATTGCAGGATTCTTTAGTTGGTCCATCGTCCGTGCGACCTGTTCCGTGTCACCGAACATGTCGATCAACATCGCGCGGGTGCGATCAGCATTTTGAATGGATGCTGCAAAGTATTGATCCTGAAGTCCGGAGTAATGCAGCACAACCGCGATCAGGATCGAAATGACGTTTGCGGCAGTAAGCACGTAGAACATCGTTGCCGCGACGGGCGCGTACTCCTGCGTAATCACCACACGAAAACTGCCGCGGCGATCGAAGATGTTTGCGACCAGAGTAAGAATTGGAACTACTGCGACCGCAACGACTACAACCGTAACTCCCGCATAGAAGAGTTCTGGCAGGACTCTTGCCCCGCCCACTGAAAACTTGTTTGTAAGTAAGCTATACGCGGCCTGACCAAGAAAGGCGAAGAATGCAGCCGGCGCGAGCGAACCGCGATCGCGTATTTCACGCATCCCGCGTTGGGGAGCGTAGAAGATCGTCAGCACGAGCCGCAGCCAGTCAGTCATATCAAGCAGTGTTCAGGGCCGTTCAGGGTCGGTGTCGCCCAAAGGTGTGCCCTGAAACCGAGGTGCGTAACCGGGCACCGGCGCGGGAGGCTGCGGGCCTGTGGGCGCAAGGTTCTCATGATGAATCACGCTTGCAGCCGTTAGCGGCCAGTAGCGAAATAGCGCCTTGCCGTAGATGTATTTTTTGGGTACCAGTCCCCAACTGCGCGAATCGCTCGAATTGTCTCGGTTATCGCCCATTACGAAGTAGTAGTTAGGGCGAACCCAGGTGCGCTCGATGCTCCGGTGCGATAAGTTGAGACGCTGATCGAGATAACTCTCTTCGATCTCCTGATCGTTGACTCGCAAGATGCCGTCGCGCACCTCAACCCAGTCTCCCGGCAGGCCGATGACGCGTTTGATGTAGCTTTTTGACGGGTCCTCGGGGTACCAAAAAACTACTATGTCGCCGCTATCCACCTTTGGCGCCCACCGATACTCGTCGTAGTAAATCAGCTTGTTAACGAAGATGCGTTCGCCGTCGTGCAGTCGCGGCAACATGGACGTGCCTTCAACTTTCACCGGTTGCACGATAAAGACGACGACGAGCGCGGCAATCATCAGAGCGAAGATCAAGTCACGGAGCAATAGACGCGCTTCCGACCAGAGGTCGTTTCGCTGCGCCTGCTCCGGTTTGTGAATCTGGATATCCTTGTCGTCGTCGATGTGAACGCCACCAAATGGCGGTGGCCGTCGTTTTCTGATTCCGAACATAGGTGTCGTGCGTTGAATCGCAGCCGTTCATGCGGCCGCGTAAACGCTAACGCAAAACTTAGCTTTCACTATCGCGCTTGTCAAACCAGTTGGATGCAATTCCTTGACAGCCTTCACTTACGCTCTCTATCATCCTCGCCTGCATTTGCAGCCCAGACATCTGTCCTGAGTCGGGACCAGAAAAGAGGCCTTTGGACGTGATCAAGCTCGATATTATCAATCGCGTGGCCGACAAAACCGGCGTGCCGAAGATGAAGGCCGAACAAGCTGTCGAAGCTCTCTTTCATTCGATGAAAGAGGCGTTGACGAGAGGTGAGCGTATTGAACTGCGGGGCTTTGGCGTCTTTGTGGTGAAACCGCGGAAACGCGGCGTCGGCCGAAACCCGCGCACGGGCGAGGAAGTTGCGATTCCTTCAGGTAAGACGATTCGATTCAAGCCCGGGAAAGAGCTTCAGGCACACGACAACGGCGAAACCGGCGCAGATGATGCAGGTGACGACGACGATTTTTAGTAACGACGAGTTTTGGGTCACAAGTAAATCAGTGGTTTCAGTAAGGGCTAGAGATGGAAGGGCAAGAGCATCCACACTCTGGCCTTTAAGCTTCTAAGTGGGCGTTATGGCTGAGTCGCTTCGCGCAGTGCCACAAGGTTTTGAGTTACCGCGACCATCGGGATTGTCGATCTCTGCGCGTGAGTGGCGCTTACATGGCGGGTTGTTTCTCCTCACGATCATCACGACGACGTTGGCGGGCATGATGCTCGCTGTTCCCGAGTTGCCGCCGTATGATCCCCCGTTGCGAGGCCCGCTGGATTATCTGCTTTATATCCCTCTCGCTTACTTCCACACGATCATAGAATTGATTAAATACGGCTTGGCCGAGCCCCATTTGATCGTGCAAGGCGTAACGTTTTCAGCGTCATTGCTGGCGATTCTGTTTTCGCACGAGATGGGACATTACCTCGCGTGCCGCTATTACAAAGTTAGTGCGACCTTGCCGTACTTCATCCCTGCTCCGCCACTATTCCTGGCGGGGACCTTCGGCGCATTCATCAAAATACGTTCGCCGATTCCGTCACGACGAGCACTCTTCGACATTGGACTCGCCGGTCCCCTCGCAGGTTTCGTCGTTGCCTTGCCAGTATCGGTGATGGGACTAATAACCATTGCACCTGCGCTCACACCTCCGGAGCACGCGATCTACTTCAACGATCCGCTGCTCTTTCGATTGCTCGCGAGGTTACTCGGCGTGCCACTTGATCCGAGCGCGCCGACGAATCCCTATTACATGGCGGCGTGGATCGGTTTGCTGGTTACGAGTTTGAATTTAATGCCGGTGGGCCAACTTGACGGTGGGCACGGTACGTTTGCGGTCTTTGGACCACGCGCGCATCACTACATCGCGCGCGTCGCGCTGGTGGCAACTGCCGCACTTGCTATCCTGGGTTATAAGTGGCACGGCAGCCCCAGCGGATTCCTCTACACAATTCTGCTCGCCATCATGATGCGCGTCCCACACCCCGCTCCGGCAATAATGGAACCACTCGGCGCCAAGCGCATCATCATCGCAATCCTGACGCTCCTCGTCTTCATCCTCTGCTTCTGGCCCTTCCCGCTGACGATCACCTAAACAGCGGCGGGGAGGAGGCCTTTGATCTCGCGGACTACGCGGGCGACTTCGTCCTGGTTTGCCAGCGCGATCATGAAGAACTTGTAACCCTGGTGGAAACAAATCACGCCGTTGGCAAATAGCCAAACGCCGTCGAGAAATGGATTGCCGCCTAACAGCCAGCTAATCGGTGCGCCGACAATTGGACCAGGCTGAAAGATCTGTGCCCACATCGCCGCACCGGCGGCACAGCTAAACGCGCCCAGCAAGGGCGCACCGACGTACTTCGCAATCTTTCGCTCAAACTCGATCCGCTCGCGCTCCGCCTCGTCTACTTCACCGCGCTCGATCAACTCTTCGCGCTTCTTCAAATACCCTTCAAACTTCTGACTCGCTTTACTCAACGCGTAAACAGGCAGCGCGGAGTGCGTCAGCCAATGCGGATGCGCACCCAACAACACCGCGTCCAATCCCGGAAAAGCAGCCCCGGCACGTATACCCAAAACCAGCGAAACCGAAACTACCGCCGCCTTGCCCGGATTCTCCTTGATCCAGTCGCGGGCCTTCAGTACTCCCGCTGTTGCCGCTGTTGACGCGCGCGTCAGCCTCGCACCCGTGTCATAAAACTGCGAAGCACGATCGTAGTAAGTCCTGGCTTCATCAAACACTTCGCCCGCCCGCTTGCCCGCGTCGCCGGCGGCATCTCGCATAACCTTTCCTGCCTTTTTCACTCCACCGGCTGCACGACGAGCAGTCTCATTCATCTCCTCATCATCCGCGATGCGTTCAGCCTCAGCGCGCAAACGTTCCGCACCGTTTGCCATTGTCTCGGCGCCACGCCGCGCCGCGTCACCGGCCACTCGCGCACTCTCACCGACGAGGTCGGAAATCGAATACTTCTCATCCAGCTCGCGGGCCTTTCGCCGGGCCGCCTGTTGCCACTCGTCCAGCTTTTCCTTGTAATCAGCCATGCCTATCCTCTCGATACAAGACCCAGATTGCCATCGCCTTGTACGTCCCCGGCCGCAATTGAGTTCGACCTCGCGCCGGGCGTCACCAGGACGCGATCTCGTCCCTGCCGTTTAGCTTCATACAAACCAATATCCGCAGCCTTCAGGATGTCGGCAGCAGTTTGCGCGTCCGTCGGGCATTCCGCAACCCCAAGACTCGCAGTGAGTTGAGCGCCTGACGGAAGCTCCAGAGACCTGATTGCGACGCGCAACCGTTCTGCGACTTCAAAGCCGCCTTCCTGTTTCGTCTCAACCAGCAGAACAGCAAACTCTTCGCCGCCGATTCGAGCAGCGAGATCGATCCCGCGCGTGCCTTCGCGAAGCACCTTGGCGATGCGGCGTATGGCGTCGTCACCCGCATCATGACCGAAGCTGTCGTTCAAGTTCTTGAAGTTGTCGATGTCGATCATCAACAGACTGAACGGGTGTCCGAAACGCATCGTGCGACTGACCTCGCGTTCCAGTTGCCGTTCAAACCTTCGGCGATTCGCCAACCCGGTCAGGTGGTCGGTGAAAGCGGCCTCTTCGCATACATCAAGGTACGCCTTAAATTCGAGCAGCGTCCGGGTTCGGGCCAGCAGCAGATCCAGATCGGTCGGGTCCGTGATGTAGCCGAGCGCGCCGACTTCCGAGGCGCGGCGCAGGTCCTCAGCGCGGCCTCCAGCGGCGGTCT
>Ga0207675_100001822_pt1 | contig 21364 bp, 16 predicted proteins | sample KBSSwiS42_FD_184305 | JGI IMG/M metagenome (GOLD analysis project Ga0207675, IMG submission 184305) | Switchgrass rhizosphere microbial communities from Kellogg Biological Station, Michigan, USA - KBS Switchgrass S4-2 (SPAdes) (version 2) | ecosystem: Host-associated > Plants > Roots >...
ATAAGGTTGCGAGGCGGCACCGAACACTTCGCGCCAGCGCCTGCGGCGGCGCAGCCGGTACGCGGTGTCGATGGCGTGACCCGCTTCGTGCCGCAGGATACGCATCGCGCTCTCGGCGCTGCCGCCTTCGACCTGCTGCATCATGCGCCGCTCGAGACGCTCGAGACGCGGATGCGCAAGGTAGAACGGCACCGCGATGCCCGGCACGCCGTCCGGAGAAAACCATTCTTCGGACAACCACACGTGCGGGCGAAAACCGATGTGACGTTTGTCGAGTTCGCGGTACAGGCGGCGCACGCGGCGCGCGAGCGGCGTGCGTTCGTAACTGAGCTTCAGATCGCAAAAGCGCATGCCGAGCAACTGCTCATCTGACATCCGCGTCCAGGAGCGCGAGGCCCGCCGGACGCGGGAAGCACGCGTGGACGACATGGACGCTAATTTAAGCCACGCGAGGGCCGCGCGGAATCATCCGCCGAGGGTCACGAGCGCGTGAGTGAGAAGTCGATCCGAGGTTTCGATGACCACCTCTTGCTTCATCAGACTGTTACGCCAGATTCCCGGAATCGCACTCACGCCGTGGTAGGCGCCTGCGAGTTGGCCGTAGGCAGCCGCCACGACATCCGAGTCGCGGCCGAGGTTTGCCGCCAGCAAGGCGCCCTCGCGAAAGGTCTCGCCGCGGTAAAACGCCCAGAGCGCGGCTTCGAGGGCTTGCAGTATGTTGCCGCCGCCGGTGATTTCCGGCGGCATGCGCTCGGCGTACGAGCCTTCGAAGATGCGCAGCACTTCCGGGCGGGTGCTGGTGGAGATCCAGGACTCGCGCGGCGGGCGCAACACGGTCGCCTTGTCACGCCCGGCGAGTGCCAGGCGGACCATGGCCGCGAACAGGCGGACGCAATCCAGCACTTGCGGGGCCTGGGCCGTGATCCGGGCCGCCTCGGCCGCGCGCGAGACCGAGGCCGAAGCATCGGCGAAGAAGAACATGACCGCCGGGGCCACGCGTGACAACGGGTCCTTGTCGAGCTGCTCGGGGTCATGCGAGCCCGCAAAGGGCTGACGCTTGTACAGCGCCGTGGCCAGCGCCCGGGCTACATTCGCGGAAATCCCCACGCACTGACCGGTGGCCGATCCATAGCCTTCGCGTTGCCAGCGGGAATAACGCGCTACCTGGTCATGACCGTCGAAACCATCGCGTTCCAGCAGGCTCTCGGCGAGCAACAGGGCCATGGCGGTGTCGTCGCTCCAGGCCCCGCGCGGTAAATCGAAGCTCCCGCCCCCGAGCAGATCACCCACCGGCGCGAAGCTTCCCGGCTTGCGGAACTGCGTATGCACCGCCAGCGCGTCGCAAACGGCCAGTCCCAGCAGCGCGCCCTGAAAGCGATCGCGCAGGGTGCGGGCCGCATCCATGACTTCCGGCGAGCGCGTCGGATCCGGGGCGTAGGCCAGTATGAAATCGCGCTGCTCGTCGGTCTCGGGCACTTCCGGCCAGGTGTCGGAACTATCGCTGCCCTGCCACAGTTCATTGAGGCGCTGCAGCGCGGCCTGGGGGGCAAGGCCCGTCTCGATGAGATGGCACGCCACCACCGTGCCGGTGCGCCCGATGCCGGCACGGCAGTGGACATACAGGCGCCGGCCGCTTTCGAGCAGCGCGTCGACCTCCGCCAGGATCTCGGCCATGTACGCCGAATCGGGCGGTACGCCGTGATCCTTGATCGGCTTGCGAAGGTAGACGGCGTCTTCCGGCAGGTAGCCGTCATAGGCCGGCAATTCACCGGGCTCGGTCAGATCGATGAAGGCATCGAATCCGGCGTCGAGCAACGCACCCAGCCGCCGCTCCAGCTCCTGCAGGTTTTTTCCGCCCGGATTTTTGCCGGCCAGCAGTCTTCCCGGAATGACCCAGTACGACTCAGCTATCGGCTTTGGAAGGCTTGCCATCCGTATTGAAGAGACCTTTGAAATCGAACAGGCGGGGATCGGCCAGGTGTCCTGGCTCGACGTTGCGCAACGCCGAGAAGATCGATTCTGTGCGGCCCGGGAAATCCCGCTCCCAGGCGGCAAGCATCTGCTTCACCTGGCGGCGCTGCGCGTTCTCCTGCGAGCCGCACAACTTGCAGGGAATGATCGGGAAGCGGCGGGCGCGCGCATAACGTTCGATCTGCGCCTCGGAGACATAGGCCAGCGGGCGGATGACGATGTGACGGCCGTCTTCGGACTTGAGCTTCGGCGCCATGGCCTTGAGCCGCCCGCCGAAGAACAGGTTCAGGAACAGCGTCTCGACGATGTCGTCGCGATGGTGCCCGAGCGCGATCTTCGTGACGCCGTTTTCGGCCGCGTAGCGATACAACGCACCGCGGCGCAGGCGTGAGCACAGGCCGCACATCGTCTTGCCTTCGGGGATCACGCGCTTGACCACGCTGTAGGTGTCCTGCTCGATGACGTGGAACGGGACACCGATCTCCTTCAGGTAGTTGGGCAACACCTCGGCCGGAAAATCCGGTTGCTTCTGGTCGAGATTGACGGCGATGAGCTCGAAGTCGACGGGAGCGCTGCGTTTCAACGACAGCAGGATGTCGAGCAGCGTGTACGAGTCCTTGCCACCCGAGAGACACACCATGACGCGGTCGCCCGCGCCGATCATCTGGAAATCTTCGATGGCCTTGCCGACCTGGCCGCGCAGCTGCGCGCCGAGTTTCTTCGCGGTCTGCGAGGGCCAGTCGGGCGTGGCGGCGCTCAAACTGTCTGGGGTGGCATTCATGCGTGCGGCGCAAGTGTAGGGGCTGTGAGCTCCCGGCGCAGCCGCAGCTGTCGGGCTATGGCAAACACGGCGCCCGCCGCCAGCAGGTGTTTGACGGTGTGGCCACTGAGCAGGAAACCAGTCAGGCGATAGACGCCGAGATCGAAGGTCTCGAAGACTTTGGCGAGTGCGTACCAGACCGCGGCCCAGACCAGCAGCCCGCCATGGCTGTAACGCGGCGCGGGGTACAGCGCAATCAGCAGTACGATGACCAGGATGGACCAGCCCTGGTAGGCGCCATAGGGAATGACGTTTCCCGAGTTCATGCGTTCGGTGGCGTACCAGTAGAGGACCGTTCCGGCGCCCACGATCAACAGCGGCCACAACGCGCGTAGTCCCAGGCGGGCATCCGTCCGTTCCATGAGGGCCGCCGACACCAGCCCGGCGAAGCCCAGCGTCATCGGCAGGCGATCCCACACCAGCCGCGGGTTATCCGGTAACAGGTGGTAGTACGCCGAGCCGGCGCTGGTGAGTGCCGCACCCAGGAAGAAGATCAGATAGGGAAGCTGCTCCCGGCGATCGACGAAGTTGCCGCCGCCACGCCAGATCACCGCCAGGCCCAATGCGCCGCCAATCAGGAACGGCACGTTTGACAGGACGTTGAAAAAATTGGGGATCGACCAGATCGCGCGACAATCCGCGAACGTGTGATAGGACATGGGTTGCGGCGTCGCCGGGTAGAACACCGCGACGAGGAGTGCGAGGGCGGTAACAGCCAGCAGCAACCACCCGCGCCAATCCAGGCGCAGACGGTTGTTTCCGGCGGTCATGCGGCGGCACTGCCGACGACTGTCTCTGGCTCGAGGTACTTGGCTTCCAGGTAACGCAGCGCGGAGGCTGCCGACAACGGCTTGCCGGTGGAGAGTTTCAGCAGTTCCTGCGCGCTGACCCGCGCGCCCTGGCCGTGGACGTTCTGCCGCAGCCAGCCCATGAGGCCGGAGAATTCGCCGCGGGCGATCTGCTGATCGACTTCCGGAACGGCCTCACGCAGCGCCTCGAAGAATTGCGCCGCCATGACGGCGCCCAGTGCGTACGAAGGAAAGTAACCGAACGAACCCACGGCCCAGTGAACGTCCTGCAGCACGCCCTCGAGATCATTCTGCGGCTTGATGCCCAGTCGCTGCTCCATGATCGAATTCCAGGCGTCGCGGAGGTTGCGCACCGCGAGCGAGCCTTCGAGCAGCTGGTTCTCGAGTTCGTAACGCAGCTGGATGTGCAGGCTGTAGGTCAGCTCGTCGGCGTCGACACGAATCGGACCGCGCTTCACGCGGGTGAGGTGCGCGTAGAGATTTTCTTCGGACCACTCCGGTCCGCTCACGCCGAAGTGTTTCTCGAGCAGCGGCCGCAGGTAGGTGACGAACGGACGGCTGCGGCACACCACCATCTCCATGAGCAGAGACTGGCTTTCCTCGAGCGCCATGCCGCGATCGCGGCCCACGGGCTGGTCTGCGAATTCCACGGGCAGGCCCACGTCGTACATCGCATGACCCGTCTCGTGCAGCGCACCCAGCAGGCCCGAGAACGGTTCGGCGGTGTCGAAGCGGGTCGTGACCCGCACGTCGCCCGGCACGCCCTCGGTGAATGGATGCTCGCTCTCGTCGAGACGGCCGCGATCGAAGGGGAAGCCCACCGCGCGCATGACTTCGAGCGCGAGCGCGCGCTGCTTGGCGGCCGTGAACTTGCCGGTGATCGGCAGCACCGGCCGCTGTTCCTGGCGCGCCAGCACTTCACGGATCAATCCGGGCAAGCGGCGCCCCAGCGACTTGAACATCGCGTCGATTTCGGCCGACGTCAGGCCGGGACTGAACTCGTCCACCAGAGCGTCATAGGGTGAAAGATTGCGCGACTGGCCGAGCAGTTGCGCCTTGTCGCGCACCAGGTGCACGACTTCCTCGAGGTACGGCGCGAAGTCTTCGAATTTCCCGGTCTCGCGCGCGTGAAGCCACTTCGCCTCGGCCTTCGAGGCCGCCTTGGCGAGGCGCGACACCAGTGCGACGGGGGTTGCGATGGCGAAGTCGCGTTGCCGACGCATTTCGCGCAGGTTCGCGATCTGCCAGTCCTCGAGTCCCGCGTTGCTTGCCTGTGCGCGATCGAGCAGGCGGGTGATCTTTGGCGAGGTCACCAGCGAGTGGTATTCGGTTTCCAGAGCCGCCAGTTGCTCGCCGCGAACGTCGGCGCTGCCGCGCGGCATCATCACTGCCGCATCCCATCGCAGTATCGCCATGGCGCCCCGGAATGCGTGCAGGCGTTTCCACTCCTGCTCGAGTTGCTTGTAGGGGGTCTGGGCCATGAGGAAGGTTCGGAAGGGGGAGAAAACTGACGGCGACAAGTCTACCAGCGGCCCCCTCTTCCGCCCGCGCCAGCCGACTTAATAATTCGACAAATCAGGGAGTTATTGGCTCGCTTGGAGGTTGACAGCGCGGCCACGAAAAGGCGGAAAAAGTCACTTTTATGTCAAACGCTCCTGTGGTGTTTTCGCCGAGGTGACGGGCGGATGACCGCCCGCATGCGCTCAATGAGCCTCAGGCGTCGAGCTGGCTGCCGTTGTGGCCGCACCACGGGCGTCGTGGCGGCCCAGGAGGCCGTCGATCAGGCGGGACATGTACTCGGGCGAGCGCGTGTTGCGGGCGATCAGGAGGTACAGCGAGGGCACGACGTACAGCGTCATGCCCAGCGACACCACGGTCCCGAAGAACACCGTGGCCCCGATGGATTCACGACTCTCCGCGCCGGCACCGTGCGCCAGCATGAGGGGAACGGCGCCGAAGGCGGTGCACAGACTGGTCATCAGTACCGGGCGCAGCCGGGTGGCGGACGCCTGGATGACCGCGTCGACAAACTCCACGCCGCGGTCGCGAAGCTGGTTCGCGAACTCGACGATCAGGATGCCGTTCTTGCAGGCGATGCCGATCAGCATCACGCAACCGATCTGGCTGAAGATGTTGATGGTCGAGTTGAACAGCCACAGGCCGAGCAGCGCGCCAGTGATCGCCAGCGGCACGGTCACCAGGATGACCACTGGATGGATGAAGCTCTCGAATTGCGCGGCGAGCACCAGGTACACCACCAGCAGCGCGAAAGCGAACGTGATCCACAAGGTGTCGCCGGATTTCTTCAGCTGGTAGGTCTCACCGTTGTAGATGATCTGCGCGGCCGGGGCTTCCTCGCGGATCACCTTCTCCATGTAGGTCACGGCATCGCCGAGCGCGTACCCGGGCGCCAGCGATCCGGCGAGCTCGATGGCGCGCATGCGATCGGTACGTCGCAACTCGGTGGGTCCGGCGCGCTCGTCGACTTTCACCATGGCGGAGAGGGGCAACAGATCGCCGCTCTTGTCGGAGCGCACGTAGAGGTTGTCGAGGTCGCCTACCGAAGCACGCTGCTCGGTGCGTGCCTGCAGGACCACGTCGTACTCCTCGCCGGCACGCTCGAAGGTGGTCACGATGCGCGAGCCCAGCATGGTTTCGAGCGTACGACCCACGGTCTGCAGCGATACGCCGAGATCCGCCGCCTTGTTGCGATCGATCTGCACGATCACGCGGGGCTGTCGTTCGAGGTAGTCGGATTCCAGGTTGAGGATGCGCGGATTCTCCGTGGCCACACGCTGCATGATCTTGTCGCGCCACTTCACGATTTCGTCGTAATCGCCGCCACCGAGCGCAATGGCCAACGGCCGGGTGCTGTTGCGCGACAGCGGGCTGCCCGCCTGGTTCACGTTGATTCGGCCGCCCGGGATGTTCTGGGTCCGCTGGCGCAGCCGCGTGGCGATATCGCCGGCGCTGTCTTCGCGCTCGCCCCAGAGGTTGAGCGGCAGGTTGACCATGCCGGTGTTCACTTCTGCGGCGCGACCGAATCCACCGGTACGAGTGATCACGCGCTTGGCGTTGCCACGCGCCACTTCATCATTCGCGATTTCTTCCACCTGGCGCAGCTGGCGATCCATGTACGCGATGCTCGAGCCTTCCGGCGCGGTCACGAAGATGCGCACGAAGCCCCGGTCTTCCTGGGGCGTGAGCTCACTCGAGAGCTTCAACCCGGAGAACGGCCAGCCGAGCGCCAGCACGAACAGCACCAGCCCGAACAACCCCAGCGAACCGGCCACGATCCATTGCGGTTGCCTGCCATGCAATACCTTGCGCAGGCCCGCTGCATAACGATCGTCGAGATCGTGGAACAGGCGGTCGATGCCGCCCGCCATGCGCGACTTCGGCATGCCATTGGCGAACAGCCGCGAGGTCATCATGGGCGTCAGTGACAACGCCACGAATGCCGAGAAGCCCACCGCCGCCGCGACGGTGACTCCGAACTCGCCGAACAGGCGTCCCGTGTCGCCGCTCATGAAAGAAATGGGCACGAACACGGCCATGAGCACCAGCGTCGTTGCGATGACCGCGAATCCGATTTCCTTCGACCCGTTGATCGCGGCCACGGATGCGGGCTCCCCGCCCTCCACCCGCCGCACGATGTTCTCCAGCACCACGATGGCGTCATCGACCACGAGGCCGATGGCGAGCACCGCGGCCAGAAGCGTCAGCGTGTTGACGGAGTAGTCCAGCATCAGCATCACGGTGGCCGCGGCGATGATCGACACCGGGATCGTCACCGCGGGAATCAGCGTGGCTCGCAAGGTCCCCAGGAACAGGAAGATGACGACGAGCACGAGGATCAACGTCTCGGACAGCGCGAACACCACGTTCCTGAGCGATGCCGCGATGAAGATGCCATTGTCGATGTTGATCTCGGCGGTGATGTCCTTGGGGAGCGTGGATTGCACTTCCGCGAGCCGCTTCTTCACTTCCCGCGAGGTGGCCAGCACGTTCGCCTTGGACTGGGGAATGATGGCCATCGACATGCCGATGATGCCGTTGGAGCGCGAGATGCTGCGATCGTCGTCGGCGGCGAGGCGGACCTCGGCTACTTCGCCGAGCCGGACCAGGTAACCGTCGGTGCCGCGGCCCACCACGAGGTTGCGAAAGTCCTCCTCGGTGCGCAGGTTGGTGTCGGTGCGCAGCGTGAATTCGCGTTCCGTCGATTCGAGCCGGCCCGCGGGCAGTTCGACGTTCTCGCGCAACAACGCATTCTCGACGTCGGCCACGGTGAGCTGGCGCGATGCGAGATTCTCGCGCGACAGCCAGACGCGCATGGCGTAGCGACGTCCGCCGTTGATGCGCACGTTGGCCACGCCGTCGAGCGTCGAGAACTGGTCGACCATGTAGCGCGACATGTAGTCGGTGAGCTCGAGGATGCTGCGTTGTGAGCTCGTGACGTTGATCCACACGATCGGATCGGTGCCGCTGTCCACCTTGGTGATCTGCGGCGGATCGGCCTCGCGCGGCAGGCGCTGCGCGACGCGCGACAGTCGTTCGCGCACGTCGTTGGCGGCCGCGTCGAGATCGCGCTCCAGCGTGAATTCGACGTTGATCTGCGAGCGCTCGTCGCGACTGGCCGAATTCAGCCGCTCGACGCCTTCGATGCCGGAGATCTCGTTTTCGATGATCTGCGTGATGCGCGATTCGACGACGTCGGAGGAAGCGCCGCGATATCGCGTCTCGATGTTCACCACCGGCCGCTCGATGTCGGGGAATTCCCGCAGGCTGAGCCCGAAGACGGCCGCGACGCCGAGGATCAGCAACAGCAGTGACAGCACGGTGGCCAGCACCGGACGACGCACCGACAGCTCGGAGATCATCATTGCCGGAACCGGGTCATTGGCGGACGTTTGCCGGTGCCGCGATGTTGGCCTCGTGCGAGGCGCCGCCCGCCGCCATGGCCGCGGGCTCGGCGACCATCTCGGTGGTGCGTACCGGCACGCCGTCGCGGACTTTCTGTGTACCTTCGACGATGACGAATTCACCCGCGGCGAGACCGTCGAGCACTTCGACACTGCCGGGGCGCCGGCCGCCGATGCGCACTTCGCGGCGCGACGCCTTGCCGTCGTCGACCACGAACACGAACTGGCGCTCCGCCTCGGGAGTCAGCGCCTGTTCGGGAATGATCAGCGCTTCGCGCTCGTCGTTGGCAAGCGTCACGTTGAGGAACATGCCGGGCCTCAATGCGCCGTCCTCGTTGGACAACAACGCGCGCACGGTCACCGAGCGTGTGCTCATGTCGACGCGCGAATCGATGCTGGCCACCTTGCCGGCGAACGCCCGCCCGGGGAAGGCCGGCGCGGTGGCGCGCACCGTGAGGCCCTCGCGCAGCGTTGCGAGGAAATTTTCCGGTACGGAAAAGTCGAGCTTGATGACGCTGGTGTCGTCGAGCGTGGTGATCACGGCGCCGGGACTGATGAGAGTGCCGACGCTGACGCGGCGCAGTCCAACGCGCCCGGAGAATGGCGCGCGGATCACGGTGTCTTCGGAACGCGCCTTGGCCGCCTCGAGCCGCGCACGGTTCGCCTTGAGCGTGGCTTCGAGCTGGTCGAACTGGGCCTTGGACAGCGCCTCGGTTGCCATCAGTTCGCGGCTGCGGTTGTAGAGGCGTTCACTTTCAGCGAGCGCCGCTTCGGCGGCGGCCACGTCGGCGCGCGTCTGCGCGTCGTCGAGTTGCACCAGTAGCTGGCCGCGCTTCACGCGCTCGCCGTCGCGGAACATCACCGCGGTGACGATGTTCGATGTCTTGGAGCTCACGTCGACGGATTCGTTGGCGCGGGCGTTGCCGAGCGCCTCGAGCTTCTGGCTTACACGCTCGCTGCGCACCGGCGCGACGGACACGAAGGCCGGTGCGGCCGCGCGCGCACCCGCGGCCTGCGGTGGCGCAGCCGAGCCAGAATCGGATTTGTGCTGGGTGGCATAAAGAGCCCACGCCGCCGACACGATCGCCACCGCGATACTGATCGGCGTTGCGAGGTTGCGCTTTTCGGACATCGTGTTCGGATCGCTCGTTCGAGGGCTGCAAGTATGGCACCGCCAACATTCCGACACACGAGGGGAATCATAAAGTTATGACACTCCAGCGCGCCTTTCTTCCCAGCGGTGAATCATCTGTTTGCGACTGGCGCCCCAGCGGTATCCGCCCAGCTTTCCACCCGCGCGCAGAACGCGATGACAGGGAATGACCCAGGCGATCGGATTCGCGCCCACCGCATTTCCCACGGCGCGCGCACCATTCGGGAGCCCCAGCCGCCTTGCCAACGCGCTGTATGTGACAGTCTCACCCGGTTCGAGTTCGAGCAATGCACGCCAGACTTGCACCTGGAAATTCGTGCCCGCCACGGCTAACGGAATTCTCGCGGTGCCGCGTCCCCAGATAATCTCCACGAGCTCGGCGGCCCGCGCATCGTCTCGCGCGAACTCCGCCTTTCCGAATTGTTCGCGCAACGTCGCGAGTTCCGCTCGATCGGAACCCTCGACGAATGCCAGCCGGCACAGCCCGCGCGAAGTCTCCGCCACGAAAGCCGAGCCAAACGGCGTATCGGCGACGCCATGGCGGATTACCACGCCGTCGCCCCGTGCACGGATCTCGCCCGGCGTCATGGCATCCAGCGTCACCGTCAGGTCATGTAGCCGGCCGCCTCCCGAAAGTCCCACGGCGTGGGCCGCGTCGAGCACCGAGGGCTCCTCGCGCAGCGCGGCTCCCGCGGCGCGGCTGGTGACTTCGGCCAGGTATTGCTTGGGCGTGAGACCCGTCCAGCGCCGGAACAGGCGGTTGAAGTGGAACTCCGACAGGCCCACGTGACGCGCAATCTCGGCCAGCCTGGGCTGGCGTTCGAACTCGCGCTCTATGAATTCGATGGCGCGTGTCATGCGCGCGAATTCACGGCTGTCGACGAAGTTGTTGATCGGCACGACTTTCATATCCATGGCCGCATTCTGCAAATGCCGCCGAGCGGCCGCGACCCGTTATTTGCTGCCTATTCATCCGCGCCCCTATTCTTCGTCGGCAAAGGCCCGCAGCAGGGAGGCCGGCAGGTCGAGCCAGTTTGCCCCCGACTCGTTCACGATGCTGACAATGGCCAGCTCGCGCTCGGGGAACACCCAGAACGTGTTGCCGTCGTCGTCACCGCCGCTCAACGCGGGGACGCCGCCGACGCTGACGCGCTTGAGCTGCAGTCCGCCATCGGGATTCACGCGCGATGGGCTGGTCATCTCCCGCACCCAGTCCGATCGCAGTATCTCCCTGCCCTCCTGTTTGCCGCCGGTCGCGAGCAGGCTCACCACCCGCAGTATGTCCGGCGCCGTCGCGCGCCAGCAGCAATGCGCTGCCGGCATGCCGGCGCGCCGGTCCATCGTCAGCTCCGCGCGGCCGCCACCGAGCGGCCGCCACAGCATCTCGTCGACGTACCGTTCGTACGGCACCGTGGTGGCGCGTTCGAGGATCAGCGCCGCGAGTTGCGCGTTGGCGGGTGACTCGTGGTGAAAACCGCCCGGCTCGTGCTCGAGCTGGAAACGCAGCGCGGTGTTCGCGAAATCGTTGCCTAACAACATGCGCACGCCCTTGCCGGTCGCGAAGGCCGGCAGCGCGGCCGGATCCTCCCATGGCGAGCGGCGCAGCACGCCGTGGATGTCGCCGCCGGTTTCCAGTCCGCTCGTGTCCTCGAGCAACTGCCGCACGGTGATGCGCCCGCGCGGTTCGCCCTCCCACTCGGGCAGGTAGCGGGCTACCGGGGTGTCGAGCGATTCGATCCGGCCGTCGGCGATGGCCCGACCGACCGCCATCGCCACCAGTGGCCGGGCGATCAGCCCGGCGGGCAACAGCGTTTGCTCGTCGTCCGCGACCAGGTAACGCGCCAGCACCACGCGGCCGCGCCGCGCGGCTAACAAGACCCGCACGCCGGCGGCGCGTGCGCGCTCGACGGTGGCCTCGAGCAGGGCGCGATCCGCCTCGAGAGCGGGCTTGGGGATCGGCGCCATCGTCGTCGTGGCCGGGGGGGTGGTCTCGCCGATCACCGCCACGGGTAGGTAGAGCGCGTCCGCCGGCAGGGGCAGCTGCAGCGCGCGGCGCCAGAACGGCAGGTCCGCGGCAACCGTGCCGATCGCGAGCGACATGACCAGCAGCACGATGGCCGTGAGTATTGTGAGTAGACGACGCATGAGAATGAGACCGGCCGCCATGCTACCAGCGGGCTCCCGTGGCTAGAATGGCCGCCGTGAAACTATCGATATGTGCGATTGCCTCCGAAGTCGTGCCACTCGCCAAGACCGGCGGGCTCGCCGACGTCGCGAGCGCGCTGTCCCGGCAGCTCTCGGCGCGCGGGCACGACGTGCGCCTGTTCGTGCCGTTCTACCGGCAGATCTCCCGCAAGGACCTGGACGTGACACGGGTCGAATCGCTGCTCGGCCTGCCCATAGTCATCGGGCGGCAGGAATACCGCGTCGACATCTGGCGTACGCGCCTGCCCGGTTCCTCCACCGCCGTGTTCCTGGTCGAGTCGGACGCGCTCTATGCCCGCGACAAGCTCTACACCACCGACCCCGACGAACACCGCCGCTTCCTGGTGCTGACGCGCGCGGCGCTCGAATGCTGCCGGCGCATGAATTTCCGGCCGAACATCGTGCACTCGCACGACTGGCACGCCGCCTTCGCGCCCCTGTGGCTGCGCTCCAGCTACAAGAACGACCCGGTGTTCGCCGCCGCCCGCTCGGTGTTCACTATCCACAACATCGGCTACCAGGGCGAGTTCACCGCCGCCGACGTCGCCGATCTCGATCTCGGTCCGGACGCCTATCTACTTCACCAGGACGATCTGAAGGCCGGCCGCATCAACGCGCTCAAACACGGCATCCTGCACGCGCACGCGGTGACCACCGTGAGCCCGACGTACGCGCGCGAGATCACCACGCCGCGCTACGGCATGGGCATGGAGCAGGCGCTGGCGGCGCGCGGCAGCGCGGTGTGCGGCATCCTCAACGGCGTCGACTACGAGGAATGGGATCCGCGCCACGATCGCTACCTGCCGATACATTTCGGACCGCAGGACCTCGAGAAGAAGGCCGAGCTCAAGCGCAACTTCCTGTTGCGCCAGAACCTGCGCCCCACCCAGGGACGCGTGCCGTTGCTGGGCGTCGTGAGCCGGCTCACGCCGCAGAAGGGCTTCGATCTGCTCATCGAAACGCTGCCGCGCCTGCTGCAGGACCACGACATCCGCCTCGCCGTGCTGGGCAACGGCGACCCGCGCTACGAGAAATTCTTCGCGGGCCTGGCCGAGCGCAATCGCGGGCGTGCCTGGTTCTTCGGCGGCTACGACGAGGCGCTGGCGCACTGGATCGAAGCTGCCAGCGACATTTTCCTGATGCCATCGCAATACGAGCCATGCGGCCTGAACCAGATGTACTCGCTGCGCTACGGTACCGTGCCGATCGTGCGCCGCACCGGCGGCCTCGCCGATTCGGTCGTGCACTTCGATCCGGCCACCGGCAGCGGCACCGGCATCGTGTTCAACGATTTCGACACCGCCGCGATGAACTGGGCGCTGGACACTGCACTGCAGTGGTACGCGCAACCGCAGCTGTGGGAACGCATCGTGCAGAACGCCATGCGCCAGGATTTCTCCTGGGACACCCAGACCAACGAGTACCTGAAGCTGTTCGCCGGCTTACTTCAGCTTGACGCTGCCGTGCTCGTCGAAAGGAATGTGGCGCAGAAAGCCGCTGGATAAGGCGACGTTTCCCACCAGCCGATATTCGATCGTGTCCGAGGAACCGCGACGCGACAGCAGCTGCGACAGCGCGCTCGCGAGGTTGGCCGTCACCTGTACGTCGAACTCCGCCTCGCCCATGGCCGGCACGACGAACGGCGCATCGGCGAGTCCCTGCGCGAGCTCGGAATCGTTGACTTCGATGCGATAGCTGATGCCCTTGACCGGCAGCTCGCGGTCATTGGGATTCTGCACGCGCATGCGCACCTGCAGCCGCTGCGAGAAGATGTCGGCGCTCTGCACTTTCATCGAGACCACCGACAATTTCGGCGCCTCGAATTTGAACTGCGACGCGCAGCCGCCCGTGAACAGCAGCAGCGCACCGATCAGCGGCGCCAGCCATGCGCCGCGCGTGCCCTGATCACGGATGCCCATGCGCCAGCATGTCGGGCGTCACCAGGACCACGCCCTTCTCGGTGACCAGGAATTTCTTCGCGTCTTCGGCACGGTCGAAGCCGATGCTCGTGCCGGCGGCGATCTCGCAATTGGCGTCGATGATGGCGTTGCGGATCTGGCAGTTCGGTCCGATGCGCACGTCGGGCAGGATGACCGAGCGCTCGACCACCGATTTCTCCTCGACACGCACGCCGGAGAACAGCAGCGACTCGCGCACCGTGGCGCCTGAGATGATCACGCCGCCCGACACCAGTGAATTGATCGCGATGCCGCGCCGGCCGTCTTCGTCGAGTACGAATTTCGCCGGCGGGGTCTGCGCCTGGTAGGTCCAGATCGGCCAGTCCTCGTCGTAAATGTTGAGCTCGGGAGCGACCCAGACGAGCTCGAGGTTGGCCTCGTAGAAAGCATCGATTGTTCCAACATCGCGCCAATAAGACTGTGCACGGGTCTTAACGTCCCGAAAAGGATAGGCAAAGACCTGAAGCTTTTCAATCGCCTTCGGGATGATGTCCTTGCCGAAATCGTGCTTGGACTTGTCGTCCGCTGCATCTTCGACGAGGAGTTTCTCGAGCAACTCGGGATTGAAAACGTAGATGCCCATCGAGGCCAGGGCGACATCCGGACGGCCCGGCATGGGATCCGGCTTCGGTGACTTTTCGACGAAGCGCGTCACGCGATTCCATTCGGTGACGGTGAGCACACCGAATTCGCGCGCATCGACGATGGGCACTTCGACCACGCCGACCGTGATGTCCGCGCCCTTCTCCACGTGGTAGGCAATCATCGGACCGTAGTCCATTTTGTAGATGTGATCGCCGGCCAGTACCAGCACGTGTTTGGGGTGCGTGGAGTGCATGAAGTCTACGTTCTGGTACACCGCATCGGCGGTGCCGCGATACCAGTGAGTGCCGGTTTTCTGCTGCGCGGGAATCACCTCGACGAACTCGCCGAACTCGCCGCGCATGTAACCCCAACCGCGGTGAATGTGCTGGATCAGTGATTGCGCCTTGTACTGCGTGAGCACGGTGATCTGCCGGATGCCCGAGTTCACACAGTTGGACAGCACGAAATCGATGATGCGGAACTTGCCGCCGAATGGCGTCGCGGGCTTGGCGCGGTGCTCGGTCAGACCCTTCAGACGCTCGCCGCGCCCTCCAGCCATGATGACCGCGAGCGTACCGCTCGTCAGGCGGCTGACGTATCGACCGGATGTAGCGCGTGCGGGACGTTTGGCCATTGGTTCCTCTTTGTTTTGAAGTATAGGGCCCGTGCTACCGTAGACGCATGTATCCCCGTGCCTGCACCGCGGCCTGCATTACCGCGATGCTCACCTTTACGCACACCACGTCGGCCGATACGCCTGCAAAAGATCCGGCCGCCGTGGGAGCGGGCTGTTTTTCGGTCGGCGGCGGCTATCTGCGCGCGCGCGTGCGCGGCGCCCTGAACCTGGACCTGGACTGGAAGAACGCGGAGATGCAATGCGAAGGCGGACCGCGCCCCCCCGGAAAAGACAATGAGAGGAACGGTGTGCGCGTCAGCATCGGCGGGCCCGCGGGCGGCGATGGGCATCGTATCCGCCTGGTGTTCGGCATCGCCGGCGTCGGCGAAGGGCGCGGCGGCGAGACGCTGCGGACCAACGTGACCATCCTGTTCGAAGGAGAAAAACGCATCTTCGCGACGCAAGGCGACGACAAGTGCACGGTCGACGCGCTGACGCAGGAGCGTGTCGAGCCGCTCGGGGGCGGCCTCGCGGTGTACCGCGTGGTGGCGCGCGGCTTCTGCCTCGGGCCCGCCACCAGCCTGTCGCGCGAGGAGCGTGTGTTCCTCACCAGCTTCGATTTTGCAGGTCGCGTGGAATTCAGCGACGATGACCGCCATGCACCACCCGCCAGCACGCCTTCCAACTAGCCACCGCCGTTGCTCCCGCGCGTTCGCAGCCTGTTGCGCGCTGTGGTTGGCGTGGATACATGGCGCGAGCGCGCAGATGGGGCCGATCGAGCCGCTCGATGCCTTTCCGTCGGGCAAGCTGGAGATCAGCGAGGGCAAGAAGGTCAAGCACGTGTTCCAGGTCTGGCTCGCCGACACGCCGGGACGCCAGGCGCAGGGCCTGATGTTCGTGCGTTCGTTGCCGCCGGAACGTGGCATGTTGTTCGTGCACGATGAGCCCACGCCCATCAGCATGTGGATGAAGAACACCTACATCCCGCTCGACATGGTGTTCATCGACGGACGCGGCCGCATACAGCAGATAGTCGAACAAGCCACGCCGCACTCTCTCGACCACATCAACAGCAAGGAGCCGGCACTGGCGGTCCTCGAGATCGCTGGTGGCGAAGCTCACCGGTTGGGCCTGCATCCAGGACAACGGGTGACGCACTCGGCATTGATGATCCATTGACTCGCCAGTAGTCCATAGGCCGATTACCGGCGCGTTTGGGGCTCGGATATGATCGCGGGCCTCGGCTAGGGAGAAAGCGCCATGAAAAGAACCGGTACCCTGGTGATCGCGGCCTGCATTGCGTCATTCGCGACGCACGAAGCCTCCGCACAAGACGCCTACAGCAGCTGGTACGTCGCCCCCTCCGCCTATGCGCTGTGGCTGGACGACGAGCGGCTGGCAGACGACGACGTCGGGTTTTCGCTGGCCTTTGGCCGCACGATCAACAAGAACTGGGATGTCGAGTTCGGCACTTTCTTCTCCAAGCACGATCGCGCCGGCAGCGATTCACTCGAGCTCAAAGGCATCGATTTCCAGACCAAGCGCGTCTTCTATCGTGGCGAGTCGCGGATCAATCCATTTCTGAGTCTCGGCCTGGCCCATGTGACCAGCTCGCTCACTGCTACGGACGAGTCGGTGTACGCCGCGACCTATGGCGTCGGTCTGCTCATCAACCTCAATCCCGGCCGCGAAGACGGCCGCGGAGTCACATTGCGCGCCGATCTCGGCGCGCGCCGCGCGTTATCGGCCGGATCGGATGGCGGCGCGGAACCGGTCGATTACATGGCTGGCCTCGGGCTGCAGTTCTCCTGGGGCGCGACGCCGGTGCGCAAGCCGGTCGACACGGATGGCGACGGCGTAACTGACGATCTCGACAAGTGCCCTGGAACGCCTGCAGGCACTGCGGTGGATGCCAACGGCTGCCCACTCGACGACGACGGCGACGGCGTCACCAACGACCTCGACAAGTGCCCGGGAACCCCGGCCGGCGCGAAGGTCGATGCGGTCGGATGCGAGCTCGACAGCGACGGTGACGGCGTGGGCGACAGCCGTGATCAGTGCCCGAACACACCGGCCGGTACGGCGGTCGACGACAAGGGATGCGTGCCGGACGGTGACGGCGACGGCATCCCCGATGGGACCGACAAGTGCCCGGCTACACCGAAGGGCACACGCGTCGACAACACCGGCTGCCCGTTCAACAAGGAGCTGTTGCTGCAGGGGGTGAAGTTCGCGACTGACAGCGCGGTGATCCTGCCGGAGAGCCTGCCCGTGCTCGAAGGCGCCTCGGCGACGCTCAAGCGATATCCCGAGGTCAACATCGAAGTCGCGGGCTACACGGACAGCCGCGGATCCGACACCCACAACCAGAAGCTGTCCGAACGCCGCGCGCAGGCGGTCCTCGAGTATCTGAAGGACAGCGGCGTGACGAACACGCTCACGGCGATCGGCTTCGGCGAGAAAGATCCCATTGCCAGCAACGACACCGAAGACGGACGCCGGCAGAACCGGCGCGTGGTACTGCACGCCCTCAACTGAAGACAACGGGCTCGGTTCGACAACGCGGGGAGTCGCATGACTCCCCGCGTCCTGGTTCGGCCTGCGGCTGAAGACGATCTCGAAGCCATCGCCGACATGCTCGAGGACTTCGTGCGCGGACACCCAGCTCACGACCATACGCGCTCGATCCCGAGACTGCGCGAAGCCTATTTCGGATCCTCACCCGTCGCACGGCTGCTCGTGGCCACGCACGACGGCGGCGTCGTGGGAATGGCGCAATGGACCCGTGTCTACGACATGTTCTGGGCCATGTACGGCGGCAGCATCGAATGGCTGTACGTGCGCCCCGCGGTTCGCGGACTCGGCATCGCGGCCGCAATCGCCGCCGAGGCGTGCCGGCAAATTCGAGATGCCGGGGGGGAGTTCCTGAACGGCGCGGCCGAGGCGGAGACCACCGGGGCCCTGTACGAGCGCGTCGCAATGTCGTGGCCCGCGCGCACCTGTTACGTCTCGGGGGAAGGTTTCCAGGTCTTCGCCGACCTCGCGGGTCTGTCGCCGCGTGAGATCGTGCGGCGCCTGCCGCCGCCTGGACTCAGCCGCCGCCCTGCGCGGCGGCGTTGAAATCATTCGGTCAAAAAAAAGGGCGGCCCTTTCGGGCCGCCCCAGCTTCCTGCAAGTACTCGTCCTTAGAAGTCCAGCTTCACACCGAGGCGGTAGTAGCGGCCCATGATGTTCGGACCACCCCACGCCGGGTTGTAGTTGAACAGCGCGTACGCGGCCGACGGATCGAAGTTGGGTTCGATCCCGAACACGTTCAGAACGTCCAGGTACACCGTGTACTTGTCGCTGAAGGTGTGGCGGGCCGTGAAGTCCGCGTTCCATTGACCGGCCTGATAGCAGTTGACCGGGTCGCCGTTGATGAAGGTCGCCGTGGAGGCTCCCAGACCCGACGCGCAATCTCCCGGGGTGGCACCGAAGTCAGCCGATCCCGTCTCATAGCCGCTGGTCCAGTAGGCGGTCAGGGACAGTGACGTGCCGGAGAATTCCAGCGTGTTCTGCCATGAGCCGCGATACTGCGGAGCGCCCGAGCACGAAGTGATGTTGCAGGGGCTCAACGTTCCTTCGTACTGGAACGTGGCACCGCCATTCTCCTCGGTCTGCGTCAGCTCGTAGTTCGCCAGGTAGGACACGTCCATCGAGCTGCGCCACGTGAACGTGTCGCCGATCGGCAGCGTGAAGTTGGCACCGAGGTCGATGCCGCTCACCTTCTCGCTGTCCTGGTTGGTGTACGAGCTCTGGATGAAGCCCAGCAACGGCAGCGCATTCGGAGCCGACGGATCCGGTGCCTGCGGCGACGCGGTGAAGCCCGGAATATTGACCACGCCGTTGTTGAGGTAGTACGCGGACTCGACCTGGGCGGTGTTCGTCACACCGGCGATCAGGTTGTCGACTTCGATCTGCCAGTAATCCAGCGTGAAGCTGAGGTTACGGACTGGCTCGATCACCAAACCAAAGGTGAAGGACTTGGATTCCTCCGGCTTCAGTTCGGAGTTGCCGACCTGGGTGAGGCCCAGGTTGTACGGCGCCGTCGCGTACGCGTTGTTGCCGTGCGCAGCGCAGAAGGCGGCGTAGGGCACGGCCCCGTTGGCGGGATTGCAATTGATCGTGCGGCTCACGTAGCCCGTGGTCGGCAGACCGAAGGCCTCGTTGAAGCTGGGGATGCGGAAACCCTTTGACCAGGTGCCGCGGATCGCCAACTGCTCGATCGGGGTGAACTTGAAGCCCAGTTTCGGCGAGAAGTTCGACTGACCGGTCGAGTAGTCGTCGAAGCGGCCGGACGCCGCCAGTTCCAACTGCTTCAGCACCGGCGCGCTGACTTCGAAGAATGCCGACTTGACGTCGCGGCTGCCCGCGGTGCCCACGGCATTGATCGAGTAATAGCGCGTGTACGGCGCGGTCGGGTTGCCCGGGTTGGCGCTCGGCGTATCGATCGATTCTTCACGGTACGCCACGCCCAACGCGCCCTGCAGGGCGCCGCCCGGCAGATCGACGAACGACTTGGCGATCGTGCCCTGCACCTGCCACAGGCGCGAGGTGTTGTAGTTCTGGTTCTCCGGCGCGATGTAGTCGTACACGGCCTGCGGCGTGCTCTGCGGATTCAAGAAGTTGAAAGTGCCCTGGGCGGCCGCGTCCCACACCCTTTGCGGGATCATGTAGTTGTTCTGCGTAACGGTCAGGCCGACTTCGGAGGTCGTGAAGTTGGCGGTATAGCTCCAATCGTCACCGAAGCTGCCTTCGACGCCGAGCACACCACGCAGTGCGCGTGAGCTGGTGTCGACTGTGCGGCCATTGGTGTTGCGCAGCAGGACCTGTACGCGCTGACCGGACGCCGCCAGCGGGTTGTTCGGGTTCAACACGCCATTGTTAACGTCGCATCCGGTGTTCAGGCCATTGAAGGTACCCACGCCCGCGGCGCAGACATATACCGGCAGAATGACGTTGGCGGCCGGCAGGTTCGCGGGGTTCGGTGGCGGCGGCGTGCCGTTGAAGCCCAGCGGAGTGAACGAAGCGCTGGTGTCGGTCTTGTACCAGTTGGCCATCGCGTAGATCTGCGCGTTGTCCCCGAGGTTGGCGGTGAAGCGCGTCGAGAAGCCAAGCCGCTTCACTTCGGGCTGCAGCATGATGTACGCGTTCTGGAAGTCGACTTCGCACACAGTTGCCGGCACGGCGGCGAGCTGCGGCAGCGCCAGCAGGGCGGGCGGTACGCTGACCGCCGGCCAGTTGCGACAGCCGGCGCTCGGGTTCAGGAAGTCGTAGCGACCGTTGCCCGCGTTGGCGGCAGGGGCAACGGGACGGTACATCGCCACGCCCGGAACGCTGATGAATCCATTGATCGCGCTCGGGTCGACGCCCAACTCGGGCGTGATGCCATTCCAGTTGAGGTTCTGCATGCAGCTGCTGCCATCGGCATTGCAGGTGCGCGTCAGATTTTGCGTATTGAACGGGTACTCGCGCTGGCGCGCCCAGAGGGCTTCCGTGGTCTGGTACTCGCCGCTCACGTAGAAGTTGTAGCCCTCGCTTTCTAGGTCGCCGTGGCCCCAGGTGAGGTCGAAATGATTTTCATCGCCACCACGATGCTGGGAGAGGCCGTAGGTGCCACCGATATGCAGCCCCTGCACCTCTTTCTTCGTGATGATGTTGATCACGCCCGCGATGGCGTCAGCGCCGTAGGTCGACGAGGCACCGTCGCGCAGCACTTCGATCTTGTCGATGATGGCGCTGGGAACCGAATTGAGGTCGACGAAGTTACGCTGACCGTCGTCGGCGAGCGGATACGGAGCCATGCGCAGGCCGTCGAACACGGACAGGGTTGCCTGCACGGTCAGACCGCGCAGCGCCGGGGCGTTGGCGCCGCTGGCAAAGTTGAAGCCCGTGTTCCAGCCCTGCTGGATCGTGCCCGCATTGTTCGCCGAGAGGCGCTGCACGGCTTCCGAGATCGTGTTGATGCCGCGCTCTTCCAGCGACTCTGAACTGAGTACCGTGACCGGGGACGGGGTCTCTGTGTCGGTACGACGCAGGATCGATCCGGTGACGACGACCTCTTCCAGCGGTTCATCGGCCGCGTAGACGATCGAGGGGGGCAAGGCGCCGCCGGCGATTGCTGCCGCGGCCAGCAGCGATCGGCGAACTGCTACGCCAACCATGTTGTGAGGCTTATGACCTGATTGCTTCATTGTCTCTTCCCAGAATGTTTTATGTTCCCGGTGCGCACCGCGCATCGGGTTACAAGAGGGAGGGGGCCGATGGAAGGCCCGCCGAGAGCGAG
>Ga0207675_100001823_pt1 | contig 21361 bp, 13 predicted proteins | sample KBSSwiS42_FD_184305 | JGI IMG/M metagenome (GOLD analysis project Ga0207675, IMG submission 184305) | Switchgrass rhizosphere microbial communities from Kellogg Biological Station, Michigan, USA - KBS Switchgrass S4-2 (SPAdes) (version 2) | ecosystem: Host-associated > Plants > Roots >...
AAAGTAGCCCGCTCCGACCGCGTTATAGAACGGTCCGCCCATCGGCGAGCGCGGCACGGTATCGCGCCCCGGGATGCTCACCCGCATGCCGAACCCCCAACCAAGTAGCGGGTGCGTCGACGAGATGGCCGCGTCCACGACGCCCGGCACTGTCATCGCTCGATCGCGCATGTCGCCATACAGCGCGACCCGCGCGGGAATGGAGTAGCCGTAGGACTCGACATCCAGGGTCGCGGAGAGCACTCGATCGGTCTCATAACCCAGCCTAACGCTGGCTGCTTCCTCGAGGCTCCGCACGAACAACCCAGCGCCGACAACGAGAACGACCGAGAGCGCGGCTTGCGCGATCATGAGAGCGCCTCGCAATCGCGACAACGCCACACCGCCCTCGCGACCTCCTGCCTTGAGCGCGTCCACCACGTCAGGTCGGCTGGCTCGCAGCGCCGGCGCGACGCCGGCGAGGATGACGGTCGCGAGCACGAGCCCGAACGTGACGCCGAGGACACGGACGTCGAGCGCCGACTCCGTCCACGCGAAGTCGCTCAAGAGCGTGCGCTGCAGCAGTGCTATTCCCCAGCGCGCGACGAGAATGGCGATCGCCCCGCCGCACAGGGCCAGGACCATCGTCTCCGCGACGAGCAGGCGAAACAGCCGCCAGCGCGACACGCCAAGCGCGAGTCGCACCGCAATTTCCCGTCGCCGTTCGGTGCCACGCGCGAGCAGGAGGCTCGCGACGTTCGCGCACGCAATCACCAGGACGACTGCGGACACCGCCAAGAGCAATCGCGCAAACCCTGCCTCCGGGCTGTCGCCGAGCTGCTCGGCCGGAAGAACCGAACGAAGCACCAGCCGGTCGCCACCCATTGGGCCGCCCTTCGCAGGAGCGCTCCCCGCCCACTCGGCAAAGCCGACGTTGTAGATCGTCGTCGCTCGAGCAGCTGCTTCGGTCACAGATACACCCCGCTTCAGGCGGACGTGCACTCGAAGCCAGATGTGACCCCAGTGCGTCGGAAACCGATCATCAGCAATGTGGTACACAGCCGCCTGGTTGACGGGAATCCACATGTCCACGCGGCGCGGGTCCACCCCGGAGAAGCTCTCGCGCGCAACACCGATGACCGTGAGCGACCGAGGTCCAACGCGCAGTGTCTTGCCGAGGATCGACGGATCGCCCGCGAGCCGCCGCTGCCAGAAGCCATGACTCAGGATCACGACGTCGCTCGACGGCACGTCGCCGTCCTCCTGCGCGCCGAAGAACCGGCCTAACGCGGGATCGGTCCCCAGGACGCGGAAGTAGTCGCTGTTCACGAACACGCCGAACACCTGCTCCGCGCCGGCACCGGAGCCAAGAGTCAGGGCGGTGATGAACGATGACGCGGCAACCTCCCGAAACGCGGCGGTATCCGCTCGAAGGCGAGCGTAGAGCGGATACTGCAGGCCCGAGAGCATTCGCGGGACCCCAGGCTCTGTGGTAGGGCGACCGACCTCCAGCAGCTCGGCAGGGGCCCCGACATGCGGTGGCGGTCGTAACAGCAACCGGTCGATGACGCCGAACATCGTCGCGTTGGCGCCGATCCCGAGCGCGAACGTGAATATCACGACCAACGCGAAGGCTGGCTGGCGCGCGAGCGCGCGGGCCGCGTAGCGAGCATCCCTCCAGGCGGCATCTGCCCGTTCTCGCATGCGGAGGCGAGCATCCCGGGCGTGACCGGCCTCGTGAAGACGCGCGACCGCATCGTCCCAGGAGCCTCCCAGCCGGCGCAGGGCCTGCTGCTCCGCTTCCACGGGCGTTAGGCCCTGCGCCATCAGGTGGTCGGCGCGAAGCGCAACGTGGGCGCGAAGCTCCTCCTCGATCTCCCGCTCACTCAAATCGCGGCGGCGAAGCGCCAGACGGAAGGCGCGGCGGATGCGCGGGCGGATGTCGAACCGCATCGTTAGGCCTCCTGCGGTCCGGTGAGAATGCCGGTGACGGTCTCCGTGTAGCGCACCCAGGTCGCTGTTTCCTGCTTGAGGTGCGCCTTGCCACGCGACGTCACTTTGTAGTAGCGCGCCCGGCGACCGTTCTCGGTGATCCCCCACTCGGCTGCGATGAGCTCGCGGCCTTCGAGGCGATAGAGACCCTGATAGAGCGCGCTGTCGTCGATGTCCAGTGCGCCGCTCGATCGCTCCTCGAGCCAGCTCGCGATCTCGAACCCGTGCATGGGCTGCCACGCGAGCGCGCGGAGGATCAGCAGGTCGAGCGTCCCCTTCACCAGCGATAGCGCCTGCGGCATCTCGCTCCTCCCAGAGTCTCTATCCAGAGTCTGGAGAAAGAATGGGAAGATGGGGCGCGGGCGTCAAGCGCTGACATTGACCGGGGCATCCGGCGGCGGTATGGCCCGTCCCACGTGCGTCAGTCGTCAGCGAGGAGTGATGAGGCATCAGAGTCCGCTTCCTCGAGTTGGGTACGAGACAGGACCGAGGCGAGCCCCGGGCTCTTCGGCCAACCGCTGGAGGAAATGGGACCTGATGCCCGCTGACCAAAAACTGAGGACTGATCCGCTTGGGACTGGCCAAGCCCTCCGCGATGCTTACCGATGCGCCGTTCAGGTAACGCGTGGACTGAAAGGTGCGGGGCCCGAGGGGAACGGAGCGACCAACGAAGCCGAAAGGATCAAAGGAAAAGGAGCAGACGGATGAAACACCGGACGCTTGGCACGCGGGGCCTTCGCGTGTCGGAGATCGGACTCGGGTGCATGGGGATGAGCGAGTTCTACGGCCCGAGCAGTGACGCCGAGTCCATAGCCACGATCCACCGAGCCCTCGAGCTCGGCATCGACTTCCTCGACACCGCCGACATCTACGGCCCGTTCAAGAACGAGAAGCTCGTTGGCCACGCGATCCGGGACCGCCGCGATCGCGTAGTCCTCGCAACGAAGTTCGGCAACGTGCGCAACGCGCAGGGACAGTCGCTCGGGATCCGCGGCGATCCCGAATACGTGCGCCAGGCGTGTGACGCGTCACTCGAGCGGCTCGGGGTCGACCACATCGACTTGTACTACCAGCATCGCGTCGACACGAAGGTGCCGATCGAAGAGACCGTTGGAGCGATGGCCGAGCTCGTGCGCGCGGGGAAGGTTCGACATCTCGGTTTGTCGGAAGCTGCGCCCGAAACGATCCGTCGAGCGCACGCGACGCACCCGATCACGGCGCTGCAGACCGAGTACTCGCTGTGGACGCGCGACGTCGAAGAGAACGACGTGCTGGGCACCGTGCGCGAGCTCGGGATAGGGTTCGTCGCCTACAGCCCGCTCGGCCGCGGCTTTCTCACCGGTCGTTTCAAGACGTTCGAGGATCTCCCGGCGGATGACTTCCGACGACGGAATCCGCGCTTTCAGGGCGAGAATTTCGACCACAACCTCGAGCTCGTGCGCGAAGTGGAGCAGATGGCGCGTGCGAAGGCCGTCACGCCGGGCCAGCTCGCTCTGGCGTGGGTGCTCGCCCGCGGCGACGACATCGTGCCGATTCCGGGCACGAAGCACGTCACGTATCTCGAGGAGAACGTCGCGGCCGCGGGCGTGGAGCTTTCGAAGGCGGACGTCGAACGACTCGATGCCGTGATTCCTGTCGGCGCGGCAACGGGAACCCGGTACACGGATATGAGCTTGGTGCATCGCTAGCCACGTCACCACAGCGAGGACTCACATGAAGATCGGGATTATCGGTGCGGGCCACATCGGCGGGGTGCTCACGCGACGGCTCAAGCAGCTCGGACACGACGTCACGGTCGCGAACTCGCGTGGACCCGAGACGCTGAAAGGGCTTGCGACAGAGACGGGAGTGCGGGTAGGCACGGTGACCGAGGCAGCCAGGGACAAGGATGTCGTGATCGTTACGATTCCGGAGAAGAGCGTCGCCGAGCTGCCGAAGGGATTGTTCGAGAACTCACACGCGGTTGTCGTCGACACCGGCAACTACTATCCGCAGCGGGACGGGCGGATCGGAGCAATCGAGTCCGGCACCACGGAGAGTCGTTGGGTGTCGCAGCAGCTCGGCCGACCGGTGGTGAAGGCGTTCAACACGATTCAGTTTGGCCATTTGTTGAAGGGCGGACGTCCCGCGGGCGACCGTGAGCGCATCGCGCTTCCCGTTGCGGCTGATGACCCTAACGCGAAGGCGCTGGTGTCGCGCCTGATCGATGAGTTGGGGTTCGACGCGGTCGATGCAGGCGGGTTGGACGACTCGTGGCGTCAGCAGCCTGGCACACCGGTCTATGGGGCCGACCTCACGGCCGACGAGGCCCGTCACGCATTGGCGGATGCGAAGCGCCTCCCTCGCGGTTGAGGTCCGAACCAGGTAGCCTCCACGGCATGAAACCAATTCTCCTTGTCGCGGCCCTCATGGGGGCCGTTTCGCTGCCTGCCCAGACGCCGCCGCTCACGGCTATCCGCTTCGGAACACTGGTGGACGGCACGGGCCGCGTGGTCCGTGACGCCGTCGTCGTCACCAACGCCGATACCATCGTCAGCGTCGGCACGGGCGCCAGCGCGGTTCCGCGCGGTGCACGAGTGATCGACCTGCGCCGGTACACCGGCATTCCAGGCATGATCGACGCGCACACGCACCTCACCTACTACTGGGATGGCGCCGCCGGCAGCGACCCGTGGCAGCAGAGCGGTCGGCGCCGCAGCCAGGTCACTGTCTTCCTCGCGCAGGAGAACGCGCGCAGGACGCTCGAGTCGGGCGTCACGACCATCCGCGATCTCGGCGCATCCGACTACTCGGACCTCGCGATGCGCGACCTGATCAACCGCGGCGCCATGGTCGGCCCGCGCGTGTTCGCCGCGGGTTACGGACTGCGTCGCGCGCCGGCGACCACGCAGCCTAACGCGCCACCGGGGCCGCCGCGCGGTCGCCTGACGGGCGTGGACGACGTCGCCGCCGCAGTGAAGGCACAGGTCGACGCCGGCGCTGACGTCATCAAGGTATACGGGTCGACCGGGAGCGGTGCCGACGTCACGGGCCGCGAAACGCTGACGTACGACGAGATGAAGGCGATTGTGGACGCCGCCCACGCCGCGGGCAAACGCGTCGCCATCCACTCGTACGGGCCGGACGGCGGACGCGACGCCGTGCGCGCGGGGGCCGAGTCGCTCGAGCACGCGATCGATCTGGACGATTCGACGCTCGTGCGGATGGTCACGCAGGGCACGTTCTACGTACCGACGATCGACCACAATCGCTACTACGCCGAGTACCACGAGCAGTTCAACTACACACCCGCGCAGGTGGCGGCGCTCGATTCCTTCCGTCTCCGGAACATCGAGACGGCGCGTCGCGCGTTCAAGGCGGGCGTGAAGTTCGGCATGGGCTCGGACGCCGTGTTCAACATGTTCGGCCAGAACACGCGCGAGCTGGGCTGGTACACGCAGATCGGGATGACGCCGGCACAGGCACTCGCGACGGCGACGACGAACGGTGCAGCCCTGCTCGGGATGGAGAAGAAGCTCGGCGCGGTGGCGCCTGGGTACTTCGCGGACCTCGTGGCCGTGGACGGTGACCCGCTCGCTGATATCCACGTGGTGATGGACAAGGTCAGGTGGGTCATGAAAGGCGGCCAGGTCGTCGTCGACAGGCGGTAGGCGACTGGCCGTCGGCGACGGGCGACGGGCGACTCGGCGCTAATAAGCACGGAGTTGTCACTTTCGCGGTTCTGTGCCACGTCGCAGGTTACGATTGTCCTTCCTGCCGGACCACGTTCATGCGCTCATCGACCGCGGCCCTCCCACCGGGCCGCGCGCTTCGCCCCATTACGCTCGCGCTCGCCCTCTGCGCGGCGCCGATCGTTCTCTCGGCCCAGCCTCGCGTCGTCATCCGTGCCGCGCGCCTGCTCGACGGCAAAGGCGGCGTTCAACAGAACGTCGCGCTGATCGTCGAGGGGTCACGCATTGCGCGCATAACGCGCGGCGACGACTCGACCACCGGACCGATCACCTACGACTTGGCGCAGCTCACGCTGATGCCGGGCATGATCGACACGCACGTCCACATCGACTCGCATTTCGGGCACGACGGTCGGCTGCCCACGGAGATGGAGTCGCAGCTCGAGCGCGTGGTCGCGGCTGGCCAGAATGCGGAGGTCACGCTTCGAGCCGGATTCACCACCGTTCAGAGCGTGGGCGCGCCGCCCGATGTGGAGCTCCGTTACGGCATCGGGCACGGCGACTTCCTCGGGCCCCGCGTCCTCACTTCGGTCTCGCAGCTCACCGACGCGAAGATGACGCCGGCGCAGATCCGCGCCTGGGTGCGGACGATGGTCGCGCGCGGCGCGGACGTGATCAAGATCTTCGCGTCGAAGAGCATCCGCGACGGCGGTGCGCAGACGCTCAGCGATGCGCAGATACGCGCCGCGTGTGACGAGGCGCGGCGCGCCGGCAAACGAACGTGGGTACACGCGCATTCGATATCGGCGGCCCGCGCCGCCACGCTCGCCGGGTGCACGACGATCGCGCACGGCAGCCAGCTGACGGACCGTGAATTCACGCTCATGGCGCAGCACGGCACCTATTTCGAGCCGAACATCGGTCTTGTCTCGCAGAACTACCTCGAGAACAAGCAGCGCTACCTTGGCACCGGCAACTACACGGAGGAGGGCTTCAAGAAGACGGAGGAGGGAATCGCGCTCAAGCTCGCGATGTTCAAGCGCGCGATCCAGCACAAGGATCTGAAGATCATCATGGGCACCGACGCGACGGCCGGCGCGCACGGCCAGAACGCGCGGGAGATCATCTATCGCGTGCAGGTCGGCGGGCAGTCGGCGATGGACGCGATCGTCGCGGCCACCTCGCTCAACGCTGAAGCGTTAGGCATGGCCGACCGGATCGGCAGCATCGCACCCGGCATGGAGGCGGACCTCATCGCCGTCGAGGGCGATCCGGTCGCGGACATCACCGCCCTGCAGCACGTCGTGTTCGTGATGAAGGGCGGCCGCGTCTACCGCAACGGCCGCGAGGGCGCCCGACTCATGGACCGGCCGTTCGGCGCGTCCGGTCCGACACTGGTCCTTCCGAGCGTCTCGATTCTCGACTCGATCCGCGCGTCCATCGTGCGATCCGTGACGCCAGCCGGTGCGAAGATTCAGATCGCGACGATCATGCGGCAGGATTCGGTCGGAATCCCGATGGCGCGGTACGCCGAGATCGCGCCGCGCGTTGCGCACGTGCGCGTGGACCCAACGGAACTGCGCCTTGCCGTGGGCGACACGGTGCGCGTGCCGAAGCAGGTGACGGTGACGGCACTCGACAGCGCCGGCGGGAACCTCGGCGTGCTGTCCGCCTTCGACTACACGATCGTGACGGGCGCGACGCCCGCGGTGGTGCCGGACCCCAACTCGACGCGTCAACTGATCGCGCAGAACCGCGGGGAGATGACGGTGATGTTTGCGTTTCCGCGCGGTTTGTGGGCGAAGCCGACGGAGCCGCCGAGTGCTTCTCTGAAGGTGGTGGTTAGATGAAGCGGGGACGGGCGACGGGCGACGGGCGACGGTTAAACAGCGGAAATCCTCGGGAGGCATCTCGCCGCGAGATGAGCCGCCCGAGGGTTCTCGCTTTCTAGCCGCCGCCCGTCGCCCGTCGCCCGTCCCCGGCTATTCCGTTCGCAACGCCACCACCGGATCTACCCGCGTTGCCCGACGCGCGGGAATGAGCGACGCGACCACGGCTACCGCGAGAATCGTCCCGACAGACGCGCCGAACGCCACCGGGTCGTGCGCCGGCGTGTCGAACAGCAGCTTCTCCACGTAGCGCACCGTCACGAACGCCACGATCACGCCAAGCGCGACGCCCAGCGCGGTCACGCGAATGCCCTGCCACAGCACCAGCCGGCGAATGTCGGCCGCCTGCGCGCCTAACGCGACACGCACACCCATCTCGCGCATCCGCTGCGCAACATCATACGCAATCACGCCGTAGAGGCCCACCGCCGCCAACAGGAGGGCGAGCGCTCCGAAGATGGAGAACATTGTCGCTCCGAGTCGCCACTGGCGCACGACCGGATCGAGCACGCTCGTCAGCGGCCTCACGCTCGCGTAGCCCAACCCAGGCAGCAGTTGCTGCACCTCGCGCCGCAACGGCTCGGCGATCGCCCGCGGATCGCCCGGCGTGCGCACGATGATGGCGCCAGTCGTGCGACTCTGGGTCGCCGGCACATACATCTGCATGCTCTCATCATCCCCGAGGTCGCCGAACTTCATGTTCTCCGCGATCCCGACCACCTCGCTGCACGGCGCGGTGTCAGCCCCGATACGGAGGCACTGTCCCATCGGGTCCTTCCCGTTCCACAGCAATTTGCCCATCGCTTCGCTGATCACCACCACCTTCGGCCCGTCGCGCGGATCAGTCGAGCCGACCGCGCGGCCGCGAAGGAGCCGCGTGCCCATCGTCTGGAAATAGTCATCGCCCACGGGATTCATGACGTACGTGCGCTGGCGTTCCGCCGAGTCAATGCCCGGCACGAATACGTCCTCGGACCACGTCATCCAGAAGGGAACGCTGACCAGTGTCGATGCGCTCGTGACCCCCGGCATTGCGCGCACGCGGTCGAGGGCACGCTGCATGATCGCCCTCTCCTGCTCATCGGTCGTCCCTGTCCCGCGCAACTCGAGCCGTACATGGAGCAGTCGGTCGGGATCCCAGCCGAGGTCGACCTTCTGCACGTTGTGCAGACTGCGGACGAACAACGCGGCGCCAATGAGCAGCACCACGGACAACGCAGCCTGCGCCACGAGTAAGCCGGAACGCAGCCGCGAACGATTGCCGCCGCCCTCGCGCTCGCCCGCCTTGAGCGATGCGTTCACATCCGCGCGCAGGGCGTGAGCTGCTGGGGCCAACCCGGTCAGGAGCCCGGTGAACAGCACGACGACCGTCGTGAACAGCATCACGCGCGAGTCGAAGATCGGTACGAACGACCAATCCACGTCCGGCAGGAGAACCCGGCGAATCGCCCCACCGCCCCAATGCGCAAGCGCCAGCCCAAGGACCCCGCCCAACACCGCGACGACGACGCTTTCCGTGACCAGCTGCGCGGCCAGACGCCCGCGTCCCACGCCTAACGCCACGCGGACGGCGATCTCGCGACGACGCCGTATGCCCCGCGCGATCAGGAGATTCGCCACGTTTGCACACGCGATGAGCAGCACGATCGCCGACACGCCTGCCAGCCACGTCGCCACCTTCGCACTCTCCGATCGCTTCGGTCCGCGATCCATAGGCAGCGGCGCGAGCTCCCCGCGTGTGAGCGCGAGGGCCTGTTTGGTAATCGGCGTGGAACCTGGCTTCGCCGCCGCGGCATCGAGTCGACTCTGTCTGTACGCGCGCGTGAGCTCGGCGTTCGCCATATCCGGCGTGGCCCCCGGCCTGAGACGCGCAATCATCTCGAGCCACGACATGTTGTGCTCGAGGTAATAGCGGTCGGACCCGAGCATCTCCAAGGCGCCGACCGTGATCGGCACGTACGCGGCCGTCGTGGTTGCCCAGATGCCGTGAAACCCTTTCGGCGCGACACCGATGATCGTGTACATCTCCGCTTCCACACGCAGCTGGCGGCCGATCACGGCTCGGTCGCCACCGAAACGCGATTGCCAGTAGCCGTAGCCGAGGACCACGACATTGGTCCCGCGCGGTGGCCGATCTTCGTCTGGCGTGAAGAACCGGCCCACCACCGGCCGTACGTCGAACATCTGCCAGAAGCTCGCGCTGACGAGTCCTACCGCGACCGCTTCGGCAGCGTTGCCCAGGCCCACCACACGTTGCGCATCCTGATAGATGGCGGCAGTCTGCGAGAACGCGCGGGTGTGGTCGCGCAGCTCGGTGTACCGGAGATAGCTGATGTTGTTGGCGATGCTCTCGGTGCCGTCGGGGCGCGGGCTTCGAAGGTAGACCCGGCCGACGCGGTCCGCGTCAGGCATGAACGCGGGTGGGCGGAACAGGAGACGGTCGAGGATCTCGAACATCGTCGCGTTCGCGCCGATCCCGAGCGCGAACGTGAGCGCGAGGGCAGCGCTGAAGCCGGGCGCGCGACGAAGTTGTCGCATGGCGTAGCGCAGGTCGTCGCGAAGCGCATCGAGACGCTCGACCATCGTCAGTTTCTCCTCACGATGTTTGGCGGCAGCAAGCAGCTGTGGACGAACCTCATCCAGCACGCCGAACCGGCGAAGCGCCTCGGCGTCGGCCTCCGCGCGCGTGAGCCCCGTCGCGACGAGGGCATCCGCGCGCGCGTCGAGATGGAATCGGATCTCGTCGTCGGTCTCGGTTTCGACGCGACGGCGTCCGAACGGCAGGCGTAACGCGCGGCGGATACGCGGCGGCAACATCGGTATCCCGTTAGGCTGGCTGAGGAGTGTTGAGGATGGTCGTCACTGTTTCCGCGTACCGGTTCCAGCGCGCCGTTTCGTTTCGGAGCTCGGCGCGTCCGACCGGCGTGATGCTATAGTAGCGGGCGCGCCGGTTGTTCTCGGTGACACCCCAGTCGGCGGTGATCGCCCGGCGCGCCTCGAGCCGGTACAGCGACTGGTAGAGCGCGCTGTCGACGATGTCGAGGTTTCCCGTGGCGCGGGCCTCGATCCAGGCGGTGATCTCGAAGCCGTGCATCGGTGCCCACGTGAGGGCTTTCAGCACGAGGACGTCGAGTGTTCCCCGGAGAACCGTCAGTGGTTCGGCCAACCGACACTCCTTACAGGTTCTGTATAGAGTGCAGTTTTGCGTTTCGGCTGTCAAGGCTCAGTAAGGCATCCGGCGGGGATGTCGGGATTGACTGACCAGGCGCGACGCCGGAAGTTCGGTGACCTCGTAGCCCTCATCCACGACAATGAACGCACTCGTTGCGGCACTGCTTGCGGTAACGCAGGCAGCCGCCGATTCCACCCACTTCATCGTTCTCAATCACGGCCGCCCTGCTGGCGAGATGCACGTCAGCGCCACGCCGGACTCTGTCGTCGTACGATTCCGCTACCAGGACCGGCAGCGCGGCCCGCGGTTCGAGACTCTCTATAAGCTCGGCCCCAATCGACGCGTCCTCGCGCTGGAAACACGGAGCGTCACGCCCGAAGGCACGCTTGGCCCCGTGACGCAACGGGTGGACTTCTGGGGCGATTCTCTTCGATCCGTCGTGTCGGGCGACACGACGCTCATGCGCGACGACCCGACGTCGTACTTCGTGCTCGACAACACGTCGCCGTTCGACGACGCGCTCCTCGTGCGCTTTCTGCTCTCGCGGCCGCAGCATACCTCGCGGCTCTATCCCGACGGGAATGGCCACGCCGAAGTCGTCGCCGACACGACCGTCACCGTGGGCGGGGCGCAGCGACACATCCGGCTCGTATTCACCGATGGGCCCTCGACGTCCACCGACGCCGTGTGGATCGACGACGCGAATCAGCTCTTCGCGAGCGGCGTGGGATGGTTCATCACCGTCCCGCGCAACGCGGTGAGCGTGCTGTCTGCCCTGCATGGGATCGAAAAGCGCATCCGCATCGAACGCTCGGCGGCGGTGGCGAAGCGCCTAACGCCGCCGGCGCCCAAGGCGCTGGTGATCCGCAATGGCGACGTCTTCGACAGCGAGCGCGGTCTCGTCCGCCCGCGGACCACGATCGTCATCGAAGGCGAGCGCATCACGGCCGTCGGACCCGCCGACTCGATCAAGAGCCCGGCCGGGGCAACGGTCATCGATGCCACCGGCAAGACCGTCATCCCCGGTCTCTGGGACATGCACACGCACCTGTTCCTGTCCGGCGAAGAAGCGGGACTGATGCAACTGGGCGCCGGCATCACGACGGTGCGGGACATGGCTTCCGACATCGATGATGCCGTCTCGCAACGCGAGCGCGCCCAGCGCGGCACGCTCCTGTCGCCACGCTTCATCCTCGCCGGGTTCATCGAGGGCCCCGGGAAGTGGGCGGGGCCGTCGGAGGTGCTGGTGCGAACGGAGGACGAAGCGAGAGCCTGGGTCGCGCGCTACGATTCGTTAGGCTACAAGCAGATCAAGCTCTACAACCTCGTGCACCCCGATCTCGTGCCCACCATCGCCGCGGAGGCGCACAAGCGCGGCATGCGGCTGTCGGGGCACATTCCGCGCGGGCTCACGATCGAGTCCGCCGTCACGCTCGGCTTCGACGAGTTCCAGCACGCCGCCTTCCTGTTCTCGACCTTCTTCCAGGATTCTCTCTACGTTCCGCGAATGCGCGCGTACTCGGATGTCGCCACCATGGTGGCGCCGACCTTCGACGTCAACGCGCCCCGGGTCACCGCGCTCATTGGATTCCTCCGGGATCATCACACGGTCGTGGACGGCACGTTCAACGTCTGGCAGGACCGCTCGCGCCCGCTGCCCGATGGTAACGACCCGATCTTCGGGCCAACGATCGCGTGGATGCCGCCGCTGATGAAGCGTGGGTTCCGGGCAGGGTCGCCGCCCCCGCCCGAGGCGGCCGCGCGCGCGGAAGCCACCAGCGCGAACTATCGGCGCATGCTGAAGCGTCTTTACGACGCGGGCGTGACACTCGTCCCGGGTACGGACAACGTCGCGGGCCTCTCGTTGCACGGGGAGCTCGAGGTGTACGAGCGGGCCGGCATCCCTGCCCCCGCCGTCCTTCAGATCGCCACTATCATTCCTGCTCGGGTGATGAAGGACGACAAGGATTATGGTAGTATCGCTCGCGGAAAGGTCGCCGATCTGGCCATCGTGAACGGTCACCCGGCCGAGCACATCACGGATCTCCGACGGACCGAGCGCGTCGTGCGCGCGGGACGTGTGTACGACTCGAAAGCCTTGTACGAAGCAGCGGGACTCAACCCGAAATGGTGAGATGAGGAATTCATAATGGTTCGTCAGAGTGCACTGCGTCGCTCGGTGATGGTCAGCGCCTGTGTCGTGGCCGCCGCGTGCGGACGACGAACACCAACCACTACGCCTACCCCGGCGCCCGTCGCCGCTGCGCGACCCATTCACACGGTCGTCCCGGTGCCGTCGTCGATTCAGATCACGCCGACCGACAGCTTCCGGATCGATACGACCGTCAGGGTCGTCGTCGCCGCGGGCGGAGGCAACGCAGCCGAAGGAATCGCCGCGTACCTCACCAACCTGCTCGGCGGCCCGCTAGCGCCGCCGCCTCGGACGCTCTCCGCGGGCGAGGCAGTGCCGCCGCGGAGCATTCAGCTCGCGCTCGACCCATCCAAGTCGACGCTCGGGCTCGAGGGCTACGAGCTCACAGTGACGCGCGACGGCGTGACGCTCACCGCTGCGCAGACTAACGGCTTGTTCTACGGTGTGCAGACGCTCCGGCAGCTCCTGCCCTGGTCCATCGAGCATCGTGCGGCCATGAATCGACAACTCTGGCTGCCTGGCGCGCGAATCACCGATACGCCGCGCTTCGCCTGGCGCGGCGCAATGCTCGACGTCTCGCGCCACTTCATCGACGCCGACGCCGTGAAGCGCTACATCGATCTCATGGTCCTGTACAAGCTGAATCGTCTGCACCTGCACCTCTCGGACGATCAAGGCTGGCGAATCGAGATCGCGTCGCGACCCAACCTCACGGCGCACGGCGGCAGCACCCAGGTCGGCGGAGGGGCTGGAGGCTTCTACACGAAGGCACAGTTCGCCGACATCGTCGCGTACGCGACCAGCCGGTTCATCACGATCGTGCCCGAGATCGACATGCCCTCGCATACGAACGCGGCCCTGGCGTCGTATGGTGAGCTCAACTGCGACGGCGTTGCCAAGCCGCTGTATACCGGCACGAGCGTCGGCTTCAGCGTGTTCTGCGTCGAGAAGGACTCCGTGTACACGTTCATCGACGACGTCGTGAAGGAGATCTCGGCGCAGGTGCCCACGCCCTACTTCCATATCGGAGGCGACGAGGTCGAGAAGCTGACACACGACCAGTACGTACGGTTCATCGAGCGCGTTCAGGAAATCGTCACGTCGAACGGCAAGCAGATGATCGGGTGGGGCGAGATCTCGCCGGCGAAGCTCGCGCCGAACACGATCGTTCAGCATTGGCGGCGCGATTCGGTGTCGATTCACGTGGCGCGAGGCGGCAAGGTGATCATGTCGCCGAGCTCGAAGACGTACCTCGACATGAAGTACGACAGCACGACCACGCTTGGACTTCGCTGGGCCGGGCTAATCGAGGTGAAGGATGCCTACGACTGGAATCCGGCCACGCTGCTGCCCGAGGTCCCCGAGACGGCGATGCTTGGCGTCGAGGGGCCGCTCTGGGCCGAGACGCTCGTCAAGCTCGAGGACTACGAGTTCATGGCGTTTCCACGTCTGGCTGCGCTCGCGGAGATCGGTTGGTCTCCACAGGGCGCGCGCGACTGGGAGACATTCCGCATGCGGCTCGCCTACCAGGGCCCGCGATTGAGCGCGTTAGGCGTGAACTTCTATCGCTCGGGGCAGGTGCCCTGGGTCACGCAATGACCATCGCGTAGCCCCGTCATCCCGAGCGCAGCGAGGGATGACAACTTCCTTCATGGACCAACGTCCCGAGCTCGGCAGCAATCACGCTGCGAACCTCTACGAGATTCCCGTCACGACGATCGCCGGCGAGGCGACCACGCTCGAGCCGTACCGCGGCCACGTGGTGCTCATCGTCAACGTTGCGACCAAGTGTGGGTTCACACCGCAGTACGCAGCACTGGAAGCACTCTACCGCCGCTACCGCCCTCGCGGGCTTGCGGTGCTGGGCTTCCCATGCAATCAGTTCGGGCACCAGGAGCCCGGCACCGAGCACGACATTAGGGAGTTCTGCTCGCGCGAGTACGACATCACCTTCCCGATGTTCTCGAAGATCGACGTCAACGGACCTAACGAGCATCCACTCTACACCACGCTCAAGCGCAAGGCGCCCGGACTGCTTGGAACCACGTCGGTAAAATGGAACTTCACCAAATTCCTCGTGGGTCGTGACGGCGCGATTCTTACGCGCTATTCGCCGCGCGACACGCCGCAAGCCATCGAGAGCGATTCCGTGTTTCTCACCGCGTTGGGTTGACGCACTGGCGGCTTGCCGCCACCACTCGATCACAGGTACCCTGATGACGCTCCGCTCGCGTCCAATCGCCGTTGTCGCCGGACTCGCAATCGTGGGGATCCTCGCCATCGCGGCCCGCAATGCGCCGAAGCGTGAGCCGGCGCCGCAACAGGCGGCCTCCAACCCTACCGCGGCGCTGCTCGTCGAGCTGATACGAGCCAACACGTCCAACCCACCAGGTAACACGGGCAGCGTTGCGAACCTGCTCGCGCCGAAGTTCAAGGCCCTCGGTTTCGAGGTCGACATCATCCAGACGCCTGACAGCGGCAAGGCACACTTCATCGCGCGGCTGCGTGGCAACGGGTCGAAGCGCCCCGTACTCATCGCCGCACATGCAGACGTCGTCGGAGTCGAGCGCGAGAAGTGGACGGTCGACCCGTTCGCCGGTCTGACGAAGGACGGCTACGTGTTCGGCCGCGGCGCGCTCGACTTCAAGGGCGGCATCGCGGTGTTTGCCCGGGCCGCGATGATGTTGGCCGAGCGCAAGGTTCCGCTCGATCGCGACGTCATCTTCCTCGCCGAGGCGGACGAGGAGAGCGGCCCGTACAGCACGACCTGGCTGGCGTCGCAGGCATGGCAGAAGATCGACTGCGAGTTCGCGCTGAACGAGGGTGGCTGGATCATGAAGGGGCGGGACGGGCGCGTGCGCTACGTGAGCATCTCGACCGCGGACAAGAGCGCGGTCCCGATCATCCTCACCGCAAAGGGCACCTCCACACACGCGTCGATGCCGCGGCCCGACAACGCGATCTTCGCGCTGGCGCGGGCGCTGGCGAAGATCTCGGCCTACGAGACCCCGCTCAAGCTCACGCCGAGCACGCGCCAGTTCTTCCAGACGCTGGCGAAGACGAGCCAGCCGCCGATGTCGGGGTATTTCACCGACTTGTTAGGCACCGACTCCGCCCGTGTGCACCGGGCCGATCGCGAGATCAGCAAGGATCCGCTGCTGCACGCGCTCATGCGCAACACGCTTGCGCCCGTGCTCATGAACGCCGGCTTCCGGGGGAACGTGATTCCGGGGTCCGCGGAGGCGACGATCAACGCGCGTCTCATCCCGGGAGCGAAACCGGAGGATATCGTGCGCGACCTGCAGCGCGTGATCGGTGACTCGACGATCGACGTGCGCGTGTCGAACACGATCCCGTGGCCCCGGGGTCTCGCGCCGTCGTCGGAGGACACCGATCTCTACCGCGCGCTCGAGAGATCTGCTCGTCAGCAGTTTTCGGCCGAAGTGACGCCATACCTCTTTCAGGCGGGGACCGACGCGCCGACGTGGCGCTCGCGGGGAATCCCGGTGTACGGGATCTACCCTTATCCCATCGACGCCGAGGACCTCACGCGCATGCACGGCAACGACGAGCGGGTGAGCATCGAGTCGCTGCGGCAGGGAACCGAGATGATCTACCGGACGCTCGTCGATGTCGCGGGTAAGCGGGAGTGAGCAAGGGGCCCGTAATCGACAGGCCGTGTTCCCACGCCTAAATTGGCGCGCATGCAACGACGGGATTTTGTCCAATCGATGGCCGGCGGGTTGGCCGGCGCCCTCGGCGCAGCGAGCTGGTCGCAGCTTCGGGCGGTAAGCGCCCATGCGGCCGGAATTGCCGAGTCGGCGTCGTACGAGTTCCTGACCGCCGAGCAGGTGAAGCTGCTCGATGTGATCACCGCGCACCTGATCCCCACGGACGATACGCCTGGCGCGCGTGAGGCGAAGGTGGTGCGATTCATCGATCACGCGCTCGCGACGATCTTCAAGGATCTTCAGAAGGATTTCACGAAGACGCTCGCGGATTTCAGCGAGTTCACGTCGCACTACCGGCCCGATGGCGCGTCGTTCCTCGCGTTGACACCTAACGAGCAGATCGACGCCATCGGCGAGCTCGAGCGGCTGAAGCCGGATGTCTTCTTTGACCTCCGCGGGGTGACGATGACCGGCATGTTCGCGCACCCCGAGCACGGCGGCAATTTCGGCAAGATTGGCTGGAAGCTCATCGGCTACGAGGACCGTTACTCCTGGGCGCCGCCGTTCGGCTATTACGACCGAGGTCGTGAATGAGCGGGCACCCGCATCACACCGACGAGCCAGTCCGACTCCTGCCGCCCATGCGCACATTTGCCCCGACGGACGAAGTGGATTTCGTCATCGTCGGGTCGGGCGCGGCGGGCGGCGTCATGGCGCGCGAGCTGTCCCACAAGGGGTTCTCCGTCGTCGTGCTCGAGCAGGGCCCGTTCCTCACGGAGCGCGATTTCAGTCACGACCCGTTCTGGGGAGATCTGCATCCCGACAAGGCGCTCACGAATAATCGGAAGGACCAGCCAGGCACAAGTCGGAAGACCGACAAGGACGAGGCGAAGCTCAGCGGGTGGAATAACTATGGCCGCGTCGTCGGCGGCGGCTCCGTGCATTTCACGGCGAACTACTGGCGATTCCCCGAGCTCGAGTTCGAGCAGGCCACGCGGTTCGGCGTTCCTGACGACTCGACGATCGCTGATTGGCCGATTCGTTATGCGGACCTCGAGCCGTACTACACCAAGGTCGAGTGGGACATCGGGGTCTCAGGTCTCGCGGGCAATCCGTTCGAGCCACCGCGGACCAAGCCGTTCCCGTTGCCACCGCTTCCGATCAAGTCCGAGGGCGTGCTGTTGGAGCGTGGGGCGAGCAAACTTGGCATGCATCCGTGGCCCGCGCCGATGGCGATTCTCTCGCGGCCGTACCGCGGTCGGTCCGGATGCGTGGCATGCGGGATCTGCATCGGGAACGCGTGCGAGGTGCGCGCGAAATCGAGCTCGCTCGTCACGATGATTCCCGAAGCCATAGCGACGGGCCGGTGCGAGATTCGGACGCTCAGCTACGCGCGCAAGGTGGAGACGAACGCCAGCGGGCGTGTCACTGGTGTGACGTACTTCGACAAGAACAAGAAGGAGGTCGTCCAACGCGCGAAGGCGGTCGTGCTGTCCGCCAACGGCTGTGAGACGCCGAAGCTCCTGCTCATGTCGGCAACGAGCGCGTTCCCGGACGGACTGGCCAACTCGAGCGGGCAGGTCGGGCGAAACATCATGTTCAACGGGAGTGCGCTTCGCACTGGACTGTTCGAGCACGAAATCAACGGCTGGAAAGGCGCCGTCGTCTCGCGCGTGGTCTGGGACACGTACGAAATGCCGGCCTCGTTAGGTCTCTACGGCGGCGGTGGGTTCGACTTCCGCTGCGGGTACGACCCGTTGGCTGGCGGCGCGACGTGGCCCGGTGAGCCCACCTGGGGGAGTGCTTGGAAGAAGCGCGCCCGCGACTACTTCACGAAGTCGCTCATGGTCTACGGGCACATGAGCAGCCTGCCCACGCCGAACAACCGCATGGATCTCGATCCGAAGGTGAAGGACGCCTGGGGTCTGCCCGCACCTCGCCTAACGTTCACGGGTCATCCGAACGACTTCAAGCTCGGCGCGTGGTTCGGCAAACGCGGCGAAGAGTTGCTGAGCGCCGCCGGTGCCCTCGGAGTCGCCGGCGAGTACGGCGGGCCGGATGGCGGCGGTCCTCACCTCCTCGGCACATGTCGCATGGGGAACGACCCGCACACGTCGGTGGTGAACGCGGATCATCGCGCGCACGACGTACCGAACCTGTTCATTGTGGACGGCAGCAATTTCGTCACGTCGGGGCGTGGTCAGCCGACGATGACGATCCAGGCGCTCGCGTTTCGAGCATCAGACCGGATCACGTCGCTGGTCAAGGAGAAGGCGCTGTAAACACACAGGTTACTGGTTACTGGTTACTAGCGGTTGAACCCTCGGGATGTCTCTCTCAGCGAGATGCGCATCCCGAGGGTTCAAATAACCAATTACCAATTCCAGTAACCAATTACCGGTTCTGTTGCGTTTGTCGACCGTTCGATGTAGACTGTGCGCCCGCTCTACCGAATCCAATGATCCTGCACCCGATCTGCACCCAGCTCGACGCGCGAGACGCCGAGGGTCTTCGAGACCCGCGGCGGTATTGGCGCTTGGTGCAGATGAGCTGGGAGGACGTCGGATGAAGTAGACGCCACCTCCCACCGGGAGTGTGGAATCCCACGCCCCATCCGCGCCGAGCGCTGGATGGGGCGTTTTGCATCCATCAACCAACCATCTGGAGGAATCAGGCCGTGTCGCACATCACGGTGCAGCAACTCAAGGAGCTCAGGCAACGAACCGGAGCCGGCATGCTCGACTGTCGTCAGGCACTCGAGCGGGCCGAGGGCAACATGGAGCAGGCCATCGAGTATCTGCGAAAGCAGGCGGCGGCCGACGCGGCGAAGCGTGCAGCGCGCCTCACCGGCGAGGGTCAGGTCGGCAGCTACATCCACCACGACGCCAAGGTCGGAGCGCTCGTGGAGGTGAACTGCGAGACGGACTTCGTCGCGCGCACCGACGACTTTCGGTCGCTGGTGCGGTACGTGGCCGAGCAGGTCGCCGCCACACCGATGGACGCACTGGAGACGGAGGCATCACTGCTCGAGCAGCCGTGGATCCGCGACCCGTCGCGCACGATTGGCGATCTCGTGAGCGAAACGTCAGCACGTGTTGGTGAGAACGTGCGCGTTCGCCGGTTCGCACGGTTCCGGATTTCGGATGCGTGAAATGGAGAATGGGAACCGGGAACGGGGAACCGGGAACCGGGCGTCACTGTCATGCCGAGCGCAGCGAGGAACCGCGATCGTCCCGCTGGAGGGCCTCTGTTCCCGGTTCCCCGTTCCCAGTTCCCAGTTTACATCGCTAGCCCGCCGCATGTCGTCCACCTATCGTTCGACTCCATGAACGATCTTCGCGACCGTCTCCAAGCCGCACTCGGCGACGACTACACCGTCGAGCGCGAGCTCGGTGGCGGCGGCATGAGCCACGTCTTTCTCGCCACCGAGCGACGACTCGATCGTCAGGTCGTGATCAAGCTGCTGCCGCCCGACTTCGCCGGCGGCGTCAGCCTCGATCGGTTCCACCGTGAGATCCAGCTCGTCGCGAAGCTTCAGAACCCGCACATCGTCCCCGTCATCACCGCGGGTGAAGCCGACGGCGTGCCGTTCTTCACGATGCCGTTCGTGGAGGGGCGATCGCTGCGCGACATGATCACCGCGGGCACGGCGATGTCGATCACGGAGGGGGTGAACATCCTGCGTGACGTCGCGACCGCGCTCGCGTACGCGCACGAGCGCGGGATCGTGCATCGCGACATCAAGCCGGACAACGTGCTGCTCTCGGGTGGCGCCGCCGTCGTCACCGACTTCGGAGTCGCGAAGGCAATCTCGACGGCCCGCCAGGGCACGGCACCCGGCGGATCCCTGACGCAGATCGGCTTTTCGTTAGGCACGCCGATGTACATGGCGCCGGAACAGGCGGCCGCCGACCCGAATACGGACCATCGCGCGGACCTCTATTCGTTCGGCGTGATGGCGTACGAGCTGTTCGCGGGGGCACCGCCGTTCGCCGGGCGGTCGCCGGCCGCGCTGCTCGCCGCCCAGATGACCGAAACGCCCCCGCCGCTGTCAGTCGCGCGGCCGGACGCCCCGGTGCCGCTCGTCGAGCTCCTCCGCCGCTGCCTCGAGAAGGACCCTGCCAGGCGGCCGCAGCACGCCACCGAGATCGTCCAGGCTCTCGATCAGGCGCTCGTATCGAGCGGCCACTCGGCGTTAGGCGCCGCGGCGGTCGCCGTCGTGCAGCCGCCTCGGCGAACCAACCGCTACGTCCTCGCGCTCGCGGGCGGCGCCGTCGTCGTCATCGCCGCGACGGCCGGATTGATGATGTCGCGCGGCGCCGGGCGCGACTCGGCGACCGCCGCGGACGGCGCGCGCTCGGTCGCCGTGCTGCCGCTCGAAAACATCGGCGGCAGCGACAGCGACCGCTACTTCAGCGAGGGCATCACCGACGAGCTCACGAGTACCCTTGGCAAGATCCCCGGGCTCCGCGTCGCATCGCGCACCTCGGTGTTCGCGCTGAAGGGCAAGGGCATGGATGCCAGGGAAATCGCCAGGACGCTCAAGGTCTCCACCCTGCTCGAGGGGACCATTCGGCGCTCGGGGGAGCGCCTGCGCGTCACGGCCCAGCTCACCAACGCGAGCGACGGGCTCGCCCTCTGGTCCGATACGTACGAGCGTCAGATGAAAGATGTCTTCCAGGTACAGGACGACATCGCGGGCAGCATCGCCGGCGCGCTGCGCATGGCGCTCGCGCCGGCGCCTAACAAGAAGCAGGGATTGGCTACGGGCACCGTACCGGCCGGAACCGAGGACCTCGCCGCGTACGACTTGTACCTGCGTGGCCGCTACTTCT